>Ga0308157_10002823_pt1 | contig 27006 bp, 3 predicted proteins | sample PhyBR1_FD_201035 | JGI IMG/M metagenome (GOLD analysis project Ga0308157, IMG submission 201035) | Phyllosphere microbial communities from UC Gill Tract Community Farm, Albany, California, United States - DLSLB.R1 | ecosystem: Host-associated > Plants > Phyllosphere > Unclassified | place: USA...
ATAGGCCGGATTGATGTAAATGCCGTTAAACATGTACTGACTGTACTGGGCATCTTGCTGGGCAGAGACACTTTGCCAAAGCAAAACTAATGAACCTGCTATTATCCAAATTAATTTCTTCATCATCTTAATATCTTGGCGTGCAACCAGGTTTTAACTATCTGGCTGCACTAAGCCTCTTATCTATTTTTTAAACGCCCGGATTAATGTAATATAACCTTTAAACACTTCATACTGATCGCTACCTGCTTTTTTAACGCGCAATAAGTAGTAGTAGGTACCTTCATTTAACCCTTCTCCTGTCCAGTTGTTCTGGTAACCCTTGGCACGGAAAACTTCATTACCCCAACGGTTTACAATGGTCAGTTCATTAACCTGGTACTGGTTGATCCCTAAAATTTCGAAGGTATCGTTAATGCCATCGCCATTTGGCGTAAACAGGTTCGGAATGGTAAGTCCGGCGAAGTTAGCCGTTAAGGTTACCGCAGCTACATTGGTGTAATATCCGAAAGTATCTTTTACCCTGTAGCTAAAGGTATCTTCTCCGGTATAGCCCGGATCAGGTGTGTAGGTAATGCTACCATCAGCATTTACTACAACCTTACCATGCTTAGGCTGAACCATAATTTCTACCGTTAGCTGATCCAAGGTAGAATTTCCCGGATCATCGTTAGCCAGCACATTAATGGTAATCGGTTTATTGGCAACCGTTCCACCTTCATCATCAACTGCTTTTGGCGATTTGGGCACCGTAATAACCGTTGCTGCGTTATTGGCATCGGATGTACCGGAAATATCGGAAACATTAGCACCGCTAACCGTTTTGGCATTTACACTTGCCGTGTTGGTTACCGTGCCTAAGTCTTTGTCAGCCTGGGTTAAAGTATACACTTCAACATCGGTAGTGGTTGCACCTGGAGCAAGTCCGCCGGTTACAGTAATGGCCTTATTGTTTAAGCCCAGTTTAACATCAGTTAAAGTTATGGTGTTTAATGTAACTGTACCGGTGTTTTTAATGGTAAAGGTATAAGTAACCTTATTGCCACTAAATGTTGCCGTTTTAACCAGAGCTATTGCGCCGGTATTCTGAATTGCGGTAACAGTTGGTGTATCGTTATTTTCGGCCGTTCCGGATACATCTTTTACCGTAACATTCGCCGGTGTTTGAGCAGCAATGCCAGCTGTATTGGTAACGCTGCCAGCATCCTTATCGGCCTGGGTTAACTGGTACACATAACTATCGGTTACGGTTGCACCCGGAGCCAATGTTCCAGGAATTACCCTGTTTAAGCCCAGTTTGGCATCGGTTAAAGTAATGATGTGTAAGGTTACATTTCCGGTATTTTTTACACTGAAGTTATAGGTAATGCTATTACCGTCGCTACTTAAGGTACCTGTTTTAACCAAAGTAATGGCTGATGCCGGAGCAATTACTGTTACCGTAGCATCATCAGCAGCTGGTGTGTTCGGATCATCAGATTTTGGTTTATTTAAAGTACCGCCACTAGGCGTTTGGGCGGTTGCCGAAGCCTGGTTAGTGAACGAACCAGCATTTACTTCAGTTAACGTAATGGTGTGTTTAGCTGTAACCGTTACACTTGCGCCAGGCAGTAAGCTTGTAATACCAGCCGGTAAGACCGATCCAGCATCGGCACCTGCATCGGTAACTGTAACATTTGTTAAGGTTACATTACCCGTATTGGTTACCACAATGTTGTAATTAATTACATCACCGGCTTTGCTAACACTGTTGGTAGCCACCTTGGTTAAACTCATGGCCGGGGCGGCAACCAGTGTTACATTTACCGGAATAGTTACCGTAGTTGTCCCGCCTTTACCATCACTTACAATTATGGTAAAGGTATCGGCACCGCTATAACCCGCAGCCGGCGTATAAGTATAAGTGCCATCTGTATTAACTGTTACAGTACCATGTGCGGGAGGCGTACTTACCACAAAGGTAAGCACATCACCATCAGCATCATTAGCAGTAATGGCACCATTAACCGGTGTATTTTGCGGTGTTGTAATAGCAGGTGCAGTAGCTACCGGCACATCGTTAACCGGACTTATGGTTACAGAAATGGTAACTGTAGTTGTGCCGCCATTACCATCACTTACCGTTACCGTGAAGGTATCGGTACCGTTATAGTTTGGAGCAGGTGTGTAAATATAGGTACCATCAGCGTTGACTATTACCGTGCCGTGTGCAGGTGGCATGGTTACCGTAAAGGTAAGCGGATCGCTATCAGCATCAGTTGCAGTAATGGTACCATTAACTGCATTATCCTCATTAGTGGTAATGGCCGGTGCAGTAACAACTGGTGCAACATTGGTTGGATTAACCGTTACTGGTATGGTTACTGTAATTACGCCACCTTTACCATCGCTTATGGTTACGGTAAAGCTATCGGCACCACTGTAATTACTAGCTGGTGTATAGGTATAAGTACCATCAGCGTTAACCACCACAGTACCATGTGCCGGTTGTGTAGTAAGAGTAAAAGTAAGCAGATCGCCATCTGCATCACTGGCAATAATGGTTCCGCTAACCGGTGTATTTTTATTGGTAGCGATGGCTGGTGCAGTTGCTACAGGTACATCATTTACCGGACTTATGGTTACAGAAATGGTAGCCGCAGTTGTCCCTCCTTTACCATCACTTACGGTTACCGTAAAGCTATCGGTTCCGTTATAGTTTGCATCAGGGGTGTAAGTATAGGTACCATCAGCATTAACTACCACAGTACCATGTGCCGGCGATGTTGTTACAGAGAAAGTAAGCGGATCACCATCAGCATCGGTCGCAGTAATGGTGCCATTAACTGCATTATCCTCATTAGTGGTAATGGCCGGTGCAGTAACAACTGGCGCAACATTGGTTGGATTAACCGTTACTGGTATGGTTACTGTGATTACGCCACCTTTACCATCGCTTATGGTTACGGTAAAGCTATCGGCACCACTGTAATTATTAGCTGGTGTGTAGGTATAAGTACCATCAGCGTTAACCACCACAGTACCATGTGCAGGTTGCGTAGTCACAGTAAAGGTAAGCAGATCCCCATCCACATCACTGGCAGTAATGGTTCCGTTAACTGGTGTATTTTTATTGGTAGTGATGGCTGGTGCAGTAGCAACAGGCACATCGTTTACCGGCATTACTGTTACTGAAACAGTCACTGCAGTTGTACCTCCTTTACCATCGCTCACGGTAATGATAAATACGTCGGTACCGTTATAGTTTGGTGCCGGGGTATAGGTATAAGTACCATCAGGATTAACTGCTACAGTGCCATGCGCTGCCGGCGTAGTAACCGTAAAGGTAAGCGGATTGCCATCAGCATCGCTGGCCGTAATGGTTCCATTCACGGCATTATCCTCGTTAGTGGTAAGTGCCGGTGAGGTAGCTACTGGCGCATGGTTATCTTTGATGTTAACCGTTGCAGGAGTAGTATTGGCTACAATTAATGCATTATTGGTAGCTGCATTCATCATTAAGATTACCGTCTCGTTTCCTTCGTTCAGGTTATCATCGAGTACCGGAACAGCAACCGTCACAGTAGTTTGTCCGGCAGGGATAGTTACCGTAGTGCCTATAGCCGTATAATCAGCTCCGCTGGTTGCCGTACCACCTACCGTGTAGGTAATTTGTGTATCGGTTGTTGATACATTACTTAAGGTAAATGTAAACTGACCTGCTGTTGAAGGTTCGGCACCATCGGCTGTGGCAGTTACAGTTACCGTTGTATTTGTTCCATCTAAAACCCTGATAGTTGCCGGAACATTGCTCACCGTTACTGCCGGATTATCTGACAGGCTTAAAGTGGCAATTACCGTTTCTGTTCCCTCTACAATGGCATCGGCCAATACCGGAATGGTAATGGTTGCCGTAGTTTGGCCAGCCGGAATGGTAACCGTTTTAATTACAATAGTACTGTAATCGCTGCCTTCGGTTGCAGTTCCACCTAAAGTATAGGTAATATGCGTATCGGTAGCCGAAGCCTTACTCAACGTAATGCTGAAAGTTCCGCTGGCTGGCCCGCTTTCATTACCATCGGTTCCGGCTATAATGGTCGCTACCGAAGCATCGTTATCAACAATAGTTGTAGTTGCCGTATTGTTGGCAATGGTTACCAGACCTCCGGTTACCTTGCTGATAGTCGCATTAAATGTTTCGCCGGTTTCAACAATATTATCGTCGTTAATCGGAACAGTAAAGGTTAAGGCTGTATTAGCTAAAGTACCTGCAGGGAAGGTTAAAACCCCGCTGGTTGCGGTATAATCTAAACCAGCAATTGCTGTACCATTGCTGGTGGCATAAGCTACTGTGAACGCATTTTGAACAGCATTACTTAAAGTAACCGTAAATGTAGCCGTTCCAGCTGATTCATTAACAGATGGCGTCGTTGAAATACTTATTGTTGCAGCATTGTTATCGGTAATATTAATATCCGCAGGCACATTGCTCACCGTTATTGCAGGGTTACCCGAAAGCGTTAAGGTTGCTGTAACCGTTTCATCACCTTCAAGCAGCGCATCGGCCAGCACCGGAATGTTAATTGTTGCCGAAGTTTGACCTGCTGGAATAGTAATGGTTTTAACTCCAACAGCACTGTAATCGCTACCCTCGGTGGCAGTACCGCTTAAAGTATAGGTAAGCTGCGTATCAGTTGCAGATACTTTGCTTAATGTTACGGTGAATGTTCCGTTTGCCGGACCATTTTCGTTTCCATCAATGCCGGCGGTAATGGTCGCTACTGATGTATCGTTATCGGTAATGGTGCTGGTTGCAGCAGCAGTGCCAATGGTTACAAGCCCACCGCTTACATTGCTAATGGTAGCACTGAATGTTTCATTCGTTTCAACAATATTATCATCGTTAACCGGAACGGTAAAGGTTAAAGCAGTACCTGCAGCAGCACCGGCCGGGAAGGTTAAAGTGCCATTGGTTGTTGTGTAATCTAAGCCAGCTGATGCAGTTCCATCATTGGTGGTATATGCCACAGTAAATGCATTTTGTACTGTAGTGCTTAGTGTTACGGTAAACGTTGCTGTACCAGCCGATTCGTTGATGGCTGGCGTAGCCGAGATACTTACAGCAGCATTGTTGTTATCCACAACATTTATGGTTGCAGGAACATTACTTACTGTAATTAATGGGTTACCAGAAGAAATCAAAGTAGCTATAACCGTTTCATTACCCTCTGCAATGGCATCAGCAAGTACTGGAATAGTAATGGTTCCGGTAGTCTGACCAGCAGGAATGGTAATGGTTTTGGTAATGGTGCTGTAATCTGTTCCTTCCACAGCTGTGCCCGATAAAGTGAACACAAGCTGAGTATCTGTTGCCGATGGGTTATTTAAAGTAATGGTAAATGTGCCGTTAACCGGACCATTTTCGTTTCCATTTGTACCCGCTGTTATCGAAGCAATAGAAGAACCATTATCGGTAATATTTACCGTTGCAGGTGTAGCACTTGCAATGATATCGGTATTATTGGTTGCCGTATTCATAGTTAAAATCACCGTTTCGGTTCCTTCAACAATGTTATCGTTCAATACAGGTACTGATACCGTTGCTGTAGTTTGTCCGGCAGGGATCGTTACCGTATTGCCAATTGAGGTATAATCGGTTCCGCTGGTTGCAGTTCCGCTCAGGGCATAAGTAATTTTGGTATCGGAGGTAGACACATTACTTAGTGTAAAAGTAAACTGACCAGGTGTTGCCGGTTCGGCACCATCGGCAGTTGCAGCCACTGTTACAATAGCCTGTGTATTGTCGGCAATATTTATAGTAGCCGGCGTGTTGCTAATGCTTACCAATGGATTTCCTGAAGTTACCAGTGTAGCCACAACGGTTTCGGCACCTTCAACAATGGCATCTGCTAATACCGGAATGGTAATGGTTCCGGTAGTTTGACCTGCTGGAATGGTGATGGTTTTGGTTACAATGGTACTGTAGTCGCTACCCTCAGTTGCTGTTCCGGCCAAAGTATAGGTAAGTTGTGTATCAGCGGCAGCTGGCTTGCTTAATGTTACCGTAAAGGTTCCGTTTACAGGACCGTTTTCATTTCCGGTGGTACCTGCAGTAATACCGGCTACCGATGCATCGTTATCGGTAATGTTTACGGTGGCAATACCATCGTCTATAGTTACCAATCCACCGGTTACATTACTGATAATTCCATTGAATGTTTCGGTTGGTTCAACAAGGTTATCATCTATAACCGGAACGGTAAAGGTTAAACTGGCTCCTGCTGCAGAACCCGCTGGAAAAGTTAATTTTCCGCTGGTAGCTACATAATCCAATCCTGCAATTGCAGTACCATTCGATGTATTATAATCAACACTAAAAGCATCCTGTACCGATCCGCTCAGTGTTACAGTAAAGGTAGCTGTTCCGGCAGCCTCATCTACATTAGTTTGGAATACGGAGATACTGGCAGATACGGCATTATTATCTAAAATATTGATGCTTGCAGGCGTATTGTTCACTGTTACCATTGGGTTATTGGTACCCGTTAAAGTAACTACCACACTTTCGGTACCCTCCACAACTGCATCGCTTACTACAGGAATGGTGATGGTTCCGGTAGTCTGACCAGCAGGTATGGTAATGGTTTTGGTAATGGCACTGTAATCGCTGCCCTCAGAAGCGGTACCGCCTACCGTGAAGGTGATCTGCGTATCGGTTGATGACGGATTACTTAAAGTTACGGTGTATGTTCCGCTCACCGGCCCATTTTCGTTTCCGTTTGTACCCGAAGTAATGGTTGCTTGTGAAACATCATTATCGGTAATGGATACTGTTGCTGAAGAAGTAGCTAGTGTAACCACACCACCTGTTACATTACTTAATACAGCATTGAATGTTTCCGTTGGTTCAACCAGGTTATCATCGTTAATTGGAACGGCAAAAGTTAAGCTTGTTCCTGCCGCCGAATTTGCAGGAAAAGTTAAGGTTCCACTGGTAGCAGTAAAGTCGGTACCCGAGGTAGCCGTACCATTTATGGCAGTATAATTTACAGTAAAGCTATTTTGTACCGCGTTGTTTAAAGTTACGGTGAAGGTAGCCGTACCAGCATTTTCATTAATTACCGGTGTAGTAGCAATACTTACACCTGCCGCATCGGCATCGGTAATATTAACGGTTGCCGGCGTATTATCAAGCGTAATTGCCGGATTGCTGGATGTTGTTAAAGTAGCAATAACTGTTTCTGTACCTTCAGCCATGGCATCAGCTAACACCGGGATAGTAATGGTTGCCGTAGTTGCACCTGCAGGAATTACAATAGTCTTGGTTACTGCACTATAATCGGCACTTTCGGTTGCTGTACCGGTTAGCGTAAAGGTTAAGGTAGTTGGCGTAGCCGATGGATTGGTTAACGTAATATTAAATACGCCATTTATTAAACCATTTTCGTTTACATTGGTACCTGCAGTAATACTGGCCACTGCGCTATCGTTATCGGCAATAACTACAGTTGCCGGACTGGTACCAATAGCCACATCTGCTCCTACTACATTACTTAAGCCTACGGTAAACGATTCGGAGTTTTCGACAAGGTGATCGTCGATAATCGGGATAGCCACGTTAAGGATGGTCCCTGCAGCCGAATTGGCCGGGAAGGTTAAAGTTCCGCTGGTTGCGATATAATCCAATCCTGAAAGGGCCGTTCCGTTTGCCGTTCCGTAATCAACAGTAAAGCTGTTCTGAACAGCAATATTAAGCAGTACAGATAAAGTAACTGTACTTACACCTTCGCTAACACTTGGTGCGCTGATAGATATGCTTACGTTAGCAGTATTAGCATCTAATAAGTTGATGCTGGCCGCTGTTCCGTTAATGCTGATTGCCGGATTATTCGAAGTACCTAAAGTAGCAATAACCGTTTCGATGCTCTCTGCCACGGCATCTACAATAACCGGAATAGTAATCGTTCCTGTTGTTCGTCCGGCCGGAATCGTAATCGTTTTGGTTATTATGCTGTTATAATCTGTTCCTTCGGTTGCAGTACCTGCTAAAGTATAGGTTAGCTGCGTATCGGTTGCCGAAGGGTTGCTCAGGGTTACTGTAAATGTACCGTCAACCGGACCGCTTTCGTTACCATTTATACCTGGTATAATACTTGCCACCGCGGTATCATTATCAGTAATGCTCACTGTTGCAGTCGATGTTCCAATGGTCACCAATCCCCCAATTACGTTGCTTAAATTCGCACTAAAGGTTTCTGCCGGTTCAACAATATTATCATCAATAACCGGTACAGTGAATGTTAAAGTTGTGCCTGCTGGTGAATTTGCAGGGAATATTAATGTTCCTGCGGTTGCAGTATAATCTAAACCTGCGGTTGCGGTTCCGTTTGCAGTATTATAGTCAACACTGAATGAATTTTGTACGGCGGTATTTAAAGTAACCGTAAAGCTTGCCGTTCCGGCAGCTTCGTTTATAACCGGGGCGGCAGTGATGCTTACTGAAGCAGTATTGTTATCTAAAATATTAATAGTTGCCGGAGTACTGTTTATACTCACTAATGGGTTGTTTGACGTACCCAAAGTAGCCACAACTATTTCTGTTCCCTCTACAATGGCATCGGTTAACACAGGAATGGTAATGATTGCGGTAGTCTGTCCCGCGGGGATGATAACGGTTTTAACTACCGGCGAATAGTCGCTTCCTTCAACAGCTGTTCCGCTCAACGTATAGGTAAGCTGTGTATCGGTAGCCGACGCTTTACTTAAGGTGATGGTAAATGTTCCGTTAACCGGTCCGTTTTCGTTCCCTGTTGATCCGGATGCTAAGGTTGCAATGGCCGTATCGTTATCAGTAATATTAACTGTAGCTGGTGTTGTACTTGCTGTAATAGCCACATTGTTTGTTGCAGCAGTCATGGTTAAAGTAACTGTTTCTATTCCCTCTACCAGTTCGTCGTTCAATACCGGTACATTCACTGTTGCTGTGGTTTGTCCGGCAGGAATGGTTACCGTTGTACCAATTGCAGTATAATCAGTTCCGCTGATTGCAGTTCCGCTAATTGCGTAGCTAATTTGCGTATCGGTTGTTGATACATTACTCAAGGTAAAAGTAAACTGACCAGCAGTAGTTGGCTCTGACCCATTGCTTGTTGCAGCCACGGTTACCGTTGCTTTAGTATTATCAATAATATTAATGCTGGCCGGAGTATTGCTTACACTTACCAATGGATTAGTAGTATTGGTTAAGGTAACAACGGCGGTTTCTGGTCCTTCTACCAGGTTATCGGTCAATACCGGAATGCTTATGGTAGCAGTAGTTTGTCCGGCAGGAATGGTAATGGTCTTGGTTACTACCGTTGCATAATCGCTTCCCTCAACCGCTGTACCACCAATGGTATAACTAATGGTGGTTGGCTGCGATGACGGATTGCTTAGGGTTACTACAAAGGTTCCGCTAACCGGCCCGTTTTCTGCACCGTTTGTACCGGCAGCAATACTCGCTATGGATGTATCCTCGTCGGTAATATTTAATGTAGCCGGTGTTGTACTTGCAGTAATTGCAGCGTTATTAGTTGCAGACTGCATGGTTAAAACAACCGTTTCGTTTCCTTCGGCAATGTTATCGTCTATCACCGGTACCGTTACTGTTGCGCTGGTTCGTCCGGCCGGAATAGTTACCGTTGTACCAATTGCAGTGTAATCTGTTCCGCTTGTTGCAGTTCCGTTAACTGAATAAGTGATCTGCGTATCGGTGGTTGATACATTACTTAAGGTAAAGGTAAACAAACCAGGCGTTGCGGGTTCGGCCCCGTTGGTTGTTGCTGCTACGGTTACTGTTGCCGTAGTATTATCATCAATATTAATGCTCGCTGCAGTATTGTTTACGGTTACGAGCGGATTGGTAGAGCTGGTTAAAGTAGCCGTTACGGTTTCATTACCCTCAATAATCAGATCTGCCAATACCGGAATATTAATGCTACCGGTAGTTTGCCCGGCAGGGATAGTAATGGTTTTCGTAACTATAGTGGTATAATCGCTACCTTCTGTTGCGGTACCACCTAAAATATAGGTTAAGGTAGTCGGCACCGACGAAGGATTGTTTAAGGTAACAACGAAAGTACCATTTACAGGTCCGTTTTCATTTCCTGGCGTTCCGGCAGTGATTGTGGCGACTGCCGTATCGTTATCGGTAATATTAACCGTTGCAGGTGTGGTACTGGCTGTAATAGCAGCATTGTTGGTTGTCGCTGCCATGGTTAAAATCACGGTTTCTGTTTCTTCAGCAATATTATCGTTTAATACAGGTACTGCGACTGTTGCAGTAGTTTGTCCGGCAGGGATAGTTACGGTTGTACCAATTGCGGTAAAATCCAAACCACTTACAGCCGTTCCGCTTACGTTATAAGTAATTTGGGTATCGGTTGTTGCCGGATGATCTAATGTGAAGGTAAATAAACCTGGCGTTGTTGGTTCTGCCCCATCAGTAGTAGCAGCTACAGTTATGGTTGCCGTAGTACCATCGTTTATATTGATGGTAGCTGGTGTATTGTTTACCGTAACTTGCGGGTTGCCCGAAGTAGCTAAGGTTGCAACAACTGTTTCCGTTCCTTCTACTAAACCATCCGCTAATACCGAAATGGTAATTGTTCCGGTAGTTTCTCCGGCAGGAATAACCAATGTTTTGGAAACAAAAGCAGCATAATCGTTTCCTTCGGTAGCAGTGCCTCCAAAAGTATAGGTAATTTGAGTAGGTGTAGAAGCCGGTTTACTTAAGGTTACCGTAAATGTACCGTTAACCGGGCCGTTCTCATTGCCTGGCACACCGGCCGTAATTGTTGCAGTTGAAGTATCGTTATCTAAAATACCAGCAGTAGCAGTTGCATTGCTGATGAGTACTACCCCGCCAGTTATATTACTTAAGGTTGCTGTAAAGGTTTCTGTTGCTTCAACAATATCATCATCATTAACAGGTACTGTGAATGTTAATTTAGCACCTGCGGCAGAATTGGCAGGAAAGTTTAGCACACCGCTTGTTGCCGTATAATCAGACCCGTCAATAGCAGTTCCGTTAGCTGTTGCGTAATTAACACTAAATGCATCCTGAACGGCATTATTCAAAGTTACGGTAAATGTAACTGTTCCATCACCTTCGTTAACGCCAGGTGTTGTGGTAATACTAACACTTGCGGTATTGGCATCGAAGATATTGATGGATGCCGGAGCTGCATCAATGGTTATTGACGGATTTGAGGTAGTTACCAGGTTGGCAACCACGGTTTCTATACTCTCAGTTACCCCGTCTGCCAATACCGGAATAGAAATGGTTCCGGTAGTTTGGCCAGCCAGTATGGTAATGGTTTTGGTCGTAATGGTTGCATAATCACTTCCCTCGGTTGCTGTACCACCTAAAGTATAGGTAATTTGCGTATCTGTTGATGATGGCTTGCTTAAGGTTACGGTAAAGGTTCCGTTTGCAGGCCCCGTTTCATCACCGTTTGATCCAGGTGCAACTGTAGCAACCGACACATCATTATCGCTAACGGTTACGGTAGCCGAGCCGGTGGCGATAGTTACCAGTCCACCGGTAACATTGCTCAGGATAGCGTCGAAAGTTTCCGCTGGTTCAATCAGGTTATCATTGTTAATGGCAACGGTAAATGTAAGCGTTGTACCTGCTGCAGATCCGGCAGGGAAAGTAAGCGTGCCATTTGCGGCTGTGTAATCTGATCCGATACCTGCTGTTGCCGTTCCGTTTGCAGTTGCATAATCAACCGTAAATGCATTTTGTACTGCGTTATTTAAAGTTACTGTAAAAGTTGCCGTTCCATCTGCTTCATTTATACTCACTGGAGTTGCGGCAATGCTTACACTAGCGGTGTTGTTATCGGTAATGTTTATAGTTGCCGGGCTATTACTTACGGTTACCAAAGAATTTGCTGAAGTAGCCAATGTAGCCGTTACAGTTTCGGCACCTTCTACCAATGCATCAGCCAATACCGGAATGGTAATGGTTCCGCCTGTTTGACCGGCCGGAATAGTAATCGTTTTGGTTACAATAGCAGTATAATCACTCCCTTCACTTGCCGAACCACTTAAGGTGTAAGTAATGGTGGTAGCTTGAGAAGATGGATTACTTAATGTTACCGTAAATGTACCATTTACTGGTCCGTTTTCATTACCTGTGGTACCGGCTGTAATGGTGGCTACAGCGGTATCGTTATCGGCAATATTAACCGTCGCCGGTGTTGTACTTGCAGTAACTGATGGGTTACTTGTAGCAGCTGTCATGGTTAAAACAACCGTTTCATTGCCTTCAGCAATATTATCATCCAGTACCGGAACGGTAACTGTTGCCGTTGTTTGTCCGGCAGGGATAGTCACTGTTGTACCGATGCTGGTATAATCTGCGCCACTGGTTGCCGATCCATTAACCGAATAAGTAATCTGCGTATCAGTTGTAGCCACATTACTTAAAGTAAAGGTAAAGGTTCCTGGGGTAGCTGGCTCGGCACTATTGGTAGTTGCAGCAACAGTTATAGTAGCGCTAGTGTTATCGCTAATATTGATACTTGCCGGTGTGTTGCTTACCGTTATTGCAGGGTTATTGGTACTGGCCAAGGTAGCACTTACTGTCTCGGTACCTTCTACTATCGCATCGGTTAATACCGGAATAGTAATGGTTGCCGTAGTTTGACCGGCTGGTATGGTAATGGTTTTGGTTGTGATCGTTGAGTAATCGCTTCCTTCAGTAGCTGTACCACCTAAAGTATAGGTAATCTGGGTATCCGTTGCAGATGGATTGCTTAAAGTAACGGTATAGGTACCATTAACCGGACCATTCTCACTACCTGGTGTACCGGAAGTAATGGTAGCTACGGATGTATCATTATCGGTAATGGTTGCAATAGCTGTATTGGTTGCAATGGTTACCAGTCCACCAGTTACATTGCTGATGGTGGCTACAAAAGTTTCGGCCGGTTCAACAATGTTATCATTGGTAACCGGAACGGTAAAGGTTAATGTTGCCCCAGCTAAAGATCCGGCAGGGAAGTTTAATGTTCCGGTTGTAGCGGTATAATCGTTACCTGCTGTTGCGGTTCCGTTGGCTGTTGCATAATCAACGCTAAAGCCGGCTTGTACAGAATTATTTAAAGTTACTGTAAAAGTTGCGGTACCTGCCGCTTCATTAACACTGGTTGGTGTGGCCGAGATACTCACTGTTGAAGCATCATTATCGTTAATGGTCCCTATTCCCTCAGCCTGGGTTATGGTAAGCGGAGCAGTTGCACCACTTAATATCACTTTGAAACTTTCGGCATTTTCGGTAACGTTATCATCAGTTATCGGGATCAGGATTGTTTGTGTTGCTCCAGATACCGATCCGGCAGGAAAAGTAACCACACCCGTTTTAGCGGTATAATCGGTACCGGCAATGGCTGTGTTATCAGCGGTACTGTAATTAATCGAAGTGACATCCTGCACATTACCGGTTAAAGTTACTGTGAAAACCATATTACCGGCACTTTCGGCAGCCGAAGTATTGGCAATGGCCGCGCTGGCTACATCGTCGTCGGTAATGGTGGCTGTTCCGGTTGCACCGGCAGCAGGAATTGTTACCCCTGAACCACCTCCTACACTGCTCAACGTTAGTGTAAATGTTTCGGCCAGCTCGGCAATGTTATCATTAATTACCGGGATGTTGATGGTTTGCGTAGCGCCGCTAAGCGAACCTGCCGGGAAAGTTACACTACCTGTTGTTGCAGTATAATCGGTACCGGCCAGCGCCGATCCGTTAGCAGTAACATAATTTACAGTAAATGCATTCTGAACATTACCGGTTAAGATTACCGTGAAAGTCGCATTTGTACCATGCTCGGTTACCGAAACATTACCTACCGCTACTGTTGCATTATCGTTATCGGTAATATTTACAGTTGTAGCAGTGATGCTTGCGGTAATGGCTGGATTGCTTGTGGCGGCCACCATGGTTAGGGTAACGGTTTCGGTTGGCTCAACAAAAGTATCATCGAGTACAAGGACTGGCAGTGTTACGCTGGTTTGTCCGGCCGGAATAATCACCGTTGTACCCAACGCACTGTAATCCGTTCCGCTTGTCGCTGTTCCGCTAAGGGCATAAGTAATCTGGGTATCGGTTGTAGCTACGTTACTCAAAGTAAAGGTAAATAATCCCTGTGTACCTGGCTCAGCCCCATCATTTGTTGCCGTTACTGTTATAGTTGCAGTAGTATTATCGGCGATATTTATGGTTGCTGCTTTATCGGCAGGACTTGGCGCTACCGTTACCAGTGCACTGTTTGTAGCGACAATTGTAGCTACTACAGTTTCAGGCCCTTCAACTATTACATCGGTTTTAACCGGAATGATAATGGTTGCAGTGCTTTGTCCGGCAGGAATAGTGATCGTTTTAGTTACAATGTTATCGTAATCAGTACCCTCAGTTGCCGTTCCGCTTAAGGTATAGGTAATCTGGGTATCGGTTGACGACGGATTGCTTAATTTAACGGTAAACGTTCCATTTACAGGTCCGTTTTCATTTCCGTTAGTACCTGCAATAACCGATACAGTTGCGGCATCGTTATCGGTAATGGTTGCGGTTGCAGTCGCATTACTGATTACCACTACTCCACCCGTAATGCCACTTAACGTAGCAGTAAAAGTTTCCGAAATCTCGGCAATATTATCGTTATTAACTGGAACCGTGAAACTTAATACGGTACCTGCTGCAGCATTGGCAGGGAAATTTAATGTTCCGCTGGTTGCCGTATAATCAAGGCCAGCAGTTGCCGTTCCATCAGCTGTGCTGTAATTCACATTAAAGGCATTTTGAACGGCATTGTTTAAAGTTACCGTAAAGGTTGCTGTACCGGCCGATTCGTTAATGGCAGGTGTTGTGGCAATACTTATACTGGCAGTATTGGCATCGATAATATTGATACTTGCCGGGGTTGTATTTACAGTAGCTGCGCTATTAGAGGCTACCAGGGCAGCGATTATAGTCTCAGTACTTTCGGTAAGTGCATCGGCCTGAACATTAATGGTAAGTATGCCTGAAGTTTGGCCTGCAGGGATGGTAATGGTTTTAGTAGCAATTGTACTATAATCACTGCCTTCTGTCGCCGAACCGCTTAAAGTATAGGTAAGTTGTGTATCGGTTGATACCGGATTGCTTAAAGTAACCACAAAAGTTCCGTTTATTGGTCCGGTTTCGTTACCGTTAATACCCGCTGCAATGCTGGCCACAGCCGCATCGTTATCGGTAATGGTAACCGTAGCGCTGGCCATTGCAATGGTAACTAAACCACCGGTTACACCGGTTAAAGTTCCGTTAAAGGTTTCGGATGATTCAACAAGGTTATCGTTATTTACAGGTACATTAAAGGTTAAGGTAGTACCTGCAGCAGCATTTGCCGGGAAGTTTAACGTTCCGCTGGTTGCAGTATAATCCAGGCCTGCAACTGCTGTACCGTTTGTGCTGGCATAGGTAACATCGAATGCATTTTGAACTGCACTGTTTAAAGTTACTGTAAAGGTGGCTATGCCTGCAGCCTCATTAATACTGGTTGGTGTTGCCGAAATACTAACCGTTGCCGTGTTGTTGTCGAGAATGTTAATGCTGGCTGTTTTATCGGCAGGCACAGTAGTTACATTAACCAAAGCACTGTTAGTAGATAGTAAATTGGCAATAACCGTTTCAGCTCCTTCAACCAGGGCATCGGTTTTAACCGGAATGACAATGGTTGCTGCCGTCTGGCCGGCCGGAATAGTAATGATTTTGGATGCAATGGCATCGTAATCCGCACCTTCTGCAGCAGTTCCACTTAATGAATAGGTAACCTGCGTATCGGTAGCCGATGGATTACTTAGATTTACTGTAAATGTTCCGTTTACAGGCCCGTTTTCATTTCCACTGGTACCAGCGGTCACCGAAACAATTGAAACATCATTATCGGTAATGGTTGCCGTAGCAGTAGCGGTAGCAATGGTAACTAAACCACCGGTTGGATTGCTTAAAGTAGCAGTAAAGTTTTCAGCTGGCTCTACTACATTATCATTGGTAATGGATACAGTGAATGTCTGGATTGCACCTGCTGCCGATCCTGCCGGGAAGGTTAAGGTTCCGTTTTTGGCAGTATAATCTAATCCGGCTGTTGCTGTACCGTTTGCAGTAGCGTAATCTACTGTAAAGGCATTTTGAATTGCGTTATTTAAAGTAACCGTGAAAGTGGCTGTGCCCGCAGCTTCGTCGTAACTGCCAGGTGTTGCCGAAATACTTACTGTTGCAGGGTCGTTATCAGTAATGGTGGCGGTACCTGTAGCAGTAGCAATAGTGGTAAGCCCGGTTATTCCCGAAAGCGAGGCGGTAAATGTTTCAATTGTTTCGGTAATGTTATCGTTAATAACCGGAACGGTGAAAGTTTGTACTGCCCCACTTACCGACCCTGCAGGGAAGGTAAGTGTACCTGTGGTAGCTGTGTAATCGCCTGGTTGAACCGCTGTACCATCAGCCGTTGCATAGTTAACAGTAAAGCTATTTTGTACTGCTCCGGTTAGGGTTACAGTAAAAGTGGCTACACCTCCGTTTACATTTTCGGCCACAGTAACGTTGTTAATGGCTACCGATGCATTGTCGTTATCGGTAATTGCTGTAGCAACTGTTGCATTTCCTAATGATGCAGGACCTGTAATTGATCCGATAGCAACTGTATAATTTTCGGTGTTTTCGAGTACGTTATCATCAATAATGGTAACCGGAAAAGTAAGGGTTCCACTGGCTGCCCCCACAACTGACCCTGCAGGGAAGGTAAGGGTCGTGCTTGTAAAACTATAATCAGCCGCACTGCTGGTATTTGGTGTTATAGCTGTTACCACTGTAACCGGTGAGGCCAGAGTTGTGCCTGGGGTACCGGTAAGGGTAACGGTGTAATTCACTGTACCTGCATTTTCGTTAACCAGTGCAGGACCAGTTAATACCACCGTTGGGTAAATGTTAATATTAACGGTAACCGGATCACTTACTACCCCATCGGCAGTAGTTAAAGTGTAGGTGTAACTATCGGTTCCGGTATAACCTGCGTTTGGTGTGTAGGTAACTTTTCCGGCTCCATCAACCGTGGTTGTACCTTGTGCACCATTACCTGCCAATACAGTTGCATTGGCAGCACTGGCACCATCATTGGCCTTAACGTCGGTAGTTACCGGCGTATTTACCAAAGTATTAATATTATCGGTTATCCCTATAGGTTTAACCGAAATAATGAAAGTTTGTGACCCGCTCTGGTTTACTCCACCATTAGCAGTACCTCCGTTATCGTTTAATACTACTGTTACCGTAACCTTGCCTGTGAAATTAGCGGCAGGTGTGTAAGTTAAATTTCCTGAAGCATCTATAGCAGGTTGTACGGCAAATGCAGCATTATTGTTATTGGTTAAGGTAAAGCTTAGCATTTGTGCAGCAACCTCGTCAGCTGGCCCGGCGGCAATAGCAGTAGCCCAGTTGTTTATGGTTTGTGCACCGGTATTGGCATTAATGAGCCGATCGGCTCCTTTTACAAAAGATGGGGCATCGTTTATTGGATTGATGGTAATTGTAACGGTTTTAGCTGTTGTAGCATAAACGGTTCCGTCAAATCCATTCCAGTTAAAACTTGCTGTACCATTGAAATTAGCATCAGGCGTAAAGGTTATTTTATCTAAATCGGTACTGTTAATTTCCTGTCCGGCGGTAATGTTTGTTCCGTTTAACTTAAGCACACCATTGGCAGGCAGGCTTACTACCTGAATTTTAGTTAAGGCATTATTTTCGGCATCGGTATAGTTAGCTGTAAAATCGGTAGCTGTAAAAGGAACAACTGTATCTTCATTTCCGCTTTTGCTGATGTTATCTATTACAGGCGGATCATTTACCGGAGTAACCGAAATATTAACCACAGCAATTGATGAGTACGAGGTACCATCGCTTCCGGCCCAGTTAAAGCTCACATTTCCATTAAAGTTTAAGGCCGGGGTAAAAACCAGATTCGAAATATCGGAAGCCGGTATTTCCTGGCCAGCGGTAACGGCCGACCCGTTAAGCAATAAGGTTCCCTGGGTGCTTGGGGGAAGGTTAGACAACTGGATTTTTGCTAAAGCATCGCCTTCTAAGTCGCTATAGTTATTGCTAAAGTTAGCCAGCGTAAACGGCAGATTCACATCTTCAGCGGTGGTTAAACTGATGTTGTTAATGGTTGGAATATCATTAACAGCAGCAATAACAATATTTACATCGTTTTGAACGGTGGCATAAGCTGTACCATCGCTTCCGTTCCATTTAAAGGTAACATTACCATTAAAGTTTGGCGCAGGAACAAAGGTAATGTTAGCCAGGTTAGCCGCAGTTATTTCCTGACCGGCAACAATATTGGTTCCGTTTAATTTCAGTACGCCCTGCGCAGCCGGTGGCAAGGTCACCACCTGAATTTTGGCTAATGCATCGCCATCCGCATCGGTAAACTGACTGGTGAAATCGCTGGCTGTAAAGGTTAGGGTTACATCTTCAGTACCTGCTTTCGGTACAGCGGTAATTACCGGATTATCATTCACCGCAGCAATAGTAATATTTACATTAGCCGGTACAGCTGCATAGGCTGTGCCATCGCTGCCATTATAGCTAAATGATACACTACCATTAAAGTTTGGTGCCGGTACAAAAACCAGGTTTGCCAAATCAGTTGCTGCAATTTCCTGCCCAACCGTTACATTAACACCATTTAATTTAAGCACACCCTGGGTTGCAGGTGGTAAACTTAATACCTGTATTTTAGCTAAGGTACCATCAACATCAGTAAACTGGCCGCTGAAATCTGTTGCCCCGAAGGTAACGTTGGTATCTTCGGTGCCATTCTTAGTAACATTGGCTACTGTTGGAATATCGTTAACTGCTTGAATACTTAACGTTACTGTTTTGGTGTCGGTTAATGCCGGTCCACCGGTATTGCCCTGATCGTTTACCCCCACAGTTAAGATAACATTGCCATTTGCATTGGCTGCAGGCGCGTAAGTTACTTTACTGGCTGCAATAAAAGCATTAATAGCCGTTGTGCTTCCGGTAACGGTAATGCTGTTGGTACCTGAACCTGTAACTGCAATACCCGCTTCACTGATTGCGGTTAAAGTACCCTGACCGGCTGGAACACTTAAAGTAACCACCACATTCAGGTTACCTGCGTCAGCATCTGCTACACTTATGCCTGTTAGTGCCTGTGGCGTATCTTCAGTTAATGAAATTGAAACTGGTACTGCAGCTACCGGAGCAATATTGTAATCTTCGCGCCAATCGCGTTCAACAGTGGCTGGTGTATCTAAATTGGGAAATGAATTAGGAGTTTGGCCATTAGTTGGATTATAAGCCGCATCATTATTGTCAAAAGCATCATCCAAACCATCTTTATCCGCATCGGTACCCAAAGCAACCACGTTAGCCACCCCGTTATTATCGGTATCGTAAGCTTCAATTGTATCGCTATCTCCATCATTATCAGAATCTAAATCCAGATAATCGGGTTTGCCATCGCCATCCGTATCTACAGGAACAAGGCCTGTTCCATAGGCATTATCTATACCATCTTGATTGGTATCAGCGCCGGAAGGTGCAATATAGCCAACAGTACTTTGTGCCTCAATATTATCCGGAATACCATCACCATCAGAATCAAGATCAAGATAATTTGGAATACCATCAGCATCTGTATCGCTAGTACCTTCTACCGAATCTTTAATCCCATCGCCGTCTGAATCAAGATCCAGGTAATTCGGAATGCCATCTCCATCAGCATCTTTTACAGTCATTGGGGTACCCGATGGGTCGCCGGCCAAAGAACCAGTAAGGTTATTGTAGTCATCAACAATATCTACAATACCATCATTATCAAAATCGTTGGTTATACCTGTGCCTACTTTTCCATCGCCATCCGGATCCGGCCCTCCATTTTCGGTTACATCAAAAATGCCATCACCATCAGAGTCTAAATCCCTGAAATTCGGAATGCCATCGCCATCCTTATCGGGTGGAGTATAACCTCCGTTGGCCGCCAATGGTACACCATTGGCATCAACATTTGAAGGACCAATTAAGCCAATTCCAGGTAAACCATTATTATCAGGATCAGAGCCTCCGGCTTCAATCACATCCGGAATACCATCACCATCTGAATCCAAATCGTGATAGTTAGGTAAACCATCCCGGCCTCCATCATCTGTAAATCCATCTACAGTATCTAAAATACCATCGTTATCATCGTCCAGATCAATTCCATCCGGCACACCATCTTTATCGTAATCTGATGTGGATCTCCAGTCTCTCTCACCACCCGGCGTCTGTGTATCAGGCATCGAAAGTGGTGTTTGACCGCCATTGGTAGCATAATTTACCGCGTTTGCATTGCCATTATCATTATCATAAATATCTGCTAAACCGTCGCCATCAGCATCTGGCAATAAATCCATTATACCATCTGCACCTGCAGCACCGGTTTGATTATTTTTCACATCAACCTCTAAAGGACTGTTTACCGCATTTTCTAACCAGTCTCTAAATCCATCATTATCAGCATCGGTATCTACATAATCAGGCGCACTACCTCCGTCAATGTTTGAGTAACCCGAAACTACACCGCCATTATTTACATCGTAAGCATCATCAATACCATCTCCATCGGTATCCAAGCCTTTTGGCGCCACATACAAGTTTGTAGGTAAGCCTTCAATATTGTCGATAATTCCATCATTATCGTTATCAATATCGAGGTAATTTGAAAGACCATCGAAATCACGGTCCTGATTAAACAAAGTACTGATGGTTACAAAATCCGGATCATTCAAATCTGAAAGACCGTCTTTATCCGCATCAACAATCGCCCCTGTGCCAATGATACCATCATTTTCCCCATCTATAATATAAAAGGCTGCTTCGTAGGTATCCGGAATTCCATCGGCATCCGAATCAAGATCAAGGTAATTGGGTTTACCATCTTTGTCTTTATCCTGAATAACCAGTGCAGTACCGCCAGCAGCAGGGTCTAAAGTATCAATTAATCCATTTCCATTGGTATCTACAAATGTACCTGTACCAAATTTACCGTCTTTATCAGGGTCGTTATTGGCATTTCCATTCGATTCTATGGCATCAACAATGCCATCGTTATCTGAATCTACATCCAGGTAATTGGGGATACCGTCCCGGTCAAAATCTGCAGTTCCTTCGACTGTATCTAAAATACCATCATTATCATCATCCAAGTCAATGCTATCTGGCACGCCATCGCGGTCCGAATCGATAGTCAGGTTAACTACATTAGAAATTACACTTGCGCACGCATTATCACTTTGGGTAATTAATACGCGGTATTTGTAACCTTCCATAGTGCTGTTAACACCTGTAATGGTTAAAGTATTGGTTGTTGCACCGCTATATAAACTGTTGTTGGTTATATTGCTGAAACTTGTACCATTATTAGTGCTTACCTGCCATTGGTATTGACTGGTACCTGTGCCGCCTGTGGTGGCTACATTTAAGGTAACATTAGATAAAGCCCTTACATTCTGATTAACAGGCTGGGTGGTGATTGTACTTGCGGTACCCACAGTAATGATTACCGGAGTAGTGGCTGCCGATTGGCAGGCAATTCCATTCAAGGTTGATATGGTTGTTCTGCGATATTGAGTAGTTTGCGTTAAGGCTCCTGGTGCATAAGTTGCAGTAGTTGCCCCCCCTATGGTGTTCCAGGTAGTTCCGTTGGTAGAGCTTTCCCAGATATAAGATATTGTTCCTGCCCCTGTTCCAACAGTGGTAGAGCTGATTGGGGCTGGTGTAGTGTTGGTACAGATGGTTTGGTTTGCTGCAATAGCTCCGGAAGTAACAGCACTTTGCACATTTACATCAAAGGTAAATGTATTGCCGCTGCAGTTATCCAATACAGGGGTTACGGTATATCGAACTGTTGCGCCCGCGGCCGAGCTGTTAACAAGGGTTTGACTAATTGGTGCACTAACGGCAGTTGTACCGTTGCTAAAGCCGGTAACATTGCTTCCGCTTATCAGGCTTGCTGTCCACGTATATTTTAAATTGGCAATATTAGTGGTAGGTGTTACAGAAAAAGTACCATTACTACATAAGGTTGCAGGATTTGCAGCTGAGGCTGAAATATTAGGCCCGATAACTACTGTGATGGTAAAAGCAGTACCCGCACAACCAGCATTGGTTGGGGTAACGGTATAAACTGCCGTAGCAGTAGTTGTTCCGGTGTTGGTTAAGGTTTGTGATACTGAGCTGGCAGCAGAACCCGAAGTTCCGCCGGTAACCGTACCTCCTGTAATAGTAGGTGCCGACCAGCTATAAGTGGTACCTGCCGGTGCATCTACGGGGGCAAAATTGAAAGAACCGGATACACACAAGTTATAGCTTTGGTTAGCAATACTCGGTCTGGTTGTTACGCTGATGGTTACCGGTGTTGATGATGCTTCGGTACAACCTCCTCCTGTTACAATTGCCCTGAAAGAAGTTGTTACATTCAGGTTGGTATAATTTAACGTTGTTGAGGTCGTGTTAGGCAGATAGGTACTCCAGGTTGTTCCGTTATCGGTAGAATATTCCCACCTTACCGGGGTAGCTGTGGTATTACCTAAAGTTAAAGTTCCATTACTGCCACTACAAACCGGCGAAGCACCCGTAATAGTTCCGGTGGAAGTAATGGTGATGGTATGGGTGGCTGTTTTAGGTGTACAACCTGCTGCAGTTGCCGTAACAATCGCTGTACCCGAATACACCGGCGAAAAAGTAACCTCCCCCGTTGTGGCGTTAATTACCGCCTGCGAACTGGTAGTATTGATGCTGTAGGTAATGCTGGTTGCATTCGTTGCGGTTGCCGCATAGATTTGCGTACCTGCTCCCTGGCACCTGGTAGAAGCGCTTCCGGCAGCAAATACCGGTGTACCTACCAGGCCATTTACCTGTATGGTTCCCGATGCCGATACGTTAGGGCTTCCGCCTATGGTGGTTACGGTATAAACCTGTGCACCATTGGTTGTTGCACTTGGTGTTCCGGAAATCGTGAGCACCTTAGTACTCGAATTATAACTGGACGTAACACCGGCCGGTAAACCCGTTACATTAACATTTGTTGCCGTACCGCCAATAGAATAGGTAATATTGGTAATGGCCGAACCGATACAAATGTTTTGCGCATCGGTAGAAGCTGCTGAAGTTAAAGAAATAGCTGTAATCGGCGTGGTACTGATGGTAACCGCATCGTTAGCCGTATTCGGATCGGTTTGTGTTCCGGTTATGGTAGCCGTATTGCTATAATCGCCAGAGGCATTTACCTTAGCCGTAATGACCAGCGTAGCTGATGCATTTGATCCTAACGAACCCACATTCCAGAGACCTGTGCCACTGGTATACGATGTTCCGGCAGATGCCGTGTGACTTACGTAAGTATAGCCCGATTTCAGTAAATCGGTTACAGATACCCCAAGTGCAGTACCTACCCCATTATTGCTGGCTGTTACGGTAAATTTTACTGATCCGTTTACGGCAGGAGTTGAATTATCTACTGTTTTGGTAATTGCCCTGTCAACATTACATAAAGCTACGGTTACAGGCAAAGATTGTGCGCTTGTGCCACAGCTTAGTCGCGAGGTAATGGTATAGGTTCCTGATTCGGTTGGGGTATAACTACTCCCGGTTGCACCAGCAATTGCCACCCCGTTAAAGTACCATTGGAATGGCGCAACGCCCGAGGGATCGGCTGTTAAAGTTGCACTACTACAAGTTGGTTGGCTAAGGGTTGGTTTAAGTGCCTGCTCGGGCAAAGGTGTAATAAAATTGGACATGGAATAACCACCGCCACTTTGTACCATGGCAATGTTCATTCTGGTAGCACTTGTAAAGGTTAAGGCTGCCGGAGAACCAATGTTTACATTGGTAAAATCAATAATATAATTCCCTGTACTTCCCAGTTGTCGCCTTACGCCAACACCAGCAATAGTTTCTACATCGGTATTGGTATAATTGGTGGTTCCTCCGGTTGTGGTTAAAAACACCTTATCGGTGGCACTTTTAGTGGTGATATAGCCAAAATAGGGTAAATCTGAACCGCTACTGTTCCTGAATTTATAAGTTTTGGCCACCAAACTACCTCCGCAGGAGGTTACGGGTGCCAGTGTAAGCATATCTACCTCACACCCATCCGCTGTACCCGAATAGGCTACCACATTCTTGGTTGCCAAAATCCTTGAGGTACTGTACTGACTTCCTGAAACGCCGTTTACGATCGTTACAAAACTTCCGGCAGCAACTAAATTATAGGTGTTGGTTGAGGTTAAAGTACCATTAGCATTATAATTGGTTACGGTTAAAGTTGTATTGGCTTGCGTGGCCACAATCGTGGTCTGCTCTGCAGTAGAGTTACCCGCACTTCTAATCACCAGGTATTCGTTGCCCAACGAAGTTACCGGTGGCACCGGATTGAAAACGCCGTCGCCGCAGCCTGCAGGTGCATCTAAATTAGAGCCTGAGTTCATTACTACAGGAGCAGAACTTTCTACTAGTCCGCCAATGGGAGTTTGAAAAATATAACTTTGTCCAGCATTTAAAGTCGTAATAGCCGTTCCGTTTAATTTCACAGTGGTATTATTCTCAACCGCCATTACACTGTACGACACATTACTTAAGCCATCCCGGTAATAACCTACCCTGAATGAGGTACCAATAGCTGCATCTCCAAAACTGAATAGCGCCGAATTTCCTTTAATATTGGCATCAGTATAGGCATCAGAAGCCACATTACGGATATTTACCGTAATCGGATTATTACCTTCTACAATAATTCCGCGATCGTTTAATATGGTATTTAAGGCATTGGCCGAAATGGTATTTGGATTCCCTACGAAGCGATAAACGGCAGGTGCTGTTGGCGTTGGCGTAAGCGTAGTAACCAGGGTTCCATCACTTTTCTTTACCGTTACCGATGTTCCTGAAGTATTGGTGGTAACCACCAGCTCATTGGCCTGGCTCCAGTATTGCCACGGAGCCGGGGCAATATAATGCGTTTTGTAAGTTTGCGCTTGTGTTAAGCCAATGTTGGTTAGTAAAAACAACGCTAAAAAAACTAAGACACGGCCATAACCGCTTGTCATAAGTTTCAATAAACCAATGTTTTTAAATAAAGAAAAGCACACAGAATGAGAAGGTAAATTTTTATTCATATAAGGGCGATGATGGTAATAATTGAAGGAGCACTGTTGTAATAATTTATCCCGCGCTACTTCACAAAACCATACCTACGAAATTTTAAAACCTGTGGTTTTAAGACTACAATAAATTTTTCACCAATTGCCTCAATCGCTGCAAAGATATATTATTAAGTAGCACATTTTTTACTTTAGATAGCTAAAAATATAGTATTAATAATACAAGTAATGTAAAAATTGATTTATATCAAAAAAATAGCACTTGGTTACTGTTTAAGTGGAGCTTTAAAAAACTGACGATTTTTTAATTATTGATCTGGATCAACTACTCTCCTACAACCCACAGCTATATAATGATTTAAGCGTTTGTAATTACCATCAACCAGGAGGAATTGGGTTCCTTACCAATTTGACAACTCTGAGTTTTTACTGTTATCCAATCAGCCATGGATATAGAAACGTAAAGCTTTACACAAATTTGCGTATACCCCTATTGAAATTTGTATCAAAATTGTACAACCATGTTCACAATAAGTGGACGTGATATCTTTACTTTAAGCGCAAATTTTAACATGCACAATACTGAGTCCCCATATAAAATATAGGTTCTGCAAACCTTTGCATCTGTTAACATGTTGCTATTGTAAACAAAAACTAAGCATCATGGATACTAATGACAAAGGAAATAAACAGGAAAAAAAAGAAAAAGGTACTTCCAAAGGGAAAGCATCTTTTGATCAAAATGGAGCAGGCTCGTCAGCTAAATTTGGACAAGCAGGCTCTACTCACAATGAATCGGGAGAAAGTGGTCTGGGCACCAAGAACAAAAACAGGGAAAGATAAAAAGAGTAAAATACTCTTTTTATCTTTCGTAAATGCTCATTTTTTCAGCAAGTTCGATAATGCTCTTTATTTTCAGTTTTTGAAAAAGCCTCAACTTATAGGTGCTCACCGTACCCATTTGAAGGTTTAGCTGATTAGAGATCTCCAGTACACCAATACCTTTTGTTAAAAGCTCAGCTACCTCAAGCTCTCTTCCTGAAAGTTTGGTGAACGGATTATCAGCGTCGTTACCCAATATGCTATTGAACATATTTTCTTTAACATTTCTGCTAGAATAACGGCTACCCGCTAAAATTGTGGTTATTGCGATTACAATTTCTGATTCTTCGGCATTTTTGGTTAAGTAACCTGATGCACCCGATTTTAAATATGGAACTGCATAAATATTCTCGTTTAATGAAGAAAATACCAGGATTTTTGCATTTGGCTGAACCAATTTAAGCTGATCGATTACCTTAAGGTTATTACCACCCGGCAGGTTTACATCAATGATAATTAAACTTGGCGATTTCTCTGCCTCAATAAGGGCCTGCTCCATAGTTGATGCATGGATAATTTCTACACCAGGCCAAAAGTCTGATATTAAACCTTTTAAGCCGCGACGAATAATCTCATGATCATCGGCAATAAGCACAGTAAAGCCGCTAACAGCATTTTTTGTTTTCATTGTTTTTATAATATTCTGCAAGTTAATAAAAAGTTATTTTTTTGTACGCTAATGTAAGTTATTTTTTGTCTAAAAGTGTAAATATTATTATACACAATCAAGTTATTTTGCTTAAAACACCCTTGGAGTTGCCAATCTGATGTTTTGTCTGATAAATGAGTAGGCGATTGAAATCTCGTGAGTGCCGCTGCTATAGCCCTGTAGCGGGCCAATAGAGAAATCGTAGCCATAACCTATCCGGATTTTCTCGGAAGGGAAAATCTGGATCGCAG
>Ga0308157_10002825_pt1 | contig 26998 bp, 23 predicted proteins | sample PhyBR1_FD_201035 | JGI IMG/M metagenome (GOLD analysis project Ga0308157, IMG submission 201035) | Phyllosphere microbial communities from UC Gill Tract Community Farm, Albany, California, United States - DLSLB.R1 | ecosystem: Host-associated > Plants > Phyllosphere > Unclassified | place: USA...
TAGCACAAGGGTAGCTGAATTGCAGTCGGCCGCTTTTTTTGAGTCAGTCTATAGGCTGACACATAGCGGATGATTTTGTCAGCAGTACGCACGCGCACGCGCGCGAGGCGGTTTGATTTAATATCAAACGCAGGCGCAGCTTTGCTTATTTGATGCGATTCTTCGATAAGTTAGTGAGCGGGAAAATGGGTCCGCAAACCAAATCATGTTCCGGTAAATTCCAGAGAGGTTTTAAGACTACCAAATTGTAATGGGGGAATTATTGGGGGATGAGATATTCCCTTGAGGGGAATTATCTAATCTTTTCAACATCTTATTGAGAAGGGATGGCGCACCCGACAGGATTCGAACCTGTGACCTCTGCCTTCGGAGGGCAGCACTCTATCCAGCTGAGCTACGGGTGCATCGCTGGGAGGCTTAAAGCCTCAATCCAGCCGTTTCTAACTGAACCACGTCATTGCTTCAATGGTCTATTTGGCAAAATAACCATGAAAAATCCGAGTGTTCCGTTTGTGTGCTTTTATGGCGGGCTTATTGTCCTACCTGCGCCTAACGTGGGAAGGAAACCATATCACCATAAAGTTCGTAGAGCTTAGCTTTTACTGCAGATGAGTTCTGATAAATCTCAATAAATTGCTTCAAGCGAGGATCATCTCGCAATTCAGGGCGTGTCACGAATTGAAACGCATAAATCGGTTCATTTTCGAATATCAGCCCTGATGACGCTTCAAGCCCCGCGAGCTTGGCAAAAGTTGGGTAAGTTGCTGCAGCATCCACATCATCCAATGATCGTGCGATCTGCGGACCATCCAACTGCACGATCTTAAGCGGCTTCTTCCAGGTCAATACATCTTCAAGGTTAGCGCGTTGATCTGTACCGGGTTTGAGGTCCAGAAAACCTGCCTGTTGCAACAGAAGCAAAGAGCGTCCTGTGTTGATCACATCTCCAGAGAAGGCGATCTGGGCGTTATCCGGGAGATCCGCAAGCTTTGAATATTTCTTGGAGTAAAGTCCGAATGGCGTGCTGAAAGCCGGTGCAACGGGAACGAGTCCATTACCTGTATTCGAATTTGTGTAATTCAAATAGGGAATATGCTGGAAGAGATTGGCATCGACTGTCTTGTCTGCAACGGCAGTGTTTGGCGTGTTCCAGTCGCTGAACTCTACCAATTCCACATTCAATCCCTGCTCTTTTGCTTCAGCAACGGCTATTTCAACAGCCTGATTGGAGATGCTCGTGGCAAGAGCAATCCGCAACGTGCCCTTATCTTTAGCATGAACAGTAATAGGCAATGATAATCCGAAGAGCATTGCTACTGAAAGAAGCAAAAAACGACGACGGTGCGGCTTACCCAAAACGTTCTGAACAAGAGGTTGACGGAGGACGATCATGACATGCCTAAAAGTTGATATTTTTTATCCAGTATACAGATTGCCGTCGGCATTAAGAAGCTAAATCTAAGGTTTGAGTGCAAATCAGAGAACACTTGATCACGATCAATGAAGCCGGTGTTAGCTACCTCTAATTGTCTTATTAACGTCATCGGTCAGTAACAACTTCGCGGTTTATACCGATGTTAAGAGCATAAACGCCCCCCCACTTAACAGCAGAAAAGGACACATCATGTCAAACACAGCTAAGGTTGCATTGGTAACAGGTGCGGCACAGGGCATCGGACGCGGCATCGCTCTCCGTCTCGCCAAAGATGGCTTTGATATTGCACTGGTCGACCTGAAAGCAGACAAGCTTGAAGCAGTTAAGAAGGAAGTCGAAGCGCTTGGGCGTAAGGCATCGACCTTCTCCGCCGATGTCAGCAAACGCGATGAGGTGTATGCTGCAATCGACTATGCCGAGAAAGAACTGGGCGGGTTTGATGTCATCATCAACAATGCAGGCATCGCACAAGTTCAGCCGATTTCTGATGTCATGCCTGAAGAAGTAGATCGTATCCTGAAAATCAATATCGAAGGCGTATTGTGGGGCATTCAGGCGGCGGCAGCCAAATTCAAAGCCCGCGGACACAAAGGCAAAATCATAAATGCTTCGTCGATCGCTGGTCATGATGGCTTTGCGATGCTCGGTGTTTATTCGGCTACCAAGTTTGCAGCGCGCGCACTGACGCAGGCGGCTGCGAAGGAATACGCAAGCTCGGGCATCACCGTAAATGCCTATTGCCCTGGAATCGTCGGAACAGACATGTGGGTCGAAATCGACGAACGCTTCTCAGAACTGACCGGCGCACCAAAGGGAGAAACCTATAAGAAGTATGTTGAGGGCATCGCACTTGGCCGCGCCCAGACGCCGGAAGATGTGGCTTCGCTGGTATCGTTCCTCTCCAGCACGGATTCAGATTACATCACTGGACAGGCCATTCTTACCGATGGCGGTATCGTGTACCGATAGGGTTTAGACAAATGAAAAGGCGGGAAACTCCCGCCTTTTCCTTATCCAACATGCAGCCCCGGCGCTTCCTGACCGGTGCTTTCAACATATTCGCTGTAGCCACCGCCGTATTGCTGAATGCCATCCGGCGTAAGTTCCAGAACGCGATTGGAAAGTGCTGCCAGAAAACGACGATCATGCGATACAAAAAGCATCGTGCCTTCATAAGCAGAAAGCGCCTTGATCAACATCTCCTTGGTGTCAAGATCCAGATGGTTCGTCGGCTCATCAAGTACGAGGAAGTTCGGCGGATCAAACAGCATTGCGGCCATGACAAGTCGGGCTTTCTCACCGCCGGACAACACACGGCACTTTTTTTCGATATCATCGCCTGAGAAACCAAAGCAGCCTGCCAAAGCGCGTAAAGGCGCCTGCCCTGCTTTTGGAAAGCGCTGTTCGAGCCATTCAAGAATGGTGCTGTCGCCATCGAGAATATCCATGGCGTGCTGCGCGAAATAGCCAAGCTTCACACTGGCACCAAGGTTCACAATGCCCTGATCTGGTTCAGTCGCGCCAGTGACAAGCTTGAGCAAGGTCGATTTGCCTGCGCCATTCACACCCATGATGCACCAGCGTTCGCGGCGGCGAACCATGAAGTCCAGACCATCATAAATCGTACGGCTACCATAGGTCTTGTTGACGCCTTTGAGGCTGACCACATCTTCGCCAGAACGCGGAGCAGGCGCGAAATCAAAGGCAACAGTCTGGCGGCGACGTGGTGGCTCGACCCGGTCGATTTTCTCAAGCTTCTTCACGCGGCTCTGCACCTGCGAGGCATGTGACGCACGCGCCTTGAAACGTTCAATGAACTTGATTTCCTTGGCCAGCATCGCCTGTTGACGCTCGAACTGGGCCTGCTGCTGCTTTTCATTAAGCGCACGCTGACCCTCATAGAAGCCATAATCACCGTTGTAGGAATTAAGCGAACCACCGTCGATTTCGATGATCTTGGTGACAATCCGGTTCATGAATTCGCGGTCATGTGAGGTCATGAGCAACGCGCCGTCATAATTCTTGAGGAAAGCTTCAAGCCATATAAGGCTTTCAAGATCAAGATGGTTGCTTGGTTCGTCGAGCAGCATCACATCAGGACGCATCAGAAGAATGCGGGCAAGCGCCACGCGCATCTTCCAGCCGCCGGACAGTTTGCCAACGTCACCATCCATCATTTCCTGGCTGAAACTGAGACCTGCCAGAACTTCGCGCGCGCGTCCATCGAGACCATAACCATCCAGCTCTTCGTAGCGTCCCTGAACCTCGCCATAACGTTCAATGATTGCATCCATCTCGTCGAGACGATCAGGATCACACATGGCGGCTTCAAGTTCACGGAGTTCGGCGGCAACAACACTAACCGGCCCTGCTCCATCCATCACCTCAGCAACGGCCGAACGCCCGCCCATTTCGCCCACATTCTGGTTGAAATAGCCAATCGTCACGCCTTTTTCGACAGTGACCTGTCCTTCATCGGGCAATTCTTCGCCGGTAATCATACGGAAAAGCGTTGTCTTGCCAGCACCATTCGGACCAACAAGGCCAATCTTCTCGCCACGGTTCAAGGCGGCGGAAGTTTCGATAAAGAGAATACGGTGGCTATTGGACTTACTGATATTGTCGATACGGATCATTTGCGTGGGAGGCCTTGTGATAACTTGGCCTCCCTATGGCATGGCTTGCCCGCGCTGTCACGCGGCGCGATGGTCGTTGCAGCCATTCTTTGCTTATGGGATGTGGTGCAGCCACTTTTCGGTTGCGAATTTCTCCTCAACAAGCTGTTCGGCGGCTGCAAATTCCTCAGGCGTGATTGATCCGCTCACCCCGCCATTTAATGATATGAACATTTCCGTCATGCGGTCGATGACTTCGCGGCGCGGCAAGCCGGTCTGGCTACGCACAGGGTCGACACGCTTGACCGCACTGGCTGTACCTTTATCCGAAAGTTTTTCTCGCCCAATGCGCAGAACTTTCACCATTTTCTCGGCGTCCATATCATAAGCCATGGTGACGTGATGCAAAACGGTTCCGCCCGAATAACGTTTTTGTGCCGCGCCGCCGATCTTGCCCTTTGAGCTCGAAATGTCGTTGAGCGGCTTATAGAAAGCATCAATACCGAGAGAGTTCAGCGATTTTAGCACCCATTCATCGAGGAATGCATAGGAATCGGCAAAACTCATATCGCGGACCAGATCGCCCGGCGCATAAAGCGAATAGGTAATCGAGTTACCCGGCTCTACAAACATCGCACCGCCGCCCGTTACACGGCGCACCGTTTCCACGCCCAACTCCTTGGTTGCTTCCATATCCACTTCATTGCGCAGCGACTGAAACGCACCGATGATGATCGACGGGCGTTCCCACTCCCAAAAACGCAGCGTCGGCGCACGGCGTCCTGCAGCCACTTCGCGCGCCAAAACTTCGTCCAATGCCAAATGCATTGTCGGCGTAAGCGGCGGAATATCGATGATCTGCCATTCGTAGTCGCGCCATGTACGAGCAACACCAAGCGCCCGACGAACAGCAATTGCCACAGCTTCCGGGCTAAACCCGATCATGAATGCATCAGGGCGAAGTTCCTTACGGACAGCGTCTGCAATCTCTTCGGATGAAGCGGTTGCAGGCAAACCATTCAGTGCATCGCGAATATCATCTAGCGCTTCTGCTGGCTCGAGGAAAAAGTCACCTGCAACCTGAACCTCGCTCAGTTTGTTATCCTGAACTTCCAGATCAATAACGACCAGCTTGCCACCGTGGACCTTGTATTCACCATGCATTTTCTTACGACCTTGCTGACGAGAAACATCAGACCGCACTCTTGCGGATTCATTAAAAAAAGGGAACTATCTAACTGGAATTTTTACACGATTTGCGTTCAATTAAAGCATTTCCAGCAAAAAGTGCGAAGCGGTTTTGCGTAGGATAGTGCGTAAAAACAAATAGTTACAACAGTTCCAACGATTCAGTCTTAGCTGGAACCGCTGTAATCGCACGTGATTGAGATTTCGATCCGTTGAAACACGGGTCGCTGTTCATTCTATATTCAAGAACTAAATTCTATAAGAACTCATCAGACATTCAAACAATGGTGTTAGCCATGACAGCTCTTCTGTCTAATAAAATAAGCCTCATCGCAGGCCTCTCAGCTTTCGTTGCATCTCTGTATGCTCTTGCACCTGCACCAGCCGAGGCCGCACAATTGCAGCGCTGTGCCGGTGAAAACGAAACATGCAGGCTTCCCTACCCAACCGAAGTCATCTACGGCGCGAATGGCCGTGGAACGTCTCAGTTCATCGACGGTCCGAACGTGCGTTGCTCCAACCAGGTTTTTGGTGATCCAGCCCCTGGTGCGCGGAAAAGCTGCTCTTTTGTCGTCCGTGATCGTTATGAAGATCGACGTGATGATCGACGCAACGACTGGCGTGACGATCGTCGCGATGATCGCCGTAATGACTGGCGTGATAACAGACGTGATGATCGAGGTCGCGGCGATTGGCAACAATGCGCGAAAGAAAACGGCTTCTGCGATTTTTATGGTCGTAAGGTCGTACGCTACGGAGCCAAAGGGCGTTTTGTAGAACGGGTATTCCGTGACGGTGTCCGCTGTGACAATCGTACTTTCGGTGATCCTGCACGCGGTCAGGGAAAAGCTTGTTACGTTCAGAACTAAAATAGAAAAGCGGGCTTTAAGCCCGCTTTTTTTGTTCTTGATGCTGTTTGTCTATGCATGCAGCACTATTCGTTGAAATCACTCGTAAGCCGGATAAGCACTGACCGTTCAAAGAGCGGCCAAACGCGATTCGGCAGTTTTGTCGAACGCTTTCTGTAAGCCTGAATCGCGGTCGTAGATATCATTGAAGAAACGAACATTGCCGTTCGCATCCGGCCAGGCCGTGAAATAGGCAATGTAAACCGGAACCGGATTTGCCACCTTGAGGCCGCGTTCGTCCTTGCCAAAATATTTACCCAGCTCTTCGACTGGCTTACCCAAAACGGCAGCTGCCATGTCGCGTGGGCGCTCCAGACGAATACAACCATGGCTCAAGGCACGCATGTCACGGTTGAAATAAGACTTCGCCGGAGTATCGTGCATGTAGATGTCGTGGGCATTCGGGAACAAAATCTTCAACTCGCCCAATGCGTTATCAAGGCTAGGCTTCTGACGGATGCCAACATGGGCTTTGCCGGCAGCAACTGCGCTCCAGTTTACAGCGCTCGCTGAAACCTTCTTACCACCGACATAGACTTCATAGCCGTTGCGATCGAGATAACTGGTATCGCGCATTACCTTGGGTAGCATTTCGTTCAAAATGATCGAGCGCGGAACGCCCCAGGACGGATTAAAAACAACTGTCTGAACTTTGTTATAGAAAAAATAGGTCTGATGGGTTGGCGAACCGATGACCACATTCATAGCTAGCTTTTCTTTGCCGTCTTCGAAATATTCAGCTCGATAGGATGGCTGATTGACCATCACATAGCGCGAACCAAAATCATGCGGAAGCCAGCGCAAACGCTCCATCGAATAGAGAATACGATCACGCTTGACCGAATCCTGCTCACCTTGAAGAGCTGCAATCGTGTTCTTGCCGATTATGCCATCTGGCGTGCTACCGGAAAGCTTCTGATAGTCCTTAATGGCAACTGCCAACTCAGGATCATATAGGCTGGCATCGGCATGGGTCTGCAACACATCGCGATGCAGTTCGAGATAGCTGGCAGGCGCGTGTCGCGTGATTAGCGCCACGACTTTGCCAAGCTGATCGTTGGTGTCGCCGGGCCGGATCGCCTTATCAAGCGAAATTCGGATAGGTTCACCTGCTGGTGCTTCGGTCTGCGCCAGTTCGCGCTTCAATGAAGCGTAAGCCTCATTATTGGGCTGGAAACTCTTAAGATAAGCGACTGGATCGCTTTCGGATACGAGCCGCGCCAACACCGCCTTTGGATCAACGCGACCACGCGGCAGATCATGGAACCCACTCAACCTGTCGGCAACGACACGGCCCTCACCGGCATCGATTGCATAACGCAAAGCCCGCGCAGACATGCGGATTTCAAAGTCGGCAAGTTTCTGTTGGCGTTCTGCCTGCTGTGCTTCATCAAAATGATCGCCCGGAATAACCACAGCATATTCTTCGGGATTCAAACCGTCATCATCAGCCTGTGCAAAGAAAGCTGCAACGTTCCGCGCCTTATCGAGTGCTTTGCTATCTGATGACCAAAGGAATGTGCGCTTTTCCGAATAGAAACTGACAATCGCTTCGGCGATCTGCTTCTCAGCTTTGACATCGACGGTTTTTAGATAATCCGTTGCCGCATCAAAAGCGCGTTCGCCTTGCGTTTCGTCAACCTTTTTCGAAGGACCAATCGGGGACATGCCTGACGTCAAAGGATCGACACGAGCAGGATCAACTGCAGCCGTCACCTGCATATCGACGGCTGAGAAATCGACCTTTATCAGCGTGTCCGGCTTGTAGTTATAGATTTGCGGCCCCTTAACCGTAACACGCTGCGCCGGTGGGACAGCAGCTCTTGGTACGGAAACAGGTTTCGCTGTGCGCTGTGCTGGAGCCGCTGGCGCGGACTGAACGGGAGGTTGAGCAGGCTGAGCCTGCTGCTGGCGACGCTGCTGAAACAGCTCCAGCAATGAATTTGCTGCCTGCGCCTGCGCTGTTGAGAACAACGTCGATGCTGCTAGCGCTAAAACAAGCGCATTACGGACATAAGGACCGCTCTTGCGACTATCTTTAATGTCCCGATTCAAATGTCTGGAGAACTGCATTCTAACCGCCCATTCAATGCAATCGCTAAAAAGCGAATCCGCTTCAATCTTTGCCCATAGAATTGATGAATGTCGTATAGAATCTTTTAACGTTAACGCATCCTCCAATAATTTTGGTCCCAACTCTATCAATTTTTCTTGAAAAGCGCTTTTGCGGTCACACTGCCTGTCTCTTTACTGTGCGGCTGAACAATGTGCCGCAGTGGATTCCGCCCTGCATCGCGATAAAAGCCCCGCAGAATATGCCCTGACTTTGGTTTGGGCTGAATAACGGAGCGCATCTTACGAGATGCCGCAGGCAAGCAAGCGAGGTACCACAATGGCAGAAGCAAGCGCCGCCGATCTTTTCCCTCTTGGCGAAGATAAAACCCCTTATCGCAAACTGACTTCGGAACACGTGTCGGTCGACACGTTCAAGGGACAGGAAATCCTGAGCGTTGACGCTGAAGGCCTGCGCATTCTTTCGGAAGCGGCATTTGCTGATATCAATCACCTGTTACGCCCCGGCCATTTGCAGCAGCTTGCCAATATTATGGAAGATCCCGAAGCAACCGATAATGACCGCTTCGTCGCTTATGATCTTTTGAAGAACGCCAATATTGCCGCTGGTGGTGTTTTGCCGATGTGTCAGGATACTGGCACTGCTATCATAATGGGCAAGAAAGGCCGTCGCGTCTGGACGGAAGGCGGCGACGCAGATGCGCTTGGTGCCGGCGTTCTTGATGCCTATAACAAGAAGAACTTGCGTTATTCGCAGCTTGCCCCACTTTCGATGTTCGAGGAAAAGAACACCAAGAACAATCTGCCTGCTCAGATCGACATCTATGAAGAAGGCGAAGACGCTTACAAGTTCCTGTTTGTAGCCAAGGGCGGCGGTTCGGCCAACAAGACGTTCTTGTTTCAGGGGACGCCTTCTCTGTTGACCCACGATCGCATGATCGACTTTCTGAAGGACAAGATCCTCAGCCTCGGCACTGCAGCCTGCCCGCCTTATCATCTGGCAATCGTTATCGGCGGTACGTCTGCTGAAATGAACCTGAAGACGGTGAAACTGGCATCAACACGCTATCTCGATAGTCTGCCAACGCAAGGTTCCGAGACGGGCCATGCTTTCCGTGATCTGGAAATGGAAGCTGAGATTCACAAACTGACCCAGTCGCTTGGTGTCGGCGCGCAGTTCGGCGGCAAGTATTTCTGCCACGACGTTCGTGTTATCCGTTTGCCACGCCACGGTGCATCGCTGCCTATTGGCCTGGGTGTTTCCTGCTCTGCCGATCGTCAGGCCAAAGGAAAGATCACCAGAGACGGTATCTTCCTTGAACAGCTTGAAACAAATCCGGCACAATATATGCCTGAGATTGACGAGGAAAAGCTGTCATCGCATGTGGTCAAGATCGACCTCAATCAGCCGATGGAAAACATCCTCAAGGAACTGTCAAAGCATCCTGTAAAGACGCAGCTCTCGCTGACCGGTTCGATTATCGTCGCACGCGATCTGGCGCATGCGAAAATCCGTGAGCGCCTGGAAAATGGCGAAGCGATGCCCGAATACTTCAAGAACCATCCGATCTATTATGCGGGTCCGGCAAAAACTCCAGCTGGTTACGCCTCGGGTTCTTTCGGCCCGACAACGGCTGGCCGAATGGATTCCTACGTTGATCAGTTCCAGTCGTTTGGTGGCTCGATGGTGATGCTCGCCAAAGGCAATCGCTCGCGACAGGTGCGCGAAGCCTGCGGCACTCACGGCGGCTTCTACCTTGGATCGATTGGCGGCCCGGCCGCTCGTCTTGCGCAGGATTGCATTAAAAAGGTCGAAGTTGTCGAGTATCCAGAACTTGGCATGGAAGCCATCTGGCGTATTGAAGTGGTCGACTTCCCCGCCTTTATCGTCATCGATGACAAGGGCAACGACTTCTTCAAGGAACTCAATCTCGGTTGAGATAAAAACCTGATTGAAAATAAAGGGCGGGAAACCGCCCTTTTTTTTATCTCGGATCGCGTTTCAGACCTTTTCCCGCAAGTTCATCCAGATAAGTATGCCAAAGCGTGTCTTTCTCAGTGCCGAGCTTGTGGAGATAGGTCCATGAGAACAGGCCCGTATCGTGCATATCGTCGAAGGTGATGCGGACGGCATAATTGCCAATAGGGTCCATGCGCATAATTTCTACATTACGCTTGCCACCAACGGTCACACGCTGCTCCGGTGAGTGTCCCTGCACTTCCGCAGATGGAGACAAAACACGCAGAAGCTCCGCAGTCAGCTCAAACCGTTCACCGCTTTCAAACGCCACTGTCAGAAGCTTGCGGTCTTTAGAGACACGCAATTCGGTTGGCCAGACATCACTCATAATTGTTCTCCGTCATTCCAGCGGCTGTTCATTCTGCAGCATATGAAGGCTGACATATAAAATATGCTCCCGACGCTCTGAATTTCGCCAAATCAAAGAGATATTGATGTTCAGTCTCGAAGAGAAGAGACAAAAAGACTGACGCGTCAGATTAATGCCTTATCACTTGAAGGTGCTTAGCAAACGCGTAAACTGGACAAAGCGTTCGAGGCCACTTATCTAGAACTAAGATGCAGAATGGGTTCTGCATCGTGTCGAAACAATGGCTTACTCTATGCAAGGTTCTCAAGTTCTGCCTGTTGTTTCTCCCACCGGACAAATGATTGATCCGTTTGGGCGCGCGGTTACCTATTTGCGCGTTTCAGTGACGGACCGTTGCGACTTCCGCTGCACATATTGCATGGCGGAGCATATGACTTTCCTGCCGAAGAAAGACCTGCTGACGCTCGAAGAACTTGATCGCATCTGCAGTGCATTCATCGACAAGGGCGTCCGCAAGTTGCGACTGACAGGCGGAGAACCACTTGTCCGCAAAAATATCATGCATCTTATTCGCGGACTATCGCGTCACCTAAAAACAGGTGCACTGGACGAATTGACACTCACCACCAATGGTTCCCAGCTGGCCCGATATGCGGATGAGCTGGCGGATTGCGGCGTGCGGCGTATCAACGTTTCGATGGATACGCTCAACCCCGATAAATTCCGTACCATCACACGTTGGGGCGATCTTGATCGCGTCATAGAGGGTATCGATGCGACCCAAAAGGCTGGGATTCGCGTTAAAATCAATGCGGTTGCGTTAAAGAACTTCAATGAATACGAAATTCCGGAACTGATCCGCTGGGCGCATGACCGCGACATGGACATGACCTTGATCGAAACCATGCCCATGGGCGAAATCGAGTTCGATCGCACCGATCAGTATCTGCCACTTTCACAGCTGCGCGCCGATCTAAGCCAGCAGTTTACGTTGTCCGACATTCCTTACCGCACGGGCGGCCCTGCCCGTTATGTCACTATTGCTGAAACCGGCGGGCGTCTTGGTTTCATTACGCCTCTCACACATAATTTCTGCGAAAGCTGCAATCGTGTACGCCTCACTTGTACTGGCATGCTCTATATGTGTCTGGGGCAGAACGACGATGCAGATTTGCGTGTTGCGGTCCGTGCAAGTGAGAGCGACACCATACTAAACGATGCCATTGATGAAGCCATCTCTCGCAAGCCCAAAGGCCATGATTTCATCATTGACCGTGACCACAACCGCCCGGCCGTAGCGCGCCATATGAGCCTTACGGGCGGATAAATAATTTAAATACATATGCAACAAGTATAAATTGGACCAAATCCAATTGATGCGATAGCGATATACATTCCTAAACCGGATTCTATATCGTGCCGCAGTCAGCTAATTTTCGTGCAAGTATATTTATGCTCCTCGCCATGGGTACATTCACCATCGGCGATACTATGACGAAATATCTGCTGACGCAGATGAACAGCGGTCAGTATATGTTTATCCGCGGGATATTCGCGACAATTGCGATAGGCCTGCTCGCCTGGCGCAACGGCGCATTGCGCCATTTGTCAATGGACTTGATGACGGTTTTGCGCGTCTTGGGCGAAGTGCTGGCGACCGTCACTTATATCTTCTCTCTCGGCCATCTTTCACAGGCATTTTGCTCAGCGGTATTTCAAGCAACGCCGCTGGTCGTCACCCTTGGCGCCGTGCTATTCCTCAATGAAAAAGTTGGCTGGCGGCGCTGGATGTGTATCTCCTTCGGGCTGGTCGGCGTTATCATCATCATTCGTCCCGGCACCGATAGTTCGGCGAGTCTTGCTGCCGTAGGCATTTTGCTATCCAGCGTCTGCTTTGCCGCCATGCGTGATATCGCGACCCGTCGTGTGCCCGCACATGTCCCGACACTTTATCTGTCCACGCTGACCGCCGGTGCCATAGCTATCACTGGCGGCGGCCTCATCCTGCCTATGGGTGGCTGGCAGCCCGTTGGTCTTGTGCCAGTTCTTATCATGGCTTTGGCTGCGGGACTTCTGCTGGTCGGATATCACTTCATCATCATGGCCATGCGGGAAGGTGAGATCTCGTTTGTCTCGCCCTTCCGTTATTCGAGCCTGCTTTGGGCGATCCTGCTGAGCACGGTAGTCTTCAACGAAGCTCCAGATTCCTATACAATTGCCGGGTCAATTCTCGTCGTCGGAAGCGGCATCTATATGGTCTATCGCGAGAATGTTCGCAAAAAGCGTGAGCAGAATAAAAGCACATTGGCCGCGACGCCAACCGGAGTGGAACCTTCGTAATGAGGGATATGATCCGCATCGCAGGCGCGATTATTGCGGGCGGTCAATCCAGTCGCATGCAAGCGGGAGGTGTGGCGGGAGACAAATTCCTGCAAAAACTCGGCTCAACGATGATCGTCGAGCATGTTGCAGAGCGGCTTTCGCCACAAGTCGATCATGTTTTTCTCAATGCAAATGGCGATCCTGAGCGTCTACCGGAGCTGAATATTCCGGTAATCCGAGATAAGCCCTCTTCGCACGGTGGACCGCTTGTCGGGTTAAAAACCGCTCTTGAATATGCTCATGACTACCCATTCGTGGTGAGCGTTGCAGCCGACGGCCCGTTCTTTCCCCGCGATCTGGCGTCCCGACTACATGAGCAGCAAAAGAATACCGTTGCTCGCATTGTGCTGGCGAGCTCGAATGGGCGTGTGCATCCGATTTTCGGACTGTGGAAGACAGACGTTTTGCAGCCACTCGACGAATGGCTTGCACATACTGACAAAGCCAGCGTCCTCGCCTTCGCACACCATATCGGCTTTGAAGTGGTTGAATTTTCCCTTATGCAGCTCGCCGATAGCGAGACTTGTGACCCCTTCTTCAACATCAACAAACCTGATGACCTGATTGAAGCGACCCGTCTGAACGAGGCCATGAAATGACCCATAAGCTGTTCGGTATTACTGGCTGGAAAAATTCCGGCAAAACCACGCTGACCGAGAAGCTCGTTCAGGAACTGACCAAACGCGGCTACCGAATCTCCACTGTGAAACATGCACACCATAATTTTGATATCGATCACGTCGGCACAGATTCATGGCGACACAGAAATGCAGGTGCCGCAGAAGTCGCAATTGTATCCTCAGCGCGCTATGCAATCATGCATGAAAATCTGGGCGAAGAGGAACCGTCGTTAGCAGCAATTGCGAGCAAACTCGCCCCGTGTGATCTGGTTTTGATCGAAGGTTATAAGCGCGAATCTCATAAGAAAATCGAGCTGCGACGCTCCCTCGGACATGACGGTCCGCCACTATACGAGGACGATCCAAGCATTGTTGCAATTGCAAGCGACCACATGGATCAACATGAAAAATTGCCCGTGTTTAGTCTGGATGCAGTGGAAGAAATTGCCGACTTCGTTGTGGAATTGATGAAGCTTTGAGGATTTCCCCATTAGTTGAGATAATATCCGTAAAAAACACGGTCATATCGCCATATTCTATAGAAAACCCTTTTGAAACCCCTTTCTGCATGCACAATTAAATTACGCCAACCGTCTTGCAAAGACATGGAAAATGGTGGGATTATCAAAGCCTGGGCGGATGATTGGGCATAAGTGCGAAAAAATATTGCGCGTTGTCAGCTCTGACATCTATTTGTAGTGAACGGGGGATCCACTGTCAGGCTTACTACTTAAGGTTTTATGTCGACAGCATCTCTTGAAGCGGCTGAACCAGAAAAAGAATCAGGGAACCAGCCACAACTAAACGAGAGGACTAAGAATGCGCGTTATTAAGCGTATCGCTGCGGCGACATCAGTTGCAGTACTTGCCATCACACTCGGCAGCATGAGCGCCGGTATTGCCAATGCTCAGGAACCCCTGAAGCTTAAGATTGGCACGGAGGGTGCCTACCCTCCATTCAACTTCATCAAGCCAGATGGCACGCTTTCCGGCTTTGACGTCGATATTGCCAGAGCGCTCTGCGACGAAATGAAAGCTGAATGCGAGTTCGTGACGCAGGAGTGGGACGGTGCTATCCCTGCCCTTCAGTCCGGCAAGTTCGATGCCTTCATCGCGTCCATGTCCATTACTGACGAACGCAAGAAGCAGGTCGACTTCTCAAACAAATATTACAACACGCCTCCCGGTGTTGCAGCACCTAAGGACACCGACATCAAGGGTGTGACTAAAGAAGATCTCGCAGGCAAGACGATTGGCGTACAGGTTTCGACCACGCATGCCAACTATTCGGAAAAGACCTTCACCGACAGCACGATCAAGGCTTATCCGACTGCAGAAGAATATCGTCTCGATCTAGCCAATGGCCGTCTGGACGCCGTCAACGACGATAGCGTGACGCTGGCCGAATGGCTGAAAACGCCAGATGGCGCTTGTTGCAAGATGGTTGGTACTTTCCCACCAGTTATCGAAATTCACGGTCCTGGTGCTGGCGTTGCCTTCAAAAAGGGCCGTCCTGAGCTGGTTGAAAAGTTCAACGAAGCGATCAAGGCAATCCGCGCTAACGGTAAGTACAAAGAAGTCAATGACAAGTACTTTGATTTCGACGCTTACGGTGCAGAAAACTAAGATATTTTAACATTAAAACGCCGGTTTACTTCCAAGTAAACCGGCGTAACTATTTGGGCTATAAAGAGAAAATTCAAAATCTATCAGGTCTAGTTTCACCACAGACTTGAAGCCCTTAGGAAGAGATTAGGCGCATGGAACATTACGCCACCTTGTTAAGTTTTGGCCCCGACGGCTGGGGTAAAAGTATCGCATGGGGACTTGTCGTCACGATTTCCTTGGCCCTTGCGACATTGCCCGTAGGCCTGGTACTTGGTTTCATTGTTGCTCTGGGTAAGCAATCGAGCGAACCTTCGATACGCCTCGCAAGCAACATTTACACCACTATTTTCCGTGGGCTTCCGGAGTTATTGACGCTCTTCCTTGTCTATTTTGGTGCGTCTTTGCTGCTTCAACAACTGCTCAGTTTTTTCAATATCAACGCAAATGTTGAAATCAATGCCTTCGTGGCAGGCATGATTGCGCTCGGTTTTGTGTTTTCATCATATTCCAGCGAAGTCTTTTTGTCTGCTTTTCGAGCTATTCCGCGTGGACAATATGAAGGCGGCTATGCGGTCGGTCTTTCGTATTGGCAGACCATGCGCAAAATCATCCTGCCGCAATTGATCAAGATCGCGCTTCCCGGCCTTGCTAATCTCTGGCTGGTTTTGCTGAAAGATACGTCACTCGTATCGGTTATTACACTCTCGGATATCCTGCGCCAAACGTCGATTGCCGCGCGCGTCACGAAAGAGCCATTCCTGTTCTTCGGCGTCGCCTGCTTGCTCTATCTCGCGCTTGCGATCATCTCCTCATATTTCATCAACCGCATCGCTCGATGGGCCGATGCGGGCAATAGTGCGTCGCGGGGTGCATGATTATGAGTGAAGGTACATCGCATGGCGCAGCAACGGTATTAGCCCCACCGCCAGTTGTCAGAAGTTGGACGGGCGCTCGAATTGCCGGGCATATCATCGTGGTATTCTGGGGCCTGCTCTTCATCGGACTTGCGCTATACCTTTATAATGTGTGGCGTATCGATCTGTTTGAAACCTACGCACCGCGCTATTGGTCTGGTCTGCTGGTTACGTTGCGGCTCGTCGCGATTTCGATTGTTATTGGCGCGCTCCTGTCTCTGCCGATCACGGCGGCTCGCATGTCAAAGAACCGTTGGCTGCGTGGCATCGCTTTTGGCTATGTTTATTTCTTCCGTGGCACACCACTGCTCGCTCAGACCTTCCTGATCTATTACGGCTTTGGAACGTTTCGTCCGTTCCTTGAAAGTGTTGGTCTTTGGGTGTTCTTCCGCGATGCATGGAACTGCGCAATTCTGGCCTTCTCGCTCAACACAGCGGCATATCAGGCAGAAATCCTGCGTGGCGCTATTCAGAGCGTTGCTGCTGGGCAATGGGAAGGTGCGGCGGCTCTTGGTATCTCCAAGCGTGTGACGTTCTGGAAAGTAATCCTGCCTCAGGCCTTGATCGTGGCTTTGCGTCCGTATGGCAACGAAATCATTCTGATGATCAAAGGATCGGCTATCGTCGCAATCATCACCGTGCTTGATCTCATGGGGGAAACCCGCCGTGCCTATTCAAGGACGTTCGATTTCCAGACCTACATCTGGGCAGCGGTTATCTACTTGCTGATTGTCGAATGTCTGCGACACGTCTGGGACTTCCTTGAACGGCGATTGACAAGACATTTGATCCGCTGAACTGATGAATAAAAGAAAATTTATCGCCCCCGTTAGCCTTGCAGCTACCGGGGGCGATCTGCTTTAAATGCATACCTCTCTGAAGCGCATCTCGCGCTTTTTAATCGCAAATCGATAGGCTCAATCATGTTGAAAATCTGGGGTCGAACCAATTCCACCAATGTAAAAAAGGTGCTTTGGATAGCTGAAGAACTCGGGCTCAAATATGAGCAGATCGATGTGGGTGGACAGTTTGGCGGCCTGCAGGATGAAAGTTTTCTTGCTCGGAACCCCAATGGCCTCATCCCGCTTCTTGAAGATGGTGACACCACACTTTGGGAATCGAATGTAATCGTTCGTTATCTCGCCGCAACGCATGCAAAGAGCGGCCTTTGGATTGAAACCCCTGCAGAACGTGCTCAAGCAGAAAAATGGATGGATTGGGCTCCCTCCACGCTCTATGCCGACTTTCGCGATGTGATCACCAATTTGATCCGGCTTCCCGAAGATAAGCGCGACGAGGCAGTAGTACAGCGCGGGATTGAAGGCATGACGCGATCGCTCAAAATTGCCGATCAAGCACTTGCCAACCAGCCATGGTTATCAGGCGACGATTTCGGCGTTGGTGACATTCCGTTGGGTTGTTATGCCTACGCATGGTTCAAGTTTCCTATCGAGCGCCCATCAACCCCTCATCTTGAAGACTGGTATAACCGTCTCACGCAGCGTCCCGCCTATCGCAAGGCGGTCATGACGCCACTCACCTGATCCACCAATTTCTCTCTGGAGGGACAAAGAATGACAGCAATAAAAGTGGCCTTCCTCGGCCTCGGCGTAATGGGCTATCCGATGGCCGGCCATTTGAAAACCAAAGGCGGCTATGACGTTACGGTCTATAATCGCACCAGTGCAAAGGCTGCCAAATGGGCTGAACAGTTCGGCGGAAAACATGCAGCCACTCCTGCTGAAGCCGCGCGCGATGCGGATTTCGTTTTTTGCTGCGTTGGCAATGACAACGATTTGCGTGAAGTGACGACTGGTTCAGATGGCGCTTTTTCGACAATGAAAAAGGATGCTGTTTTCATCGACAACACCACGGCATCCGCAGAAGTCGCACGTGAACTCGACGCCGAAGCGCAGCAGCGTGGCTTTCATTTCATTGATGCGCCTGTGTCTGGTGGCCAGGCTGGCGCAGAAAACGGTGTTCTGACCGTGATGGTCGGTGCGTCGGAAGCGGTCTTTGAGAAGGCCAAACCTGTTATCGAAGCCTATGCGCGTTCGGTCGGGCTGATGGGCCCCGTTGGATCGGGCCAGCTCGCCAAGATGGTCAACCAGATTTGCATTGCGGGCCTGGTTCAGGGCCTCGCCGAAGGCATTCACTTCGGCAAGAAAGCTGGTCTGGATATCGAGAAGCTGATTGGCGTTATCTCTAAGGGTGCTGCAGGTTCCTGGCAGATGGAAAACCGGCACAGCACGATGAATGAAGGCAATTATGAGTTTGGTTTTGCTGTCGACTGGATGCGCAAGGATCTCGGTATCTGTCTTGAGGAAGCTGACCGCAATGGCGCGCTCCTGCCTGTAACCGCACTGGTCGATCAGTTCTACAAGGAAGTGCAGAAGATAGGCGGTGGCCGCTGGGATACGTCTTCCCTGCTTGCTCGCCTTGAACAGTAAAATCTTTGCTCTTAAATGAAAAAGCCCGGCTTAGAGCCGGGCTTTTTGTTACTTCTCTTAAAAGATCAGAACTTGACCTTAGCTGTCAGCGACAAAGCGCCAACGAAGTCGTTTCCGAATTCACCTTTGGAGCCGGTTGGGTTTGGCTTACCGTTGATTACAGTGTCGTCCATCTCACCAGATGTCAGCCAGCCAGCAGCACCTGCAAGACGAACTTCAAAGTTTTGGGTTGCCTTATAGTTCGTGCCCAGGCCGAAGAGCCAGATGTCGGTTTGAGACGTCAAGCCTGTTGTCGTTCCACGGTCCCAAGTGACAGTTGCTGCAGCAGACCACTGATCGTTGAACTTGTGTCCAACGCCACCGCTGACAGTCCAGCCATCCTGATAATAAAGGTTCAGGTTGGTGATATTCGTTCCCTTAGGAACGATCGCACCGGGAGCAAGCTGTAGATTGGAAGAAGAGTTGAATGCAACCATTTCAACGCTCGACCAATCAGTCCACTTGACCGAACCGAAAGCGAGCCAATCTGGAGCAATACCTGTTTGGAACTTAAATTCGACCGACTGCGGTGTGGCAACATCGCCAGCAACGCTAATCGGAAGTGCGCGGCCAGTGATTGGGCTCAGAGCCAGATTATCAATGGTGCCTTCAAGATTGTATTTGACTTCAGACTGATAGACGACCGTTGCGCGGATCGCATATTCCGGGAGTTCATAGGCAGCACCGATACGCCAGCCAAATGCCTTGTCTTCAACGTCAAGCGAAGCGACACGGAACGAACCGCCGAAAGCTGAGCCCGGAGGAATCATACGGGTCTGTTCACCCTTCAGCTCCTGATAGCTGACGCCGCCGAGAAGACGGAAGTAACCTTTTTCACCCGCGTTGAAACGATAAGAACAGTTCAAGCCATAATCATTGGATGAAATCTTCTGTTCGATAGCAGTGAACATGCGAATGTTATCAGTGCCGACATCCGTGTGAATGCCCCATGGCTGACGATACTGTGCCGCACAAGCCAGATCGTCCGTAAGATCAACCTTGGCTGAGAACTTCGGTACCCAATAGCTTTTTGCTTCGTCCACATCATTGGAATAAGGACGACCGTTCAGCGGATTGATGCCACCTGTCGCAGCGCCAATCGGGCCGCGGATATTTTTCAGCTTACGCTGTGGTGAAACGTAGGTGCCCGTTGTATCGATCACGGTGCCCTGCTCGAACAGGATATCAAAATCCTGCGAACTCCGCTCCAGACCGCCCGCATGTGCAGTAACGGCACTCCCCAACAGGCCGACTGCGATCCCGACAGCTTTCATGCGCTGCAGCTTCATAAAATGTCCTCCCAAACAGAATGCAATGAACTTCAGCAATTTACTTTGACGCAAACGTAAATCAGGAAGGATTCAGCCTGCAAGATGCATAAATTGGGAGGTCCGCGAGTAGCGAAGATTTGTTTTGACGAAAAGCTTAAAATAAGCGCGCTAATTGCTAATTCTTCTGATTTTTGCAGGGCTATTAGCACCCAAAACCGCCAATTTTGCCATTTTTTAGCCCAATTAGAGCCTTGTTGCTAAAGCGCAACAGAGCTGAAAAACAATCGAAACGGCGGTTCGATGAACTTTAGAGCGCCTTGAAAGGCTAAAATTACAGCCTCTTTGAAAGCAAAAGCCCGGCAACTAGAAGCTGCCGGGCTAATGATTCGAAATGAGGCAGATCTGAACGGACGAAATCAGCCTGCTTCGCGGATACGCGCTTCTGCGGTCGCCACGCGTGCCGCCGCATCTTTGAGTTCTGCCAAACGCTCACGTTCCGCCTGAACGACCTCTTCCTTTGCGTTCGCTACGAACTTTTCGTTCGAGAGCTTCTTTTCGATCTTCTCCATCTCAGCAGCGATCTTGCCTGCTTCCTTGGCCATACGGGCGGCTTCGGCCTTCAGGTCAATCAGGCTGCCCAAAGGCAGGCAAATGGTAGCTTCGCCGTGCACCAGCTGCGCTGAACCCTTTGGCGCTTCCTCTTCAAAGGAAACTGATTCCACACGTGCCAGACGCTTGATTGCAGCATCATGACGCGCAAAGCGGTCGATAGTTGCAGCATTTGCCTCAAGCACCACGATCGGAGCCACAGCACCAGCAGGCACGTTCATCTCCGCACGAACAGAGCGAATGCCCATGACAAGATCAACCAGCCAGTTGATGTCAGCAGCTGATTCTTCATCTTCAAATGACAATTCAGGCCATTGCGCCAAAGCGAGAACCGTATCGCGCTTTGCACCTTCACCTGCGGTCAAGGTCCAGAGCTCTTCGGTCATGAATGGCATGAACGGGTGCAGGATCTTGTAGATCTCATCCAGGCAGTAAGCAGCGGTTGCCTGCGCTTCAGCCTTAGCAAGCTCATCGTCGCCCATGAAGATTGGCTTGAGCAGTTCCAGATACCAATCGCAGAACTGGTTCCAGACAAAACGATATGCCGCGCTTGCCGCTTCATTGAAGCGATAGTTCGCAATGCCTTCCGTGACAGCGCGCGCCGCCTTGGTCAGTTCCGTCAGAATCCAGCGATTGACAGCAAGCTTTGCATCATCAGGCTTGAAGTTTGGATCAAGCTTCACGCCGTTCATCTGAGCAAAACGTGTCGCATTCCAAAGCTTCGTACCGAAATTGCGATAGCCAGCAATACGCGCCGGGTCGAGCTTAACATCGCGGCCCTGTGCGGCCATGATGGCAAGCGTGAAGCGCAGAGCATCCGCGCCATACTCGTCCATCAGCTCAAGCGGATCGATGACATTGCCTTTGGATTTCGACATCTTCGCGCCGTGCTTGTCGCGCACGAGTGCATGGAGATAAACCGTATGGAACGGAATTTCTTCCATGAAATGCATACCCATCATCATCATGCGGGCAACCCAGAAGAACAGAATGTCGAAACCCGTTACCAGAACACTCGTCGGATAATAGATGCCAAGTTCCGGCGTCTTGTCTGGCCAGCCCAGCGTTGAGAACGGCCACAGGCCCGATGAGAACCACGTATCCAGAACATCGGTGTCACGTTCCAGAGCGACCTCTTCGCCGTAGTGAGCGTGTGCGGCAGCTTTCGCTTCCTCTTCGCTTTTTTCAACGAAACAATGACCATCCGGGCCGTACCATGCAGGGATCTGATGTCCCCACCACAGCTGACGGGAAACACACCATGGCTGAATGTTTTCCATCCAGTCGAAGTAGGTCTTTTCCCAATTCTTCGGCACGATCTGTGTGCGTCCATCACGAACCGCAGCCATGGCTGGCTTTGCGAGTTCGGCTGCGTTCACATACCACTGGTCAGTCAGATATGGCTCGATTGGCACACCACCGCGATCGCCGTGCGGGACAGCGTGGGTGTGATCCTCGATCTTTTCCAGATAACCCTGCTCGTCAAGCATTTCGACGAGGCGCTTGCGTGCAGCAAAACGATCCAGACCTTCGAACTCTTTGATAAGCGCTATCAGATCAGGTGTCAGTTCCAGACCTTCGAGGAAATCAACGTTGTCCTTGAGCGTAATCGCTGCCGACGGCGTCAGAATATTGATTGCGCGAAGATCGTTGCGCTTGCCAACTTCAAAGTCGTTGAAGTCGTGCGCAGGTGTGATCTTCACAGCACCGGAACCGGCTTCCGGGTCAGCATAATCGTCCGCGACAATCGGTATGCGGCGTCCAACGAGCGGAAGAACGATGTTGTTGCCGACCGACGCGTGATAGCGCTCGTCCTTCGGGTTAACAGCAACACCCGTATCACCAAGCATGGTTTCAGGACGTGTCGTTGCAACAACGATGAAGGTATGCGGGTTTTCTGGATCGAACGGAATGTTTTCCAGCGGATAGCGCAGATGCCAGAGATTGCCCTTAATCTCACGTGATTCGACTTCAATGTCGGAAATCGCGGTGAGAAGCTTCGGGTCCCAGTTCACGAGACGCTTGTCGCGGTACATCAGTCCCTGCTTGTAAAGCGAGACGAAGACTTCGAGAACGGCCCGCGACAGACCTTCGTCCATGGTGAAACGTTCACGTGACCAATCGCATGATGCGCCGAGACGACGGAGCTGATTGGAGATCATCCCGCCTGATTCAGACTTCCATTGCCAGATGCGCTCAATAAACTTCTCGCGGCCCATGATATGACGCGTTGGCTCCTGGCGTTCAGCAAGCTGACGCTCAACAACCATCTGCGTGGCAATGCCCGCATGGTCCAAACCCGGTTGCCAGAGAACATTCTTGCCGCGCATGCGCTCGAAACGGACCATGATGTCCTGAATCGTATTGTTAAGCGCGTGGCCCATGTGCAGCGAACCAGTCACATTCGGCGGAGGAATGACAACAGCAAAGGGATCAGCGCCAGGCTTTGAGCCTGCACCCGCCTTGAACGCGCCGGCTTCTTCCCAGCGTTCAGCGATTTTCGGCTCTACAGCCGCGGCGTCATAAGTCTTCTCAAGCATGGAATTGTCCGGTCTTTATGCGGAATGAATTGATTGACGGCTCAATAGCAACTAACAGCCGACAAATCATCCTAAAAGTGAAAACCCGCCTGTGAGACAGACGGGTCAAGAAGTCCAATCTGGCGTTAAACCAGCTCCAGTCAGGATTGAATCACTGGAACCGATTTACCAATTATCATTAGCATTATCCAACGCAAAACCGCTTCGCACTTTTGCTGGAAATGCTCTAGATACTTAGCGTTCGCCTCGCACCACACGTTCGATTTCTTCGCGAACGAGTCGTTCAACAAGAGGCGGCAGATTATCATCAAGCCAGCTCTGCAGCATCGGGCGCAAAAGGTCAGAAGCGATTTCATCGAAAGAACGACGCGGTTCCGAGTGAACAGCGTGGTTCAGATCCTGAAATGCAGCAGCCACTTTCCGTTCGGTGCCCTCTGACAAAATATGTGCTGAGCCCTGCACTTTCAAGTCAGCGGGTTGAGCTTCAGCAGCGGGCGTCGCTTCAACTTCCGGCTCCGAAGTCTCATCAGGTTGTGCAGTGTCAAGCTCAACGGCAATCTTGGCTTCCAAAGACGGAGCAGTGTCAACTTCGGCTACTGGTTCAACAACTTCGCCGCGATGATCATCATTTTGTGCGTCGAGAACGAAATCGTCTTCTTCCTCATCCGCATCAGGAATTTCATCTGCCATGGTTACTGCAGACGGGGTTTCTGAAAGTGGACCACGCAAAACGGTGTCATCTAAGAACGCATCGCTCTTGAGAGCTGGTTTATCTGCTGCTTCAGGCTGAGATTCCTGAGCAGTAACAGGCTTACGAAACTTGGCGACTTCTCCCCGCGACGGAAAAGCGGACGCGGCAGGCATCGGATGACGCGAAACATCGCTATCTTCGATAATCCGGCGAATGGAAGCGAGAATCTCTTCCATTGACGGTTCGCGTGCTGCGCTGGATGTTTGTGCCATTGCTGTCCGTCTTTCCCTTATTGCCAATTACTCACACAGGCAGAGAATCATTGGATTAAGGGTACCGGACCTTGGTCGGTTTGAGAATCCCTCCACAGACACATGCAATCCGAACCCACAGCTTTATCATTTTGTTAAGAATTGCAGTTCCCACGACGAATCAAACAAAAACGGCGCCAACGGCGCCGTTTCAGTAACTCATATTTTTAAGGTTTACCGGCCATCTGGTGTACGTAGGCCGAACCACTTGTCCTTTACAGCATTGTAGTGCTCTTCAGGCTTATACTGAGCGACCTGCAACTGCATGTCCTGTGCCGTCATACGACCGCTTGCATTCAGAAGCGCATAGCTTGCAACGATCGAGTCATGCTCAGCCTGAACAAGCGCGATTTGAACCTTCACCAGTTCATTCTGTGCATTCAACACGTCGAGTGTGGTGCGCTGTCCGACCTTGCGTTCTTCAATAACGCCATCAAGAGCCAGCTGAGCTGCCGCGATGCCATCGCGGTTTGCCTTGACGGATGCACGAGCTGCTTCGAGTTGAGACCAGGCAGAGCTGATCGCCTGACGAACCCTGTCTTGAATGATATCAACTTCGATACGTGCCTGGCCAAGTTGTTCCTTAGCCTGACGTATCTGCGCTGAAGTACGGCCGCCGGTATAGATCGGAATGCTTACACCGACGCCAACCGATGCGGAGTTGCCATCACCGGCATTGGTGCCAGCATAGGTGTCGAGGTGGCTTGCACTTGCAGTCAAACCAACAGTCGGCAGCAAAGCACCTTCCTTGGCCTTGACGTTGTAGCCCTGCGCGTTAACTGCATACTGGGTAGCCAGAATGCCCGGATGCACAGTAACAGCATTTGCATAGGCAGAATCTGGCGTGCGCGGAAGGTTCTTGGCAGCAGGTGCTGCAGCAAGACGGTCGGGCTGTGAACCAACAACCTGAACATAAGTCGCTTCGGCTGTCTTCACGTCTGCGCGGGCAGAATTGAGCTCCGCGATGGCGGTCGAGCGCTGCGATTCTGACTGAGCAACATCGGTACGTGTGCCTTCACCAACATCTAGGCGCGCACGCGAAGCACGGACCTGCTCGTTCATAGCAGCAAGATTCTTTTCGCGAAGCGCTGCGATCTGACGAAGCTGATACACACTCATATAAGCCTGAACGGCTTCCAGAAGTGTATTCTGTTCGTCGTTGCGGAGATTTTCGCGCTGCGCAAACACACTGGTTTCAGCTGCGGCAACGTTGTTCTTGGTCTGAAAACCATCGAACAGCATCTGGTTCAACTCAATACCGTAGGTACCTGTCGTGCGCGTGCCGGCTGTCGGCGTCTTTCCGCGACCGATATTATACGAACCTGTCACCTGCGGACGGTAGCCGGATTTCGCAATCGCGACATTCTCGTCCTCGATACGCACGCCTGCTCTGGAAGAGTTCAGGGTCGCGTTGTTCTTATAGGCTTTCATGAGAGCGCCATTCAGCGTCTCTGACAAAGCGGCCTGTCCCGATAAAACGGTGCCAGACAGGAGTATTGCCGCCGCCATAAGTCCTTTGCACGCTTTGAACACCGTATACCTCATATCAGAACAAACGAATCTATAATCGAACCGATCGGTTCGGGAAGACTTAATAACGTGTAAATTCCGCTATTTCCATCTTTCCCGCCAGTGCTTTCACAAACAATTTCCGCATCGTTGCAGAATTGCCCCACGCGCTGGATTAAAACTCGAACTGCTCAATACGCTCAAAACCAGGAAGCGGACGAACTGCTGTATTGAAAACGCTGCGTCCCGAAGCAACACCGTTTTCTTTCACGTAAAGTCGCGCAATTCCGGCATTTCCACGCCCTTCGACGACAACCAGACGGCCGCCTTCTTTAAGCTGATTGAAAAGTACTTCCGGCACAAAATCAACTGCACCCTCGATGAAAATCACATCGTAAGGCGCTTCCGATGGATAGCCTGCATTCAAATCGCCTGAAACGATCACAACATTGTCATGGCCAAGTTCCTGCAAACGAGCCGTCGCAACGGCCGCCAGTGCGGAATCACTTTCAAGGCCAATGACCGATCCAGCCAACTCAGAAAAGATTGCAGACGAATAACCAGTGCCGCAACCGACATCGAGAACGACGTCGTCTTTGTTAACTTTCGCAAGCTGCACGAGCTTCGCAAAAGGTGACGGTTCCATGAGATAACGTGGCGCAGTGCCTTCGCTTTCAAGAAGCTGATCTTCGTCGATATAAGCAAGCACCTGACGGTTTGCCGGAACAAAAGCTTCGCGTGGAACAGTCAGAAAAGCGTCGATGACCCTGAGGTCCGTTACATCCGTGGTACGGATCTGGTTATCGACCATCTTCGTGCGAAGATCCTGGAAATCGGCTGCCATAGCCATGCCCTACATCCTTCTTTATCGCGATCACGCGATGATTATGCCTTCTGGCACCCATTTCGAACCGAACCCGGATCACACGGCAAATGCGTGATAATCGCGGTTCACTATCGTGATGGGCCACCATAAACGAGATTTGCCGTTGATGTGGCAAAAATCGGCCTCCCAGTCAATCAGACACAAGATTTGCGGCCCTGACTGCAACACTTGGTCGCCGCCATCTGTCCTCTTATGAAACTCATCAAAAATGCCGGGCATTTCAGCCCGGCAATTATGCTTTGGATCCATATCTTTCAAGCGGCCCGCCATCACAACGCGCGTGATGACGATCACATTATCGCGTGATCGTTGCGGGAAAACCCGCCGCAGACAGAGCTTGGAGCGCGTCATCCTGCGATATGTTGCCGTCAAACTCGACCTCTTTCTTATCGAGATCAACGTTAACAGTGGCTTTTTCATCAAGCTTACGCAGAGCGCCAGTGACACTATCGGCGCAACCACCGCATTTCATCTTCGGTACAGAAAAAGTTACCATTCAACTCACTCCTTACTCACGCGCGTTCCAATTGGGATTGGATACCCGAACCGCTCTATCTGGTTGTTTTAAAGCATTTGCCTCAAACGAAAATCGCTTCGCACTTTTGGCTCGAATGCCTTA
>Ga0308157_10002826_pt1 | contig 26990 bp, 16 predicted proteins | sample PhyBR1_FD_201035 | JGI IMG/M metagenome (GOLD analysis project Ga0308157, IMG submission 201035) | Phyllosphere microbial communities from UC Gill Tract Community Farm, Albany, California, United States - DLSLB.R1 | ecosystem: Host-associated > Plants > Phyllosphere > Unclassified | place: USA...
ATTTACTCGGCAGCGACGTTGAAGGCTTCGCCATCCATGTCGGCGTGGCCGCGCTCGGCAGAGAACGCCTCCGACTCGGTAAGCTCGGTCTCCGCAAAAGGTTCGGCATCCGGCGTGCCCGCAACCGCCTCGGCCCCGGCGTCCAGCCATGAGGGAGGTTCCGTACGCAGCAGCGGCGGGAGCCATCCGGTCCCGGCAAGAAGCTGCTCGGCGGCTTCCGCCATCACCTGCTTTTTCATGGTCGCGATGCGTTCTGCCGCCTCGTCGCCGACGGCTTCCCGCACGGCAGCGAGGATATGCGCTTTGGTAACGCGGCCGAGATAGGCACTTACGGTCGGCGTCCAGTGCGCTGTCATGTCGAGCGCAACCGCTGTCGCCAGTCTGTCGGCGGCCATATGGGCGCGGCGCTTGTGGTTCTCCCACGGCAGCTTGACGGCGTTGACCGTCAGGGAGGCGCAATGCGCGAACAGCGCCATGATACTCGCGGGGTCGAGACCGGCGATGAAGCCCCAAAGGTCCGCCACGTCCTGCGGCATGTCCGTCGCCCATCCGGCATGGCGATCCGTCAGAAGCTTCGCCGCTGCCGTGTCCTCAATGCCATCCGCGTGCCCGCCAAGGTGAACACTGCTCGGGCGGATTTCGAGGGCGTGGGCGTCGACCCCGCGATAGAAGGTCTGCGCGGCGAGCGCATGGGCGACCGCAATCAGGGCGATGTCCGGTTGCTCGCCAAGCGCGAGGCGCAGGCCAAGCGTCCGGTGGGCGGTCACGTCGCGGGTGAGAAGGTCGGAAATCGGCCTGCCATCATCCGCCAGTTCCTCGTCCTCGGCACCCAGCGCGGAAACGTGGAAATTCTCCTCGTTATAGTCGCCGTCTTCGATGATCTCGCCATCGGTGTTGACACGCATGCCATCAATGACGATTTCGCCGTCCGCGCCTTCCTCCGTTTCCGGTTCCGGCGCTTCATCCTCGGGGCGGATAAAGCCGCGTTCGATGCGGGCGGTTCCATCATGGCTGAGCACCACGAATGCGCCGCCGTGCGCGATCTCGTCCGCGTCATAGGCATGGCGCAGGCCGTCGATGCGCTCGATCTCCGCTTCAAGCTCCGCGAAGCGCTCGTCCACGTCCGGGGGAAGATCGTCGTCCGTGTTCTCCCATTCCGCTGTCAGGCGGTCGAACTCGTCCTGCGCTGCGGCATAGGCGTCTGCATCTTCCTCGGAAAGCTCAACCGGATGCGGATAGACGCGGCGGAAGCCGTGGGCGTGGGGGAAGTCGATGGAGGCTTCCGCCCACTTCCAGCCTTCCGCCTGCACCTCGGCGGCGATACTTTCCAGCTTTTCGAGGACAAGCCGGTCCAGCAATGCAAGATCGTCATAGTACCCGCCGCGATCCTCGGTGAAGAGGTCGCGGACGATCGTGCCGCCCGCTTCCGCAAAGGCTTCCGGTCCGACGAAGACCGCCTTGCGATCATTCGCCTGCACATGCATCCGCGTCAGGTCACGGCGGATGATCCATGGTTCGTGATTATAGCCGAGACCTGCATGAATCTGCTCCTGCCGTGCATGGTCGTCGGTGATCGCGAAGGCCTGCAACTGCTCAAGGGTAAGTTCGCCGTCGCGGTAAACCTGCATCAGTTTCGGGCTGACCGCGCCAAGCTTGAGCCGCTGCTTTACAACATGCGCGGAGACGCCAAAGCGTGCGGCGATTTCCTCCGCGCCCCATCCGCGATCCTGTGAGAGTTGAAGGAAAGCCTCGAACTGATCGGCGGGCGAGAGATTGGTCCTCGACACGTTTTCGTCAAGGCTGATCTCGAATGGGTCGTTTGCCGTGTCGATCACGCAACGGATTGCTTCCGTCTTTTTGATTTCCTTGCGCTTCGCCCGCAACATCTGCGCCAGCCTGCGACCTTCGCCGATGGTGACGAAGTAAAAGCCGGTCGGCGTTCCCTCCGCGTCAATCTCCGGCTCCACCACGAGGTTTTGCAGAATGCCCTTGGCGGCGATGCTGGCCGCATAAGTTTCGACGGTTTCTTCGCCGTGCGGGGTCTTGCGCGCATTGCGGGGTGACTTCTTTAGCTTGTTGAGGGGAATGAGAACTTCCCTGCCGGTCGCGGTTTCTGTGGTGGCTTCCACTTCCGCCGCCACGCTGGCCGCGTCCGGCGCTGGCGATGCCACCACCACATCCGCCCCCGCTTCTCCTACATTCCGGATTTCCGCATCCGTCGCAGTATTTTCCACCGTCGTGACCGTGGGGGCCTTCGTCTTATTCGCTGTCCTTGCCATTGTTCCAATCCTTTCCTTGGTTCAATGCCGGAGGCATGTCCCCGACATGCCTCCCGGGGGCGCGTGAGCGCTCGGCAGAGAGGGGGGCGGCTGCCGGCGAGCATGGCCGGGCTGCGACGCGAGCGAGGCAGATGAATGATTGGGGAGTGACGGCCGTTTACCGCTTTGCGAGCGAGCGGCCCTGCTATGCGCAGGCGGCGGTCGCGGGGGAGAGATGGCCGAAACCATCTCTCCCCTGACGGTGGAGCAGGTTGTTGCACAATTGGTCGTTCTACTTGATTTTCCCGGCCAATGGCCGTACATCTGTTGGAAAGGAGAATGTCGATGGTCCAATCTGCGGTACATCCGCCTCGTGGTCGGATCCGTGGCGAGCGTCTTGAGACGCGCGTGACGGCCGACCAGAAAAGTCTTATTGAGCGCGCGGCGGCCCTCCAGGGTCGGACGGTGACTGATTTTGTGTTGTCCAGCGTCCAGGAGGCCGCCCGCCGGGCAATCGAAGAGCATCAGCGTCTGGACCTCTCGGTCCGTGACAGCGAGACCTTCGTAGAAGCATTGCTCAACCCGCAGCCGGTCAATGATCGTCTGCGTGACACGGTGCGTCGCTATCGCGAAACGACCGGCGTCTGACGGGTGGCGGACGACATCGGAGAAGCCCCGCGGGTCGAGATCCTCGGTGCTCAGCACGACAGGTCTGTGTTCGAAAGTGGCGTGGAGCCGCTTGACCGGTATTTCCGGGTTCAGGCCGGTCAGGATGCCCGCAAGAACATGGCCGCGCCTTTCGTGCTGGTGCTGTCGGACGGTGCGGTCGCTGGCTACTACACCCTTTCGTCGACGGCAGTGAACCTCAGGGAGCTACCGGAAAAGGCAGTGCGGAAACTGCCGCGCTATCCGCTCGTTCCCGCAACTCTTCTTGGTCGGCTCGCGGTCGACCGACGCCACCAAGGCAAGGGCTATGGCCGGTTTCTGCTGGCGGATGCCCTCTTTCGGGCCGTCAGGAGCGAGATCGCATCCTTCGCGGTGATCGTAGATGCCAAGCATGAAAATGCGCGCCGCTTCTACGAGCGTGAAAGCTTTTTGCCGTTTCCCGACCAGCCAATGAAGCTGTTCCGGCCGATGGCGGACATCGAACAGCTCTTCAAATAAGAAATGGGGGAAGGAAATGGCATTTTGGGATGGGCGCGGGGCAGCGAAAGAGAACGTTCGGCTGTTTGAGACCGCGAAGACCTGGCGACGCTACAGTGATGAAGTCGATGGGACGACGGGGGAGATTAAGGAGCGCGGTTCAGGCCGGGCTATCGACGGATTTCTGCTCAACGGGCTAAACGCCACGAACTTACTCATGCTTACCGGTGCCGGTTCATCCTTCTGCGTCGCGAACGCGACTGCGTCGAAGCTAAAGGTAACGACGGCGCCGGGACTTACCGATCTTTGGAATGCATCAAAGGACGCCATGGGCGCGCCGGCCTTCGACAAAGTGCTCGGTATCATACCGAATGGCACCAAGATCGGTGATATCGAGAAGCTGCTGACGCAGTGTAAGCTCTACGTGGCGCTCTACGGCGATACGGATGCGAACGGTAAACTCGTTGCCGAATTCATCACCACAGCCGAGGATGCAATCCTCGCACGGGTCGATTTCGTCGATGCGGAGACCGACCTGGTGGCGCACCAGGGGATCCTGCGCAAACTGGCACGCCGTGGCGTGCGCAAGCCTCGCACGAAGCTCTTCACCACCAACTACGATCTCGCTTTTGAGTATGCGGCGCGGCTCCAGCGTTTTGTGGTGATTGATGGTTTCTCACACGCTGCCCCGCCGGTCTACGACCGCTCGCATTTCGGGCTCGACATCGTTCGCCGAGATAATGCGAAAGACGCGCCCGACTATCTCGATAGCGTCGTCCAGCTCTTTAAGCTGCATGGATCGATCGACTGGCGACGGACGGCGACAGAGATTATCCGAGCGCGTGGCGCCGAGGGCAAACCGGTACTGATCTATCCACGTGACAGCAAGTATCAGGAGGCTTTCGAACCGCCGTACCTGGATATGATGTCCGCCTTCCAGACAGCGTTGCGCGAACCCGACACCACGCTGCTCGTGGCCGGATTCAGCTTCAGCGACAGCCATCTTGCCCAGCCCGTTCTTGCGGCGTTGGAAAGCAATATGAGTTTTAGGCTCGTGGTTTGCGACCCGGTGTTCATCGACCAGGCGCTGATCGACGCGGACCCGGTTAAGGTTGAGAGCGAGGCCACCAAAAACGAGTTTCATCGCAAGCTCATCCGTCTGGTGCAGACAGGTGATGAGCGGGTAATGTTGCTGAATGGACGCTTTGAGGATTTCGCCCTTGCGCTTCCTGACCTCGTCGCCGAGACCGAACGTGAACGCCACGCCATGCGCGTCAAAGCGCTTCGCGACGCCACGACCGGCACGGTAGGAGCCAAGCCATGAATGCGCCCAGTCTCGTTGATCCCGACCACTATATCGGCACCATCACCTATGTCGGCGCGTCGCTCGTCCAAGCAAACTTGCCGCAAGCGACGGCGCGGCCAGAACGGCGACGTCTCTCGCGAGGGGCAGTCGGTGAATTCGTCTTCATTGACTGCGAGCAATACAAGCTCCTCGGGCGCATTTTAGAGGTGCGCGTTCCCGACGTAGAGCGTCTCAGCCTGGAGCCGAGCCTCGGCGCGCCGCCCGACCCGCATCCGATCGGCCGCATCCAGCTTCTTGCGACCATCGACCAGGCGAGCCAACGCCTTCAACGTGGCCTAAAGACACATCCTCGAGTTGGCGACGGCGTCTACCTGGCGACCGGCAGTGCCTTCGCCAGCCTGATTTCGAATACGACGAACGATCCGGGCGATGTGGCATTGGAGTTGGGTACGCTGGATGCCGGTGGCGGTGTGCCGATCAGGCTTTCGGCCGAGAAGCTTTTCGGCCGGCATTGCGGCGTGCTCGGCGCAACGGGGGGCGGAAAGAGTTGGACAATTGCCACGCTTCTCCAACAGATCAAGGCCGCAGGTGGCCGCGCGATCCTGTTCGATCCGACCGGGGAGTTCGCGGACATCCCGGCCATCTCGAAACACTACACGTTCAATCATGCCGAAGGGACAGCGCAAGTTGTCTATTTCCCCTATCAGTCGATGTCCGAGAACGACCTTTTCACCCTTATCAGGCCATCCGGGCAGAGCCAGGGACCAAGGCTCAGAGACGCCATTAAGAGCCTCAAACTCGTGAACGCGGCGGCGGGTGCCGCCATCGCAGGTGTCACGGTGGCGGCAGGTCTCGTGGAAAAATCTAACAAGCCCCGTGCGCCGTACTTCGCTGCGATCGATCACTATCGAGCGCAAGTGAACACGCCGTTCTGCACTTTCAACATTCAGAACCTGCCGGACCAGGTGCAAAATGAATGCGTATGGTCAAACTCCCAGAACAGCCCTGGAAACTGGGGTGGGCCGGAAAACAACTCGATCAGCTATTGCGAGTCGATGATCTCGCGGCTGCGGACGATGATCCACTCTCCGGAACTCGCCTGTATCTTCGGCACGACCGGAGCGTCGTTGGCGAACGTGCTGAATGATTTTTGCACGAAGGATGACGATGATCTCATTCGCATCTCCTTCAAGAATGTTCGGTTCGAGCATCATACTCGCGAGATATTGCTGAACATCATCGGACGCTATCTACTCGATTGCGCCCGGCGCGATGTCTTTCGCGATCGACCGATGATCGTGTTTTTGGACGAAGCGCACCAATTCCTTGGCCGGACTATCGGCGACGAATACGGCAGCGTTTATCTCGACGCCTTCGGTTTGATCGCGAAGGAGGGCCGGAAATATGGTTTAAGCTGTGTGCTCGCGACACAACGCCCTCGTGACATTCCGGCCGATGTGCTGAGCCAGCTTGGCACGCTCATCGTTCACCGCCTGACGAATGATCATGACCGCGACACGGTGGAGAAAGCTTGTGGCGATCTCGATCGTGATGCAGCGATGTTTATTCCGACGCTGGCGCCGGGCGAGGCGATCGTAATCGGACCTGACATTCCAGCGCCGGTGCCGCTCCTGATCGGGCGGCCACCGAAGCCGCCGAACTCGAAGGGCCCTGCGTTTCAGACATATTGGAAAGGTCGAAAGCCGCCCATCGCTTGATCAAAGGATCATTGCGACTGCCGAGTGCAGATCACGAAGAGGATCAATTTAAACCGCGAGCATGATATATTCGCTTTAATTGTTACCGGCGGAGTTCAGATTAGCACCGCTTTGACTGCTCTAAAATCCACCGCTGATCATTTCCTTCTTGCCCGGACTCAGCCTGAACAGCATGCGTCGAGCAACATTCGACGGAACGCGATGGTGCATCGCCACTAGATCATCACGGTGGCAATGCCGCAGGCCCTTGCCGCTTCCGCAGGGGCATGGCCAGTGACCTTTGGGCCAATCCTGGGATAGCAGCCGCAGGTGATAGAGGAGGCCTTTCCGCTTGTTCGCGATGCCGAGCGCATCCGCATAGGCCTCCTCAAGCCCCGGTGTGCCATGTGCCCTCTCGCCAAAAGGCCATTTTCCCGTCTTCTCGAACCAGAATTGCCCCAAAAAATACTCGTTGAGCGGTCCGCTTAAGAAGCTTCCAAACGAATGATCGCGCGTGGCGACCAACCAGTTTTCCCACACCGTGACGCAGCAATCGCCGTCGGGATTGATATGGCGATCCGGAATTCGTGGGATCCTCCCGCCGACTTCGAAAACTTTTGGCTCCCGACGAGGGTAAAGGTCGGACAGCTCCATCCTGATATCGAACTCGGCGATAGGCCCATCGGGGGCGACGACGACATCATTTTCAAATACGAGATAAGCACCCTCGATCTGGATTTTCTGACCGTTCTGCGCGGCGCGCAGCTTCGGTTGGTCAAAAACGATCGCCGCCTTAACTTCTTCGAGGCAAAGCATTAGTCGCCTTGCCTATGATTTTGCCAAGGCTTCGACTGCGGCCCGGCACGGTTGATCTGCTCAACGGCCCGCTCGGCGCGGGCCATATCCGTCGCGCTCGAGACACCTGTGGCGATGGCCGGGGCTGCGAGGTCAACCGCCGCGACGGGCAGCATCGCTGCGATGGTGCGGTCGACCAGCTTGGCGCCAAGATGCTCACGCAGAAGTTCGGGCATCTTGTCGAATGTACTGGCCCGCAGATAGAGCGCGAAGTCCCGCCGGGCCTGATCAAGCCAGCGATAAAAATTGTCGCGCTTTTTCGACTCTTCCGCCCATTTGTCCGCGAAGTTCTCGGCCGGATTGACGGGGTTGACCACCCAGGCAACGCCGCCGCGATCCTCGATATAGCGGTCCATCCCGGTCAGGATGCTTTGCAGCGCCGTCGAGATGGTGGCCTCCTCGTTATAGGCGTGGGCCGCCAGCGTAGTGATGATGATCGAGATCGGCTTGTGTTCGCAGTCATCGGCAAACATGCAGTCGCGGTGGCGCTTCAAAAGCTGGATCGAGCGCTGCAGCGGCGTCTTGACCTTGTAGTCGGGGATGTCGTCGACGCTAGCCGTGATCCGCTCGCGCTGTGCGAGCGCGCGCTTGGCCTCTGTCAGGCGCACCCGCATCCGGCCTCGGAACCAGGCCGCAAAACCGGTCGGATTGCTCTGGGGCCAATCTTCGGTTGGCCGATCATAGTGTGGCAAGGTCTTGTCGGTGATCGCGACGGCATGACCACTCAGCGCGCTGTCATGCGCGAGTTCACGGTAACCCTGCTCGAAGAGCTTCGTCTGGTAGCGTTGGGCGTCGGGCAGTGCGGGCAGAATATCCATGTGGAACTGCGCGCCAGCGGCGTAGTTCAGCCTCCAGCAGCGGCGATGTTCTTCGGGATCTGTCATGCTGTGTGCCTGGGCATACAGTGCGACCTCATGGCCGACCGCCTCCTTCAGGCTCTTTTGAGTGAACTGCGCCTTCGATGCTTCGAGCCGGCACACGAGGTCGACATCATATTCCTCCGCGTCAGTGAACGGCCGCGTCACCGTGCCGAGCAGAAAGGAACCCTGCGGCGAAATCGCCGGATCATACTCGGCGATGGTGGACTCCGGCCGGTCAAGCCAGTTGCCGATCGCCTCGTAACGGCTTTTCGCCTCCTCGAACTTGGACGGTGGGATATCGAGCGCTTCCGCCATCGCTTCCAAGATATCGTCATGCGTATTCGCAAGTCTCTTATCATGCACGGTCATGTCATCACCTGTAGTGCGGGATGAATTCTTCAGCAGGTGCGCCGAAGAATTGCGGTTGAAGGATGGGTTTCTGGATGCGTGCCTCGGCGAAGGCCCGGTCTTTCAGGCTGCGGATTCGGCTGGTGTCGTCGAGCGAGTAGAATCCGTCGGGCACCGGCTGAGAGACGCGATAGATGGCTCGACGCTCATGCGGGTCGCCCGTGAGAATCTGGGCGATGCCGAGCGAACCATGCGACTGGCCTGCCATGAACAGGCTGGCGAGTTGGGGCGCGAGCCTGGCCGCACCGTAGGCTTCACGAACGACTTTGATGTCCTCGAGACAGCCGATGCTGAGGACCCGGATATCTTCCGCTGGCCAGCCAAGCGTCGCCATCGCCTCGACAACGGCGATGCCTGTCGGATTGTTGGCCCAGAGCCCGCCATCGACCAACCCGACATCATTGGCCGTGACGTGCTGCGCGAAATAGGTCGGTGCAGCCGCGGTGGCCATCGCCGCATCGATCGCAAGTTCCTTGTAGTCGGTTCTGAGGCGAGGATGATGGGCGGTCTTGAAGATGTAGACGCCTTGCGTCTGGGGATGCCAGGCAGGAATCACCAAACGCGTCTGGGCCTCGCCAAGCTTGCGATCCCCCAGCACGTCGTAGAGCGCGTCATGAAGCGGCTGGGGGCTATATTTCGGCCCCCAAAACAGCCACCGCCCATTTCGTAGATGGCGGCCGAGCCAGCCCGCAACGCCACCGCGCGTTTGCGCGAAGATTGCCGGCCCCTTGTCTTCATAGAGTTTGAGGATGTCCGCCGCGCGCAAGCCCAGCGCCAGCCCGATGGCGATGATACCGCCCGTCGAAGTGCCCGAGATGAGGTCGAAATAACGACCGATCGGCTGATCCAGATCCTGCTCGAGATTGGCCAGGAACGCCGCTGGGAAGGTGCCGCGAATGCCGCCGCCATCGATTGTCAGGATCCGTTTCACTGCCGTGCTCCCGCTTGCGCTTAGTGCTTCTTGTCTCGCGGCGGATTTGGGTCGTTGCCGGGAGGTACGGTGTCAGAATCCCGCCACCGGCCATCGCGCCCCTGGATGCGGACCTCGCCGCCGCCGAGGTTGCGAACCGTCTGCTTAGCGGCCTCTTCGGCTTGGCGCTGCGTGGAATGGACGCTGCTAGCGCGTTCGGCGCCGGGCGCTTTTACTGCCCAGCCCTTGGGGTGCTTGGTGACGTACCTGTCTGACATCGGAACCTCCTCCGCAATTGACTTTATGACGTGGTGCATATATGAACTATACGCGTTCCTTGTCAAGGTCCGTATAGTTTATATTCGCATATGAGGTTCAACGCGTGCGCTGGGGTGTCGAACAAAGGCTTGAATTTATTGAGTTCCGCTTGTTCTGGGAGGGCTCGATCAATCGCGCCGATATCGTGGAATTCTTTGGTGTATCAGTGCCTCAAGCGTCGAAGGATTTGACGCTCTATCAAGAGCGTGCGCCGGGAAACATGGAATATGACACGCGGGCTAAGCGATATGTCGCCGCAGAGAAGTTCGTACTGCGTTTTCTCGACCCTGACCCGTATGTCTATCTCGCGCAGCTCCGGTCGGTGGCGGAGGGCGCTGTCCCGACCCACGATTCATGGATCGCGACGCTGCCTATGGCCGATGTCGCGCTGACCCCAAAGCGGGATATCGATATCGAAGTCTTGCGCAGAATCCTTGACGCCGCGCGCGACGGCGTCTCGGTGGAGATCCTCTATCAGTCGATGAACAAGGTGCGCCCAGATCCAATCTGGCGGCAGATCACACCGCATGCCTTCGGCTATGATGGTTTCCGCTGGCATACCCGCGCTTATTGCCATCTTGAGTACAGATTCAAGGATTTCCTTCTCCCACGTATTTTAAAGGTAGGCAGCAAAGGCGAGCCCGGCGCAACCGGCGAGCAGGACTGGCTCTGGAATAATTATTTCGATGTCTTGATCGGACCGCACCCCGATCTGACCGAGAGCCAGAAGAAAGTCGTAGCTAGGGATTACGGGTTTGATCATGGCAACGGCGTGCTTTCGGTTCGCTACGCCATGCTCTTCTATGTTCTCAAACGACTTGGTCTGCTCAGCGATGCCGCCAAACAGAGTGCTCGCACACAGCATATTGTTACGATAAACCGCAAAGAAACCGAGGCCGCGCTAGAGAAAGCGGAGTTTCAGCTATGAAGATATTGGGGGGAACTTAAGCTGATGGGGGCAAGGCTAGAGGAAATCAAGAACGGTGCGTCGGTTCGCGGCATCGCGTCCATGCAGCCGGCTCATGTCGTGTCAGTCGACTGGATCGGCGACCAGGCGATCAACGTCGTTTACCGCGATCACAACGGGGCCGTCGCCGAGGCGGTTCTCTACCGGGACGACGAACATCGCCTAGAAGTGGAGCAGAATGGCCGACCATGGTCGTTCGACGCCGATGGTGCGCTGCTGCGTTTGGTGACGGAGGCCAACCGCATCAAGCTCGCGCACTATTTCGATCCCTATCTCGCAATCCACACCAGCCTGGTCGACGCGCTGCCGCACCAGATTTCAGCGGTCTATGGCGAGATGCTGCCGAGGCAGCCGCTGCGTTTCCTCCTCGCGGACGATCCGGGCGCCGGCAAGACAATCATGGCGGGGCTGCTAATGAAGGAGCTCATTGCCCGCAGCGATCTTGAGCGGTGTCTCGTCGTGGCGCCGGGTAGCCTGGTCGAACAATGGCAGGACGAACTCGGTCAGAAATTCAATCTCGAGTTCGACATCCTCTCCCGCGACATGATCGAGAATTCGCGTTCGGGAAATCCCTTCTCCGACCGCGACCGGCTGATCGTCCGCCTCGATGTGCTGGCGCGCAATGAAGAGCTGCAGGACAAGCTCATGAGCGCGCGCGAATGGGATCTTATCATCTGCGACGAAGCCCATCGTATGTCGGCGACCTATTTCGGCGGCGAGGTCAAGTATACGCGGCGCTATCAGGTCGGCCAGAAGCTGGGTCAGGCTTGCCGCCACCTGCTGCTCATGTCGGCGACGCCGCACAATGGCAAGGAGGAGGACTTCCAGCTTTTCATGGCGCTGCTCGATGGCGATCGCTTCGAGGGTCGGTTCCGTGACGGCGTCCATTATGCTGACACCCAAGACATGATGCGGCGCCTGACCAAGGAGGAACTGCTCAAGTTCGACGGTCGGCCGCTCTTTCCCGAGCGTCGTGCCCGCACGGTCAAATATCAGCTCTCGGAAGGCGAGGCTGCACTCTATGCCGCCACCACTGAATATGTCCGCACCGAGATGAATCGCGTGCAACGCTTCGCGGAGAGAGACGGCAAGAAGCGCAACAATGTCGGCTTTGCCTTGCAGATTCTCCAGCGGCGTCTCGCCTCGTCGCCGGCCGCCATCTACCAATCGCTGAAACGCCGCCGCGAGCGTCTGGAGAACGAGCTGGGCGAGGCGCGTATTGCCGCCAACGGCCGCCAGGCGGGCATCGGCGACCCGTCAATCAATCCCGACATACTGCGCAATATCGAGGAGTATGGACAGGAGGAAATCGACGAGCTTGAGGATCTGATCTCGACGGGCGCGACCTCGGCCGAGACGGTTGAGCAACTCGCGCTGGAGGTCGAGACACTGAAGGGCCTGGAGTCGATGGCGCTCGGCGTGCTGCGCTCCGGCGTGGATACAAAGTGGAGCCAGCTCAACCGCATCCTGGACGATGATCTGATGATCGACGCTGCCGGCAATCGCCGCAAGCTGATCATCTTCACCGAGCCCAAGGACACGCTCCATTACCTGCTCGACAAGGTAAGTGCGCGTCTCGGCAACTCCGAGGCGGTGGACGTGATTCACGGGGGCGTTTCGCGCGAGGAGCGCCGCAAGGTGATCGAGCGCTTCATGCAGGACAAGGACCTGCTCGTCCTGATCGCCAACGATGCTGCTGGCGAAGGCGTGAACCTTCAGCGCGGCCACCTGATGGTCAATTACGATCTGCCCTGGAACCCCAATAAGATCGAGCAGCGGTTCGGCCGCATCCACCGCATCGGCCAGACCGAGGTGTGTCACTTGTGGAATCTCGTCGCTGCCGACACGCGCGAGGGCGAGGTCTATGGACGTCTCCTTGAGAAGCTGGAGGCCGCGCGCGAAGCGCTGGGTGGCCGCGTCTACGACGTACTCGGCGAATTGTTTGAGGGCACCGCCCTAAAAGATCTTCTCTTCGAGGCCATCCAATATGGCGAACAAGCGGATGTAAAGGCGCGCCTATTCCAACAGGTCGATGGCGCGGTCGATCAGACGCATCTGCTCGAATTGCTCCGACGGCGCGCACTCACCAATGACACCATGCCCGAGGCCAGGGTAGAGGAACTGCGGCTCGAGATGGAGCGGGCCGAAGCGCTGCGCCTTCAGCCGCATCACATCCAGAGCTTCTTCGTAGAAGCGTTCCAGCAGCTTGGCGGCCGTCTCAAGCGCCGCGAGGAAGGACGCTGGGAGGTCACCCACGTCCCGGTGCGCATGCGCGAACGTGATCGCCAGATCGGCACCGGCGCGCCGATCCAGAAGCAGTATGAGCGCATCTGCTTTGAGAAGAGTCTGATCAACCAACAGCCAGTCGCGGCTTTCGTCTGCCCGGGACACCCGCTGCTGGAAGCTGTGATCAGCCTCATCCGCGAGCAATATGAGCAGATCATGCGTCAGGGCGCGGTCCTGGTCGACGAAACCGATGCGGGCGACGCGCTCTCCGCCGTCTTCCTTCTGGAGCATACGGTTCAGGATGGCCGCACGACAAGCGCCGGCAAGCCGCATGTGATTTCGCAGCGACTCCAGTTCGCTGCGATCGACAAGGCCGGCAAGGCGGTCAACGCCGGCATCGCTCCGCACCTCAACCTGCGCCCGGCCACCGCCGCGGAGATCGGCGTCGTCCGTGATCTTCTCGACGAGACCTGGCTGACCAGTGAGCTGGAAAAAACGGCCATCCGCTTCGCCACTGTCGAGTTGGCGCAGGCTCATGTCGCGGAGGTCAAGGCCCGTCGCCTGCCTGAAATCGAGAAGGTCGAGCAGGAGGTCCGCGCCCGGCTCAAGAAGGAGATCAATTACTGGGACTCGCGGGCCTTCGAGTTGAAGGAGGAAGAGAAGGCCGGAAAGAAGACGCGGCTCAACTGGCAGAATGCTCAGCGACGGGCAGAGGATTTGGCCGAGCGTCAGAAACGCCGGATGGATCAGCTCGAACGCGAGCGTTTCATCTCGTCGCAGCCGCCGCGTGTGCGGGGCGGCATGGTGGTCATTCCACGTGGCCTTCTGGACACGCGCCAGGCACCGAGCATCCCGAACCATTTCGCAGAGGATCGAGCGGCTCGCAGAATAATCGAGCTCGCCGCAATGGAAGCGGTCATGGCCGCGGAGCGCGCCTTGGGGCATGCACCCGTCGATGTTTCGGCCCAGAAGATCGGCTACGACATCGCCTCACACGATCCCAAGTCGGGTCATCTGCGCTTCATCGAGGTAAAGGGGCGCGTCGACGGTGCCGATTCCGTCATGGTCACACGGCAGGAGGTTATCACCTCGTTGCACGAGCCCGAGAAGTTCATCCTGGCGATTGTGCCAGTTACCGGCGGCTTCGCCCACGCGCCCCGCTATGTGCGCGGTCCACTCGTCGACCGTGAGCCATCCTTCTTGGAGACGGCGATTCAGTTCCACCTGCCGCGCCTGCTCGAGCGCGCGGAGGCGCCGCGATGAGGATTACCAAAGGACTTATCATCGCCGATCCTTGGATTGGCTATATTCTCGGCGGGACCAAGGACTGGGAAATGCGGTCATCCGGGGCGTCGCATCGCGGCTGGTTCGCTCTGATCCGCAAAGGCACAGGGGCGGTCTATGGCATGGCGCGGCTGATCGAGGTCGGTGCACCGCTATCGCCAGCAGAGATGATCGCCACGTTTGAGCATCACTGTATTCCCGAGCAGATGATCAGCTCGGGCGAAGTTGCGAAATGGAACACACCATGGAAGCTCGCCGATGTGCGTCGGCTCGACCGTCCGGTTCCTTACCGGCACAAGAGTGGAGCCGTGACTTGGGTTGAATTGGACGACGCAGCTATCGATGGGGTTGCCAGCCAGTTCGGAGCCTCGGTCACGACGATCAACCGGGTAACGGCGATGCCTTTGGTTGGCATTTCGGGGCATGATCAGCCCGGCAGCGCCGATACCGTGAAGGTCGATGTCTCCTGGCGGGATGATGGGAAGGCGGATGTTGCTCCGCCGGCAAAGCCGAGCCCGCCAGCACCGACCATTCATGCCGCACAGCCTCTGACGCTACCAGGCGCGGCCGTCCCGCAGACGGCGGGGCGTGTGATCGGTGAAGTGGAGATCACAGGCGGAAACATCACGAATAACCACATCTACCTGCGTTCGTTTCTCGACCGATTCCCGGTCGACGCCATAGGCGGTTCGAATAAGGCGACGCGGGCGAAGCGCGACCTGACGATCGATTGGGGTGGTGAACCCGTTCAGACCGACCTCGACGGTGAGAAAAAAATCTTCCGCGCGCGTGGCTGGATCGGCGCATTCTATCAGTTGCATCGCGCCCGCGCCGGGGACCGCGTCGTGGTCGAGGAGGTGGCACCCTATCGCTATCGCGTCAGCCTGAAGAAATCCGAATCGCTGCGGGAGGCTTCGTGAGCGACATTAAGAATCTCGCCAACGTCAGCTCCGCGCCGGACTACTTCCACCAGATTAGGGAGCGCGCGTCGAAACGCTGGGATCAGCTTGAGGCGGACCCAGAACTTGCGGGGCCGTGGCATCAGCTATTCAAGCAGGTGCAGAGCCCGCGCCATATCCTTTCCGAGCTGCTTCAGAACGCGGACGATGCTGGCGCCAGTGATGCGCGCGTGTCGATCGAAAACGATCGTTTCGTGTTCGAGCACAATGGCGAAGATTTCATCGAAGCTCACTTCGGGTCGATCTGCCGGTTTGGTTACTCCAACAAGCGCGCGCTTCACACGATTGGCTTCCGGGGGATCGGCTTCAAGAGCACCTTCAGCCTGGGCGATCGGGTCGAGCTGTTTACGCCGACATTGGCTGTCGCTTTCGAACGCGATCGGTTCACTGAACCGCACTGGATCGCGGGCGGACGCCTGACGTCTGGAACCACTCGGATCGAAGTGGTGATCGCCAACCCGCTTCTGCACCGAGAGGTCGCGAAGAACCTCGATGAATGGCTGAAAAGTCCGGTTTCCCTGCTGTTCTTCAAGAAGATCCGGCGGCTTCAGATCGGTGAACGGGTGGTCCATTGGCAAAGCCTTGGTCCCGGGCCCGTCGCCGAGAGTGAATGGATGTCGCTGGGCGAAAAGGGGGATGATGCTCTCCTGCTCGTCCGGTCGGCCGAGGAAGCGTTTCCCGCAGACGCACTCGAGGAAATCCGAAAGGAACGGATGCTGGGGGCCGAAGACAGCGGCGCTTTCCCGCCCTGCCGTGTCGAGATCGTATTGGGCGCGAAGGGCAGGCTCTACGTCGTATTGCCCACGGGTGTCGAGACGCCACTACCCTTCGCTTGCAACGCGCCGTTCATCCAGGATCCCGCGCGCATCAAGATCAAGGACCCGGAGACTTCGCCCACGAATCGCTGGCTGTTGAAGCGCGCGGGCGGACTCGCGGCCAAGGCGATGGTCGAGTGGCTCGAACAGGTCAAGACCGGAACTCTGGAACGAGCGGCCGCATATGGTCTGCTTCCTGACGTGGATCGGGAGGCAAGCACACTCGAAGGATCCTGCGCAGCGATCGTCGAGATGGCCTTCGCGGATGCGATCGATGACCGACCGATCCTGCTGACCGACGAGGGCAACATTGTTGCCGCCGAAGCGGCGATCGGGATCCCGCTACCGATCTTTGACATCTGGCCGGCCGAGCAGGCCATGGCCCTGTTGGACGAAAAGTCGCGGCCGGCCTTGTGCCGGCATGTTTCGGCCGCAGATCGGGCCAAGCTGGCTCACTGGAACATGGTCGAGGAGTTCTCGAAGGCCGATCTGTTAGATCGGCTGCGGGAGCGGCATCTCCCTCGTCCCTCCTCTTGGCGACATCTGCTGAACCTTTGGACATACATTGCGCCCGAGGTGACGGGTTGGCAGTGCCACGACGCCGATTGCCTTCGCATCGTTCCCGTTCAGGGCAAGGAAGTGCTCTATTCGGCATCTGAGGTGGTGCGGCTCGGCGAGAAGAAGCTGCTCCAGTCCGATGAGGACTGGGAGTTCTTGGCGGGGCACTTGATTGTCCTCAACCAGAACTGGACTCGCTTTCTCGCGGAACAACGGCGCGATAAGGGCGAAGCGGAAAGCGTCGCCGACGGACGAGGAGATACCGTCGAGGCTGCTTTTGCGGTTCTGGAGGAGATCGGTCTTGATGGAACCAGCGACGTAAACGCAGTTGTCGAGCGCGTGGCCGCGGACTTCTTTGGGTCCAGCGACCTAAAACTGGCGGAGTGTGTTCAGCTTGCCCAGATCGCGGCCAAGCTGGGCGCGACAGTCGGCGACGCTTTCCGCTTCGCCTGCGCCGATAAGAAGCTTCGGCCGGTTTCAAAGACCATCCTGTTTGACGAAAGCGGGGCGCTCGGCGACCTTTTGCCACCAACGCTGAAGCAGACCCAGCTCCTGCATCCTGACTATATCACCGAGTTTCGGTCCTGCTCGAAGGAGGATTGGCTTCAATGGGTGTCGTCTGGCAAGGGGGGACTGAAGTCCTTTCCGCCGCTGGTTGAGGCGCGCACTCTTTCCGGCAGGCAGCGTTCTCTCGATGACGATCTGAAGAAGCGCGGCTTCGCTGGCCGAATTGAGATCCGATATAAAGATCCCTGGTTCTACATCATGGATTGGGATTTCGAGTCCGACCTATGGGCCTATTGGCATCGCCTCGCAAAGGACGATCCCACAATCTGGGTGACCGTCGCTGAGAAACTACTGTCGGAAAAGAGCGAATTCTGGTCCCAAAAAACGTCCGCCCGTGTCGTCGAAGAGGCGTCCAATGGACATCAAAGGACGGTGTTGCGTCGAGACCTCACGCCCATGTGGGCCGTCCGGCTTCGCGAATTGCCGTGCCTGCGAGACGCACGTGGTTATGTCCAAAAGCCGATAGACCTGCTGAGGCGCACTCCCGAAACGGAGGCGTTGCTCGACGTCGAATCGTTCGTCCATGGCTTGCTCGATAGGGAAACGACGCGGCCGCTGCTCGACCTGCTCGGCGTACGCAGCACGCCGAGCGGGCCGGGCCGGTTGCTCGACCGCCTGCGCGCGCTTGCGAAATCGGACAAGGCTCCTGCTCACGAGGTCGAGAAATGGTATCGCCGTCTCGATCAGATGCTCGACGGCTGTTCCACGGCGGACGCGCAGAGCATCAAGGGCGCCTTCAGGGCCGAGAAGCTGATCCTCACCCAAGACGGCACGTGGATGACATCGGGCGGCGTCTTCCTTGTCGGAGACGAGGAGGATGTCCCCGGCGCCGCCATCATACGGGCCTCGGTGCTCGATCTCAGTCTATGGCGGCGCATCGGGGTCGCCGAGCGGCCCTCCGCTGATCTGGCTCTGCAATGGCTCGGCACGCTGGGCTCGGGCAAGGCGCTGTCGGCTGACGATGCCCGCCGTGTTCGGACGCTGATGTCGCGATACTCGACCCGCATCTGGGACGAGTGCGGTCGTTGGATGAACCTGGCAGGCGAATGGGTCGAAACCGGCGGGCTCGCCTATGGGCTCAGCATGCAGAGCCTGTTTACCTATGGGCATCTCCACGATTGGGTGAAGCGCAAGACCGCCGACTTCCGCCAGCTCTCTGCCGACATGGTGCGCAACCCGCCATTCTCGTCGATGCAGGCGTTGTCCGATCTGGTCGAGGAACACTTCAACCAGCCGCCACTGTTCCCGGGTCTGGAAGATCGCCGGGCTTGGCTCACCGCCTTCGGAACGCAGCTTGTGCGGATCGAGCTGACCGATCCCGCAGAGACCGAGCGCGTGCGGACGGTTGCAACAGCGATCGCGACGACAAGCTGGGTCGGAGCGCCAAAGCTGGAAGTTATCCCCTATCTCGGCGGGGTGCCTGCTGGCACGGCACGGCTCACGGATATCCTGTGGCTCGACGGCAAGCTGTTCGTCAGCCCGCTGTCGAAGGCCAAGCTTGCCAAGCGCGTCCCGGAGGAGATCGGCAAGAGTCTGAATGCGGATATTCGTGCCGCGCTGGCCTATGCATTCGAGCGGTCACCGGAGGACATCAAGGCATATCTCGAAGAGAACTTCACGCTCGGTCCTGAGAAGATAGAGGCCGCGCCAGTCGTCGAGGCGCTTCCTGCCACCGCGCCTGTCGATGACCATGCTTTCAACGAGCTGTCCGAGGACTCCGATGAAGCTGCCCCATTGGTCGGCGAGACTGCGACGGCGAGCGATCAGGACCTGTTAGAGGACGAAGGCCCCGCGGCCCTGCCGGAGCCTGAGCAGCCGCCCCATGAACCCGAAGGCGGGCTGTTGGAGCTGGAGGCCGTCAGCCATCCGCGCTCGCCAGCGAAACCGCCGCGTCCCAGCGTCATCGCACGCTTCGCGTCGGCGCTGGGCTACAAGTCGGATGGCGAGGATCGTTTTTTCCACTCGGATGGGAGCTGGATCGGGCGTACCAACGGCGCGAGGTTCCCGTGGGAGCGCCGCTCGGCGGGTGGCGAGATTCTGCGTCGCTATTATCCAAAAGAGCATTGCCTGGAACGCGATCCGCTCCAGATCGAAGCCGATGTCTGGGGACTGCTCGACCAGAAGCCGGACAACTACTCATTCATTCTCGTTAACCCGGAGGGTGAGCCCGTCGAAATGACGGGAGCCCGCCTGCGCGCATTACGCGACGGCGGAGAAATTGCCATTCACCCCGCAACGTACAGGCTGGTTTATGACCTCAACGACTAACATCAAAAAGAAGCTCATCGAGGTCGCAATTCCCCTCGAAGCGATCAACGCCGCGTCCGCGCGGGAGAAGTCGATCCGGCACGGACATCCATCCACGCTGCATTTGTGGTGGGCGCGGCGGCCGCTGGCGGCGTGCCGGGCGGTGCTGTTCGCTCAGCTCGTCGATGATCCGTCGGGCTATGCGGACAAGCTGCTGGACGACCCGAAAATCCGCGAGCAGGCGGATGCGGACTTGGTCGTGCGCCTCAAGCTGTGGAGAGACCGCAAGGCGGACGTACAGGGCAATTTGGCTGACACGCCTGAGCCGACGCTGGAGGATTGCGCGGCAGATATCGAGCGCAAACGGCTGTTCGATATCATCAAAGAGCTGGTGCTTTGGGAAAACTCGACGAACGAAGAGGTGCTGGAACGCGCGCGCGCGGAAATCCGGCGCAGCTGCGGCGGGATGCTGCCTCCGGTCTATGACCCTTTCTCCGGCGGGGGGTCGATACCGCTTGAGGCGCAGCGGCTTGGCCTGCCCGCCTATGGTTCGGACCTGAACCCGGTGGCGGTGATGCTTGGCAAGGCGATGATCGAGATCCCGCCAAAGTTCAAGGACATGCCCCCCATTCATCCGTGGCCGAAGGAGCGGCAGTTTTACCGCAACGCCGAAGGGCTGGCCGAGGATGTTAAATACTATGGCAAATGGATGCGCGAAAAGGCGTTCGAGCGCATCGGGCATCTTTACCCGCAGGTGGACCTTCCGAAGGAATACGGCGGCGGAAAGGCAACCGTCATTGCGTGGATTTGGGCACGGACGGTGCCAAGCCCCGACCCGGCGTTTTCGGATATTCAGGTGCCGATTGCTTCGAGTTTCGCACTTGGAACGAAGCCAGGGCGGGAGGCTTGGATCGCAGCTTTACCGGATCGGAAGACTAGAACCATCTCCTATGAAGTCAAAAGGCATGGTTCTAAGGACGAAATAGCGGCTGCAAAAAAAGGAACAAAATCAGGACAGGCAAACTTTCGTTGCCTTCTTTCGGATGCACCAATGTCTGGCGCATATGTGGACGCCGCCGCTTCACGTGGTCAAATGGGCCGAGTTTTGCTTGCCGTCGCGGCAGAGGGAAAAAGGGGGCGCATTTATCTCAGCCCAACCTCCACTCAATTAGAAGCAGTTGCGCGGGCTGACCGAGAAATTGGCAATCTGGAAACGACTTTCCTTAATGTGCCATGTCGCGGAACATTTGCTAGTAACGCTCAGGGGAGACGATACGGGTTTGAGAATTTTGAGGATTACTTCCTTCCGCGTCAACTAGCCGCTCTAACTGTATTGTCGGACGTTCTTGAGGAGCTTCAGGAAAAAATAGTTGGAGATTGTGCTCGATCCGGCTGGAAGGAAGATAATGGACGTCTCGCAACGGGCGGAGCGGGGGCGCATGCGTATGCTGAGGCCATCAGAGTTTTTCTAGCCTTTGCAATTGACCGTTCTGCCGATCGGGGCTCGACTATATGCTCTTGGGATTCATCTCCAAAGATGGAGGCGCTTCGGAACACATTCGCACGTCAGGCAATTCCGATGACATGGGATTTTGCTGAAGGTAATCCATTCTCTGAATCAAGTGGAAACTTCTTGAGTAACGTGGATTGGGTGGCTCGAGTTGTAGAGCTTCTTGTCCCGAATGCGTCCGGAATTATCAATCAGCATGATGCACAGACCGTTTCTTACCCTGACAACGTCGTAATATCGACTGATCCGCCATATTATGACAATATTGAGTATTCCGACCTTTCGGATTTCTTTTATGTTTGGTTGAAAAGAAATTGTGGTGGGATTTTTCCAGAGATTTTCGGATTTTTATCGACGCCAAAGCGCGAAGAGCTGGTCGCGACACGATACCGTCACGGTGGTCAGGAGCAAGCTGATCGTTTTTTTCTGGATGGCATGACAAAGGCCATCGAATGCATGACCCATCAAATTGGAAATGACTATCCTGCGACTATCTACTATGCGTTTAAGCAAAGTGAGGTCGAAAATGAAGGGATAAGTTCGACAGGTTGGGCGACGTTTCTTGAGGCCGTAGTCAGAGCAGGTTTTTCTGTTGTAGGGACGTGGCCAACACGCACTGAGATGTCTAATCGGATGGTTGCCTCAGGCACCAACGCCCTGGCCAACTCTGTCGTCCTCGTGTGCCGCAAGAAAGAAGCCACAGCCGAAATCATCACCCGTGCCGAGTTCATCCGTGCTCTGAAACGCGAGCTTCCCCCCGCCATTGCCGAGCTTCAGGCGGCCAACATCGCTCCCGCAGATATGCCGCAATCGGCCATCGGCCCCGGCATGGGTGTCTTCTCGCGCTACAAGGCCGTGCTGGAATCCGACGACAGCCCGATGAGCGTGAAGACTGCACTTCAGCTTATCAATCGCGAGCTCGACGAATATCTAGGCGGCATCCAGGGCGAGTTCGACGCCGACACGCGCTTTGCGATCACCTGGTTCGAGCAGTTTGGTATGCAGGCAGGCGATTTCGGCACGGCGGACAGCCTTGCTCGTGCACGCGGCATCGCAGTCGAGAGTGTCAAGCACGCCGGCATCATCGAAAGTGCAGCGAACAGGGTACGCATCCTCTCGCGCGATGAGCTCAGTGGCGATTGGAACCCGCTGGACGATCGGCATCTGACCGTGTGGGAATGCCTTCAATACCTAGTGCGGAAGCATGAAAAGGACGGCATTTCGCACGGTACCGCCATCCTGTTGAAGAAAATCGACGCGAAGGCCGAGGCTGTTAAGGACCTTGCTTACTGCCTCTACGACATCAGCGCGAACAAGCGGAAGGATGCGAAAGAGGCCACGGCCTACAACGCATTGATCGCCGACTGGACTGAACTGACGCGGCAGGCAGCAGCAATCCACGACACGAGCGAGGATCGTCAGATCCGGTTGGATATTTGAGGGGCACGGGACATGGCAAAGAGCACGCGTCAATATGTTTTCGAGGGCATGGAACTGTTACCCGCAGCCCTCATTCCGTTTGTCGAGAAGCGGCTGGAAAGTTCACTCGCTGGGCATTGGCAAGTGCAGGTTCTGGAGAAGCTGCCGAGCCTGCGCCCTAACAATGACGGTGCTGTCGGCTGGGACCAGGCGGCCTTGTTCAACGCAATGGATCGCTTCTGGTCCGAGGCGTTCAAGGCGGTTCTCGGTCGTGCAGAGCGGTCATTGGTGAACGAGCTTGGCGACGTCCGCAACAAGCTCTCGCACAATGAGACCTTCACTTACGATGATGCGGAGCGCGCGCTCGACTCAATGCGTCGTCTGATGGAAGCGATCAGCGCCGGTGAGACCGCCGAGCAGCTCTCGAAGATGCGCGATACCATTCTGCGCACGAAATTCACAGAGCTTCAGCGTAATGAGGAGCGCAGGAAAACCCAGCGCCTGGAGATCTCGGTAGAGACTGTGGCAGGCCTGCTCCCGTGGCGCGAGGTGGTCGAACCGCACCAGGATGTCGCCACCGGAGAATTCCAGCAAGCCGAGTTCGCCGCCGATCTGGCCAAGGTGCATTCAGGCAGCGCACCTGCCGAATATCGCGATCCTCGTCAGTTCTTCAGCCGCACCTATCTGACCGAGGGTCTCAGCGCGCTGCTGATCGGTGCCGCGAAGCGGCTGTCTGGCAGCGGCGGCGATCCGGTCGTCGAACTACAAACCAATTTCGGCGGCGGAAAAACCCACTCGATGCTCGCCCTCTATCACATGGCAGGTCCGACGCCGGTCCAAGACCTGTCCGGACTTGATCGACTGCTGGATGAGCATGGGTTAAGTGTGCCTCCGGCGATCAACCGCGCGGTGCTGGTTGGTACGTCGCGAGGGCCACAGGATGTCCTCAATGCCGAGGGTGGCCGAAAGATTCGCACCACTTGGGGCGAACTGGCGTGGCAGCTTGGCGGGGCGGATGCCTTTGACATGATTGCTGAAAATGATGCCAACGGTATTGCGCCGGGCTCCCACCTGCTTGAGGCGATCTTCAAGAAGTGCGCGCCATGCCTGATCCTGATCGATGAATGGGTCGCCTATCTCCGGCAAATTTACCGGGTCGAGGGGCTGCCCTCGGGCTCGTTTGATGCAAACCTGTCATTCGTCCAGTCACTGACTGAGGCGGTTAAGGCCAGCCCGGGTACGCTGCTGGTTGCTTCACTGCCGGCTTCGCAGATCGAGGTTGGCGGTGAAGGAGGTCAGGAAGCGCTCGCACGGCTCAAGCAGACTTTCAGTCGCGTTGAGTCCTCATGGCGTCCTGCGAGCCAGGAGGAAAGCTATGAGATCGTCCGGCGCCGGCTGTTCAAGGATGTTCCTGGCGACAAATTCCATCACCGCGACAACACGCTGAAGCAATTTGCAAAACTCTATCGCGAGAACGCCAACGACTTCCCGCAGGGCTGCGCCGACGAGGATTACAGACGCAAGCTTGAGAAGGCGTATCCGATCCATCCTGAGCTGTTCGACCAGCTCTATACGACCTGGGGATCGCTCGAAAAGTTCCAGCGCACCCGCGGCGTGTTGCGTCTGATGGCGCAGGCCATCCACGAGCTTTGGATGAATGGCGATCCATCGGTGATGATCATGCCGGGCAGTGTCTCCGTGAGTTCGTCGCGCGTGGAGCCGGAATTGCTTCACTATCTCGACGTGAGCTGGCAGTCGATCATCGCTGGTGACGTCGATGGCACGGCATCCACCCCGTACAAGATCGATCAATCGGCGCCCAATCTGAATCGCTACTCGGCGACCAGGCGGGTTGCCCGTGCGATATTCATGGGTACGGCGCCGACGCATCAGCAGCAAAACACCGGACTCGACGACAAGCAGATCAATCTCGGCGTTGTACAGCCGGGTGAGCGGCCTGCGATCTTTGGAGACGCGCTGCGGCGGCTGACCAACCAGGCCAAGTTCATGCACTCGGACCTTGGTCGCTACTGGTACTCCATGTCGGCCAGCCTCAACCGCATCGCAGCAGACAAAGCGGCGCAAATCGAAGCGGCGCTTGTCCTGATGAGGATCGACAGCGAGCTGGGCAAGTATGTCAACGGCCTCACGGATCGTGGGCACTTCGACGCCGTGCAGGTAGCACCGGCGTCGTCGGCCGAGGTTCCGGATGAAGCCGGCGGCGTTCGTGTTGTGGTGCTCGGCGTTGCCCATCCACACAACGGCCGCGACGGATCTGAGGCGCTGACCGAGGCCAAGGATATTCTAATGCAACGCGGCAGCGCGCCGCGCGTCTATCGCAACATGCTGGTGTTCGTCGCCGCCGACGCGCGCCAGCTCGACAATCTGAAAGATGCCGTGCGCGGATCGCTGGCCTGGGGCGATATCGTTCGTGATACTAAGCGGCTGAACCTTACCCAGAGCGACAGCGCACTCGCCGAGGCCAAGCTGGTCGAAGCGAACGAGACGATGAAAACGCGCCTCAAGGAGGCGTGGTGTTATTTGCATTATCCCGCGCAAGAGAGCGCCCAAGCCGATGTGGAATGGGTATCAGGCAGGATCCCCGCACAAGATGGTTTGCTAGCGCGAGCGAGCAAGAAGCTAGTCGCCGAGGAAGGGTTGCTCACGGAGCTGGGGCCGACGCGCCTCGATCGCGATCTTCAGAAATATATCTGGAACGGCAAGGCGCATCTGTCTCTGAGGGATCTGCGGGAGTATCTCAACCGATACATCTACCTGCCGCGCCTGAAGAATCAGGAGGTTCTGGTCAAGGCAGTGCACGTGGCCGTCAGTGGGATGTTGCCCGGTCCTTTTGCCTATGCAGAGCGATGGGAAGAGAAGTCGGATACCTACCTGGGGCTTGTGATCGAACGCGCTGGCAACGCGATGGTCGTCATCGACAGCGACAGTGTTATTGTAAAGCCCGACGTGGCCGAGGCGCGTCGGCCAGCACCGGCACAGCCGGGACCAACCGGCGGACCGGAGGCTCCAGGCGATAAGCCGCCAGTGACCGGTGGACACCCGACTGGTGAAGGGCCTGAACTGCCTCCTGCAGAAAGGAAACCGACTCGGTTCACCGGCACCGTAATGATCTCACCGGACCGACCGGCCAGAGACATACACCAGATTGTCGAGGCGATTGTGGAGCAACTCACGACGCTGCCGGGCAGCCAAGTGAGGCTCAGGCTCGAGATCGAGGCGGAGGTTCCTGCGGGCATTGAGCGCACTAAAGTGCGGACGTTAATTGAAAACGCCAACACGCTCGGCTTCATCGACAAGTCGGTCGAGTAGGAGCCGTGTGAGGCCGTCAAATGTCGTGCACATTGATGGGCCAATGCGGCGAATATGGATTGGTGAGCCCCGCCGGTTGATCTTGGCTTTTGGTCTGATGAAAGGGGCTTCCATTCCGACGGATGGATGTGATTGCGATTGGGCTTAACGACCAACTGGGGGGCGCGTGAAAGCAAGTGAACGAAAACGGCTGCACGCGGCTTGCCGGGCCATTGCTGCTGCCTATCCCGATCTGCAACGGCGTCAAGGAGAGCCCCCGGAGAAAAGTGCGTGCTCGATTGAGGACGAGATGGCGGGTTTCCTCGGTGCGGTGCTCGAGGATCGCGAAAGCGTGTACCGGTCCGCCGGCGAAGCGCTGCAACCGCTCATGCTGCTGTTCGACGTCGCACTTCTGCAAGTCTGCGACATGTCGCATTTCGGCTTCCGACACGCTGGAGGCAGGGCAAGGATCATCTGGCCTGGTGTGCACCTCCCAAAGCGGCCACGGCCGAATGACGTGCTCTACGTTTTGACGTCGAATCTCGCCCACGCCATGCAAGCGTTTCGGCTGCTGATCCTCCACGGATTCGAAAGCCAGGCACGCGCCGCCTTCCGCGGTGTGGTCGAGATCGCCGACCTAATGATCATGGTTCTGGCAGACGAGGCCACCTATCGCGCTTACGTCACATCGTTCGAAGATGGCAAAACCAGCTACCAGCATTGGAAGAAGTATCTGTCGCCGGCGGTTATACGAGCATCGCTCTCAAAGTTAGAGGCCGAAGACCGCATTTCCCTTCCGATCGACATGACGCCGGAGGAGATCCGCAAGGACAATTACGCGTGGTTGTCGAGGTTCGTTCATGTCGACTACGCCGCTCATGTGGTGGCGGCGCATCCGTCGCATCCGAATGGGCAATGGCAACGGATGGCGATGCTGGGCAATGTCGGGGAGGTTTCGAAGGCTACGCTTGCGCATTCGTTGGTGTACCTTTGGATCAGCTTGCTCAGGCTTGAGAAGCTGCTTTTCGAGAAGCACGGTTGGGACCGGTTGCGAGGGGATCGCAACCGCGCCTGGTTCCGCTATCGCGCTCGGGCGCTCGACGAGCTTTACCTCGCGTACCTGCCCACGTTCTGGGAAGAGGATATGCCGCTGGGGCCTGATGGCTGACGTAGTGGCGGGCTCTGGCCGCACGTTCGTACTTGACCGCCTGGGACGGGGACATGATATTCTCTATTTGTTCTAGTTTTGGGCAGAGAGTCAAAGAAGCAGGTGAGCACAGGTGTTTTTCAGAGGCGAATGTGTTAAAACCTCTGCTATTATGAGTCTTGGCAGAGGAAACATCACGGAAGTGGACACGGCTGGCACCCAGCGGA
>Ga0308157_10002827_pt1 | contig 26984 bp, 21 predicted proteins | sample PhyBR1_FD_201035 | JGI IMG/M metagenome (GOLD analysis project Ga0308157, IMG submission 201035) | Phyllosphere microbial communities from UC Gill Tract Community Farm, Albany, California, United States - DLSLB.R1 | ecosystem: Host-associated > Plants > Phyllosphere > Unclassified | place: USA...
AAGGTGCGTCTGTTCATGAATAGTTCTCCCGTCTAAATTGAATAGGTACAGTATATCGATTTCTTTAAACACAAAAAACCCCGAATGGGGTCTTTTATCAAGTGTCCACCATTCAGGGTTCAGTTCATTCACGGAGTCCCTCGTCACTCTTTTAACCTTGTTTAAAATCAAGGAAAACTTGATGTTGGTAGTTCATTAAGCTTTCTTTACGTCATTTCCCCCTAAAAGTTTCTGCTTGGATACCATCAACGTACGGTGATTTTAATTTTCATACTCGTACTGTTCCCTGCTTTGTCTTTTACGGTATACGTCAAAGCATAAACCCCTTTACGTTTCGAATTGACGCTACCGGTCACTTTGATTGCTTTCGTCAACGAACCGTCGACATTATCTTTTGCTGTGACGCCTGTCATCGGATTGAAGGACGACTTGTACTTAATCGTTTTTGACTTCGCTCCCGTAATGACCGGTTTGACGTTATCTTTAACTGTGATTTCACGAATCAAGGTCGTCGTATTTCCCGAACGGTCCGCGACTTTGTAAGTCAAAGTGTACGTACCGATTTTCTTCAGATTAACACTGCCCGACACTTGAATACTTTTCGTCACGTCTCCATCGATGTTATCTTTTGCGGTAATGCCTTTTTTCGGATCAAACGTACTGTTCAGATTGATCGACTGATTCGTCACACCTGACAGGAGCGGTTTGATCGTATCTTTAACGGTCACACGGCGAATCATCTTCGCTTCGTTACCTGCCCGGTCTTTTACGCTGTACGTCAGACTGTAAAGGCCTGGTTTCTTGCTGTCAACTGCCCCGGCAATCAGGATCGACTTCGTGAGGTCCCCGTCCGTCTCATCCGTTGCCGTAACATTGCGTTTTGTATCGAAGAGTGTTCCTGCCTCGATCGTGACATCCGTCGCACCTTGAAGAACAGGCAACGTCGCATCGGTCACTTTCATTTTCAGGACATCACTTTTATTTCCCGGGCTATCTGATGCTGTAAAGCTAAACTCTTCATTGGTTTTCGGTGCTGTAATCGTAAAGCTGAACTTACCGGTTGCATCTGCTGTTGCTTCCATTGTTTTAGTAGCATACGTCAGTTGGACTTTTGCTTTCGGCTCAGTGATTCCTGTGATGAGAACCGAACGATTGGTGATCTGATTCACCTGAAGGGTCGGTGCCGTTTTATCGGCTACAAGCATCGAGACAGCTGGACTGATGTTTCCTGCCACATCTGTACTGATGATGGTCAGCAGTGTTCCTGCTTGTTGCTTCGGAATAACAAGTGTAAATGCGTCGTCTTCATCCGCAGTTCCTTTCGCCAGTTCTGTGGTCCCTACTTTTACTGTAACCACAGATCTTCCTTCGGCAAATCCTTTAATAAGAGTCGACTGATCCGTTACTTCTTCTACGATTGGAGCAACAGGAGCTTTCCGGTCGAGAACTTTCGTCTCGACTTCCTGACTAATATTCCCTGCATGATCCATGCTTGTGACAATCAACACTGTATCTGCTCTTTGTTTACCGATGAAGACGGAATACATACCATCTTCTTCTGCTATCGCTTGTCCCAGTAATACCGATTCGTTTTTAACCGTGACCGTGCTGCCAGCTTCGGCTTTTCCTTGGACGATATCGAGAAGATTCGTCATCGGCTCGATGGTCGGTTGGACCGGCGCCGTTTTATCGATGACGAAAATGCTGAGTGGTGTACTCGTATTACCCGATTCATCCTGAACGATAAGTGAAAGTTCTGTTCCGGCCGTTTGCTTCAATACCGTCAACTTGAATTGACCCGTAGCATCTGCTGTCGTCCGCACCAGTTCATCTTCATTCTTTCGAAGAATGACCTTCGCGTTTTTCTCAGTCATTCCCGTAACTATTGTCGAACGGTCTGATACTTCATCAACGTCCGGTTGAGCAGGTGCTGTCCGGTCTTTGACTATAACTTCCGTAATAGAACTGATGTTTCCGGACTCGTCCACAGCAGTAAATTCGAGTGTAGTATCCGCGTTTAGTTGCTCGATTTCCATACTAAATCTTCCATCTTCACCAGTAACCGTGCGCCACTTTTCAGTTCTACCACTCATGATAATGACAGTAGCATTCGCCTCAGTCTGACCAGTAATCATAATAGACCCGTCAGATATTTCGTCAACTTGTGGAGCTTCCGGTGCTGTTTTATCAATGACTGTAACTACTTTTCGTTCACTCTCATTATTTGAACCATCGATTGCGGTAAGAGTGAGACGTTCATTCGCGATTTGTTTTGCGATAACGAGATTAAAATTACCTTTTTCATCCGCTTCTCCTCGAGCAATTTCTTCCCCGTTTTTCTTGATGATAAGTGTAACTCCCGCTTCCGTTATTCCAGAAACAGTAGTCGATTGATCAGATACTTCGTTGACTGCTGTAATGACTGGGGCAGTTCGATCAAGAACTTCAATCTTTACTATCTCGCTTACGTTTCCTACCGCGTCAGTAGAAGATAAATTTAAGATAATACCCACTCTAGGTTTATCAAACAGCAGAGTAAAGTTACCTGAACGATCAGCGTAGCCCTCAGCAATGATTTGATTTGTATTATCTGTTAACTTAATAAAACTGTTTGGCTCTGTACGACCAGCCATATGAGTCGAATGGTCACTAATTTCTGTGAGGTCACCTAGAAAAGGAGCCGTTCGATCCAAAACTTCAATAGGTCTGCGCTCACTGCGGTTGTTCGAGTCATCTAGAGCCGTTAAATACAATAGTGTTCCCTTTACTTGTTGACTAATCGGTATAATAAATTTGCCAGACTCATTAACTCTTGTTTTGCCAATTAAAGAATTTGACGAGTTATACAACTCAATTGTCGCGCCAATCTCTGCATCTCCTCTAACTTCCATTGAATAGTCTCCTACTTCTTCAACGTTTGTAATAGTTGGTGCGGTTCGATCAAATACAACGGTCGCTACTTTATCTCCAATATTCCCAGCTTGATCAGTAGCACGTAAGTAAACGAGCTGATTGGTTTTCAGACGGTTAATTGGAATACTGAAGTATCCATTTATACCAGACTGACGTTTACCAAGAAGCATACCTGCAGCATCAAAAATTTCGACGTTAATATACGGTTCTGTATATCCAGAGGCTTCAGTTGATTGATCGGTTATCTCGTTAATGCTTGAAATAACAGGTTTGATTGTATCTTTAACTGTAATATGGCGAAGCAGTTTGCTCTCATTTCCAGAACGATCTTTTACACTGTATATCAGACTGTAAACTCCAACTTTATTAGTGTTTACTGCTCCTGTAATTGCAATGGAATTTGTGACATCTCCATCTACCTTGTCCATTGCTGTAACATTCCGCTTCGGATCAAACGATTGTCCCGCTTCAATGGTGGTATCCGTAACTCCACTTAATACCGGTGCAGTAACGTCCTTCACTGTCACATAAGTACTTTCACTACTGTTAGACCAATCATCTGCAGCCGCCACCGAAATCACACTATTAGGAGCTAACGGATTGATTGGGAATTTAAAATTGCCGTAGTCATCTGCTGTTATCTTTCCTAAACTATAATTTTGATTGTTTAATTGTAAAAAGAAACTAACAGTAGAACGTTCTTCTGCTGTACCGGTTATGAATGAACTCTTTTCCGTGATTTCATTTACTCTTGGTTTTTCAGGTGCTGTAACATCGATTATCGGAGTATTAGAATCTGGTTCTGATAAATAAGGCTTAAACTCTATTACTGAACCCGCTCTCAAATCATCGTTTTTATCTAATATCCTTTGTCCAATCGATGTCTCATCTACTGTTCCCCAGTAGTTATTAACAGCAGTCATTTTTGCATTGCTATATCCATTAGGTAATACTAATTTATTTCCAAATCCTAAAAAAGAATTATGTTCTACAATCGTTTCGGACGAATCGTAACTCGCCCAATTTTCTATTGCATGATCCAGAGAATTATAGAAGACATTGTTTCGAATATAGACTTTTGTATTGCCAGACGTACCGACACTAATTTTACGAGAATTCATAAATACATTGCGTTCAATATAAACATTGCTTTTAGGATACCAAATGTACATATATCCTGATGCATTCATTACTTTAGAATCTTTTAAAATCAGACTTCCATAAATAGCACCACTACCAGGAGCATATAAACTTCCTGATGTAAGATCTGCATACTCAATGTGAATCAAAAATTTTTTAGAATAATCGTTGTTGGCCGGCACGATATGCGTATTGTTAATTTTTATTCTAGAGTTTGAATCTCCAATCATCTCTAAAATCCCCAAGTCATAAATTTTTTTATTATTACCATTGATCACTGTCCCGGGTTCAATTTTTAAAGTCACTCCATTCGCGATTTGAATATCCCCTACAAGGTTATAGGGTGAATTCTCTTTGGTCCATACGGTATCTTCTCGAATAATTCCTGATACGTCTGTACTTGCTGAAGCAACGACAGTCCTGCTGTCAAAATCTCCAATGAATAGATAAAGTACAAATAGCAAAAATAATATTTTTTTCATATTTCCTCTTTTCCTCCTATTATTTTGGATAATTATTTAGTCTTTATATAGATCAAACTAAAACTTCATATGATTGATTCGATAAAGTGTTTTTATTGTCAGTTTTCTATTTTTAATCTAATGCATACTGATTTATTCTAAGGTACCTTTTATCTCATTTACCTATTTTAGTAAAATAAAAAAATAAGGTAATGATACATCTAATTTTATAATGAAGAACGGTATCAATAATGACTAAACGGCTTGAGTCCACTGAAATATAGGACTCAAGCCGTTTATATGGTTATTATGTCTAATTGTAAGGAAACAGTTCGGGGCTTCTTGTTATAAAATCCCTATTCATTCTTTTCTTAAAGAACTTTAATTCTCAAAACGACACCAAGGCGTTTTGCATCGGTCCAATTGTCAAAACTTTTAAGTGGACGCCATTTAGTACTCTCTACCATATCTATTACTTGATCAGACATAACAGCATAAAGATCATGTGCATGGAGAGGATTATTTATTGTCCAATCTTTATCAAAAGTATCGTTCGCCATAACAATCGCTAGTTCAACGATTGACATTTGATCAATTGCAAGACCTTTTTGCTCTATCCGAAACGGTAGTCCTTCTTGTAACATCTTATTAGCGTTAAATAACTCATCTGCTTTCGCTTCAATCGATCCTTTTCCACCTGTTAAAACATAATAAAATATTTTATCATCATTAGTTAACTCTACTAATTGAATTGTGTGATGAGGCATGTGTATTCCCGCAGTATCTAAGAATTCTCCTGTCATATTAGTAATTTGTGCGTCTACACCATAAAAGCGTTTCACAGTTTCTTTAGCACTTACCCCAGACAAAGTATAGATGGTCTGATCATTAAAGTAATTTGTTTCAAACGGAACATACCCAAAATTTTTGCGAAGTGTATTGTACATTAAAACTGTATTAGAGGTCGGTATCATTTGCACTAAAGCTTGATTGAGTTTGTGTTTCTCATCCGGTAAAAAAGTACCCAATGGATAGATACCTGCGTAGTCAATATTCTTTTGATATTCTAGTCGCTCTTGCTCAAAAATTCTACTTTCTCTTAACATATTATCCCTCGCTCTCACAATATTTAGTTAGAATTTATCAAATATAAAGAAAGATAAAAAAACGAATACTTACTTAGATTCTCCGAACATAATCTCTTGTCTCTTTGTTCATTACTTATAAATTTTGAAGCTTCTTTTATATTTTCTTTATGATAATTGTTTCGGTACTAGACAATTGTTGTATTCTTTTCATTTCTTTAAGTATATTCTCTTGTCGCTTAAAGTTTTCATCATTCTCATACAAATTTATAGCTTCACCAATAGTTCCTGCTCGATTTGTTTTCAAGTACATGATGATTTTGTTAACTGCTTCAAAATTCAAATAGTATTCAGGAACTACTTGTTGATTTCGTAAATAATTACCTGCTTCATTTCTTAGTTGAGTACTTTTTGTGATGATTTTCTCATTTCGAATCATTCGTCTTTTCGCTATAAATCGATTCAAAATATTTTTTCCTTTAGCAGTTACAAAGATAGTTGCTATGATTATGATCAATTGAGGAGTAACAGAATTAGATAGGCTGAATACAGCTAGTACAGAAGAAATTAGAGACGATTTTAATATAGTTGAACACAAAATATAGAAAAGAGCACCTAAAATAATATTAAATATTTTTGATTTAAAAATCTGATGATTTTGCTGAGTTTTTACATAACTGTTGTTATTTTTAAATATCTCCATCACTGACCGTACATATTGAACTTCACTTAATAGGTTACCACCACTAAATGCTTTCAATTGATTTTCAACAGATGGATTTTCTAATTTTACGTTACTAGATTTACGGAAATTCTTATTTGGAAGAATTCCTGGGAATCTATCCGCCAGAGCATATATACCTTTAATAATAAATAAACTGATTACGGCAGCAGGTAGCATTAATATCATTACACCAATGAAGTCTATTGTGTAAGTATACGTATAAAAACTATTTACGTTCGATTTCATAAGGGTGTTCATTGCTAGTGTAGTAATTTGAACTAAAATGAAAGTTACTATTAAAGTTACTATTAAAAGCTCACCTCGTTTTTCGTTTAAAATTTCCTTAAATGATGTAAGAATTTCATGTGTATTTTTCAAAACGTACCTCCTCAATTGGTTTCAATTAAAATTATTTTAACTTTCATACTTAATATCTTACGACTCGTAGAATTTTCATAAACACTTTCTGATGAATCTAAAACCAATCACTTAATAGAATAACTAATGGAGTGGTTGATATTAAAAATATATCACCTAATAAAATCCTACCACGCACATATATTATACAATAAAAAGTAATTGATTCAATTTTTTTCTAATTAAAACATCTTTAAAATAAAGAAAGGATTTTTTTATTATTAATTTTCTATACCAATTAAGTAAGAAAGTGCTAAAATTCTGTCTTCTGATTGAGAAAGGATATCTGATAGTTCTACATCACAAACAAATACATGAATTATATGGGCATAATATTTTCTTCGTATAACAAGAGACTATTTGTGTAACGTGTAACGCATCACGCGCCAATCTTTCACTAGTCCCATTCCCTTAAACAGAGCAAAAACAATACCTGTCGTCTACACTTCTTAAAATTCTTGTAGCTTACTCACAAGTCTCTTTCGCGGTAGAACCGTCCGCAAACATCGCTCTTTCCTGTTTCGTACGAGCAACGTCAATCCGTAAAACTGAAAATCGACAACAAACGGGCCTCCATGAAGTAGAGGCCCGTTTGACTGATTAATTCGAAGAATAAACGATAGATTGATGATTGATTTTACGGATTGTTTGAGTGATCAGAGGAATCACACCACTTTAGACTTAACTTGCATATTGCTTTTAACTATTTTTCTCTTGATAATTTTAGTCAATTTTTTTTCGATTATTTCATAAGAATAATGGGAAACTATGATAGAAATGCTAACCCCAGTCAGTAAAAATATAAAAAACAAAATGATAGGTGAATCAATATAGACAGAAATTTTAGGAATCAAGAAATTTTTAACAGGAAAAAAAGCAAAAGTGTGCCATAAATAGAGACTATAACTAATATTACCAAGATATATAAAAAGTTTCGTTCTTAATATTTTTGATAATAAACCTTTTTGATTTATAATAGTTACGAAAAATAAAAAGCTTAGTAATAAAGATACAATTAATGGAGTTGACTTATAAAAAAGTGTTAAACAGCTCAATAAAATAATACCATTTAAATAATAAATATTTTTATAGGTGAATTTTTCTTTAATTATATTTATCAAGAAATAAATCAAAATTCCAACAACAAAAAATAAAGCTCGGATATGATAATAACCAAAAACAAGCGAGAGTATCAATGAAAAAACAAAAATAAGTCTATTAGATTTAGACTTCAAATCCCGGATCGTATAAAAAATACATCCCACTAAAAAATAAAACAATACTTCATAACTAATTGACCATGAAACGATTTGTGCAGCAGGTAAAATTGGAAAAATTCCTGGTAATAACAATATGTTAGATACAAAATGAAGAAAATATTCTTCCCCAGAAATATTTGACATCCATTTATAATTTATGATGGGTCCTACTATAAAAATAAATAAATGAATTAATAAAAAGACAGGATATATTCTAAGAAAACGATTTATGAAAAAACCTTTAACATTTTGATGTTTTATAAGACTTCTAATAATAAGATATCCACTAATTATAAAAAACAAGTTTACAGCAACAGAACCAGTTGATTCGATCCACATTGCAGTTTTTAATTCATTCAAATATCCGTCTGAAACTAGACCACGATACACATGATAAATTACAACTGTAATAGCAAGTAATCCGCGTAATCCATGAATTGTATAATTTTGTTTTGTCATTTTTTCTCCTTTTAAATACTTAGATAACATATTTTATTATAAAAAGTCCTCATTTATGTGTATCAATTACAATAATAAGGTAGTAACAGCTTATATCATTGATTTTCTACAGATAAAAAATATCGTGTCACTCTTTCAAGAAAGTCTTTTTAAATATATTTTTATTATTTGAGCACTAATAAAAACTAAGAGCAAAAATAAACTTTTTTTAAGTAAACAAATTAATAATATATTATCTATGAGTTATTAGCCATGAATAGTTAATTATGTAATGAGACGAATTAGTTTCAGAAATATTTTATTAATCAAATATAAAACTGTTCATTTTTAATATATCAAATTAACTTTTTAAAAATCCAGACTGTTCTCTTTAAAACATCGTTTTATATTATTTTAAATTTGATAAGCATATGAATTTACTATTAATTGAAATCTAGAATTAATCATAAAAAAAACCTCCTCTCAAAAGTAAACAGTTTCATTACTCCAACTGTTTACTTTTGTAAAGGAGTACAGCACTATTTTTAAATAGTCTTATATTATAAAAAAAAACTATTTTTATTCTTATATGCATTAAAGATTTATTAATCGCGGCTATATAAATCACGCGTGTACACTTTATCTTGAACATCACTCAATTCTGGATGCATTCGATTAGAAAGAATGACATCTGATTCTTGCTTAAACGATTCAAGATCACGAATGACACGTGAATTGTAAAATGTATCTTCTGTTAAGACAGGTTCAAATACCGTTACTTCAATTCCTTTTGCCTTGATCCGTTTCATGATACCTTGAATCGAAGATGCCCGGAAGTTGTCTGAGTCTGTTTTCATCGTTAGACGATAAACCCCAACGACTTTCGGATTTTGCTTGATGATCGTATCCGCAATGTAATCTTTCCGTGTTCGGTTTGCTTCAACAATTGCCCCAATAATATTGTTTGGTACTTCATCATAGTTCGCCAGCAGCTGCTTTGTATCTTTTGGTAAACAGTAACCGCCGTATCCGAATGATGGATTATTATAGTGATTGCCAATCCGACTATCTAATCCGACACCTTCAATGATTTGTTTTGTATCAAGATTACGAACTTCCGCATATGTGTCGAGCTCATTAAAGAATGCAACACGCATCGCAAGATATGTATTGGAGAACAACTTAATCGCTTCGGCTTCCGTCGAATCTGTCAAAAGAATCGGCACGTCTTTTTTAATAGCACCTTCAAGTAAGAGATTAGCAAACTGCTGTGCTCGTTCAGATTGCTCACCGACGACGATACGTGATGGATAAAGATTATCATACAGTGCCTGTCCTTCACGCAAGAACTCCGGTGAGAAGATAATATTTGGTGTATCGAACTTCTCTTTTAGCTCTTGTGTGTAGCCAACTGGTACCGTCGATTTAATGACCATCGTCGCATCCGGATTGATAGCAAGGACTGTCGCGATGACGCTCTCAACAGTACGCGTGTTGAAATAGTTTCGTGTTGGATCGTAATCCGTCGGAGTCGCGATGATGACGAATTCAGCATCTTTGTACGCTTCAAAATTATCCGTTGTCGCGTGCAGATTCAATTCTTTGTTTTGTAAAAATTTTTCGATCTCCGCATCAACGATTGGTGATTTCCGATTATTGACGAGCTCGACACGTTCTTTAATGATATCAATCGATGTGACTTCATTATGCTGAGCGAGTAAGACAGCCATCGAAAGACCGACATAACCTGTTCCTGCTACTGTAATTTTCATTTCAAGTCTCTCCTTTCTTATAATTTGACGTTGTAGTACTGTTTATACCAGTCAACGAATTTTCCAAGACCGTCTTCAATAGTTGTGCTTGGTTTAAAGTCAATATCACGCTCGAGTTCGGAGACATCTGCGTAAGTGCGAAGAACATCACCTGGCTGCATCTCCATATACTGTTTGTTCGCTTCTTTACCGATTTTTTCTTCCAACACATTAATGAACTTCATTAATGGGACGGGACTATTGTTCCCAATGTTATAAACACGGTAAGGGGCAAAACTCGCACCCAGTTCGTCAATACTTTCATCCCAGTTCGGATTCTTTTCTGGTGCAAGTGGAATGAGTTTAACGATTCCCTCTACAATGTCATCGATATAAGTGAAGTCACGCTCCATTTTCCCATGATTAAACACTTTAATTGGATTTCCTTCAATGATGTCTTTCGTAAAGGAGAAGTAGGCCATATCTGGACGTCCCCATGGACCATATACTGTAAAGAATCGTAGTCCTGTCGTTGGGATATTATAAAGATGACTATATGTATGTGCCATTAACTCATTCGATTTTTTAGTCGCAGCATAAAGACTAACTGGATGGTCGACATTGTGATTAGTCGAAAACGGCGCGATTTTGTTTCCTCCATATACGGAACTAGAAGAGGCATATAGTAAATGATCGACTGGATAATTACGGCACCCCTCTAAGATATTAAGAAATCCTGTTAAATTTGAATCTAAGTACGCATATGGATTTTCAATAGAATATCTTACGCCAGCTTGAGCTGCTAAATTGATAACGATTTTCGGTTTATATTTTTCAAATATATTAGTAATTGATAATTTATCAGAAATATCACACTTTTCAAAAATAAATCTTTTATAAGTTGCTAACTTTTCATATCTACTATCCTTTAAAGAAGTATCGTAGTAACTATTTTGGTTGTCAATACCTAGTACTTGATGCTTGGTATTTTCTAAAAGAAATTTAGCTAAGTTCATTCCAATAAATCCATTAACTCCTGTAATTAAAATCATTTTTTATACCTCAATTCAAATCATTATATCTTTTTTTTCTAAAAACATTTATAAAAGAGAAAGATTTTTTTACGTATTCAAATTCATTTTTAGTACTTATATTAATAGAAAGAAGCCATAAATAAAAAATAGAGCATATCACCACAAAAATTAAGTTTATAAATAGGTTATTATTTAAAAGAATTAACAAATAACCTAGTAATCCCATAGCTGCTCCTGTGTAAAATGAAGGGGCTACATTTAAGAAAATAGACTTAATTTTAATTTCAAAAAAATAATGTAAAAAACCTAATCCAATAGCCGTACCTAAAACTCTTACTAAAACTCTTACATACAGTAAGCTTTCAAAACTTTGATTTCCTACTGCGACTAAAGATGGAACTAAAATAGCCAAATGTATAGTTTGAGAGACCACAGACAGCTTAGGTCTTCCTTTAGCTCTATATACTTCACTGTTAAAATAACCCAAAGAAACAACTATCGCACTTGACAGCCCCCAAAGTCCAATAATTTGAGAAGCATCTTTCCATTGATTACCTAGTAAAATATTCGTGGCCAAATCTTGAAATACATATAATCCAATACCCATAGGTACAACAATGAGTGAGACTATTTTTTGAAATTTTAGTAATACAATATTAAACTCTTTTTCATCGTTTTGAAGTCTCGATAAGGATGAAAATAAAACAGGTAATATTGAAGATGCAACGATTGCCATAAGGTTGTTAACTAATGACATAGAAGTTTTGTATATCCCCAAGTAATAAGAGTTTAAATAATAACTAATAATAAATGTATCGATCCAAATAGTCATCCATATAACTATAGATTCTAATTGAGTCCAAAAGCTAAAACTATACATTTCTTTTAATTTATTAAAATCAAAACTTAGGCTAGGACTCCAACTAGATCTAAGATTCATTAATATTGAAGTACATAGACTCATACCAAGATTTCCGATAACAACAGACCAATAACTAAATCCAAGAAATGCTAACGGGATAGTAATAATTAAAGGAACAAATACTGAAGCAATCTTGACAAGAAATATTGATTTAAAGTCTAGATTTCTTTTTAATAAAGCTGAGGGAACACTTATAAAAGCATTAATAAATAGCTGAGTAGATGCGACTATTAGTAAGTTTTCCAATCCGTTTATATTTAGTAAATTGGTGATATTAAATCGAAAAATAACAACTAAAATGAAAAAACAAGCCGACAAAAATAAATTACTCCAAAATGCTACATTAGCAGTTTTTAAAATATCTGCATCACTTTTGAATTTATTTTGTATTAGATAGTTATGAAATCCCGATTCTACAAAAAGATCAAAAAACGTAATTATTAAAGTTATAGTTGCTATTATTCCGAACGCTTCTGGAACTAATAATCTAGCAAGAATTATATTTGTCAATGGTGCAATTAATCTAGAGGATATTTCTGCAACAGATGACCATTTTGTAGCATTTAATATTTTTTTATTATTATGTTTCAATTTAAACTTCCCTTTATAAAGTTGATGACGTTCTCTGCTGATATTTGTTTATTCTTTCATCCAACACATTTCCAGCATAAATTATAGTTGCATCTTTTAAGCAATCATTTTCTAAATTTTCATTTGTAATTATAAAGTCAAGATATTTTATAATCTCTTCACTAAAGTTTTTTGTAGCAGTTTTATAAAATAAGCTTGGAGTATGATCTACAGCATAGTGTAATATACCATCATAAATATATGTAGGATCTGTGATGGATGTAGGATAACTACTTTCAATCGCACCATTATTATCGCAACTAATATCTATAATAAAAGAATTAGCTTTCATCCGTTTTAAATCTTTATTGTAAATAATATGATCTGTTCTAGAAGTATCCCATAATAATGCATTTACTATAACATCAAAATTACCTAATTCATTTCTTAATCGTAGCTCACTTTTCCGATCAAAAATTTCAACATTTGCTCCTAATCTATTTAGGATTTTCAGAGCTCCAATAGCTGCATTTCCTTTTCCAATTAATGCAACATTACACTCTTCCGGCATTCTACCAAAAAAAGTAAACGCGTGTAAAATTGAAGAGCTCCCAGCCAATTGATTATTTTTCCAAAAAACATGCTTATTTCCTTCAAACATATCTTCCCATGCAATAGCAGTAGATTTAGTTTCCAAAATAGCATTTGTGATTTTAATATTTTGAACAGCGTGCATGTATCCAAACAAAATTTTAGAATCGGTAAAACTATATAAATAATCTGCATCGCCTAATTTAGGATCACAAATGACATCACAACTTAAAACTTCTTCTTTAGAAACTATATTTACACCTGTTCTAGAATATTCTTCATCAGAAATCCCTAACACATCGCCATATCCAGTTTCTAAATAAAGATGATTTGGATTATCAACTTTCATAATATCTATAGGAAGTATAGCTCTTCTTTTTTCATTTTTCTTAGTACTGATAGGAAATCCAATTTTATTCATTTAAGTTCCTCCTCTTTTATCCAATCTCTTATAACTTGATCGACCATCATTTCTTGAATCCAAAATCTACCTTTTTCGAATTCGAATTCACCATTTTTCTCTACATATCGGCCTGAAATCCCGTTATCGTATAACTGCTCGCTACTTTCGACTGCAATAAAAATTGAAGTTTCTATAATGTAATAATTCATGTCTCTAGAGTCTTGTAAAAAGTCTACTGCTAACATATCTGTATGTGGGAGACTTTCTTTTATTTTTTTGGCTAACAGAAGAACCTCTTTAGGAATACTTTTTTTCTCATAAACACCTGAACCCGATGCTCTAAAGTCTCCTTTTTTAGGATATCTATAATAACCAAGGTAGTAATTACCAATAATAATAACTCTTAAATCAAAGCCTTCATTAGGGACTTTTTCCTGGAAAATAACATAGTTTTTTTGTTTTACATAACTTTCAGGTAAAGATAATCCTTTAGAAAAGATGTCCATAATATGTTTTCTAGATTCTCTTTTATTTTTTAACAACCTTACTCCATTTGCGCTAGAACTTGTTTTATCTTTTGAGATTAAAGGATAAGTTGCTCGATCTATGTAATCTAGAGCTTCATTTTTATCATGGCTAACAAACGTATTAATGAATGGAAGATTATTATTTTTAAACAACCATGCTTGTCGTATTTTATCTTCATAAAACCAAATTGATTCTGCACTTGGAAGAATTTTTTTGAATAAAAATTTTTCCATAAATTCAACTTTTTCCTTAGCCTCCCATTGTTCACTATACAAAGACAATGTTCTCCATATTATAATATCATATTTTTTAGCTTGTTCTATAAAGTCACTTTTTTTCACTTCAAAAAATTCATACGGAATTTTATTTTCTATTAAATATCTTTCAAATTTTGGCCAGTACGAGTACTGATGACTCTCACTTTTTACCAATCCTATAAAAGGTTTTTTATTTTTAAAAATTATATTAGATCTATATGGTGGACAAGATTCTAAAATTTCATTTTCTCCTAAATTAGATATGTTATATTTATAAAATTTATTTTTTAATTTCTCGCCAATACTCCAAAAATCATATGGTTCTAAATTGGAGTAAACTAATTTCACTGTTTTTTTCAATTTCAAATTCATGGTTATCCACCTTATAACTTTATTTTGTATAAAATTCATATGGAATTACACCCGTCCAATACGGTCTATAAATAACAACTATTAGAAAGTAACATGAAAAAATTATTAATGTTATAAAATACATTACTTCTCTCAGTTTTCTTTTTTCTATTTGCCCAATTATAAACGGTAAAATTATCACATAAAAAATTGTGAAGTATATGTTAAATCTACCGAATAAAGGAGCTTTAAGAGCCAAAAATCCAAAAAACACACTCAAAAATACAATAGATTTCATAGTATTTAATATTCTTTTATTTTCAATAGTTAACTCTTTATTTTTAATATCTATTAAAATAATCCAGATAAAAATCAAAATATACATTAAAAGATTAAAGTAGGTTGCTATATTACCTTCAGTTTCAAAATAGATGGATTCTGTATATGAACTATACTTATTAGAAATTAAGAAATAAATTTCTAATAAACTATCGAATCTAAGATATATAAACATGAAAGATACAACAATAAGAACAAGATTCTTTTTACTAAACTTCATTTTCGAAAAAGGGTACACTAAGAAAAATACCCATGCAGTTGAATGAAAAAATGAAGCAATTACTACTGAAATGAAATACTTAAACACTTTTTTATTAACTAAATAATGAAACGATAAAAACAAAATCGAAACCGCCATAAATTGTCTAGATAAATTCATTGTCTGGAAAAATAAGTGCATAGAAATAAAAATCGTTATACTCATAGGTATATTTATAGAATATTTTTTTAATAGTTTTATAAATGAAATATAAAACAATATTGAAATTAAAACTTGAAAATGAATATACTCTAATCCTATAAATTGAACAATTTTATTAAAGAAAATATAACCTAACTCAAATCTACTTGTTGAAAAATCAAAGAAGTCCTTAGACATCGTATTAAATGCGTAATAATAATTAAAAGTATCGTTACCAACAGTAATATTTCTACTGCTTGTTAATATAAATAAAGGAAACACTAAAATTAACACTTGCATATTTTTAGGAACTTTAATAAAAAAGTGTGCAAACAAGTTAATCAAAAGATACAAAATATAAATAAAAGTAAAATTTATCATCAATCGTCACTTTTCTCACTTGAATAGCTTGCGTTTTTCAAAACATTCTTATAGATTTGATATGAATTTTTAGCGATGATCTCCCAATTATAATTAGTTGATAATTGTATAGCTTTTTCGCCTTTATCTTTCATCTCAAACCTTTCAGACATTAACTTCCTTAAAGATTTTACTATCCCATCAACACTTGTATCAGAAGCCCATCCAGCACCATATTTTTCAATCTCTTCACTCATATTTGTCCCTTCCGTTACTAAAGCTGGTAATTTGTAAGATAATGCTTCAATCAATCCCATAGATAATCCTTCGAATCTTGAAGTTAGCACAAAAAAGTCCGCTTTTTTTAGTTCATCAGCTTTCTCTTCATCGTAAATTCCGTCAAAAACTTCAAACAACATATTTAAATCTCGTTCAGATACCATTTTTGAAATGTTATCTGGATCTTTTTTTGAAGATGCAGCGAATAGTTTAAATCTAATTTCATTATCGATTAATTCTTTTTTTAACAACTGACAAGCATCGAGAAGTAAATCAATACCCTTTTGATATTTCTCAGCTCTACCTATAAATATTCCCACTAACTCTTTCTCAGGTTTTGAAATATTAGAAAGCTCTTTTTTTTCAATACCATTAGGAATAATTAGACTTTTATCATTCCAACGATCTCCTGAATTTTCGTACTCTTTCGAAGTTAGATACTGTATTGCTATAGCATTTTTGATGAACTTATTGAACAAGAAAACATTCCCTAAGATTTTTTTATATTTCTTTTTATTTTGTGCACTTGAAGTCAAGCTACTCCTCGGTATTATTATGTATGGTATTTTTTGATTCATGAAAAATTTTGCGATGTTAATATAACCTGGATGGTATACACCCTGGAAAATCACAAGATTCAAATCTAAATATTCTTTTGGTATTTCATGAAGATTTTTAAATTCAAAATCTCTTGTACTTTTCATATCAAGAAAATTACTATCATTAATTTTTACTTTATCTGTATTATTAATATTATACCAATAGACCTGATTTATTTTTGATTGCGCTTTAATTTGGCTAGGTACACTATAAGATAAACCGGCAGACTTTGATCCATCTAAGTTAGAAATATATAATATTCTCATCTTTCAACCTCTGTTTTTTTATTTTAAAATAAACGTTTATAAACTGCATTAAATGTATAATTAAAGTGGCAATATAGACTATATATTAATGACAAATTTTGTCTTTCCCTCAAAACTATAAAGTATCTTTTGGCATTTTGAATTTTATTTCTAGAGATAGAGCCTTTAGTTATTCTATATAATGCTAAATTTTGGTTTAATCCATAAGCGACTTGATTATCTTTTAAAATTGACATCCAAGTCAAAACATCTTCTAATGGACCTTCGGGCATTTTGATGTTGCTTATTTTTTCTCTATCAATAATAACTGTTAGGCATCCAATAATCGTATTTTTTAAATATCCTTTGTAATCTATTGAAAAAGGAGCTCTAAAAATTTTATTAATCTTTTCGCCTGATTCTTCAATTATTTCGTAGGAAGTAAACGTGAATGCATAATCGTTTTCAATCATAAACTTTAATTGATTTTCTAACTTCGTTTTTTTCCATATATCATCTGAATCTAAAAAAGCAATAAATCTTCCTTTTGACTCTTCAATCGCTTTATTTCTAGCATTACTTACTCCCATGTTCACAGGCTGTCTATATATTTTTATTCTATTATCTAAATTAGAATATTTTTCTAATACATCAAATGTATAGTCTGTGGAACAATCATCTACTATGATTAATTCCCAGTTTTCATAAGATTGATTAATAACACTTTCAATAGAAATTCCGACTAAATCTTTACAATTATAAGCCGGCATTATAACTGAAACTAAATTACTTCTCATATGCAGTTTCTTCACTCCTTTACTCCTTATTTAATCGTTAACTCTATGCTTTTCTCAAAATTATTTACACAATAGTTTTCTTCATAATTGGAGAGTTCTTTATCATATACAAAGTCTCCAAAAACCTTATTAAATATGACTGATTTTTTTATCAATAATTTCATGAAAAAACTTAATATCGGAATTCCAAAAAGTTTTTTACCCTTATAATAAGCTATCCTTTTTACCATTTTATAAGTAGAAATATATTCTTTATTCTGAGGATGAAATATACCTTGATTATTATTTTTAATTAATAAATAAATAAATTCAGTAAGATTATCAATATGAATCATACTTCTCTGATTAAAATGCATTGGAAACAATGGAATAAACCCAACTAATTTAGAGAGTAAATGAAAATTACCTTTTGAATTTTCACCATAAATCATTGGTGATCTAATTATTACCACCTTAAATAAATCAGTCTCCATTTTACTTAGGTTCTTTTCTGCTTTTAACTTACTATTACCATAAAATCCAACAGGGTTTGGAACAGTTTCTGAAGTTATATAATTTATAGTATTCGCATCTCCAAAAACAATCATGCTACTCATAAATATAAATTGCTTTACACCCTCAGATTTTGCTTTTTCAGCTACTTTTATAGCCAAATCAGTATTAATTTGATAATAAGTATTTTCCATATTTTTTTTTGCAGTTGTATGTGCGATTCCTGCAACGTGTAAAATAACATCGTAATTCTTAAAATCACTCTCAAGCCATTGCTCATCTTTAAGAGAAATTAGATCAATACAACATTCATCTTCATAATGTTTTTCTACCCATTTTTTAAATGAATTACCAACATAGCTATTTTTACCAGTTATAAGAATTTTTTTCATAATCTACTCCTTTGTACTTGCAACTTCTTTTCTAGCTATTTTTCCTGTACCACCCTCTACTACACCATCACTTTTTAAAACACTAAATATTGTTGCAACAAAACATCTTGTATCCATTAGAATTCCCATTCGTTGAATATACTCTCCATCAAGCTTAGCTTTAATTTCAATCGGCAATTCATCACGACCATTGATTTGCGCCCAACCTGTCAAACCGGGTAATGTATCATTCGCTTGATACTTATCACGTTCATCGATTAAATCGTATTGATTCCATAAAGCCGGACGTGGTCCAACGAATGCCATCTCACCTTTTAAAATATTAAAGAGTTGCGGTAATTCATCCAAACTTGTTTTTCGTAAAATTTTACCGACACGCGTAATATAAACATCTGGATCGGCTAACAAATGTGTTGGTGTATCATTTGGTGTTTCGATATACATCGTTCGGAATTTTAAAATATTAAAATGATTTTTATTTAAACCAACTCGTTTTTGCTTAAAGAACACCGGTCCTCTTGACTCTATCTTGATTGCAGCCATGATCAGAATAAAAACAGGAATTAATACTAAGCAAGCAACAAGAGCAATCGAAAACCCCAGGGAACGTTTGATTTTTAAGTAATTCAAATTTCATTCCTCCTTTTTATATACGGTTTATCAGACTAAATTCTCTTCGCGCACAACTACGTCATTCGCAATATTAAGTAAAACATTTCTTAATTGCAGAGGTGCTTCTTTATGCCGATCAACTAAATTTAAAATGTTCATGACGGGTTCTTTTTGTCGCGTTCGACCAACAAAGATTTTTGGATAAATTGCTTCTGGATCCACTTCGCCGTCTTTTAGTAACTCTTCATACATTTTTTCACCAGGGCGAATACCTGAGAACACAATTGGCATTTCTTCTTCTGTAAACCCACTAAGTTCAATCATATTTTTTGCAAGATCAACGATTTTAACCGGTTCTCCCATATCAAGAACAAACACTTCTCCACCATCTGCTAAGATACCGGCTTGAATGACTAAGCGACTTGCTTCCGGGATTGTCATGAAGAATCGTGTCATCTCTGGATGAGTAACCGTCACAGGTCCACCTGCTAAAATTTGTGACTTGAACAGTGGAATCACAGAACCACGACTGCCTAGTACATTTCCGAAACGAACAACCGCAAATTTTGTTTTGCTACGACGTCCTAATTCCTGAACAACCATTTCTGCAATCCGTTTTGTTGAGCCCATCACGTTCGTTGGATTTACAGCTTTATCTGTTGAGATCATGACAAACCGCTCTGCTTGGAATAAGTCAGCTACTTCGGCAACATTTTTTGTTCCGTATACGTTATTTTTGACTGATTCGTATGGGTTTGCCTCCATTAATGGGACATGCTTATGCGCTGCTGCATGGAAAACAACCTGTGGCTTGTGTGTTGTAAAAACTTCTTCTAATCGCGTTCGGTCTTGAACGTCAGCAATGATTGGAACTAAGTTAATTGGAAACTGAAGAGCACGTAATTCTCGTTCAATCAGGTAAATACTGTTTTCTCCATGACCAAGTAATAAAATCGTTGTTGGATTAAATTGAATGATTTGTCGACAAATTTCTGATCCAATCGATCCACCAGCTCCAGTCACAAGAACTGTTCGTCCTTCAATCTCCGATTTAATTCCGGAAATATCAAGTTCAACCGGCTCACGACCAAGTAAATCCTCGATTGAAACATCACGAATCGCACTGACCGAAACCTTGCCCGTAATCAATTCCTCAATCATTGGCAATGTCTGAACGTTTTTACAAAGCGTTTTAGCTTCCGTGATCAGTTCAATCCGTCGTTGCTGTGTCAATGACGGGATTGCCAAGACAATCGCTTCAATCTGATGTTTTTCGATGACAGATTTTAAGTTTTTTGTTGTGCCGACAACTTCAATCCCTTGAATCATGAAATGCATATTTTTCGGATCATCGTCCAAAAAGGCAACAGGCTTTAACTCATGAAACGGTGACGCGTACAATTGACGGACTAACGAACGTCCCGCTCGACCAGCTCCAATTACAAGTGTCCGTTTACGTGATTTAACTAGCCGTCGAGGTAACGCATATTTGCGCCAGTGTTGTCCGATTCCGAGTAAGCGCAAAGCGACACGAATCGCCCCAAGCAGCAGTAGTGAAATACAAAAGCTAAGAATTGTGATCCGTTCGAGCACTTGTCCAAACACAAAGTTTTGATAGACCATTAAGCCAATCGAACTTGCACCAAGTGACAACGATAAAGTCAGCGCCTCCTGAATACTTGCATACTTCCAGTTGACGCGGTACAGCTTCATTAAGAAAGCCAATGTGACGAACAACAAAGCAAAAACACCAGCCGATTGCAGTAACAACTGACTATCGATAAGTTCAAACAATTCTTTAGGGTATAAGAAAAAATAAGTAAATCCCATTGCAAGTCCTAAAGCTACAGCATCAATACATGCTAACGTCAAAGTTCGATAATAATAGTAAAATTTCAATGGATAGTCTCCTTTCTGTTTATGATTGATAAAAAGTAATTAGACAAGTGAGGATGCTTTTGCTCTCTCCGCCAGTAATTCTTCCATCATCTTAGCCACTTCGTCTCCAAGATCATCCCGCTTTAATGCAAATTCAAGTGTCGTTTGAATAAACCCTAACTTTTCCCCAACATCATATCGTTTCCCATCAAATTCGTAAGCAAAGACGCGTTGCATTTCATTGAGTCGCGTAATCGCATCGGTCAATTGAATCTCACCGCCAGATCCGACTTCTTGCGTTTCTAAGTATTTAAAAATTTCCGGCGTCAGTAGGTAACGACCTAAAATCGCTAAATTTGATGGCGCCATTCCCGGTTCTGGTTTTTCAACAAATGATTTTACCTTATGTAAATTCTCTGAGATGCTTGTGCTTGGATCAACTATTCCATAACGATGCGTATCTTTATCCGCAACCGGTTGTACACCAATGATGGAACTGTTTGTAATCTCATACTGTTCGATTAATTGACGTGTACACGGTACCTCTGCTTGGACAATATCATCACCAAGCATGACAACAAACGGTTCGTTACCGATGAAGGCTTTTGCTTGAAGAATTGCATCACCGAGCCCTTTTGGTTTTGATTGACGAATGAAGTGAATATTAATGTTCGTTGTGGCTTCGACAAGATGCAACAACTCTGATTTATTTTTTGCAATTAAGTTCGCTTCTAGTTCTGGCACGGAATCGAAATGATCTTCAATCGCACGTTTCCCTTTACCAGTAATAATTAAAATATCTTCAATACCCGATTCAATTGCTTCTTCAATAATATATTGAATCGTTGGTTTATCGACAATTGGTAACATTTCTTTCGGCATTGCTTTTGTAGCCGGTAAAAATCGTGTCCCTAATCCCGCTGCTGGAATAACCGCTTTTTTTACTCGCATCGTAAAAACCACTCCTAGTTATAATTTCAGATTTCCATAATATAATTAACTTGCCATTCTTTATGTAAATTACGATAACACATCCTATGGAACTTATTCCATAAAGTTTTCCATATTTTAATAATGTAAGCGTTAACATAGAAAAAAGAGAGTCAAAAAAAACTCTCTTTGTCTTTTTTAAATAAAATACTTTATTTACACCCATTGTCCTTTCCAGTTCTTTTCGACTGGGTTTGGTGGATTAATCGCTACCAATTGATTCAGTAACACTGCTTCGTTATTTTCATAAATTTCATCGTATAACCAACCTTCAAGTTCCTGCGCCAGAAACTTCCGGCATTCACTCCAATAAAACGGACGTTTCTCAAAATGATGCGCATCCGAAGCAACTAGATGAGCCAGACCATTTTCAAGCAAGGCAACGGCAAAACGTTGCACATCTTTACCATACTTACCGATCAGGCTGGCACATGTCACTTGACTGATTGCACCATTCGAAATCAAATCAAATAGCAATGTTGGATTTTGGATAATCGCTTTGTTTTTTTCCGGATGCGCAACGATTGGAATGTAGCCGTCCGAAATCAATTCAGCAAACACTTGTCGGGCGTAGGATGGTATTCCAGTCGAGGGAAATTCGACGAGAATATAACGTGAGTCCGCTAACGGTAAGGCAACGCCGGTATTAACTTCTTCAATTAATTCACCTGTCAGTCGTACTTCATCTCCCGGATAAATTGTGATTGAAATATTTCGTTGTTTCAACAGAACATTCAATTCGGCAACTGTTAACCGTACATCAACGTCTGTCGTTTCAAATTGCGGATGAAACAAATGCGGTGTCGCAATAATTCGGGTGATTCCTTCTTTAGCTGCCTGTTCTGCTAAGCGTAATGTTTGTTCGACACTCGCCGGGCCATCATCGACAAACGGTAAAATGTGACAATGTAAATCAACCATGTTGAAATCCCTCACTCATAGGAATAGTAGTATTGATATGCTGAATCATCTGTCAGTTCACGACGGTTTAAAACAACACCCAGAATTGTTGCTTCTGCCAGTTCGAGTTGTTCTTTTGCTTTCAACACACGTTGGCGATCAGATGTTGTACAGCCAACAACTAAAACAACTCCATCTGTCAGTTTCGAGGTAATACGGCTATCAGCTACCTGTAAAAGTGGCGGTGCATCCAACACAATTACATCATATTCGTCACGCAATTTCAGAATTAAGTTCTCCATTGCCTTGGACGATAGCAACTCAGCCGGGTTCGGTGGAATCGGTCCTGCTGTTAAAATCGATAAGTTATCGACCTTCGTCGGTAAAATTGCTTTCCCAAGTTCGGCCTGACGTGTCAAAAGACTTGATAAACCAAGACCATTTGCTACACGGAATGTGTAGTGAACAGTCGGGCGACGCATATCGGTATCAATCACGAGAACTTTTTTACCTTGCTGTGCATAAGCGACGGCTAAGTTCGAAGAAGTTGTTGATTTCCCTTCTCCTTGCGTAGCTGATGTTACAAGGATGACTTGGATTTCACGATCAACGGCCATGAATTCGATGTTTGTTCGAATCGTCCGGTATTGCTCGGCGACCGGTGATTTCGGTTGTGTGACGGTAATCAGATTCCGTGCGTCTTTATTCATTTTACTTTTCTTAGCCATACTGTTTAGCCGCCTCTCGCTTTGATACTTTCTGGGATGCATTAAAAACTTTACTGTCGATATCCGGAATACTGCCTAAAACCGGTAAATCCAAAATTTGTTGAACTTGCTCTTCCGTCCGAATTCGACGATCGAGGACTTCACGTAAGAACGCCAGACCAACTCCAAGTAAGAAACCAACGACTGCAGCAATCGCTGTATTGAGTAAAATGTTCGGACTGACTGGTGCTGTTGGAATACCGGAAACCGATAAGACTCTGACGTTATCGACATTCATTAAATCAGTAATATCATCACTGAAGACCTTAGCAACCGAATTAGCAACGTTTGACGCAAGCGCGGCATCCGTATTTTGAACAGAGACATTGATGACTTGGGAGTTTTGTTCACTTTCTACTGTAATCATGTCGTTTAGTGCACTAATACTATCTGGTGCATTTTTGACTTCGGCTTGTACTTTTTCTAAAATCGCTGGACTTTTAATGATGACACGGTATGTATTGACAAGGGTGACGGACGATTGAACTTGCGAGGCATCAATCACATCGTTTTCCTGTTTCTTCGGTGTGACGAGAATTTGTGTGCCGGCCTGATAGGTCGGTTTGATCAAAAACGTACTGACAGCAAATGAGATGAGAGCTGCGACGATTGTCAATGCGAGAATCCGCCAAAGGGACTTTCTCAAAATTGAAAATAATTCTTGTAAACTAATCGTTTCATTCATGGTTTAATTATTCTCCTTTATCTGTCTAATGCGATGATTTTTCATCAACTAATGCTCAGTATAACAAAAAATTGGGAAATGGTTGATTAAATTTCAGGAAATAACATACGTTTTTTGAAATTTGTTGCGTATAATAAAGAATGACATGTTTCTTTTTACATGGATTTCCGGATATACACATAGGAGGAAGATCTTTATGCATCGCTCGTTACAAGCACTCCAATACTATACATCGCACTCTGAAGAAGACATCCAACGACTTCACGAACGGATTCGCGCCAGCCTCGCTTCAACTGAATCATTAACTGACACGATGATTCGTCTGACCGGACAAGAACCAGTCGTTCCATTCAAACAAGATACCGTGACAGCTGACGAATGGACTGCTTTCTTAGCCGGTAAACACCATTCACAACTCGCTGACTTTTACGGGACACTTGTTGCCCGGCCGATTCTGCAAGAAGACGGTCCGCTTGTTCAAAAGGAAGAAAAAGAAATCGTTCCTACTTTATCGCGTACCCATCGTGAGACGGAACCACGTCGTCAAAAAGTGAAAGTTCGGACGGAACCGCGTCCTAAACGAAAAATCCCCTGGGGTTGGTTAGCTTTACTCGTCTTATGTTTCTTACTTGGTGCCGCCGGTACTTACGTCTACTCCAACTATTTGGCACGTCCTGCTGCAACGGAACCAAAATCAACCATCGAGCAGCCCGTCGCCGTCGAAAAGTCAGACAAGAAAACAAAAGAAGCTAAGACGGACGAGAAAGAAGAAGCGAATATTCTATATGTCAAAACTCGTAACACCAATATCTACAGTGACTCTGGTCTAACCGATGTATTGTACGAAGCTGACTTCGGTGACGGATACCGGATTCTTGAAACGACGGATACGGTCAGTAAAGTTGAGCTGACCGATGAATTGACTGGCTACATTAAAACAGTGGATACAACAAATGAGTTGAAAGAAGATCCGATTGCTGACGAAGCCTTGTTGACTTGGGTCGGAGATAATCTCGATACAAGTTTTGTCAACGAGACGCTCATTGACCTTATCGGCAAAACTTCCGATGATTTAAATAGTGCGTATGGCTCACCGGAACGGACGTTTTCCGATGAAGTAAACACCTATCTGTTTTACGGTAATCATTTCTTTACACTCCAAAACGATAAAGTCATTGCCATCGATTGGTCAGAAACAGCAATCACGAATGCTGAACTCGCAACGCTGACTCCGCTTCAACTGGAAACCGAAACGACCGGACTCGTCACAAGTAATTCCTATCGCCTGCAACGATTTGAAAAATCTGGGACAGGTTTCAGCCGCGTTCGTTTGGCTGAGCAAAATTTATAAAACGATGCAACACAAAAAGGGACAATCCGAAAAATGGATTGTCCCTTTTTGTTTACTCGAAACCTAACGAGTAACGTAATGCGGTTTTTGTTTGTGCCAGTGAATCGTCGGTTGGATGCCAGTAATAAATGCCATCTGCTTCTTTTCCACCGGTTCCTTCCAGTTTTAAATTCTTTTGATTTTTAAAAGCATTCATGTAGTCAAAGGCAAGTGTCCGCATCGGTTTAAACGAGACGTTCGTCTGCGCATTTTTACCGACGACGTCCATGATTGCATTGAATTTACTGACGGAAACGTCCGACGATAACTTGGCAACGACTTGTTCAATGACTTGACGTTGACGCATTTGGCGACCAAAGTCCCCCCGAGGATCTTCATAACGCATTCGCGTATACTTCAACGCTTCGTCACCGTTTAAGTTAATTTTCCCAACTTCGAAGTGTTTATCACCCACTTTAAAGTCTAAGTCGTTATTAACCGTCACTCCACCAACCGCATCAACGAGTGAGGTGAAACCTTCCATATTGATTTCTGCATAATAGTTGATCGGAATATCAAGGAATTTTTCAACCGTCTTGATGGCCATTTCCGGTCCACCGAATGAATAAGCATGGTTGATTTTATCGTTTGTTCCATGACCGACGATATCCACTTTCGTATCGCGCGGGATGCTGATTAAACGGCTCTCATTTTGTGTCGGGTTAAGCGTCATGATCATGATTGAGTCACTCCGTCCGCGCTCGCCTGGTCGTTGATCAACTCCGAGTAACAAAACAGAAACCGGTTTTTGTTTTTCAACGACTTCATCACCGGTATTCTTGACCGGTGATTGAATCTTTTTGACGGTCTGGTCGACCTGGTAATACGTATAACCGATGAATCCTCCAACTCCGACAACCAATACTAAGGCAATCAACAGCATAATTTTTAACGGCGTCCAGCGCTTTTTAACTTTTCTTCTTTTTTTGACACGTTCCACGTTTTCACTTTCCTTTCTCTTCTCTACCACTTATTCATTATGTAACTTCATCAGTTCTCGTTAGTATCGGTCAA
>Ga0308157_10002828_pt1 | contig 26979 bp, 32 predicted proteins | sample PhyBR1_FD_201035 | JGI IMG/M metagenome (GOLD analysis project Ga0308157, IMG submission 201035) | Phyllosphere microbial communities from UC Gill Tract Community Farm, Albany, California, United States - DLSLB.R1 | ecosystem: Host-associated > Plants > Phyllosphere > Unclassified | place: USA...
GGGTGTGGAGTTGATGGCTAGAAGTATTGGGGCAGAAGTATTAGCTAGATGGTGTCGCCGAGCATACGACTCGGCAACACCATCTTGGTTGGGGCCGCTAGTTCGATCGGGGCTTATGGTCGACGATCTGGTCGTAGCGGACGCGGTGTGTGCCCAGTCCTGTTTTGACGGTCACGGTTGTTTTGTTGGCCCGCTCGACGTAGTACCAGCTGCGGTGGCCGGTGCTGATGAGGTCGTTCGGGGTGATGGTCTCTCGGCTGTACTCGACGGCTTGACCGGAGTCGAGCAGCTGCTGGCGCTTGGTCGTCCAGTAGGTGATCTGGTCAGTCAGTCTCGCGATCTCGGCAGTGCTGCGGGCTGTGGCGAGCGTGCCGGCGTAGTTGCGTTTCCACTTGCGCAGCTCGGTGGCGAGTCGGTGGATCCGGCGTCCGATAGTGGCTGCGTCGTCGGCGCTGGCGGCTTGGTGGGCGCGCTCTGCGCCCGCTGCGGCGGCGCGTGCCTCGTCGAGGGTGCTGAATGCTTTGTCGTAGGTGTTGCTGATGCGCTGCCGGGTGCGGCGGTCGCGGCCTTCGCTGTGGTGGCCAACGAGGATGGGCTGTCCGAACGGGATGTGGCTGGCAGCGTTTTGGGCCTGTTCGTGCAGGTGGTCGGCGCGACTGTTCAGGCGTTCGCTCTTCTCCTCGAGGTAGTCCGCTCGTGCTTGGGCGCGGTCGCGACGTTCCTCCTCGACCTCGCTGGTGTCGCGGGGGGCTGTGTCGATCTCGATGTCGACGGTGAAGCCGGCCTCGCGCAGTGCATTCGCTGTGGCATCGATGATGTGCATCTTTGGGTACTGGTCGCGGCTTCGGGCTATGTACCAGGCGCTGATGCTCCTCCCCCATCGCCACCGGTTTGCTTTGAGGATCTCGGCGCTGCCGTCTCCTCGGCTGGTGCCGTCGATGAGTGTGCCTTCTGCTGATGTGTGGGTAATGGTGAGCGTGTCCACGAATCCTCCAAATAATCGATCTGACATCTATAAAGATACAGGATTGCAGGCTGAGAGTCCAGGCCAAGGGAGGCAAGTCGTTGATGCTGTGCTGGTGTTGGCAGAGGTGCTCGGTAGCCTCAAAGGTGGAGGGAGAGCTATGACTGGAGCAACTGCGATTGAGAGGGCGAGCGAGCTCAGTGCCTGCGCCCACGCCGGCCAGGTCGATAAGGCTGGTCGATCGTACATTGAACATCCGACACGGGTGGCTGCGACGGTGGCTGCGCTGCATGGTGCGGAGCATCCAGCGGTTATTGTCGCTTGGCTGCACGACGTCGTGGAGGACACCAGCTGCACACTCGAGCAGGTTGAGGAGCAGTTCGGCTCCGCTGTCGCTGCAGCTGTTGACGCAATCACACGCCGTGTCGGTGAGCTCCCGGAACAGTATTACCAGCGGGTGGCAGCGGATGAGCTCGCAAGGATCACCAAGCTCGCCGACATAGCCGACAACGCAGATCCGGCACGGCTGGCACAGCTCCCGGCCGAGACCGCGGAGCGCCTACGACGCAAGTACGTTCATGCGAAGGAGCAACTCGGTGTGCAGAGCCAACACTGATCCACGCGGGCCGAAGCGTTGCAACAATGTCAAACACCTCAAGGCATTGTCGATCGATGATGTGACGCCCGAGTCTCGCGCGGACGTTCCGGATCTCGCTTGGACGGATGCGGAGCGAGATCTTCCTGCGCTGTGGAGGGAATACGCTGACCATCCAGATTTCGTCGCTGCGGGGTTGGCGGTGCTGCAGGGGCATGTTGATGTCGAGCCTGAGGTGATGACGGCAATGCAACAGGTCGTTTCGGGCTCGGGTAGCCGGTTGACGGGGCTGGAGTATCGGTTGAAATCCCCAGCGTCATTGGTGCGCAAGGTCGTGTCGAAGTTCGCTCTCGCGAACCGAGACGCAGGGGTGAGCGATGCCGAGTCCTACGCTGGCAGATTGAATGATGTGCTGCGTTTCACTGTCGAGACGCCAGAGCAGGACTCGATCACGGGCGCGTTGCGTACGACGGTGGAGCGGTTGCACGGATCGGGGCTGAGGGTGATGGAAATCGACAACAAGTACGTCGAAGGAAACCCTTACAAAGGAGTGCATTTGAAGGTCGCAGCTGCCGGTGGCGTCCTGTTTGAAGTGCAAATCCATTCCTCGGAAGGTTTGAGAATCAAAGAGCAGGCCCATCTGCATTATGAGCTCGCGCGAGATGTCAACCGCAGCGTGGTTGAGCGGCAAGCTAGCGAGGTGCTCTCGCGGCGCCTGTATGACGAGCTGCCGACTCCGGCCGGGCTGGAGCACGTGGAGCAAATCGACGGCATCCCTGTCAGGAAAAGCTAAAGTAAGGACAGGCTTTTGCGTCAGGAAAAAGCGAGATACGATGAGAGTGAACTGAGAGGAGAGAGACGACATGGATTTCTATAGAGTCACCTATGATTGGCGCGACGACGTGACCTTGGTAGCAGTGGATATCGAGGACGAGAACTTCTTCCGCTACGTGGCCTCAACGGGGCTGTGGCACTTGGATCCGGCGCTCTCAAATGGCTTTCTATTCGGCGATGACGGCGCGCAGTACTCCCCGATCGGCGAGGAAGCTGTTGATGACGTGATGGGAACCTTGCCGAAGTTCGATATGCGATCGCGTCATCACAAGCTCGCCTTGACGGAGTTCAACGAACAGATCCGGTTGAGGCCCGATGAGGTTCGAACCTCGGCCGATTTGGGACTCACGATGCAGCAGCTCAGCAAGCGTCCAACGGCTGCACCCGGCCTCGTGGATCTTCTGCTGGCGAACGTCCGCCGAAATCGGGGCCGACGATTGGCTGTCTATGGGGCGCGCTCTTCCGCGGAGGCCACGATGCGAAGACGGGCTGCCGAAGCCCTCGCAAAGTCCGCGGCCGCGTCGCTGTCGTCAGAGAAAGTGCAGATAGAGACATCGGTGTTTGAAGGCGTTCGTATTATCGACGCCGGCAAAGAGTGGTCTGAGGTCTACACGGTCATGGTGCGGTTGGCGCCCGCGCACCGAACACTTAAAAAAAACGCGGCCGAATGACGAGAGGCCACCTCTCTTGCCGCCGGAGCCACCTCGAGGCATGAGCACTTCCGGAGAGCGAGAATGATCGTCTTGAACACTTGGGACTGGATCAACGAATACGGATCCGCGATTGGCGCAGTTGCTGGTGCGGTCGCGGCGGTCGCGGCCGTGTACGCCCTCATTTCTGCAGCGCTGGACAGCAGGGCCCGTTCACAACCGATGGTCACCGCGGAGTTTCGCCCAGCCATTCACAGCGATTCCACCATCGATTTCGTTCTCTCCAACTTAGGCCCGTCCCCGGCCCGTGATGTGAAGGTGACGTTCGATCCTGAGATAGTCGTGCCCGACAACTCGCGCGGCCTTACAATTCCGTACCTGGTGAAGCGCTACCGCAAGCCAATTACAGTGCTTAACCCAGGCCAGAGCCTCTCGAACATCTGGTGGGCCCCCGACGGTCCTGGAGAGAACGCAACAAACCGGGAGAAGACACCTCCTAAGGTGACTGTGAAGGTCTCGTATAGGGGCCGCGGGTGGCGCCGGCTTAACGATTCCTTTCGTCTCGCGGTCGAGATCGTTACGCTCACCACCTATAGCGAGTCATCTACCTCAATCAAAGGACGGATGAAGACGATCGATCAGAGCTTGAAGAAGATCGCAGGAAGCTCGGGCAAAGTGGGGACGCTGCAGAGCATCGATAAGAGCTTGCAGACCATCGCAGCGCACGCGACCCCCCAAAGTCAGGAAAAGTCGTAATAGAGACCGGGATGATGACCGCTTGGGCACTGAATTAGACCGGATTGACGCCGAGGTGCAACACGCCCTCGAACTGGTACTTCGGGTTTCCGTTGTCGCCTACCGGAGTCCACATCCGCATGCGACCATTCAGGTAATAGTGTCCCGCCGGAAATGACGTGTTGAAGTTCTTGATGCCGCGTTCCCCCGTAGCGAACTTCACCCAGGCGACCTGCGTGCCGTCCGCACGACGCAGTCCCAGGTTGATTCCGAGATTGGGGAGGTTTCCGGTCGGGTTATACAGCGACGTTCCCGGGGCGAAGATGGTGTCGAGCCGGAATCGGGCCATGCCACCGGAGTGCCAGCGGGGGGTGGTGTATTGGACCAGCACGCCCTCGAAGTATTTTCCGGAACCTGGGTAGGGGCGCGATTCGATCGTCTCCGCCCGCGTCATGGAGCCCATGATCGTATGGCTAGCCATTTCACTCTCCTTCGTTATCGGGTGGCACCGGTGCCTGCTGTATACGGGTGCAATGGGTGAGGTTTGCTAGTCCTGCGGGGGAATGTGGATGCGGGGCGTGTAGTCGTAGACGACGCCGTTCTCGTCCCCGACCGTTGCGATCTTGAATCGGTTAAGGTTCAGTGTGTCGCCGGGGAACAGCGTGAACGCGCCCATGCCGGAGGATTCGTCGGCGTAGTTCGAGTTCCGACGAATCGAGTTCAGCATCTCTAGATACATGGGATCGGTGCACAACCGCTCGGCAATGGCATCCGGGCTATCACCCTCAGCGACGATGTACGCGGCAGGATCGCCCTCGTCATCGACGATGACTTCCCCGTTAGCTGACGGCATCGGGCCGCGGTCCACCATTTCGTACTGGATGTACCCGGCGACACGGTCCTGGCTGCTGTCGGAGCGGGCCTCCAGGCCTTTCGTGCCCGCGCACACATCGACTACCGCTTCCGTCGTCGCTTCGTCGGCGGTGCCGGACTCTTCGACGCTGGCGGGTGCCGTTGATTCGACGGGTGACTCTGGTTCGGCAGGCGGCTCGGTATCGGCGCATCCCGCGAGCATGACGGTTGCCGCAACCGCGGCCGCGAGCGCAGTAAGTCGGTGACGTTTCATCATGCTCTGATTATCACCCGAACCACCGAAACCTGCCAGCAAGCTCAGAAAATCGTTACGAAACCGAAGGGGTGCCCGGCGGGGAGGCTACAACCCTCAACCCGCCGAGCAAGCGAAACGCCCCACACGAGCTAGACGTGAGGGGCGGATCGGGACAGCAGGCACCATCCAATAAACAAGTCATGTCACATACGTCAGATACTTGCCAGCATCACCCGGCGTTTCGGCTCTTCGTGTCGCGGGCTTACTCCCTGTGGCGCGGGTTCCCTCGACGGCGGGTCAGTGCAACCTTCGACACCTGGTCGTGGTCGACGAGCGTCTTAGCAACCCCAGGCATCCGGTGCACAACCAGGCCGCCCTTGGCCTCGATAAGTTCGATGTATCGCCACACGCTGCGCTCCGACTTGCCAATCAGTTCTGCGCGCTGCCTGACCGTCATGAGCTTCATCGCTTGCCTACTTTGAATGGTGCGCCATGCTTCGCCCTAACCGCCGCCGCGTGATTCACTAGCTCGGGCCCGGCTTGGAACCATTCGCGGTATGAAGCGCCCTGAGTTTGTTGGAGGCTCCTGATCTTGGAAACGACGATGGAGTTATGCCGGAGGAATTGGCGTCGGGGAAGCCGACGACGCGTCGCTACTCAAGCGCGGAGAAGGCCTGCTATTTCGGTCGGGGATGGTGGGGTGATGCGGCAGTGGCGGTACGAGGCAAGCCGGGTGTGGTCAGAGTTGCGGCGTGGGCCGAGTCGCTCGCGTGATCGCGCACGAGTTTAACGGTAAATTGCGAGCGGGCGGACCATGACCGTCGGATAGGTGAAGGACTTGTCGGCGTCGACAATGGTCACTCCCATCTTGCTTGCGACGTCCTCGAGGCCAGCGAGTGCCTCGGTGCTCCTTGTCATCTCGGTATCGGTTCGAGGTGCATTGCTGATGGCTCGGATTGCTGCCAAAGAATCGCTCCGATCCAGAAGCGCCGTCACCTGCAAAACAACCTTGTATTCACCGTCCATGTTGGCTTTGTCGCCGACAAAGTGATTGTCGCTGAGCGCCCCGACAACCAAAGGAGACTTGATGCCCAACGGATGAATGTAAACCAGGTTTGAGGTCGCACCATCTGCACCTCTCATCATCCCTCGCGCCTGACCTGCGACTTTCTTCATCTTTGCAAGGTCGTTGGTTTGAACCGTCACGAACGAGTCCGGCTTATTGGCGCTGTCGACATAGGCCAGGAAGATCGCAAACAGCTTGTGGATCGGCGCGAACTCAACCCGTGCCTTCACTTCCAATGTGTCGCCCACTTCAAGTTCGTCACGGGTATCGTCGCCCCAACCGGTAAGCTCACCCAGCCCGTCCTCAGATCTCAGATACTGGTACCAGGCGTCAAACGCGGAGAACGCTGTCCGGGTGCGAACGAGGTTGGCCGTAACGTCCGCCTTCTTCCCCTTCTTGGCAGCGAGTTTGGCGGGACCGTAGCCGAGATTTCCGTCGATTCCCGTCTCTTTCATCACCTGCGACTGCTCGATGATCTCATCGACTTCTCCCGCTTCCATGGCGCTCAGCGCATTCACTACAGTTGCATCATCGAGATAGAGAAAGTCTCGATGCAGCTGTCTCTTCGGCTTCTTGTATCCGCTCATATCGCCCATGCTATTCACTACCTCCGATCCCTCACGAAATGCTGCGTGCGTAACTGAGTCCTTCCGAAGACGGGGAAGGTCGGGATGTGTCCATGAACGGAGGCAATAATGCGTCAACGGAGAGCGAACACTGCGAGGGCCAGGCTGCAAATGGTGATTCCTATAGACATGCTTGTCTCCGTCGATGTGCTGTAGGCGTTGTATGGGGCCACATGAGCTCATGCGGGTGTATTTCTGGTCGGTAAGCCGCTAGACTGTGGGTGAAGCAATCCATCGTCCTCCCCTTGGGACAACGGTGGTGGCCCCTGATTTGATTTGCTACGGCACTCAGGGGCCGCTTCTTTTTTTGTCTCTATGTGGATGTACTGGACTCGTTCAGCGAACGGCGTCGCGTAGTGGGCCCAGGACGTTCTTCCGTGGTGCTGGTAGAGGGCGAACGAGACGATGTCCGGTAGCCACAGTAGGTTCTCGTAGCTGGGTGAAGCGGCGAAGGTCTGGAGAGCTCGTGTTGCTTGAGAGCGCTTTCTGGCTCGCTTGATAGTGCTTTCATCGATGGCGCGTTGTTGGCGAGTTCGTCGTTCTTCATAGATGACGAGTCCGATGTCCGGCACTACGTGTGCGAGGGCCACGAGTAGCTCCTCAAAGCATCGAGCTCGGGCATCCTCGGCGTCTTGATCGGCAGCATCGATTGGCGATTGTGCTGCCACGATGATTCGTTCTTCGGAGCTGCCCTCAGCGATGTACTCACAGAGCTCGTTCACCTTTGGTCGGAGAGCAGGATCACGCTGAGCGTCGGTGGTATGCCAGTATCGCTTGCCGACGATCAGTTCTAGATCTTTCCGGATGCCCTCGTGCACGGTGGCGGGAAGTACACATGCCGTCATCAGATAGAAGGTTCCTGTGTTGGCGTGGGGGGCGTTGGGCGCTAGGTATGACTCATCGATGTAGGCGACATCCTTCTGGCCGGCAGTTCGATACCGATCTTGCAGCATCGCGCGTTTGACTTCACTGGGACTGGTCACAGTGGCAGTGAAGAGGTGAAGTAGGCGGTGACGAGGGCGAGCACGAATCCGCTGGCGAGGTAGGGGCCGAATCGGCTGCGGGAGGATTTGCGGCGCATGATCCAGCGCTGTGCCAGGACGACGGGGAGTAGTAGGAGCGATGGTGCACCGATAGCGATCGCGGCCGGGAGTAGGCCGAGGGTTGCTGCCACGGATGTGAGGGTGATGGAGAGTTTGAGATCTCCTCCTCCGTAGGCGCCGGTGAGCCAGAGCAGTCCGTGGAGTATGGCTGAGGCGCTGGCGCCTATGAGAGCCGCTGTGAGTAGGTCCCTGCTCTCAAAGGTGCTGGTGAGCAGGTACGCGGCAACACCGGCGCCGAGGGGCGCTGTGAGGGCGTTGGGGATCTTCCCGCTACGTGCGTCGATGATGGCGGCGCTGACCGCGACGGGAACGACTAGCCAGGCCAGCAGAGTTGCTGGGTTGATGTGCAGCACTACTGCTGCCAGGGATGCGGCGATGCCTGTGGCTGCGGCCGCGATGATGAAGAATGCCTGGTGCGCTGTTGTGGCGTTGCCGCTGTTCGCACCGGAGCTGTGAGGTGCCGGCGCGGGCATGTCCGTGGCTGTGGGCTTGGTGGTGGTCATTTCACGCGTTCACGGATCGTTGAGTGAGCTCGTCGATGAGATCGACGGTTTCTTGGTCGACGGGTTCGCCAGCTTCGTCGATGCTGTCGAGGTGGGCGTAGAACTGCTTGAGGAGCTGCTGGGTGCCAGCGCGGTCTCCTGCCATGTGTTCAGCGCGCAGTGAGTCTCGCCAGTGGATCTCGCGAGCGGGGTCGACGGTGCGTCCGATGCTGCCGGCATGGCGGGCGGTGGTGGTGTCTCCAGTTTCGAAGGCGCGTCGGGCGACTTCTGCGGCCACATCGCTGATGCTCGCGAGCATTTCTTCTCGGATGAGTTCTGACCATCCCCATTTGCGGTTCGCGACGCCACTGATGGGTTGTCCGGTGACGAGCTTGAGGGCTGATTTGAGCTGCCCCGTCGTGGCGGTTTCGAGGTCGCCGACCATGTCGAGCCAGTCCTGCCAGTCGGTGCGGACGCCGTGGGTTTCGTACCGGTTCTTGGGCAGGTAGAACGTGCCATTGTCGTCGGTTCCGAGCAGGCGTCGGGTGCGTGAGATCAGGGAGTTGCGTCGGGGTGTGGCACCGGAGGCGTTGTGGGCTTCGCCTGGCCAGATGGCTTCGTGGACGCCGGCTGCATCGAGGTTGGGTTTGAGGGTGAGCAGCGTTGCTACTTCAACGTAGGGGCGCAGGTTGGGGGTGGGCTTCTCGCCGCGGAATCCGACGAGCTCTACGGTGCCCAGCAGTTTGATGTAGGGACCATCGTGCTCGGCAGGCTGGTGGGTTTCGATTGCGGGCTCGGTTGCCGGGGCCGGCTCGTCGCTCTCTGGTGAGGTGGCGGCTGCGTCGCTGAGGGCTGCGGTGACGGAAGCGATCTCCACATCGGTGAGTGTGGGTTCGTTGTGTTCGGTTGTTTGTGCCCAGGCGGGGCCGGGGACGGGGTCGTGGTTGGACTGCTCGAGCAGATCCATGATCGCTTCGTATTCGTCGTCGGAGACGATCTGGGGCTCGATCGGCAGCTCGAGCGGTGCGAGGGTCGCGGATTGGGCTGATTCGATCTCGAGTGCCCAGTCACCGGCGATCTGGTCGCGAGAGACGGCGGCGATCCCGATGCGCGGGATTCGGCTTACGAGGTCGCTGAGGGTATTGCGCTGCTCGGTGGCGAGTTCCTGGCCGAGCAGGATGATCTCCGGCGGCCATTCTTCGGCGGTGGTGCTGGCCGTGCGTGCGTGTCCTAGGGAGGTGTATTTCTCGTCGGTGAAGACTCGTTCGGTCTCGGTGGCGAGGTTCTCCAGCTCGGTGAGCAGCACATCGATGTCATCGACGTGGCGGATGCGGTTGGTGCCGAGGGCTGCGGGCAGTCCTGGGGCGAATCCGACGAGTGTGACGCGCAGGTTTTCGCCCCAACGAGTTGTTGCGAGCTCGGCGGCGAGTGCGGTCATGGCGCGGTTGGTGAGGTCTTCGTCTCCGCGCAGCTCGAGCGCGCCCAGGTATTCGAGATCGACGAGGATGTGTGCGCCGGAGCTGTCTCGGCCGAGGGAGACGAGGGCCGGGAATGGTGCGGAGGGTGTGTGTTCGAGCTCGGGGACGTCGTTGATGGAGATAACCCAGGCTGTGCGGTCATCTGCTGCGCACACGAACGGTGCTGGCAGGTCTGCTGCGTCGTGTAGGTAGAGGCTGAGCTCGTCTTCTGCGAGGCGGATGGCGTAGAGCTGCGGCAGCGGGGTTTCGGTGCGCTGCGCGTGTGCTGCGAGGTGCCGGAGGGCTTGGTCGAGGTGCTGCATGGTCAGCGGTTCTTCGACGGCGCGCAGCTCGAGCTCGATCGTGCTCATGGTCTGCTCTGGCATCGAGATCCGCTCGCCCTGTCGTCGACGTCGGCGCTGCACCATGCGTCTGCCACCGAGCACGGAGAGGATTCCGCCGGCGAGCACCAGTCCGATGCCGCCGGTGGTGGTGACGATGCCGGCCCAGTCGACGTCGCTTGCAGCCTCGTCCTCAGCGGTAGTGGCGTCGTCGAGGTCGGATGCTTCGGACGTGGGGGCTGGTGCGGTTGCGGTGGGTGCGATTTCCACGCCAGACGTTGTGGTTGTCGTCTCGTCGGATTCGGCAGCGGTGGGCTGCTGCTTGGTAGATGTTGCAGCGGCTTCTGCAGGAGCTGCGAGTTCTTCCTCGTCTGTCTCCTGCTCAGTAGGAGGCGCTTCTGCAGGTGCTTCGTCGGTGCTGCTCTCCCCCGGCACGTAGACCACTTGGCCTGGGTGGATCAGATTCGGGTCGGAGATCTCCCCCATGACCGGCTGCTCCTGACCCTGTGTCGCGTCGAACAGCTCCGTGTAGAGGTGGCCATCGCCGAGCTCGCTTTCGGCGATACCCCAGAGAGAGTCGCCGGCTTCGACAACGACTTCTGTCTGCTCGGGATCTGTGGCTGTTGTGGCTGCGGCCGCGGTCTTCTGCGGCAGGGATGCCGGTGACTCTTGTTGCAGTTGCGAGGAGCTGACGGTCGCGGATCCCGGCTGTGGGTAGGTTTCGTGAGCGTCAGCGGCGGTGGCACCTCCGGCGATGCCGCCGGCTGCGCTGAACATGATGAGGATCGCAGCGACCAGAGGGCGAATGGCCGCTTGCTGGGGCGCCAGGAGGGCGATCCGGGGAGGTTCGATCGAGCGCAGTTGTGCTGGCAGCTCGAGGACGAACGCGATCGCGAACGTGGCCCAGGCCAACCAGCCGATGATGGGCAGTACATGCCCGATGAAGAACGACCCATCGAGATCTGGCATGGTCGCGGCCTGGACCAGCTGGTCCACAGACGGGATGGGGTTCCCGGCCAGCAGCGCCAGCAGGTATGGGACGCCGCCCAGGATTGCTGTCAGGGCTGCGAGTGCGGAGATGCCTCGGAGGAATCGCATGGTTGCTTCCTTACCTAGTGCTCAATGTTGGAGCGAGGACGGTGATTGTGTGTGTCTGCATGATCACGGCACGGGTACGTTGACGGACTGGAGCTCGCCGACCTCGATGGTGCGGCCGTCACCAGTGAGAGCGAAGCGGATCTGACCGCTCTCTCCTCCGCCGCTCCAGTCGACGACCCAGAAGGACGTCGGTGTGATCGTGAAGGTGCCGGTCTGCGCGTAGACATAGCCGCAGTCCGGGGAGACATCGTTGATCGTGGCATCCGCTGGCGGTTCAGTCCCCGCTGCGCAGTTGACAGTGTCGCCATTGCCCATATCCCACTCGATCAGTGAGGTCGTTGCGCGAGCGGTCACGGTCACACCACCAAGCGTTGCGGTTTCTTCATACGGGCCGTAGGACAGTGCTGTGGGGTTATCTGCCCACATCCACATCTGGAAGCCCACTGAGGTCCACGCGTCCTCGACGCCTGCAGGCGGCGCGATACCAGGGCTCGCGGGCGTCAGCTGGAAGGTAGAGATCAGTTGACGGGCTGCCTGCTCAGGGCTGTACCAGGAGATTCCCGGAGGGGGCTCGTCGGACCAGAACTGGTACGTGTCGCCGTTGATCGGCACTTCGTCTGCGGGAATGATCGTGGCGTCGCAGTCGTACCAAGCACCCGAAGTGCTTGCCCCAGCCGGCTTCGGTCGCTGGGGGTCAGCGACGCTGACGTAACACTGCTTCTCTGCGTTCCACCAGTCCTCAGAACCGTTCGTGCATGGGATCTTGTCTTCGACACGATCACTCTCACAGGTCTTCGGTCCAACTGTGAACGGGATGTCGCCGGGGATGTTCCCGCTGTCACCAGGAGTGCCGGGATCTTCCACCCCGATGTTGCATTCTCCGTTCTCATCACAGACGATGCCGGCATGGCTCGCAGCGACGCCTGCGCCGAAAATCAGTAGCAAGGCGCTGAGCGAAGCAGCTAGGGATCTTCCCGCGGCTTTGGTTAGCATGTGCCCTCCATTTGGTATGTAGACATGATCAGCCACGTTTGAGACTCCTGATCAAACGAAAGATCGTAGAGGCGGGGGTGCTTGCCGTTTCCTGGGACCTCCAGCTGCTTCCCGTCCTGTCGAACGTCGTATCCACTGAGATCCACACAACCTGTAACTGTCGCGGACCCAAACTCGATCGCGGAGTCGCCGGTGCCCCTCGCTGATACCGTCACAGATTCATTGGGGTCGAAGGAAACCTCCCCTTGAACATCGAGGTCGTACTGGACGATGTTCTCGAGAGACTGCTTTGCCTCCGTCAGAGCCTCACCGCCGAAGTAGAGTTCGAGTACTGAGCTCTTGCCGGCCTGCTCGATGGCGACTTGGGATTCGTTGTATGCGGTCGCGGCATCCTTGGCGTCTTTTGCGGCCTGTTCTTCTGTGGTGGGTGTTTCGAACGTGGGAGGCGTGAGCGGGTCACGTTCAGTCTCGGTGGGGGTTGCCGTGATGCTTTCGCTTGGCGGTGTCGTCGCTGAGGGGCTCTGCGTGGGGTCTGTGTCCCCTGTGCAGGCGGCGAGGAGTGGCAGCGCGAGTGCGAGCGCGCTGGCTGTGATCCAGCGTGTGCTGTTGCGTGTGCGTCGTTCCATGGTTGGTCGGTCTCCTTATTCGCCGGTGATGAGTTCTGCGGAGCTGGTGGCGGTGGCGGGGAGTTCGTTGATGCCGATGAGGCTGACGAACGTGGTGTCGATGGTGTTGTCGACAGTGACGGTAATGGTGCCGTTCGTGACGGTGACGGTGCCGTCGACGTTTGCTTGTGTGAGGTAGCTTTCGGCTGCTGCTTGGGCTTGGCCGGGCGCGAAGCTGTAGTCGGTGGGGTCGGTGAGCTGGCCGCCGAGTGCGGAGGTTCCAGCGCGTGCTGCTCCTGCAGCTATTTGGGCTGCTTCACTTTTGGCTTGGGTTTGTGCTGCGGCGTCGAAGACGAGGCCGGCGGTGACCATCAGCGGCACGATGAGGAGGACGGCCCAGACGCTGGCTTCACCGTTTTGATCGGTGCGAAGCTTTCGAAGAAAGTCGTAAACGCGGGGTGTTCGCATAGTGTTTCAGCGCTCCGAGTAGGGGTTAATGGGGCTGGTTCCTGTGGCGTTGAGGGTGTAGTTGCCGGGGAGTCCTGGGACTGAGATGTCGCTGAGGGAGACGACGCAAGTGATGTCGACTGTGACAGTGCCGACTTGTCCGAGCTGGTTCTCGACTGCGCTGGTATCGAGGTTGGTGGTGAGCTGCTGGCAGTTGATTCCGTTGCTGGTGAGTGAGTCGCGCACTGCTTGTTCTGCTGCGTTGTCGGCGCTGGCTTGGTCACCTTGCAACGTTGCAGCGCGTGCTCCGTTGCCGGCGGCTGATTCGGTGCTGTTGCCGGCCATCTGGATGCGTCCGAGGCCGACGATGAGCAGCAGCACCATGAGGAATACCGGTGCGAGGATGACGATCTCGACGGTGGCGGATCCGGTGTCGTCGCGGCGGAGGCGGGTGAGGGTGCGCAGCATTAGTCGGCCCACCGTTCGCGGGGTCCGGTGACGACTGATGTGATGGTCCAGTCGATGCCGGGGACGATGGTGGGGACTACCCCGGTGACGGTGACCGTCACCGTTGTGGGGCTTTGTGTGACGGTTGCTGCGCCGTTCTCGATTGCTGTGACATCGTCCAGCAGGTCGTTGGCGGCGGTGAGGCCGTCATTGGGTTCTGCTCCATAGAGTCGCTGTTCCTGGTAGGCGGTATCGGCGACGGAGTGTGCAGTGGTGCGGGCGTTGAAGTACGTCGCGCCTTGCACGATGGCAAGGATCAACAGCAGCAGCAGCGGGGTTATGAGCAGCGTTTCAATCGTTGCTGAGCCGCGTTCGTCCTTGGCGAGGCGGGCGGTGCCGCGTCGCAAGGGACGAGTGTTGCGCGTGCTCATGCTGAGTCCTAGCCGGGCAGTTGGTCGAGCTGGCCGTTGACGAATGCCGTGATGGCGGCGATGACGGCCACGGCGAGGATGACCATGCCGACGATGACGAAGACCTTCTCGACGACGTCGCCGCGGTCGTCGTGAGCGAGGCTAGTCAGGCGGTTCTTGAGTTGCTTGTACTTGCGGCTGAGAGTGGACATTGGGTTCCTTTCGGGAAAGTGCTTTATATGAGTATCTCTGCTGTATCTGACATTCGTGTGTTCGTTGGCTATCGTCCACGTGGTTTGTGGCTTGGTGTTTTGAGCGTTGGAATGGCGCGTATTAGGAATTTATCGAACTGAGGCACGGTAAAGGCTGCGTAGCCGTGTTCTGGTGTGTAGAGGAGGCCCATGTTGATGAGTTTGGCGCGTGTGGGGCCGAGATTCTGCGAGGTTCTTCCCATGAGTGCGGCGACGTCGGCAGCCTTTTGAGGCTCGGGGCCGAGTTGGGCCATGGCGCGGAGGTAGGCGCGTTCGAGTTCTGTGCAGCGGTCGAGTCGGACTCTAAAGAATGATTCGTCGAGCTTGGCCTCGTATCCTTCGGAGGCAGTGTCGATATCGCTTCGGGTGATAGTTGGTGCTGACGCGATCGTCCAGACTGCGTATCCGAGCTCCTGGAGAAAGTAGGGGTAGCCTTCGGTAATTTCGGCGGCGGCGTCGAGTGCATCGTCAGTGAAGGTGATGCCTTCTTCCTCTGCTGGTTCTGTCAGGGCCGTGCGTGCGTCATTGTGGTCCAGGTTCCCGATGACAGGGAACTTGAATAGGCGTTCCGCGTAGGACTTGGCGTCGCCAGCGAGCTCGGCGATTTGCGGGAGCCCGGCGCCGACCATCGTTATGGGGAGTTTGCGCTGCACCATCTTGTGCATTGCTTGAATGAGCGCTTCGAGCTGGGTCTTGCTGAGGAACTGGATCTCGTCGAGCAGTAGGACTACGCCGGTCGACTTCTCGTTGGCTGCCTCCCCCATCGCGATGAAAACCTCTGTGAGATCCATGGTCAGGTCGTTGTTGTCCGCGTAGCCTTCAGCGATGTCGACGTCGAAGCCAGCTGAGACCGCGCCGGCAGGATCTACGGAGACAGTGAACGAGCGCAGCACTGCTGCTGCGTGTTGGAGTCTGTCGCCCCAGCGGGCTCTTGGCGAGAGGTCGAATAGAGCGGTGCGTAGCTTGCTGCCAATTTGTCGACGGAAGTCCGAGTCGTCATTCTTGCTGACTTCGATTTCAACGACGCGCCAATCCTGCTGCAGGGCCTTCGTGCGGAATTGACCCAGCAGTACGGTCTTCCCCACTCCCCTCAGTCCCGTGATGATCATTGACTGCTCTGTCCGTCCTCGCTGTATACGCGCAAGGAGCAAGTCGAATAGCTGCAGCTGGTCGTCGCGGCCAACTACAGCTTGTGGTTCGGCTCCAGCATTGGGCGTGTAGGGATTGGTGAGCGCATCCATAGTGTCGATGTTACCTTCGTTAGCTCGTTTTAGGTAGGTTTAGATGATATTAGGGCAATTCACTAAACCCAGATAACTTCGATAAATGGCGCACTGCGATGACATCCGAATCATTCAGATCGGCGCGCTCTGTAGGCATATAGGTGGGTCTAGGGAAAGGACTAGCTATGTGGAGGCTCTCCCGCTGTCGCGAGGTCCTGTGGGTGAGATTGCGAGTTCGAAGCCGTCTTGTAGACCCCGGGGCGGAGTGAGTCGTTCAGGATGAGCTTCAAGCGATCTTTTATAGTCTTTATAGAGCAGGACTGAATTTATAGTCTTTATAGAGAACCGTTCCTGATCCGTGCTGATATCGCGCTAGAGCCAGGCTTCGCGTGGTTCGCATTCTGAGGCGCATCAGCACATTTAGGTAGGTTTAGGCAGTTTTAGGACAACAAGATAAAGCCGGGTAATTTCTTTAAATTGTGTCCGACGGCGCCATAGAGAACGGCCTGAACTTCCTGCACCGCTGCAGGTCACCCCTCCCGTTTATCCCTCTACAGACGCTTCGCTCGCCCATTTTGGGGTTGGAGGTGGAAGATTGGGGCATGACGACTTATCGCTACTCGTGGATCGGTGTCGATGATCCCTCGCGCAATGACTTGGCGCAGGTGGACTTCAGCGACGGGGGCATGCGGGCGGCTGGATCTTCGATGGCCCGCTCTTACGCGACCAGCTGGACGTTAGACGTTGATTCGTATTGGCATACGCGCCGCATCGTCGTGACGTCGATAGGTGAGGGCTGGTCCCGTCACCTCGACCTGAATCGTTCGCAAAGTGGCGAGTGGTCTTCTGAGGCGAGTAGTCAGGGCGACGTTGATCTTGCGGCACCAGGCATAGTGAACGGTGTCGATCTATCAGGCGCGCTCGACTGCGATCTTGGTAAGTGTCCGCTCACCAACGTCATGCCAATTCGGCGTCTCGGTCTCCTACAAGGAGATGTGCCGGAGACCCCTTTGGTTATGGCGTGGATTGAGGTGCCGTCACTGCGGGTTGTTCGGAGTGATCAAGTTTACGGGTCAGGCTCAACCCTTGGCAGTGTGCGCTACACGAGTTACAGCCGGGACTTTAGCGCGGAACTCACTGTTGACCCGTGCGGAATCGTCGTCGACTATCCGAATCTGGCAACGCGCGCTGACAACATCTAGCTGTTGCGGGTCACGCAATTGTTGACGTTGGGCCGGTGGGGTTATGTGGTGGAGAGCATGTTGAGTAGTAGCGGGGCGATGAGCATCCCTACGAATACGACTGCGGTGAGTGCTGTGGGGACTGAGAAGCTCTCTGAGCGCTTGTGTTCTGCTTCTTGGTACTCGGACAGCATTTGGAGGCGTAGAGCGCGGCCTCGCGCCATGAGGGGTTCGTAGACGCTGGTGCCGCGTTCGCCTGCGGTGCGGACGATGTTGCCGACCTCCCCTAGTTCGTTCACGTCGATCTCTGTGGCGAACTCTTCGAGGGATTGCCAGGGTTGGACTCCCTCGAGGCGGGATGCGGCGAGGCGTTGCTGGATTCGTGTGAAGATCCAGGAGTTGCCGATTCGAGCTGCGTCTTCGAGTGCGAGAGCTGGAGGGATGCTGCGGCGGATCTCTGTGGCGACGAGCTCGAGGTAGACCGCTGCGGCTCGTGTGAATTCTGCGCGGGCTTCTTTCGCTTTCGTTCGTGCGTCGAGGTCGGGCACGAACCAGCCGACGATGAGCAGTGGCACGGCGGCTAGCGCTGGAAGCGTGATTGGCAGCATGCCGGCGAACTGGGTGATTGCGCCAAGTAGCACGGGGGCAAGGGCAAGGCCGATCGCGCAGAGCGCTTTTTGGTAGTACAGCTGCGTTGTGGTGATGCCGATGATGGAGAGGTCGCGGGCTTGGACGATGCCGAGGTCGGGCAGCCGTCGAGTTCGGTGCATGGTCCACAGGCCAACACGGCCCTTCCAGTCATCGGTGGCGGCTGCGGAGCTGATGGTGTCGCCAGAGCTGACGCGCTCGATTGCTGCCGAGAGTCTGGGGCGTGTGGGAACGAGGGCGATGACGATGAGGGCGACGCCTGCAGCGAGGAGGATCCCGGGCAGGAGTTGTGTGAAGGTGTGGAGAATCATGCTTCGCCTGTTCTGCGAATGAGGAATCGGGGCAGCGGCCGGGGCTTCGCGAGTTGGTACTGCCAGCCGAGGAGTGCTGCGAAGGCGCCGAGGAACGCGGCGATGATGAGTTGGCCCACGGGTGTTCGGTAGGCGTCGAAGAATGTGCCGGAGATGGGGCTGGAGAGCGCGGCGAGCAGGACGAAGCCGATGGTGACGAGCGCTACGATCCGGGTTGCTTGGCGGGGTTTGGCTCGGTCTGCTTCGATTTGTCGGCGCGCTTTGATCTCGTCGTGGATACTTTCTGCTGCGTCGTCGAGGGCGCGGGAGAGGCCGGCTCCTCGCTGTCGGGATGCGAGCTTGAGGTGGGCGACGATTACATCCGCGCTGGCGTCGTTGATGTCGTCTGCAAAAGCTTGGAGCGCATCGTCGGTGGGGATGCGTGACTGGATCCTGGCGATGAGTAGCTGCACGGGTTCGCGGATGGTCTCGGGTGCGCTTCGTGCGGAGTGGATGATGGCTTGCTCGAGGTTCGCGTCACCAGCAACGCTGCCGGCCAGACTCCGTGTCCAGATTTCGAGTCCTTCGAGCTGGCCTATGACGCGTTTGGCGCCCTGTCCGCCGAGCAGTACCGGGAGGAAGGTGGCGGCTGCCGGCACGGCGACGAGAAGGATGAGCCAGCCGGAGATGACGTACAGCACGAGCCCACCGATGATCCCGAGGATGATGTTGCGGCGCTGGCCTTTGTCGAGGGTCTGGAACCAGCTGCGGGTCCGGCTGGTTTTGCTTTTGGTGGCGCGGCCTGCCTCTCGACCGACGCCCTTGATGCCGAGGTAGAGGGTGAGAATGCCGACGCCGGCGAGGAGAATGGCGACGGATCCGATTAGGGGCATCACGGCAGCTCGCCTCCCGTGTTGAGGAGGCGGCTGTCGAAGCCGTGCTCCTCCAGCTTGGTGAGGAGTTTGTCGCTCGGGAGGGTATGCGGGATGAGTTGCTCTTGGTGGTGGTCGTAACGGAAAATCGGGGCTGCTGTGGGTCGGTTCTCCGCAGCCTGCACTTGCGCGATCTCGGTGACGACGCGGCGGTGTGTGCCGTCCTGGGTGCGCACGCGGCCGAGGTGCAGGATGAGGTCGACGTCCTGCATGATGCGTCGCTGCGCGTAGGCCTCGTTCACGTCGGCGTTGTCGAGGAACAGTGTGACGAGACGATCGATGGTTTCTGTGGCGCTGTCTGCGTGCACGGTTGAGAAGCTGCCGGCACCGGCCTGCATGGCCTGGAACATGGCTCGGACTTCTCCGCCGCGAAGCTCACCGACAATGATGCGTTGCACGTTGAAGCGGAGGCTGTCGGTGAACAGGGCAAGAAGGGGAATCTCGCCGCGGACCCCGGTAGGTGAGGTTGCATCTGTGAAGCCGGGGAATCCCTGCATGGCTTTCACGATCCGGTGCCGGTGCGGCATGCGGTCGAGGTAGAGCTCGCGCTCGTTCTCGATCGTCACGATCGGCTCCTGTGGGTCAATCGCCGACGCGAGAGCGCGGAGGAATGTGGTCTTTCCGGCTCCGGGTTCGCCCGAGACCACGATGGAGCGCTTGGCGGCAACGGCAGCACGGAGGAATGCAGCAACAGGAGGGTTGATGGATAGTCGAGCAACCATGTCCTCGAGCGTGGTGTCGATCATTCGATGCAGTCGAATGACGATGCCAGGGCGAGGCAGCACTGGGGGTAGCTGGCCGACCAGTCGTGCGGCGCCGTGCAGCGTCTCTCGGCTCGTGATGTCGAGATGGATGCGGGGGTTCGCTCGGTCGAAGGGTCGGGCTTCGTCGCCTCGGTTGGTGGCGAGCATTCTGATCATGTCGACGACATCGTCATCGGAGTTCGCAATGTTTGGTTTCTGAGCCCAGGTGCCGTCTGTGTGCTGTACCCAGATGTTGTCGAAGCCGTAGATGTCGATGTTCTCGACTCGTTCGTCGTCGACGAGGGGTTGCAGTCGACCAAGTCCAAACATTGTGTTCAGCACGGCCTGCACATGTGTAGCGTGCTGGGTGGGGGTGAGTAGCGCTCGCTCGCCGGAGTTTCGTGCTTCGCGGCTGACGTGCTGGTCAAGCGCGTCGATCGCTGCTTGGCGGGCGATGGTGTGCCGCGTCGTTTCGGTGAAGTTCTCGCCCCGGTTGGACCGGACGGTCTGTTCCTCGCTGATGGCGGTAGAGACGATACCCGTGAGCTGCTTAACCAGCGCCCAGCTCACGTCGTCGACTTCCGGTCGCGTCGTCGAGGCAGCCGCCGCGGCCGGCGGCATCGCGACGCTTTCGTATGTTGGTTGCTCTCGCTCCTGTTCGCGAACGATTTTGCGGCTGGGTGCGCTGCCTGCATCTCTCAGCAGCTTGTCGATGTTCCTAGGGCGTGGTCCGGTTTGCGGCTCGTCTGCCGCGGGTGCCTGCTGGCTAAAGATTGGTAGCGATTGCAGGTCGTCTTCGTTGTTGGTCACTGTGCACCGCCTTCGTCAGAGGTCACTGATAGCCGAGCGCGTCGGTTTGCGGCTGCGTCGATGATGCTGCGGGAGAGGGCTTCGGCTGCGCGCCCGAGCGATCGTGCTTTGCCTGCTTTTCCTAGTGAGTAGGTCGCCGCCCCAGATCTGTCGTCTGGCAGGCGCGTCAGGACGGGTGAGCCGATCTGGCGGGCAATGGCTCGGTCGCTTTCGTCGCCGTCGCCGACGGTCACGATCTTGATCGTGTCTAGGACCCCGAGCTGTTCGAGCTCGGTTCGAAGAGCACGAACGTACATGAAGGCTGAGTACACGCTTGGTAGCTGCGGCTGTACTAGGACGATGACCTGGTCGGCCGCAGCGAGCAGCGGCATGCGTGGGTCGTTGTGACGGAGGCGTCCGAGATCCATCAGGATGTCGGTTCCGGCTCTCTGGAGCTCGTAGAAGGCGCCAGGGAGGTTCTTCCAAAGTGCGATGGCACTTTGCCCTGCGGCGAGGGAAGTGAATCCTGGGGCGACTTTCGGGTAGGACTCCTCGGTCAGTGGCAGGGACTGCTCCAGGAGTGCGGAGGCGTGGATCTCCCCGGGGCGTTCGAGCAAGCCGGCGAGGCCTGAGGAATGCGGAAGCTGGCCACGGAAGTACCCGACCATGACGTCGGTTGTTTTCGAGGTGTCAGCTTCGATCAGCAGTGCTGGTTCTGGCCAGTGCAGCGCTGCGGCGAGTGCCGTTGTGGTGACGCCAGGGGCGCCGGTGGCGGATGCGAAGGCGACGACACTCATGCGGTCTCCCCTGCCCCCAGGAGCACGAGTGCTACATCGCCGCTGGCAGCCATGGAAGCGACAGAGCGCGCTTCGTCCGGTTCGATGGTGAGGTCGACGATCGTAAGGCCAGTGGTTTCGTCCGTTCGGATAGAGAAGACGGTGGCGTCGATGGAGATTGGTGTGCTCCCTGATTCGGCGCTGTTGCTGGCAGTCGATACGACGGAGACGGTGTCACCGGCGGCGATGTTCGTCGACGGCATCTGTGCTGCCGTCAGCGGTAGTCCAACGATCGCTGCTGCCTCGTCGGTGGCGAGTGTGCCGGTGTTCTTGTCGGTCAGAGGTGTGCCGCTGGTCAGATCGGTGAGTGCGGTGCGTCCAGCGACGGTGTTCGCGTCGGCAACTGCGATGTAGTTGCCCGCGTCAGCGTCGTTCACCTCGAGCGTGCCGAGGTGGTCGGTCGAGATCTCTGCCCCGCGAGGGACATCCTGTGTGATCGTCACAACAGCAGTGGCCGTCGACTGTGTGTTGAGTACGTACCAGCCAGCCAGCGCGCCGACGACGATCAAAGCGATGGCAGCTGCGATCAGCATGGGGTTGATCTTTGCCGCTACAGGGCTGTGCTGTTGCCGCTTCGGCGCACGGCCCTTGCCGCGAACACGCTTCTCGGGGGCCGTTGCAGCGCTGGTGGTGGTCATGTCGTTAACTCCTGGGGTCGAGGTGGGCGCGGAGTGCGACGAGCAGCAACTGGTTGCGGTCGCTGGCACCGCTGGTCTCTACGAGGTTGTTGAGTGCGTCGACGTTGCGCTGGTAGGTGCGCCACAGGCGACTTTCCGTTGGCTCGTCGTAGATGGCCCTGGGGCCTCGCTGCGCTGAATAGACGAACAGCCCGTCACTTGCTGCGTTGTCTGCCTGGATCTGCGCTCGCTTGTGGTTGTCTTCGACGATCAGATCGGCGAGGTGTGTGTGCTGGGCGGCTACGGCCTCCAGGACGATCGTGATGAAGGGCTTGCCGGTGTCCTCTCGGATGTCTTCGAGTCGCTCGAGAAGGCTCACGGGCAGTCGGAGATTCACGGGCGCTGTGGCTCCTGTGGACTGTGTCTTCTTGGGGCGCCCACGTCGACGACGAGGTGCGGGCTGCGTGGCGGGAGCTTCGGCGGTGTCGCTGGGTTCCCCTGCCGGAACATGACCGGTAGTCGGTGCCGGTGCTGCATTCTCAGATTGTTCTGCGCTCTGATCGGTTGCTGTCGGGGCGAGCAGTTCCGAAAGATCTGTCGGGTTGTACTGATCGGCAACTGAGCTGCGCTTGCGGCGGCTGCTTTTCGCGTTCATGCTTGTGCCTCCTTCTGTGCCAGCTGCTCTTCGTTCGCTTGGATGACCGTGAGCACCTCGCGTGAGAGATGGTGGTAGTCGGCAGCGACTCCGGCGGCTGATGGAGGATTTGTGCCTAGTTCTCGGGCGATCTTTCCTTGCGACTTTCCGATGCGAGCGACGCTGTGTGCGTCGCGGACAATCGTGTCGAAGGCGACGCCCTCCCCGAGCAACTCCGTGATGCCTTCTGCGATCTCGGCTTGTGCCCTGGTTGCCTGCTGTCGCATGCGGAAACGGACAACGCCGAGTGGACTGATGAGTGGATTCCGGGATCGAACCGCCTGGATCTCCCCTGCCATTGTTTCGACGCCGTCGAGTGAGTCCTCGTCTGCCTCGACGGGGATGATGACGTAGCGAGCTGCGACGAGCGCGGAGGTCTGGAGCATGCCAGGTGAAGGTGGCGTGTCCAGCAGCACGATGTCATAGCGAGGCGAGATCTGCGACAGCGACTTCGCGAAGCGGGTCGTGACGTCTCCCCCGTCCATCGCTGCTCGCTGTAGCTCACGTTGCAGGTCCTTCGATCGGATGCCACCCACGACCACGTCGAGGCGGTCCCTGACGTTCTTCGACGGCTGCAGCTCGGCGCCGGCGATGACTGCCTTCATCAGGCTCTCCCCCGCGTCGTCGACGTCGCTGTCGCGGTACCCGAGCGTGTTGCGGAGATTTCCCTGCGGATCAAGATCTACAGCGAGCACTTTGTAGCCGGCCGCTGCGAGCTCGCCGGCGAGATTCGCAGTGATCGACGTTTTCCCAACACCACCCTTCACGTTGGCGACGGCGATAACCCGTCGGTTTCGCTCAAGAACCTCTGACATCTGTTGCTCCTCAGGTAGGACTACGGAACGTGCTTGGGCTCAGAATAGCAGATAGCACAAAGAAAAGCCAGACGCAAACACTAAAAGATAGGAGGCTGAAGGAAACGCTAAAGAGAAAAGCATTAGACAAAACAGTTAGTCAAAAGGCAAAGCAAATCAGCAAAGAAAGAAGCTAAAGGTATAGCGCAAGGCTGAAAGCAATATGCAGAAGATAAGCGACAACTAATGAAGTCAGAAGCTAATAGCAAATAGCAGATAGCAGAAATATAAGGCAGAAGGAGAAAGCGGAAGAAAATAGCTTCTCTAAACAGCAGAGGCAAGATAGCAACCCTTGGAGGAAGAATGCTGCAGCTGACGGGCCGGCGATGACCTCCGTCGTCCGCAAGCGGGAGTGCCTTGCTCCCGCTTAGCGAATCAGAGTTCGAATCCTGAGGAGGCCAATGCTTCTCCGAGACGGTTGCGTAGCCGGAGTGCTTGCCTGCGGAGGGATTCGCGGGTGATCCCAAGTTGCTCTACAAGCTCGGCTCGTTCCGCTTTGTCGCCGAGCTCATAGTTGGCCAGGATGCGGATCTGATCGCGTGTAAGCGTGTGGCTATCGAGGGCCCATTGCAGGACTGCAACGACTGCGTGGAAGCCGGAGGGGGGAGCGTCAATGGGGTGGGCCTCGTCGTGGGCCTCGTTGATGATGCTCTCGAGCTCATCGTTCTCGTAGCCCGAGGTGGTTTCGACTGAGACGGTGTTGCCGTTGATGATGCCGATGGCTTTGAGGCCCAGGACGGCTGCGACGGATGAGCGCCAGGAATCTACGCGGTAGGTGGCGATTGACGTGTACATAGCGGAGATGGAGATGTCGACGGCATCCTCGATGGACTCTGCGCGGAGGCCCTTCACGGTGCGAGCGTTCCGGATGGCCTTGGGCAGCATCGCCTGCAGTAGTACTCGAGACGCGAGCTGCTGGCCATTCTGGGAGAGGCGGATGAGTTCGAGCATGAAGGCGTCGCGCTCCTGCGCTTTGAGGGTGCTGATCCGTTCGAGGATCTGGTCTCCGGTGAGTACGCCGGCCCTCAAACTTATGCTGCGTCGGCTGTAGGCGCCGGCCCATTCGCTGTTGAGTGCGTTGGTTGTCGGGTGGTTGATTCTGTGCATGAGAGTGCTCCTCAGGTCGAGAAGTCACGATCCTCAGCTGCTCTTGCACGAACTCTTGCAATTGCGCCCTGTGCCAGAAAGTGATTTGAAACTGGGTTTGCAAGCAACGGAAAACCCCCAGTCAGACGGCTGTTGCTGCGTAAACACGAGGTGTGCAGATATTTCTCGCAGAAGGGCTGTCTCATTTTCGGGCTCGGAGCCGTACTGATCTGTGTAGATCACCCATTGCGAGAAGGAGCTGACGATGAGCGCAACCGAGGATGCTGCTGAGACGTTCGACTACGCAGGCGGCGCTGCTGTCCTTGCTGTGCGGGAGGGTCCCCTGGTGGATCTTCTGCCGGCATTTGCAGAGGACCCGTTCGACCGGAACGTGCAGCGCTCTTTGCGGTCGCTGTTGGAATCAGAGCAGATGCTTCGAGCAACTGCATTCGTGGAACGGTATCGACCCATCTCGTCATCGAACATTGAGGTGACCTGATGGTTCTCTTCTCGCGTAGATCCCGCTCGGAGGCTGCAACCTCCGAGTCTCAAACTGGTGCGGCTGCTGAACAGGAACGTGCTCCCTCAGGCAGCAGCCGCACCTCCTCCCTGGAGGCGTACCCGAAGGGTGCCGGGATGCGCGCAGTGGTCGTGCATGTGGCTCTGTGGTCGGTGGTCGTGCTTGCCGCGTTGGGTGGTGTGGGCTTTATCTGGCAGATCGCTTCGACCCCTAGTGAGGTTGTGGCCGCGCCTGAATCCGTTGCAGAGACTGATCCTTTGGACCAGCGTGTGAGCGCGTTCGCGCTCTCCTACACGACAGCTTGGCTTTCCGCATCGAAGGATGATGCTGGCCGGCTGGGGACGTTTGTGCAGCTGCAGTCCACGAATGATCTGAGCAGTGAGCCGTGGCAGTACCGGGATCCTGTGGTCGACGAGGTTGGGCAGCTCGAGGATGAGATCTACAGCGTGTTGGTTCTGGCGTGGGTTAAGGAGTCAGTGCTCGTCGAAGGTGACTCTGATCAGTCCGAATCGGCTTGGCTGTTGCGCGGATTCCGCAGCACGATCCAGGTCACGGAGGCTGGTCTAGCGCCGGTGGGTTTCCCCGCTCCTGCAGCGGTCGCGACGGGTCCCACCTCGGTGGAATTGAACTATGCGGAGCAGGTGAGCCCCGAGTCGACGGCAGGTGAGGCAGTTCAGGACTTCCTCTCGGCGTATGTCGCGGGAGAGGGCGACATCAGTCGATTCCTTTCGCCTGATGCGTCGATTGATGCGATCGTGCCGGCCCCCTACGCGAGCGTTACAGTGCGTTCGATCTACGCTTCCTCACCAACTCCGGATGCTCCGGAGGAGGGCGAATCGGTCGATGTGTTCGTCGACGTCGTCTTCACTGCTGCCGATGGAAGGTCCGTTCCCGCAACGTACTTGTTGACCTTGTCCTCTCGCGCAGAGCGCTGGGAGATCTCCTCGCTTGCCGCAGCTCCCCAGATCTACCAGGGCACTGATGCGCATCCGCAGCACTCAGTGCAGCCTTCTCCAAGCTCTCCAGCACCTGCTGAGGAGCCTTCCGATGCCCCGACATCTACTCCCTGAAAGGAATCATCATGGGCTTTTTCGATTGGATCATCCAGTTTGTCAATCAGGCGCAGGGCGCGCTTAACGCAGTGGTCATCTTCATGGCGTGCGTCATGGTCCTAGTCATCTGGATCAAGACCAAAGCGCTGGCCGCAACTCTCATCGGTGCGTTCGTCGCAGCAGTGGTGATCGGCCTTGTCGCCTTCGGCGGCATGCAGTGGCTGGCTGAAATGGGCAGAAACACCCTGGGCTGGTGAACGATGGATGACCGTGCTCCTGCGGACGATGTCGAGCTGATTCGTTATTACACGGCAGCTCGTCGCGTTCCGCTGACCTTTGGGCGGCTCTCTGACGGGATGAGAATCCCCGGAGGGCCGTACTCAGGCATGCAGATGGCAGCGGGAGCGGTCGGCTTGGTCCTGGGACCGATCTTGGTTGCTGCGCTGATGGGGGAGATGCCCGCCGTTGTCAGGCTCGCTCTTTCGATACTGGCTGCGTGGGGAGCTGCGTACGGTGCCGGCTACTTGCCCTCAACGTTCCGCAATCCGCTCATGGTGTTCTCCGACGCCGTGCGCGTGCTGGCCCAGTCCGGTGCTGGCAGCTACAAGGGTCGGCGGTTGGTGGCGCCTCGTAAGGTTCGATCCGCGACCCCGCGGGTGAGTGGTGTCGTCCCGATCATTGAACGCACGCAGCCTGTGGTGTCCGCGGCACCAGCTCAAGTCGTCATTCCCGATGTTGATGAACGGCCGCGACCATTCCTGCAGGCGCAGGAAGACGAACATGGCATCCCCGTTGTGACTGGCCTCGATCGGCTTCGATCGCTGGCGAGCGAAAAGAAAGGATCGTCTCGATGAGACTTCCCGCAGTGTTCTATGCAGATCATCTGCTGTGGTCCCGCACGGGTACCGTCTGGGCAACGTGGAGGCTTGACCCGTTGGACTTTGGTTATCCGACGACGTCGACGAAGCGGTTGGGCCGGGCTCACCATCAGGCTCTGCTGCAGGCGTTGAAGGGTGAGTCGATGTTGATCTCCTCGATCGCGACGACCTCGCCCGCTGAGGTTGTGCAGCGCATGATCGAGGGTGTTGATCTGCGTGCGAATCCCATGTGGCTCGATACTGCTGAACTCACGTTGGGAGCGTTGGAGGATATTCACCTCGGAGAGCGCACTTTCTGGCTTGCTGCGCCGTTGAAGTTGGGCGGTGTTGCTCAGGAGGTTCGAAAATCGATGCGGTCGAGTCAGATCCAGCTGCGGGAGGAGTTGGCGCTGCCGCGCTGGCGGCCGTCGCAGGAGGACATGCG
>Ga0308157_10002829_pt1 | contig 26973 bp, 41 predicted proteins | sample PhyBR1_FD_201035 | JGI IMG/M metagenome (GOLD analysis project Ga0308157, IMG submission 201035) | Phyllosphere microbial communities from UC Gill Tract Community Farm, Albany, California, United States - DLSLB.R1 | ecosystem: Host-associated > Plants > Phyllosphere > Unclassified | place: USA...
ATGCTGGATACCGGTTGCTGCCCGACAACGAGCCAGTTAAACAGGGCGATATCTGCAAATTTCCGTGATGGCCTGAGCGTGTAATCTACCTGCTGCGTCGTCATGTTGTAACTGATGACGTGGCGGGTGATCAGCGCGTTGTATTTTCTGTCGCGGCCGCTCGTTGCATTTTCAGTGGCCCGGACCTTTACCATTACCAGCGAATCTTCAGCGTGAACGACGTTTGTCCTCACATTTACCGCATGGATTTCTTCTACCTGCAGTTTGCTGGCGTCACTGCTGTTATCAGTCCTCTGGAATGTGATCGCATAGCGCCCATACCCGCCAGTCGGGATCAACTTATCTGTCCTGTTAAAAGTCTCAGACATGTAGTCATGAGGGGTTGTCTGGCGGTAAGTAAAGACCTGTTCTGTTCCGGGGATCTGATTATTGCTGTCGTCGACTTTCCAGATTGTCACCTTCCAGTTTGTTTCGCTGTTACCGCCGAGACCGGACTGCGTGTGAAGCCATAACTGGCTTGATGCAATCGGCGAGAAAAACGGCCCCACTATCAGCGCAGCGTTATCATTAAGGATGAACTTCGTCGTATTGATAGTTGCATCCTGAATGGGGATGGCCGGTCCATTCAGACGGTCAAATGTGAAGGTGTAGTAATAGGTCGGGTTAACCACTGCTCCGTCGTTTGTTTCCTGAAACTGTATCAGCCTGCCCGAAAGAGTTACGTCTTCCGTTCTGGTACCGCCAGTGATTGGATACGTCACATTAATGGTGAATGTCACCGGGTGCGGGAAAGTCAGATCGGCAAAGTAATCGAAGGATGCTTGTTTCACGATTTTCATCGCTATCTGGCCCCCGGCATAGACACCGCTGATAACAGTGTTTGCAGTAGCCGTTTCGACCGGGAAATCGCCGCTCTCGTTTAACCCTGGCACTTCCTGCCCGTCAACGTCATCAAACTGGTAGCCTTCATTCACCACCGGGATAACGTCACCTGGCTGGTAAATTGTGTAGCTCGCCCCGGCCATTGAACCGAGATTTGACTCTGAAAAACGCACGGATGTAACGTCGTATTTACCCAGCCCGAATACCATCAGTTCAGTGATGTATTTCAGGTTGCTGATATATTCGAACAGCGATTCCTGAGCCAGATCCGGGAAAGAACGTACCTGACCGAAGTTATCAGGCTTGGCTTCGCCATTACGCGCAATGTTGGTCTGGCCTTTAAGGCTGTTGTTTGGCGATGTTTTGCTGTTCCCGCCGGCAGCGCTGGCATTTGCTTTCGGCATCAGCCCGGAAAGTACTTTCTGAGTAAACTTGATAGGGTTGAGGTGCTCGAGCGGATTGAGGATGGTACCAATCAGACCGCCGCTTTTAGGCTGGTCAAAAATGACTACCCGGTCATTTTTCTGAAGAACAAAGCTCAGTTCTTCTTCAGGCTTCAGCTCCTTGCCGTTAACGTTGATGCGGATATCGCGGTGGAAGCTTTCCTGCGTTAGCCAGTCATAAAACACCGTCCCTGCTTCAACTTCCGCCCTGTCCTTCGGCATCCCTGGGACGCGCTGAATTTCGATTACCGGCATACTGGTAAAACTCCACTCTGGTGAATAGCTTCTGAATTGTCCGTATCGCGTCAAATCTGACGTGCCCGTTTTCCCCGCGGCTATGCAGCGCCCGACCGTCCAGTATTAGCCCAACATGCACGGGCTGACTGCCAACCCAGGCCACGAAGATCCCTTCATCGAAAAATGTTTCGCTTCGCTGCCAGAACACGACATCAGCGTCATAGCAGGTCATGAAGTCGCACCCGGATTCGTAGTCCGCGGTCTGGTGTACCTCGATGCCGAGAACATGCCGGTAATACATCACCACCAGACCCCAGCAGTCTGCTGCGTCGAAACTGCACGCCCGGTTACTCCATGGCACGCCCTCAATTCGAGAAATAAACTCGTCTCTATGCATTCTGAAGCCCCGGATATTCTTCGACGGTGTACAGGCGGCCAACGTTCCGGTTTAGCGGATTAATGCGCGTGAGGCTGCATGTGACGTCCTTGTCATCCATCGAGCAGTCATTAACATAGAGCGTCCAGGACTTGATAGCTGTGCTCATGTCAGCAGCGTCAAATTGTTGATAGGTGGCAGATATCGGCGTTATGCGCGAATGCGCCTTCCAGAGTTTCAGCTTCTGTTTAAAGTCCTGCGCCAGGCGGCTAAATTTAACCGTGCTGTCGAGTACCGGCGTATTGCTTTGCTGGCTCTCAGTAAGCTCCATCCGGCATGGAGTGAACACCTGGCCGCCGAGCGTTTTTGGGAATATCTGGTTGTTCACCAGACGCACATATCCAAACGTCTCGTTGTAAAAGGTGATCGTCTCGTAAAGTATCCGGTTCGGTCTCTGGCTCTGAAATTCTCTCAGCGTTGGCATTACGGAACCCTCGGCAGGCTTTCCGGATCACGTCCATCCGGATAACCGGTGACGACAATATCGAGCCATGAACCCCACGGCGGCGGAAGCTCGACAATAATGTCGTCAAACTCATCATCCGAGTTAACCAGTTCTCGCGCGACAACATCACCGCTCCAGGTAAAAATGGAGCCGGACTGCGACCATGTCGGCCAGGAAAGGAAATGTAGTTCCTGAACTTCAAGCCCTGAGTCTCCCGTTCCGGTACCAAGTGGCATCGTGAACCACTGGTTGCAGTTATCGAGGTAGTTCGGGCTCCGCAACCACTGCATGAAGGCCCGATGCTGATCCCGAGTGAATATCCACGTAAGAGAGAAAGTGGTCTTCAGGTCATCGGTGAGCTTCTGAAATATTGGCGCGCCGACCGCCGGCTGGTCCGTCCGAAAACCGGTATCGGTCGACGGCGTTTTTCCTTTTTGCGCCAGGGGAAGCCAGTCAGGATATGGAATAGGCATAGTTAGCTCCTTGCCTTACGTGGTGCCTGGTGATTTCGCTGTATGGCCTGACTGGCAGGACCACCGTTATCGAGGTCATAGACGAATGCATCCACCGTCCAACCTCCATTTCCGTCTGGTGTTGCCTGCGCATCTACGTTTGACGACGTATAGTTGTTGATATTGACTACCACTCCACCAGAACCCCCTGAAGTAATTTCCTTATTGCTGAGCATGGTGCCATTATCGCCAGACACCATGTATTGACTGCCATTATTAGCGCGGAAGATTTCTGGCTTATCGCCCTCGCCTACTTGATACATTCCTCCAGCTTGGATGGACCCACCGTTTTTACGCTTACCAGCGATACCACCAGCCATTGCCATGGCGGCAATAACTGCACCGATACCAATGGCCGCAGCACCACCGAACGAGCCGATAGATGCGACGATTGCTGCAGGCGTCCACGCAGCAGTGGTAGCCGCTGCAGAAGAAACGCTCGCTGCGGTAGTCGTAGCCGTACCAGCCACAGCCGCCGAAGTTGTAGCTGCAGTAGCGGCTATCTGTGCGCTGCTGCCAGTTACTGCGGCCTTCACCCACTCCATGCCCATCTGTACGAACGTATTTACGACGCTGTTTAGCACAGTGCTACCGATGGATTGCAGAGCTTCAGAAGCTGACATGCTGCCAGTAATAATGCCTGTCAGAGCGTTTGATGCGTTGTTACCGAATGCTTCAAAGGCTGCAGATGCGGCCTGCGTAGCAAGATTTTGCTGAGACCATTCTTCCCACATGGCAGCATTACGCTGGTCCCGGTACTGCTGTTCGATCGCAGCACGGGCGGCTTCTGCCTCGCCAATTTTTTGCGGGTATAACTGGGCATATAACTGGATGTCAGCAATGTCTTTCTGATACTGGCTATCAAGGCCGGCGGTTTTGCTGGTCTTACCCTGGATCGAGCTGAATTTGTTAGCAGCTTCAGTGCGCTCCCGCTCTGCTTTTGCCTGCTCACGCAGCGCATTAGCATTATCCCAGGCTTTTCCTGCCAGTTGCCCGGCGAGCATGACTTGCTCTTGCGAAGCAGTATTACCGAGAGACTGCTGTGCGTTCAGTACGGCCTGCGCGCGCGACAGTTCGCCTACACTGCCCGCAGACAGCTCGGCCTTTTGCTTCAGTTCTTCCAGTTTTTGGTTAACGGACTCCTGCGCTTTGGCGTATTGCTCAGCATCTTTCTGGGCTGCTGACTTACCGCCTTTTGCCTTGCTGCCCGCGGTAGTTCCGGTGGTTTTTATCTCGATCGGCTTTGTGTTAGCTGCGGTTTTCGAGGCTTTCGTGACAGCATCCAGATCGCCAACCAGCATAGCGGCTTTATTACTCAAACCAGCCAGCGCTTTGTTTTGGGCTTCCCACCCGTCCAGACCGAGCCATGACCATGTGCGGGCCCGGCGCGTGAACATTTCCGCGGTACTGTTCAGATCTGAGATCTGTGAATCGGCAGAGATGGCTTTGCCGGCAAGTCTGTCCAGCGCAGCAGTCAAAGAGTCAATCACAGCAACCATGCCAGAGCTTGCGCCCGTTGCCTGGTTTACCGAATCTATCATCGACAGGAAAGAGTTTGTCAGCGCAGTGTTTGCCTGTGAAAGCGTACGCGGCAGCTTCTCGAACTCAGCATTCACTGAACCGGTTTGTTTCTGAATGGCGTTTAGCGCGTCCTCAGCGGTTAGTTTCCCGTCCAACATAAGCTGACGTAACTGTCCGATGCTGACACCCATTCCCGCGGCGATCTGGCGAGCCAGTTCCGGCATCTGCTCAAGGATGGAGTTGAATTCCTCAGCCCGGACCGTGCCAGAAGATATCGACTGGCCGAACTGGCGGAGCGCATTAGCCATTTCCTCAGATGAGGAACCGCCGATGCGACCGATTTTCTGAAGCGTCTCAGTCAACTGTAAAATTTGACCGTTTGTCGCACCGGTATCGCGCAGCGCTGTGCTCAGGGTTTCCCAAAGCTTTTCCGTGTCCTGAAGCGACCCGCCTGTAGCTGAGCTGATACGCATCAGACTTTGCATCGTCTGTGAAGCCGCGGCGGCGCTACCGGTTAGTCGTTCAATTCGTGCATTCAACTGACTCATGTTGTCAGCGGCAACGAGAAACGCCTTACCCCAGTCAACAACAAGCGAAGCAGCAATGGCACCAGCTACGCGGTTGATATTCGTCTGCAGCTCATCCATCTTTTTGGCTGCATTCGTGGCAGAGTTGCCAATAGAGTCGAGCGACTTATTGGCCTTTCCCTGCGCCTTCAGCAAGCCAGAAACATCGGCTTCGATGTCGTAATAAATCTCGCCTGCTTTTTCAGACATCATTTTCTCCGGGCATAAAAAAACCCACCTTGTGGTGGGTTAGTTATTCGTGTCGTTTATTGACATCGTTCGGTATAGTCTGGCGGTGGTGGTGTATCTCTTGAGCTCAGGAAATGATCGCCAAGCGTATAGTCGACACCTTTTGAGAACATACCCTTCGATTTCATGTTCAGCTCAACGTAGAACGGGTGAAATCCGGCATATGCACCGAAACCGTTCTTGCCGTTTATCTCGCCACAAACTACAGCGATGACGCCACCATCGTCGGAGTCTGTCATCCTAGCAACCTTCATATTGCGAAACTGAGCACTTGAAGGATCAAGCAGGTTAGCGGACACCTCGGATTGCGCCAGAGAGATTGCCTTTTCCTCGCCAGGCTTACAGGCAGCCAGAAGAAGTGGAATCGCCAATGCCAACAGTATTTTTTTCACTCTTATCCCCTGAGTTTTATTTCTGAGCCATCTTACGCCAGGCCTGGCGAGTAAGGTATATCCATTATTAACTCAGGCTGCTGTCTTTGCTGATTTTTCGCGCTCAATCATTTCCTGCCACCGGCGTTCATCATCATCCATAACCGCGTCATACTCTTCCCTGGTGAAGCCTTTCTGGTCCGGGTACTTGGCGTTCAGCATCATGGCGAATTCGGTCATGGTTAGATCCATAGCCTCTTCCTTGCTGATTCCAAAATGATTGCGGGCGGCCATGATGTATTCAGTCGCATGAAACTCAGAAGTTGTTTCCTTACTTTCGTTCTTCTGCAGCGTCCTGACCCTGGCCCGTCCAATAATGCCATGCATCATCAACGACTGAGCTATGAGAATGAGGTTCTCAGGAGGTAGCGAACCGCGGTGCCATACAAATGTACGTCGTCCAGTACGGGATAGTTCATGCCATCCAGTAAGTTCAGAAACATCCTCATCGCAGCAAGACTGGATGACGTTGATCGCGGAGAGTAAAGTTTCACGTAGAAACGCCGCTGAACCTGCAGCTTCAAGCGCCCAGATAGGGTGCGTTACATCTCCGAAGTAGTGTGCGTAAAATCTTCGCTGATGCTCAGGTATAGCGCTGTGAATTTCGCGCGCTGCCTCAAGCATTTTCGCCACGTCATCATTGAAGAGTGCATAGAACGTGCGGACGATATGCTCTGGCTCGCCTATCCGCGTCATGTTACGGAACGATGGTCGGAAGAAAAACTCATGCTCGCCCGCGCCGATTACGCACTCGCCAATTTCTTTCAAAGGGGTCATATCGCTCTCCATAATCAGTATCAAGGGCAGCACGCCGCCCTTTGTAGTGATTACGGTGCGGCAGTTACGGTAACAGCGCAGGTGTCAGTAAAGTCACCGTCAGCCGTAGTTGCCGTAATAGTCGCGGTACCAGCAGCAACGGCAGTAACCAGGCCGGTTGAACTGACTGTCGCGATGGAAGGCGCCGAGGTCGTCCATGTGATCGACTTATTCGTTGCATCAACTGGCTGAACTGCGCCGCTGAGTTGCTGGGTTGCCCCGACGACCAGAGAAGCTGTTGCCGGGGATACTTCCACACCGGTCGCCGCGATCGAATCAGCAACTTCAAACACAACGGTGTCAGCGTCGTAGACTTTCCACTCTCCGGAGAAGGTTGAGATATCGTTGGTACCGAAATCAGCAGACCATGAAGTGGTGTTCATGTACCCCTGGATATAAGTACCGGCGTTCTCACCCGCGAAGTCAAAGCGAACCCAGAGATTCGGCTGTCGACCGGCCTGGACTTCATCGAAAATATATTTCGAAAGCCTGAAAGCGCCGATCTCGTTGTCTTTATCAGACTTTCGAAGCTCCCCTTCACCGGAGATCGTCAGATCCATGTTGTTGACCAGGTTCTCCACCAGCCCTTTAGCATCATCTGCCTCAGAGTTGATGGTGTTCATCGAATAGTCGATGCCCTTGGTCGTCATAGCGCCGAGACGCTTCCACTCGGAAAGCGCTGGCACTGCGTCGGGGCAGCCAAAGGCCATGCGTAGCACAGCTACTTTCCCGATCAGCTTGCCAAAATCATTAGCACAGCCTTGCATGTGTACCTCTCAAATAAAAAAAGGCCGCCGGATGGCAGCCTGATGGGTTGGTGATGGGGGTTATTCGCCGTATACGCACATAAACTGAAGCCGGAAGACCAGGCGGCCCTCTTCGGTCGGGATGGGTGCCGGCATGTTACCGAGGTTTTGAATCAGGCCAAGGCATTCATCAGTAATGTCGTTCTGTTCGACATAATTGATGATTTCCTGAGCCTTCTCTGCTGCTGCGCGTCGCTTGTCCTTGGCGGAGATGATATCCACCAGCACGTAGTGGTCAGACCCGAGGTCATTTCGGATGTCGGTACCGCCGTTGGGCCGGAACACGATGAATGCGTCAGATAACTTCGTTGTATCGTCCCACGCCAACAACTGAACAATGAAGCCAGTGGTAAGCCCGGCATCAACGAAATAGTTACGCACGCGCTCGTACATGGCTGGCGTCATACTGAAAGCTCCTTGCGCATTACGGCATCAATCTGTCGCTGCGTGTCTTCAAACCCTTTGGTTAAAAACTCCTTCCTGGCCGTCGCCCGGCGGAAGTTCTGAGGCACGCTTGGGTCATGGACGTATGCAGCATAGTCAGTTGAATAACCCACCCGGCCCGTCACACGAGTGCCATTTATAGTGATCTCGCGGAACTGGCTATTGATGAGTGTTGAAGTATCGATCGGGGTATAGAGCGCAGCCTGAGAACCGCCGATAATCAAAACTGATTGCATAGCCCTGACAACCTTCCGCCCCTGAATATCACCAACCAGAGCATTCAGGTTTTTCTTCGCCTGGCTGATGCCCTTCACTTTGATGCCCATGGTTTTCTCCAGGCAATAAAAAACCCCGCCTGAGCGAGGTTTGGTTTCATTGAAAGTTGAATCAAAAAGGGAGCATTGCGCGGATTTCAGTGTGCCAGTTATGAAAGGCAGGCAGGTCATCTAATAACCAGAATCCAAATCCAATCATTACAACGCCTATAATCATTTGAGCAATAACGCTGAACCAGTATTCAATAGGTTTGCTGTCTTTATGGATGTACTCCTTTCGCGTCGTCCCCTTAAATGTCTTTGTGTAGACACCTCGTCGCAAAAAGATAATCGACTGAACAAACGCAAAGGGGCCGGTCAGAAAAATTCCACATACCGCAAGCCAATATTGAAAGCCCATCACCTATCATTCCATTTAATGTTTTGGGCCATTATTGCACAGGTTTATCCGACTCCAGTCAGGATGGCGTAATCAGAGTAATTTAACCCTGCGCTCAAGCTCATCAACGTTCTCAATCAGCTTTCTCACCTCGGGTGGAAGCTGATCGGGATGCGTGCGCTTAATCTGCTTGGACTTCTGCTCAGGAACCGGCACAGCGGCGTACACAGAGATAGCCAAAGCCAGCGCTGAGATAGACATGGAGATTAGGTCGATATCCATAAAGCCTCCCTGAATCATATGCCTGTCAGTATCGCATAATCATCCGCCAGGCGCTCGAACGTGTCGGCGTAGCGGATAACCTGCCGCACCTCGTCGGCACCGGCCACAACCGGGTCGGCTTCGGTCGAGACGCCAATCAGCAGGTAATCACCGGCGGCCGCGAGAGCGAACTCCGTCCAGACGGTATTCTTCACGACGATTTCAGCGCCCAGGCTGGCTAACTTCTTGCTGAGCCCGCCCTCGTAGTCGCAGAGGATTGGCTCAGGCACGGCATAGCCCAGCGGGTCGCCGTATTCGTCATTTCCCTCCAACTTGCGCCAGATGGTTGCCGTGGCGGTATAGCTCCAGTTCGCTACCGATGACATCAGACCTCCTTCCAGCGCAGTACCTTCGCGCCAGTCGCCCGGATGCGCGGGCAGTTAATGAACCACTCGCCGTCCGATTTAACGTAGCCGGTAGTCTCCCGCCCGGTGTTGGTCATCACCCATACGCGGGTGAACGAGCGTGGCAGGCCGTGCTTAACTGATTTGTATGTCATGACAATACACCCACCACTGTGAAGCCGGTAAGTTGTCCGTCATCGTCATACACAGCCGCTGCTAGACCAGTTCCTGGCTTAGCCATAGCATTCATGAAACCGACAACACCCATGGTGATAACTCCCCCCCCGAGACTGAGAGCAAACGAATGGAATATCGCTACCGAGGAACGCGTCGTTGCATACCACCCGGTGATTGACCAGGTCAGCCGCCGCCGCAGGGTCTATGGCGAATAACTGGTTAAGCAGATCGGTGATTTGTTTTGCTTCAAGCATCAACAACCCCCAACAACATCGAAGAATCCGACAGTATTACCTGCACTAATAGGAAGCTCTCCAGTGCAGCCGCTGGTATCTAGCCGGGCCAGAGAGTCTCGCAGCCAGGTAATGCTGTCGTCGCCGTACTCAAACGAGCGTGAGGCACCAGACGGCGCCCCCTGCGATTTGATGCGGCGCGCACCGGACGACGTAGCCATCAGCGCGGCGGCGTACATCAGGATCAGCTTAGCGGTGCACTCGTCATAACCGGCCCCGTCGAGGCATGGGATGATTTTGTTCACCACGCAGAGGATCGGTTCCAGCAGCGCACCCGGGATGGAGTAACCCAATTCACCGAGGAACGCCTGCACGTCTGCCGCTGTGATTGGGTCAGCCATGGTTATTTCGCCTTTTTGGTTGCTTCAGCCAAGGCGGCTTCTGCTTCGTCAGCGCGTTTTGTTTCTGCGCCCAACTTAACTGCACTTTCCTGTTTCAACTGCTCAATCACCCCGACATGCTCTTTATCCTTAGCCTCGATTTCAGATCTGGCCTGTTCCAGTTGAGCCAGAGCTTCATTGAGTTTTGCCTGCAAATCGGATGTGCCAGTTGCCACAGGCGCAGACGGTGTCGCCACTTCGAAGACGAGCTTTTCACCCTTCTTCTCGGTGGATTTCTCAACCTTGCCCTGCTCAATCCACTTTTCAGCGATTGAGTCATCGACGTCATAAACCTGTCCAGCCTCCAACTTTTGAAGGCTGGCACCGGCAAAGAGGTTTGCTACCAATACCTTTACGAGTGCCATGTTGTTTCCTTAGCTCGAAGCGTGAATAACAGAGTAGTGACCGTTGATGTCCTGTTTGACCATCAGGCCAGCAGCGCCCCAGGTGCGCCAAACGTAATCTGAGTTGTAGAACTGACGAGGATCAGCGACGGTACCGAAGGCCTGACCGACGATCGGTGCAATCACGCCAGCCTGCAGCGGCACGATTACGACTTCGTTGCCGGTCAGCTCAGCATCTTCTTTGATTGCCGAGATGCCTGACAGCTTGGAGATCTCTTCAAGCACGGTACGGAGAGAGTTCACATCGAAGTACTGTTCCCAGTTGGACATGATTTCGCTGGATACGTACCACGTTTGCTGTCCGTACTGCATGTTTTGCAGCTTGAGGACGTCACGCAGGGCGATCGCCGCGGTACGCATGGCTTTCGGGTCGGTGCTTGTTGCGAAGTTCACGGTCAGCGTTACCTGCGCCACACGCTCATCGTGACGTAAACCCTTCCAGGTCTTGTCATCGAATTTGATGTAGTTACCGTCCGCATCGCGGAAGCCTTCCCAGATGTAGTCGACATACTGACGACGCACATCATCCACAGAACCGGCCTGAGCATCCGCCAGGGATGAGAGCGCAGATCCTTTATTGAATACCGGGTCACGCCAGTTAAATTTAAAGCCACTGTCGTGGATCGGCACCATGGTGCCATCGAAGGTGTAAGACTTCGCATCCAGCGCAGCACCAATCTGACCGGACATGGAAGTATGCGCCCAGCCACGGCCGCCGGTACGAGCGTACTCATACACAGACTCTTCCAGACGAACGGATCGAGACAACGGCATCAGGTCGTTCAGCAGCGTGAATTCGGTGTTTGGCTCGAATTGCTTCAGCACGGTCTGGTCATAGGCCTTGTACAGACGGCGGATATCGTCGACTGCGTTAACCGCGTCCAGTACCGGGGCATTTGCCGCTTCACCGCGATCGCGGGTACGAGCAATAAAGTCTGCCACGGCCTGAGCGCTGGAGTTACGAGCGAACGTCAGTTCATTGAACTGAGCCATGTTGGCTTCGAGGTTCCCGGTTTCGGTCGCCTGCTTAGTGGAGAATACAAACATTCAGGTGCTCCTTATTTAATGACCACGCGCAGGAGGTCACCTGCCGTTGCAATGGTGTATGAGCGGTCTTCTTCTACGTAGCAGCGGACCGATTCACCAGTACCGACAGCTTTAACTCGACCGTTGGCCACAGAGAGTGGCTGCCCTTTTGTGTAAGTGCCTGCTGCAGCTGGAACGTTGAAGAAAACGCCTGGGGTTGGGTGGAAAGCAACAACCCAGTCGCCAGCCTTGATGACGTCATCTACTGTTTTGCAACGCAGGTAGTCATAGTTGGCTACGTAGAGGATCGCGGCTTCATTACCATCCACGGAGGCGGTGAATTTCTTCGTAGTGTTGTCGAAGAAACCAATCGTACCTGGAGGCGTATCCGCGGCTGCAGCACCTTCACGGTGAAGTTGTGGGTTTGCGAAGATACCGCCCGCGTGAATTACGTGTTTTCCGTCTTTAGCCATTTTTTACTCCGGCATTTCGCTGACTGATTGGGTATTGGTTGCCTGGCGGAATGCACCGTTCAGGCCGAAAGAGGTCTGGCATTTGGCGTACATCGCGTCGAGAGCCTTACCGTCCAGATCTGCGACTTCGTCATCGCTCATGTTCATCGCCAGCTTCACAGCTGCGCGCTTCTCACCTTTCTCTTTGTCGGCGTTCGCGTTCAGGCTGTTGAAAACGACGTCCACGCGATCGGCGAGTTTCTGCGCCCACGCTGGCATCTCTTCGTTATTGGTGGCCTGCTCTTTTTTCTTTGGCTTGCCGGTTTCAGGGTCGATTTCTTCATCGCCTTTTTTCTTGGCGGTGGCTTCGTCGGCCTTCATCTGGTTGTATGCGTCCATCAGCTCGGCGTCGGACTTGCCTTCAGTCGGCTTACCAGCGGCTTGCAGCGCATTGATAATCAGTTCTTTCATCGGATCATTCTCTCCGTTGGTTTTAATCTCGTACTCAGTGGGTTTGCGCACGACTTCTACAGGTTCGCCGACGAACACGGCCTTGCCGTCATCATCGATGAGGTACTTCTGCTTCAGGTATTTGGTGTCATTGCGGTAGATGAAGCTGTCAGGCCACACCGTTTCAGGCCAAAGCCACTTATCTTCGGCGTCACCATCGCGCAGCTTGTCGCTGATAGCCCGGGAGATGTCGTCGAATGAGAAGTTAGAGGCGTTGGTGAAGAAGAATTTGGTCTTGTTGAGCAGGCCGTCGCGGGTGCAGTCAATGCCATCAGCAAGGCGGGCAACTTCGATCTGCTGCTCATCACCTTCTGAGTTAACGAAGATGCCAACGCCCTCCTCCGGCGTGCCAGCACCTGGCTCATCAAGCAGCACCGCCACATGGTCAAACATCATGTTGGTGGCGATCTCGTTGTACTTCTTGCCCTTTGATTCGCCGTTGGCAGCAATGCCGGCATACAGCAGACCGGTTGAGATGTGGATCGGTTCGGAGTTGGTTCCGGCCAGCATCTCATCCAGGCGATTGATCAGGCGCTTCCCCTTATCGCTGGATTCTGCATACTGGCGGTTAACGTACATATCGCCCGTCACTTTACCGTCTTTGTGGCTGACGTTCTGCAGCCAGGCACCGACGTGGTACTCGTTCACCGCCCGGACATCACGCGCCGACACATGCTTGCCTTCCACTTTCGGGTGGCCCAGCGGCATAGGGTTACGCTCTAGCGTGTTGTAGGCCTTTTCGATTTCTGCTGCCGGGTACAACTTCCGGTTCATCACGATATCGTCCACGACAGGCGTGATGCCGCGAACCACGATATGTGGCTTGCCGTCAATGGTTTCAGTGGTGATGTTTGAAGCGGAGTTGACGACGGTCAGCACGTTAACGCGGTTGCGTTTCATGCTGGATCCTCGTTAAGTTATGTTTATTCAAACAAAAGGGGTGAGATGATGATTAAAAAGGCCATGCTAATTGGCGCCATTGGTTTGTTTGGTGCGCAGGAAGCGCAGGCAAATTTTTATACAGGGAATCAGCTTTTTGCCTGGGGCGAATCCTTGATGAGAGTCAGAGAAAACAGAATAATGGGTTCTGATATCAGCGACGCAAACATGTATTATGGATACGTATCAGGAGTTTATGATTTAGGAAGCGGTGTACTTTTTTGTGCCAGCAATCAACTTAATCTGAACCAGATTTCTGACGTCGTATATCAATACTTGAAGCAAAACCCTAAACGCCGGGCTGAAAACGCGTCTGATTTAGCAGTTGACGCCCTTAGTGAGGCGTTCCCTTGTAAGAAATAGTTCCGACAAGCGCCTTCGTTTAGATTTTTCGTAACATTGGCGCTCTACAGCACCACGGGGAATAGTCCAACGCAGTTACGCACTGATAGCACACAGTCCGACCGCACTCACAGCACCAATAGACTGTCATGCAAAGGCGTCATTGGTAGATTTCAGTCAATAAAAAACCCACCGGAGCGGGTTTGTAGAAATCTCAATCAGTTGAAATTCAACTCTGTCTTAGCATCTTCAACTATAAGATTTATGATGTCCTCAACGTCCTTCGCCATGTCTCCATATGCTGCTTGCTCTGGATACCCCTCCTCATGGATAGACTCCTGCGCGCTAGCATCTAAGGAAAAAAAATCATCTAAAAGTTCTTTGGTGTTAGAACTTAAGGATATTGGGGCTAGGATGAAAGACCTTCGCAGTTCCTTTTTCAGGGCGTGAAGTCTGTTCCAATCAAAATAGTAATCGGGGACATCCTGCAGCCTTCTTTCCGCCTCATAGATACGTTGATAATGATTTGACGCCATTGCATAAATTGACTTCATTTCTATAAGAATATCTATCAGTTGCCCATAGGCGGTGTGTTTCTTCTCCCACCACTTCTCTCTGTAAAATCTGCGTAATGCGAAATAAGCCGTGAAACCAGCTGCCGCAACCCCGATAATAATTGGCCCCACCAGAGAAAGGGCGAAGGTTCCAACCTCGGTTGGTGTAATAGAGCTCATACTTCACCTATCATTTTATTTTGATAGGTACTTATATCATTACTGTTCTGCTTTATCCCAAGCTTGGCGCTCTTTCTTCAGCTTATCCGCAAGCCCCTCATTGAATATGCTGCCGTCGTTGTTGAGTAGTACTGGTATCTGGCTGCAATAGCAGTGGTATTTGTTACCATCTACTGCATACCAGTCGCGCACCTCTTGGACAGTTCTGACCTTTCCATGCCAGAACGCGTGCGTTGTCCTAGTGGTAGGCTTCAGCGCAGAAAGATGGAGAAGACCGGTATTTAGCCCAAGCCTCTCGGATGCCCATTCCGTTTCATTCCACTGAGCTTCCCGCAGCGCGCCGACCTGCTCAGTCTGGGCGATAGTCTTGGCCTTCGACATGCTCACATCGAGGCGCTTACTGATGACGCTGGCTGTCTCGCGAGGATTCACGCCGCGCGCGACCGCATCGGAAATGATGTTGGTCAGGTCGCCGCGGGCGGTGTCGCTGATGACCTTCCAGTCACTGAACGTTGTCAGCCTGGCCGCCGATATCTGATTAAGATAACCGGGGCTGCTTAAAAGCTGCTGTAGCGTCGTCTGGCTGGCGTAAACCTGCGACTGCACCGACAGATTGGTGAAGGCGTTTAGCGTGCCGCGGTCATACTCCGCGATAACGTAATCCATCACCCATAGGTTCTGGCTGCCGCCATCGAGAAGCTCATCATCCAGAATCGACTGCACAACCTGCAGCAGGTCGGCCAGCTCGGCAGAGGTCATGTCGTAGATGAACTTACCGACATTGACCTGATACAGTGAAGGCTCAGCGCCCTCGTTGTTGCACATCATCCAGGACCGCTTGGCGTTAACCTCACGCTGCTGTCCGGTCAGGCGCACATCAAACATAGCTTTGAGCCTGCGTTTGATGTTCAGATACCGGTCTTCGATATCGTTAAACATTCGGCTGACCTGCCGCGATGATTGCGTCGGGTCAGCTTTGTTACGCGGTACGATTGGCGTCCCGATTCTGGTTTGCGCTGTCATTATCATCAGTCAGCGGATCCTTATCGGTTTGCTTTACATCAGGGTTCGGGGGCTGAACGACCTTACGCGGCTCCAGCTCACCAACCGCGCGGATTTCATTTTCATCCACTGCCGGTGTGCCGTATGCCTGCTGGGTATCTTTCGCTACTGCGGCCATTGCCTGCATGTTAGCAATCTTATCTTTCTCGCTCGGCGCGAGCAGATCAGACCATGCCAGCGTGACCTCGCCGGATGAAGGCGGGTCAATGACACCAACCGTCCAGAAGCGCTCCAGCACGCTCTCAATCACAGCTGACTGGAATCCCCAGCGGCGGCCGTTACAGCGTTTCGCCCAATCCGTTTTGTCCTCGTCGGAAGCAAGTCGCCCCGTTTGCTGACCAAACAAGATGGTGAACGGACACTGAATCGAAGATGCAAACTCGTTGGCGGCCACTGTCCATGTAGGAGATGGGTCTGCTGCTGCTACGGAAAGCACCGACGGCGTGCCGGCCTGCATTACCAGGGCGGCATCAGTGCCACGGTTCATCTTGGCGACTTTGTCGTTTAGTGCTTCGCCAAGGTCTTTGTAGCCAGCGTCTGTGGCTGCCTTTTTAAGCGCCTCAATATTGGTTTCTTTGTCGAACGCAATCCCCAGTTGACGACTGGCATTCTTCAGGAACCCTTCGGCACTACCGCCCGATACTTTTTCAAGGTCGAGCAGTTTGTTATAGCCAGCGCGCAGGAATGGCACGCCAGACAGCATGTTTTCGTCTTCAGAGCCTTCGCTGAGGATGATGATTCGCTCGGGGTGCACTGTAACGCCACGCACCGGGCCATACGTACCATCATCGCCGACCGGTTGCTCGTTGAAGTTGTACGAAACTGGCTGGCCGTACGTTTCTGAAAGTGTATCTGTGTCGAAGTTACCAGGCTTGATCTGCGATTCCCATGCGGGGATCAGCTTAACGATGGCTTTATCTTTCAGACGTGCCACCACCGACCTGTCTACTGGTTCACTCCATTCCCTGCCGTCACGGAACTGAATGAGCAATGCCGAGTACCGACCGACAAGATTACGGCGATCCGCATCCTTAATTTTCGGCCAGTGCTTCTTCAGCAGTTTTGTGACTGACTTTTCCCAGTCCGTTGTCTCGGTTGACTCTTTGCCGTCGTCGCCGTCGATGATCGTTGGGTTATCAGCCCAGCATGAATCGAGAAGCTTATGCACGGCGGCAAACGCCACCGCGTTGCGCTCGTAGGCACGGTAGTAGCGGTCGAACTCGAGGCTGTTGGGATAGCCAAACTCATCCCACAATTTCGTGCGTTTGGTGTTTCCCGGCTGGCCAGCGTACAGCATGCGCTGCCGCCCGATAGCATCAGCAAGGGCATTAACGAGGAACTGTTCCCCGGTGCTTAATTCACTCACTGATGAGCTCCTTAGAAGAATACTGCGCCGACCTGCTTATGGTTGTTCTTCGCTACTGCAAAGTAGCGGAAGCTGTCAGCGCCGTGTGATGTGAAGTCATGAAGCGGTTTATCTTTCCAGCAGCCGCGCTTGTCGTCCCACTCCTTCCGGTAGCCCTCAAGGTGAGAGATACCCTCAGAGCATTTCTCCTCATCGAATACGCATTTCGGGAGGATTTCACGTGCCGACTCAATGCCGGTATCAATGCCGGCTTTCGGCACAACGCGGAAGTTTATCGAATACATCTGGCCGTCAATCTCGTAACCCTCGCGCGCCAGCTCTTTGCGTGACTTAGCATCAGCAGCAAACTCGCGGTTTTCGATGTCGTGCGGCCCCCAGTGCTCGCCATACTCATAGCCACGGTCTTTCAGCACCTTCATGTAGTGCCTCAGACCTTCGCCGGAGTTTTCGTAGTAGTCGATAATGTGGAACTCTTCGCCGACCTCGCGAACGAACCAGATAGCCGTGGAGTCGCCCACACCGATATCCCAGAATGTATGAACTGGCAGGTGTGAGTTATCCGGGATTTGCCCGATCCGCTTGTTGGTGTACAGCCAGCGGAACTGTTTGGCGTAGTACGCCCCCTCGACCGACTGCTGGAACGCCTCGGCGGGAATGGTCGGGTATTCCCGCTTCATGTCGTCGCCGAGCGTTTTTTCTTTGGCGTAGTACCAGGCTTTTTGGCGTTCGTTGACGTTTACGCCGTGCTTCGCCTCCATCTCAGCGAAGTATTCCAGCAGGCGCACCGGCAGAGGTTCGACCGGGTCGATTGCGTACTGCGGGTTCTTCCACCAGGAGAAGAAGAAAAACTTCCAGTCCAGTGCGGATAATGGCTTGCCCTGAAGTAGCGCTTTCTCTGCTGTCTGGCAGTAATCGAAGAAGTAACCCGCCCGGCCCTCTGCCGTGCTCTCGATAGTAGCGAAGCATCCGGTCGATACCGCCTCAAACGCACCAGTGACGATCTCACGGGCCTTGTCAGGATACTTGGCGCATATCTTCCCGAACTCAGAGACGTGCAGGTAACGCAGCGTACCGCCACGAAATGACGTACTGACGTAGAGTGATCCGCCCTTCTTAAAGACGAGCTCGCCAGACGAATCATTGCTGGCCGGGTTGGCCGCCTTTATCTCTGCGGGCAGCTTGTCGTATGCGTACTTCACCTTTTCGCGGAACAGTCGCTTTGCGTCATTCAGCGTGTGAGCAATAAGAGCGCACTTCGCCGACTCGAACAGGGCCGCGTCGAGCTGGATGATGCACACCTCAGTTGTGAAGCCGAGTTGCCGAGCTTTCAGGATGATGTTGCGGGTGTGGATCCCCTCGAAGTATTCCCGTTGCTCAGGCGTCATCCTGAACCGCGTCGGCTTTCCCTCTTTGTCGGTGATCCAGTAGAGATTGTTCAGCCGCCAGTCTTTGTCGGCCAGCAACTTGAGGTGCTCAGGTTTCATTACGCCCCCTGAGACAGTGAATCCATCAGGTCTGAAATTGAATCGACAACGTGTTCAGTTTTCACCTGCTCACGGAATGCCTGGACATCAATGTGCTTACCAATCAGTTCGAGGTTCTTTACCTTATCAGGCCACTTAATCTTCTTGAGCAGCGCGGCTGTGTTTCCCTCAGCTGACATCTCGACAACATCCAACCCGGATAGCGTCGTCCTCCAGACCTTAGGCCACTGAGACACCGGCTTGAGTTCACCGGTCGCGGTCAGTATGTCCAGCACGTCCATCTGGTCTATCTCAACGAGACGATTCAGGACGTATGTCGCATTTATGCCAACCAGATCATTGCGTTGCGCTTTAAGTTCGGCAATTCTGGACTGGATGTCAGGTTTTGACAGGTTTTCGGACGCAGTGCGGTTAGCTGTCTTTGCGCTGTACCCCGCCCGAATAGCCGCTTGCGTGGCGTTTAAATCGATGAGGTACTCGCGACAGAACATTTCTTGCTTGTCGGTGAGTGCCATTGGAAATCTCATTTCAAGGAGTTGTTTATGAGCAGCAAAGCTAAATACGCCGCTGGAGATATAGTTACTCTTAAATCCGGTGGTCCTGATATGACGATCAAAGATGTTATCTTGCCATCTCAATATGGAGAGAAATTACTTTCTTACAGATGCCAATGGTTCGCAGGGAAGAAACTTGATAGCGGCGTTTTCCCAGAAGTTTCGTTAATGGTCCCATCCCCAAAGCCGTAAACCCAAACACACCAAAGCTATCTGTCTCGGACGTTTCATCTTGGATGATGTTTAACCTTCAGTTATCCACGTGCCTTTACCAACAAGATGTTGTCGACTATCTCGTTAAACATAACAACGAGCAGCATCTCAAGGAAAATGCTGACGGTAACCAAGCACTATCAACCAAAGTGATTAATAAGTTTCGAGTTGATAGCGGTGATAATGTCGTTTGGGTTAAACCTGAAAAATACTGGCGTTACCGCGTCCCTGAGGATGAAGAAGGTCGAGAGGCTCGCGGTTAAAACACAGGGCGATCATTCGCCCTTTTCTTCGATACTCTCTTCCAATGGCGTGAACTGCACGCGCTTCACATCGGCCGGAGCGAAATACAACCACTCGCCCGTCTCGGTCGCCAGCGGCACAAAGCCGTTCACCAACTCAGGCTGACGTCGTGACATCTTGCCCGTGAAGGTTTCGCCTGTTTGGGTGGTTAAAGTGATTTGGTAGATGTCGGACATTGAGAGCCTCGTTATCCGCTTATGGGGATATTGCCATTACGATGAGTCTGCCCATAGTGATGGCAACAAAAAACCGCCCGTAGGCGGCTTGATTTACTTTTTGAAATTAAGTGCTTTTTCAATTTCAGTTAAAGCGTTTGAGACATGGGGATGCTCAACAATTCGATAAGGTGAATTATCCAGCAAAAGCATGTCAGCCCTAACTGCTATGCGCTCCAAATCAGCATCCTCTTCTCGGATAGCGCCGATAACAGCGATAAGGGCTTGCTCAAGAGCTATTTCTCTATTAGTCATTATTATCTTCCTTTAATAATTGAAAACAGAATCATAGCTCATTTCAGACATTGGGTGTTGATGTAGCCCTGCAAATAGCCAACCTGCTTCGTCACTGTGGCGATTCGCTTTCTGAGGGTGAAATAATCCCGTTCAGCGGAGTCAGTAAGTCGGGGGCCGGAAGCATCGCCCAGGCCGCCGGTGCTGGTCGCTCCGTTCGCGGGACATTTTGCGTTGAGCTGCAGCCGGCGCTTGCCAGAAGAAACATCGCGCTCAAGCTGATCGATAGTAGCTTTGGCATCTGCCAGTTCTCCGGTGTATTTGGCGTCCAGCGCAGCGACATCACGCTGGCGCACCTGCATGTCTTTGATGGTGGCGTTAGCCAGGTTGAGATTCTTGGTGGCCTTATCGCGCTGATCTTTGTAGGTGATGGCGTTGCCGCGGTAGTGGTTAATCGCCCAGGCCATGGAAACCAGCAGGCAAATAACGACAGCGCAGATGATTGCTGTTAATCGGCTCATTTCTGGCCCCACTCGCAAACTTTACGCTCTATCTCGCGCCTTGTGATCAACCCCTTCCACTGCTTGCCGCCGGCATACGTCCAGCGCTGCAGCTCTTTGCATGCTCCAGGCACATCTCCAGTGTTCAGTTTCTTCAGCAGCGTGGAACTGGCGAAAGCACCAGAGCCAACGTTGTAGGTGAAGGAATAAAGCGCGGCGCGGGTAGGTTCAGGGATTCGAACCTTGATCAGCGGGTCGATGGTGCTTGCCACCTTTCGCAGATCTGCCTTCAGCAGGTTGTCGCATTCTTTGTCGGTATAGCGGTGACCGCGGCGAATGTCGGCACCGGTGTGCCCATCGCAAACAGTCCATACACCGACGACATCCTGATAAGCATAATATCGACGCCCTTCCAGGCCATCAGCATTACCCAGCATTACAGCTGCAATAGTAATAGCTCCGGATCCGCCAACAATGGCACCCACCAGCTTATTCCTGAGTGTCGGGTTCATTTCGGCTCCTGCTGCGGCGGTTGTCTTCGCGGATCTTGAAATACAGATTCGTCAGGTACGTCAGTACGGCAATGATGATACCCACCAGCACGCCGATCGCATTCCACTGCTCGGGGCTGTAGGCATTCAACATTCCGTTGAGGATGCTCCCGGCTGAAGCACCATAGGCTGCACCAGTGGTTATTTTTTCCATTCGATACATGCTCTCACCTCGCGTTATTTGCGGGTGCTGTTCGTGTAGTAGGAAAGGCCGTCAGACACGATAGCTACGGGGCATCTGGAATTGATTGTCTGCGGCCTGAATAAAAAACCCGGCGACAGGCCGGGAATATGAGGGTGTGGCAATGTCGGCTCTTCGGCCTAAGGGTCCCAGGTAGTGGGTTTGGTTCGCCTGGCTGGAATCGAACCAGCGTTAATCCAACTATGCGCTGGGAGCTTTACCACTTAGCTACAGGCAATAAAAAAGGCCGCCTGAGCGACCTGTTTAATCTGAATCTTTTTTCACAACCCAAGCCAGCGCAGAAAACCCTTAAAGCCTTCCGCTTGTCTTTTGTAATGTGAAACACACTCATCAATAACGTCGTGAGCTGTGACTGAGCGAAGTAGCTTATTACCCACTTCTTTGTGCACTTTATCGATGACATTGAAGATGCGGACACTAAAAGCATCATCTACCTTTTTCACTTCGTAGCGATAGGTGATGTTGTTAGTGCCACCAACATAAAGTTGAAAATCCTGCATGATGTCTACCAAGTGATTTTGCCTTGCGATAATTCTACATAGCCGAAATTTAATTCATAGGCGATATCTCAACTGCAATGGCAGATTAGCACGAAAAAATAAAGCCCCGCACGATGGCGAGGCTCTTAATTCTTTGTCGACCTGCGAAGCTATGGCGACGATATCAGATTTACATGAAATGTATGCTATTTAATTGACTTTTGCAACACCCTGCTGCGAAAAAGTCGCCTTTTGTTGTGATCGTGTTCTCACAGCGCAACGAAGAGAGTCACCATCAAGCTGCTTAAAGATGGCGCACATGGCATGCCAGTAATCGGCGTAGTTATGGCACCAGTTATCAGGCTTAACGCCGCTCAGAGCCGCCAGGTCCTGGTGCTGATACGCATCCTTTCCCGCCAGTTCCGCTTTGACGTCCTGCGCCGCCAGCCAGATAAGTTTCTTCAGGCGCTCCACCGTCTTACCGGCCACCTTTTTCGCGCCGAGCTGATCCCTGAACTCTGCCCAGGCCCACTGTGTAATCGCTACCTGGTACTCGAAGCGGATATTCTCGCTGTAGTTCCACAGGAGCCACGCTTTCTGGTGGTCTTCCAGCGACAGGACAGCGCGGCGCCATGATGCGGTCACGAACTCCACCGGGCCAACCAGCGCAATGGATGAGCCTTTCGCCCGGGACTGGCTGCCGCTCATCGGTGGTCCGTCCGGGTTGACCATGCGCTGCTTATCTTTGTCGAATACCTTCATCCTCCCCCGGCTGCGCGCCGTCGCGCTGAATTGCGCATTCTCAGCGAAAGCTACCAACTGTCCCTTCGTCGCCCCGCTCAGATCGGCAGTTGCCACAATGAGCTGCTGACGTACGTATTCCAGTTGCTGACTGTTCATGCGGCTTCCTTATGTGGCTGGTTGGTTTTGGTCTGGCTGTGCTTTGCTACTGGCGGCATGCTGGCGCGCTTAACGCTTTCTGCCTGGTACCTCAGGAAATCGGCGTGGTTCATGCGGCCTCCTGCTGTTTCAATGCGCGAAGGTCTGCCCGGGCCTTGGCGCGGATGCCGTCCAGCTCTTCACGGGTGTATCTGTGGGTTTCGTTGTCGGATTCCAGCGCCAGCACGCGCTCTTCGCCAATCAGTTCGACCAGCGCTGCGCGGTACGCCTCAATGTTCCCGGATTTGTGAACGTTGCAGGCGGAGCACTGAAGCCAGATATTGTCCTGGTTAAAGCGAAGCTGTGGCGCGGCGGCCGTGGTGCGGTAATGCCCGGCATGCCAGGCAAAAGCGGTCTTTGCTCCGCAGGAGATGCATCCATGCCCGGCGGCCAGCAGCATTTCGCGCCGCCAGTCGTTGAAAGCGCGCTGAGTCATCTGCACCCAGTGACGGATCGGCTTCAGTTCATTGCGACGCGCAGCGCGCCGCTGGCGGCCTGCCTTCTCTTCGGTGCGCTTGCGCTGCGTTTCCTTCTGCTGAGCGGCTTCGCGGGCTTTTGCGGTCTGTTCTTTGCCGATCGCGCTGGCGCACTCGAATGAGCAGACCACCTGCCCTTCGCGGACCGGGTGGAACCACTGGCGACAAGCTTTATGGGCGCACTTGCGGCGTGGTAACTTAGCCATGCGCCCTCCGTGCCGCGAGACGCAGCCATTTCTGATCCACCAGGCGGGCGGTGTAGCCCTTCAGTGTTGGGATTTCGGACGGCTTAACCGCGGGCTTACGCTGGCGGCGCGCCGGAACGCGGAAGATTTCGTTTGTGATGACGCGTGCGAGAGGACTACCCACGGGAAGCCCTCCATTCCTGAGCCCAGGCAATGCGCTTACTGGATGCTTCAGAGAACTTCACGCCGCGGTCGGTACCGAACCAGTAAATCGCCTCGATGACATCTACCATATAGCGCTTGCTGGATTTGGATGTGCGGACGCCGAAATAAACACGGCCGCCATTGATGCCCGGCGCGGATTTCTGCTCGCTTTCCGGGTTCTGCATCTGACTGACCAAGACAGTGATAAGGTCTTTCCATTCCTTCGGCTCAAGCTTTTCGCCGTACCAGACAACCTGGACAGAGAGGTCTTTGAGCAGAGGCCACATCAGACGGTTCTGCTTGTCGGTGCGGGTCTCTTCCCGGGCCTCTACTACCATCGGCGCGCGCGGGTTTACCGGCAGGGTGCGAATGAATGCTATGAGGTTGTCTTTGACGGTGTCGTTGACGATGCAGTAGTGCTGTTTCATACGCCACCTCCGAGAGGTAACGCAGAATGCAGAAAATCGCAGGTGCATTTCTGCATCTGTGACAAGATGAGGAGTTCAGATTGTGGTCGCATTTAAGTCCCCTTAAATGCGCAGAAGTCACCGGAGTTGTTCAGGCTCCGATGACATGATTATGGCGGGTTGATTATGGAAAATCAAACGTCAGGACTTAACAAAATGCCATTGTTACTTTCTGCCAGGCGGAGGTGACGGGGGTGCCGCGGGTCGTTCATAGACTGTAGGTGGTGGTGGATTTTTACCTCCACGCATACCATCCCTACTCGGCGGGATTGTGTACGGTGGTGGCGTCGGTGCTTTTCTGGACATATTCTACCTCTGGATTATCCTGAAGAAACTCAACCCATTTGATATCAGATGATTTCAGCAGCATGAACTTAACAGTTGGCATATCTATATAATCACCCTTTTCACTTATCCATGATGGGTTCCTTAACAGAAAATGCCCTTTTTCAGGTTGTGAAGGCCACTCTTGGGGCCAACCAAACACTCGCCTATCATCTTCTAAATGCAAGATTACATGCACTGGGCAAGTGTTGAACGCGCCAAACCACTCACAATGATATGAGGATTGTTTTGTAAACTTAGCCCACCTCATGAATGAATGAAATAAATCATTGTTTGCAAATAAACTAAATACAAACCCTAAAATTATTGCTGCTGCATAAGACCACACCGTACTTACATCTTGGGTCCACGCACCTAAGCTCCAACTTTGGCCAAAGTAAAAAAGAATATGTTTTATACAAAAGACCATTCCCTGGATGAAAACAACAAAAATCAGTGCCTGAACAATTCTTTCAAACTGCGATGGCTTGGGATAAGACGTAAATGCATAAAAAATCCAAGCTGTTAGAAATCCGGGTAAAAGGAATTTTAAGATATCAAATAACTCAGTACTTAAATCTTCCATTTTTCTTTAATGCCTTAACTGGATTTTTTTGGCGGAGTTGGCGGTGGAGCGGGTCTGCTGTATGCCTTAGGTGGATTGGGGTTAATCCCATCTTGGGCATACCCAGGCTGAGGCTTGTCATTGCTCATGCTTTCCTCGTTAGCTATCGTTAGTTGGAGTTGAACACAAAAATTAGAGAATTAAATTATTTAATTACATCAGCTAAATTATTTTTTCAAGATGCAAAATGAGAGGGAGTAACTTTAATGTGTTAAGAACACCGCCACGTTTTTGATATCATCAATTTTCATACCCCTACCCTCCCCCAAACCATCAATACCCGCTTCATCGCCGGACTGTTCCGGCACTCCTGGCAGATCACGTTCACCGACTCAGCACGGCGGCCGGATTTCTTTTTTGCCTGCGACAGCGAATAAACACGGTGACCTTTCGGACCTTCAAACTTCAGCTCACCGGTGTTTACCATCACCGATATAACGCTGGAGATGCTCCGGTAAGTTTCCCCCATGGCATCTGCGATTTGTGTAGCTCCCAGCTTGCTGCCATCGCTCAGTACGGTCACGATCCGTGCAGGGTAACTGCTATCGCTTACTCTTCTCGCTTTTGCGCTGCTGAATGCGCCTTTCATCGCCCGGTTCTTCAGATGATGAGCACCCTCGCCTTTACGCCACTCCTGATATTTCGCTTCACTGGTGAAGTAGCCGAAGCCAGCCATGCTGAAAATCAGCCCAAGTCCGCGCAGGGCAGATATTTCACGGTCCAGGCCCTTGCCACTGATGCCAATTACCTCAATGAGGTCAGCGCGTTTAACAGGCTGGTTAGTGGCCACGTAATCAACGATGCGTTGTTTTAAGCTGTCCATCTCACACCATCCCATTCGACTTGTTGCGGTTGTACTTCGCCTGAAGCAGTTGGATCGGCGTGGGCCCATGCTCGGCAGCCGGTGCTGCAATTGCACGGCGTACCGCCGGTACTGGCTTACCCTCGGTGACGCGCTTCTCCCACATGTCCAGCAGATCACCCGCCTCGCGTGCCAACTCACCATGCGTTAACTGGCGCTCTGTGCTGCGGTGACGCAGTTCGACGCAGATGTGGTACATGACCGGCTGTGACCATGGGAATTGCTCGCTGGAGGTGAATTCGAACGAGCGGTTACGCCAGTCCCAGTATTCGGCGATCACCTGATCAACGGTGATACCCAGCGCACCGCCACTTTGCTTGCACCAGGCGACAAACTGACCCGGAGAAGGCAGGAAAGGTCGCTCCTGTCGGCGGGCAATACGCATACCGGCATCGACCTGAGCCATTGAGTGGATCCCGTTCTCCTGAAAGGCCAGCAGCCACTGGCGGCGGAATTCGTTCAGGTCGTCCTGGGTGCGGAAGTTTGCCATGCTGGCCGGAAAAGCGGCACGTAGCTCGTTGAACAGCTTGTTGAATACCTGAGCCACCTGCTCGACCGGCGCGCGCTCCTGGTACTGTTCTGGCAGGTTATGGGCCATGCGGCTCATCTGCTCGCGGTCGTGGTTGTGCATCTGCTCTGCAAGAGATTTCATCGCATCACCTCATAGGCCCAGTCAGTGTTGTTGAAGTCCAGATCCGGTTTAGCGGCTGGCTTGGCAGCGAACTTAGGCTTAAACAATCCCTGATATCCGTTCGCAATACTGGTGTTGATCACGTCGACCGGGTTGTGCCCGTCTTGCAGGCACTCTTTCAGCAGCTTGAACGCCTTCGTGACGGTCAGCTCAGTTTTGATCGGCTTGCCAGATTGTTTACGGTAGGCAACCCATTCTTCCCAGGCGGTTTGATTTAGCCATTCAGGAACGTCAATTCCGAGCGGATCAAACTTGCTCTTCCCCCCTGGGGGATTAGAGGGGGTATTAGGTTTTATATTTGTCTTTGGAAGAATGTCTTTGGTGTTCCCTATTTTCAGGGATACCTCTCCCTGTTTTTGGGGATGGTTATCCCTGTTTTCAGGGATAGTTTTGTGGGTGGTTTTGCTATCCCCGGTTTCAGGGATGGTAATAACATGCGTTACAACTTCAGCGACCGGAAAACTGACCGGGCACTTTGCACATTTTGGCTTTGTGTAAGCCCAGCTATCCAGGAGTGTGTTAATCCCGATGTAACGTGTCTGCCCAATTCTGCGCATCTTGATGATGTTGCGATAAGCCAGGCTGAGCACAGCTTCAGAAACGTGCTTAACGGCCAGTCTGGTTTTATCTGCGATGAGACTGTTGGTGATCCTGTCTTCTTTCTTGGACCAAC
>Ga0308157_10002830_pt1 | contig 26959 bp, 21 predicted proteins | sample PhyBR1_FD_201035 | JGI IMG/M metagenome (GOLD analysis project Ga0308157, IMG submission 201035) | Phyllosphere microbial communities from UC Gill Tract Community Farm, Albany, California, United States - DLSLB.R1 | ecosystem: Host-associated > Plants > Phyllosphere > Unclassified | place: USA...
GTAAGCGCCGGAAATAAAAAAGCGACCGTGACCCTGAAAGCAGGAATGGTGGGGACGCTGGTAATGGAGTAATTTAATAAGTGGAAAACCAGATAGCCAACATAAAGGACAAACTTGAACAGCTAAGAAAGCTGGACAAAAAGTATGTTATCTTTGGTTCTCCCAAACACCGTTACCAATTAAATCCGAAAATTTCAAAACAACAGATTGAAAATTTCGAAATAAAGTATGGAATCGAACTGCCTGATGGATATGCAAAATTTTTGATGCATTTGGGAAATGGCGGGGCCGGGCCTTTTTATGGAGTAGAAACTTTAGAAGGCTCCCTGTTTGATGATTTGGATTATAAAGATCCGGATACAATATTGAATCTTTCCAAACCATTTCCGCATAGTACTGCCTGGAATTTGAATTTCGATTCTGTATTCGATGTAAATGAAAACGAAGCCGAATACTATTTAGAACTTGAAAAATTTGAAGAAGTTTATTTTGCAACTTCACTAATGGATGGCAGTCTTGCTGTTTGTAATTTAGGCTGTGGTATAAATGTTCATCTTATCGTAAATGGAAACGAATACGGCAATATGTGGACTGACAATAGGTCTGGCGATTATGGCATACACCCTTTTGATGAACTTGGTAATAAAGAACGGATAGGATTTTTGGATTGGTATGAACTTTGGCTGGATAATTCGCTTGAAAAGATCAACACTGAACTTTCAGTACAAAACGCTTCTTCCAACCAACCAAAACCATGGTGGAAAATATGGTAAATTGTAATTTGTATAATCCTTATCAAAAGAGCAATGAAGATCTCCCTCATACAAACCTCCCTGACCTGGGAAGACCCGCAGGCCAACCGTGCCAACTTCGAAAAGCTTATCAACAGCATCGATGCAACTGACCTTATTATCCTGCCGGAGATGTTCGCGACGGGGTTTACAATGAAACCTGAAGCTGTTGCTGAAACCATGAAGGGCGAAACCACTGCGTGGATGAAGCGAATGGCCGCTGTCAAAGACTGCGCCGTGACGGGAAGCCTCGTTATTTCGGAGAACGGGAAGTATTACAACCGCCTGCTGTTCGTTTATCCTGATGGGGAGATCAAAACGTACGATAAGAAGCACTTATTCTCTCTTGCCGGGGAAGAAAAGGCATATACAGCAGGCAGCGATAAACTGATCGTGGAATACAGGGGATGGAAGATATGCCCCTTGGTGTGCTATGACCTGCGTTTTCCTGTGTTCGCCCGTAATGTGGAGGGATACGAACTGCTGCTCTATGTTGCTAACTGGCCGTCGCCACGCATTTTTGCGTGGGATACTTTATTGCAAGCCCGTGCCATCGAGAATATGTGCTATGTTGCAGGCGTGAACCGCATTGGCGAAGACGCCAATGGCCACCACTACCCCGGGCATTCGGCAATGGTGGATTGCCTGGGTGCAACGGTCATTGATGCTTTAGGTGATGAAGGTGTTTTTTCCGTAGGACTAGACCGTGAAAAAATGCTTGAAGCGCGCAAAAAGTTCGGTTTCCTGAACGACCGCGACCGCTTTACCCTCCAAGGTTAAAGGACTGCTCGACATCCCAGTTTTGCCGTACGTCGATAAGATCGTCGCGCCCGTTGGTAAACCAAATAACTTCTTCGGGCTGGCGTTTGTCGAGATAGCTTCCGGTATCCCACTCACGGTTCTTATTATCGTCATAAATTACGCGGAGGCGGTACTTATCCGGAAGTATCGCATCAAAATTGATCTGTGTCTGCCCTTCCGAATAATAGGTTTCCTTAACCTCTCCTTTGGCATTGGTCAATTCTAATATCAGCGGGAAACGGTTCACATTTTCGAGCTTTACCCGCATATTACCGTATTCGCTGTACGTCCTGGTGGCAAGGGAATATTTTAGAGAGTCGGTTTGTTTACCGTAAAAGTCTGTCATAGCGCCCGGCATGAGCCTAAAAGTATACTTCTGGTTTTCTTCTTTGACAAAATCAAATTCGAGCTCCTGCCTGAGGTCATTATACATATAGGTGAACGGCACCTGTACAGAATCTTTGTTGAACAGCCTTATTTTAGTGCTATCTATAGCAACGAGCGGTGTCGATGGCTTCAGCATGAACTTTTCCCTGAAATGAAGCCCGCCTTTTTGAACTGCTTCTACCTTTAGCGAATCGACTGCTTTCATCTCCTTGAACTTAACGGTAAAATCTTTTATCGAGTCGCGATGGCTTACCTGCACTTTCAGCGAATCAGCCACCAGGCCGCGTGGCAGCCATACGTTAAGCGAATCCTTACCCGGGAACTTTGTCACCACCGATGCGATCTCCTCTGTTCCGGCACCATTACGCACTTTTACCTTCATGTCTTTAGGATCGCCCTCGTAGGGGGCATATAACCTGTTAGACGATGCCTGTGTAGGCTTAAAATACTTGAAAGCTGGCTTTTCCTGAAAAAGTTCCAGCTGATATCCTGTTATAAGGCTGTCAGGAACATTTATAGTTTCATTCATGAACGCGATCTTATCCGTCTTGGGATCAAACCTGTAATTGTTGTTCTTATCCTTAAGGGCGATAAGATGGTACTTTCCTTCCTTGAGATTTTCCAGTGAGAAGTTGACCATGCTGTCGAGCGTGTTGGTCACATACCTTGGACGTTCTTTATAAATGGTGGAATCGTTGAATGTTTCGTTGGCTTCATACAGCATTACGGTCACGAAATTGTCCGTATCGCGCGAATAAGCATCTTTAATGCCCCCTCTTAACGTGAGCGAGTCGATATAAGTTCCAGTTGAGAAGATGAACTTGAACTGCGAATAAGGGTTGCTTTCATTATTGTCGGTAATACTCTGCCCGAAATTAAAACTATAGGTGGTATTTTCCTGCAGCGTATCTTTTATCTTAATGCTGATAAACCTGCTTGCACTTCCCATTGGGATGATGTCAGGCTGGGTCTTCATCGGCGGGGAAATGATAAGCTGTTTATTGATGTCCTTTACCTTGATGTACTCGTTAAAGTCGATGCGTATCTCCTTGCCTTTGAACCCTGTGCTCATATTTCGTGGCGAACTGCCAACAAGCACTGGCGGAATGGTATCTTTTGGGCCACCGGTAATGCCGCCACGTTTGGCGCATCCGGTCAACATTATCGAAATAAGGAATATATAGAGGAAAAATCTACTTTTCAGCATGTTGTATTCTTTGACTGCACAAAATAACGATTATATTCAGTGTAATTAAAATGTTTTTGGAAAATGTTTCGCCGGTAGGGTTTTTCTGTTCATAAGTGTTACCATGTAACCAATTAGTATAAATTAAGACAATACAGCCTCATTCGCAGGCTGCGGTCGTACATTAACCTGCCAAATGAAAAAAAATTATCTCCCGGCCACATTTTTTATCAACACATTATTGCTTTTAACTTCAATAACCGGCTTTTCGCAAACACTTCAATGGGGCAAGCGCGGGGGAAGCAGTGACGAGATACCCGGCGGGCTGGTCATGAGACACGAACAAGTAGTCTCAATGGCTGCCGACCATCAGGGAAATGTTTTTGCCTTATCACCAGTTGGGATATCATCGCTGAATGTTGATGGCGTTGAGAAAGAGAACTACAGTGCTTATGACGGAGGCGGAGGCCCGGGGCTTGATTATATGATATCCAGCTTTGATTGCGATGGCGAACTTCGATGGGCCAAGGTGATCGGCGGGCCTGACAGCGATTATTTCAGGACTATAAAAATTGATGGTGCGGGCAGTGTATATACCGCGGGCGATATGTGGAACCTACAAACTACATTTGCTCAGGACATACATTTTGATGAAGACCTCGTGATCCCTTATGGCGATGGAAGTGTGAACAGGCAGTCGCTTTACCTTGTAAAATACAGCAATGACGGCGAACTCGAATGGGTGCGCACACCGCAGCCTGCCGATATAGATTTTGTGGAATCGATCACAAAGAACCGTTCACTTGGCAACGAAGTTGATAAAGAGGGCAATTCCTACTGGCTGTGCAGCATCATGCAGGGAAGCTACTGCAATGGCTCCTACATAAACACTGCCGAAGGCAGTACGCTGCATATTTTTAAGTACGATTCAGCAGGCGAATTCGTTTCTGCACACCCTATGGACATTCAGATACAAGGCTACCCCATGTATACTTTTAAAATGGTGCGCAATAACGACACAGGCATAGTATATATTGCAGGCCATCGCTACAGTACCGAAGAAAGCGATAAGGTCATAATTGACGGACAACTGCTGCAGGGCACCATGTATATTGCCGCTTTTGATGACGAAGGTTCATTTTTATGGAAAAAGGAAAATATAGAAACGGTGCAGGGACCATGGCTTAATGACCTTACGCTCGATCCGCAGGGCAATGTTTATATTACCGGAGGAACATGGAACAACGATGGATTTGGCAACCAGGTATTCGCGTCGCCTACACCTTACATATTCCCATTTGTAACAAAATTCTCGGCAGGGGGTAATGTGCTTTGGGCCTCTCATGCCATCACTGAAGCCGGGATCGATGCCAAGGCGATCATTGTAAATGGGAACGAAGTGTTAGTGACAGGTGGGGGCATAGGCATCGAATGGGGCAATTTTGAAGTGCCTATGGTTATGAATGCAGGATATGATATTTATATGGCACGCCTCAACCGGGAAACCGGCGCCGCACTGGGCCTCACATCTGTAGTAAGCGGTAATCCGTCGTGGGACTACGGTTCTGCGCTTGCTTCTGCGAACGGCAACTATTATGTAGGTGCAGAATTTTCTACCAACATTACTGTGGGAGGCGAAACATTGTATAATACAGGCTCGCAATCCGATTTTGCAGTGATGAAGTACGGCACGGAGTCCTGTTGCGTTTTCCCGTTACCGGAATTCAGCTTTCAACGCGAAGGAGGCGAATTCAGTTTTGACTATACCGGAGAGGGCTTTACTACTATCGCATGGGACTTTGGCGACGATACCGGAACATCAACTATAGAAGATCCTGATCATAGTTATACGGAAGATGGCGATTATGTAGTGTGTGTCACCGTTACGAACGACTGTGGCAGCCAGCAATATTGCAGGCAGGTAACTGCAGCCGGAACAGCTGGAACAAGTGATCGTGCATTGGAACAGTTAAAAGCGTATCCCAACCCGGTAAACAATTTGCTTACCATAAGCAGCAACAGTGAACTCTCTTATGTTTTGTATTCTGTTCCAGGTGCAAAGATACAAGACGGCTCATTGTTCACCGGCCAGCAACAGATAGACATGCGATCATTGCCATCCGGATTTTATATCTTAACGCTTAAGAATGGCCAGGGTGAACAAAAAACAATAAAGGTGGTAAAAGAGTAATTACGAATGCGCGAATGCCATTGCCACTATGCTCACGCGCGCGCCGGGGATCTTCAGCAATTCCCTTCCGCAGGCTTCCAGTGTGGACCCCGTGGTAATAACGTCGTCGATAAGCAAAAAGTGTTTGCCGTGGTCGGCTTCAGTAAAGTTAACCCCGAAAGCCGTTGCTATAGCGGCGCGTGCGGCAAGGTCTTTCTTTGTCTGCGTTTTGGTGTGTACGGTCTTTACCAAAATGCCTTCGTTATGATGCTTACCCAAACCATCCGCCAGTGCCTTACCGAATTCCGTAACCTGGTTGTAGCCGCGCTGGCGTAGTTTCTTCGGGTGCATGGGTACGGGAATGATATCGGTAACCGACCGAAGCGCCTCCACGGTTTTCAGGTCATTCACATACCATTCGCCCAAAAGCCTTGCCACCTCCTGCTGCCTGCGGTACTTAAGATTGTGGATCATCTGCTGCACCATGCCCTCTTTATGGAAATACACGAACGCTGACACATGCTCCACCGGCAGCCTCCCATAGAATTTTTTATACGCCTCATTCTCCGGGTTGAGGTGTTGCAGGGTAAAAGGCATGTCGTGGCGGCAGGCGGTGCACACTACGTCCTCGCTTTCCAGCAAAAGACCTGTGCAGCCGTTGCAGGTTTTCGGGAAAAGGAGGTTGAAGAGGGAGCGGAGCATTTACTGGCTTTTTGGATAAAGATATAAAACTTTTTATTTCTGTAACATCAGCCTGATTTTCTGTGTAATTTACTACACTTATAAATATAGGTTTTATATTTTTGCACCACTATGGCAAAACAAGAAGATCAATTTAAGAATGTTATCTCGCACGCGAAGGAGTATGGATTTATTTTCCAGTCCAGCGAGATATACGACGGGTTAAGCGCTGTATACGACTACGGCCAGAACGGAGCAGAATTAAAGAAGAACATCAGGGAATACTGGTGGAAATCGATGGTGCAGATGCATGAGAACATCGTGGGCATCGATGCCGCAATATTCATGCACCCTACCACATGGAAGGCTTCGGGCCACGTAGACGCGTTCAACGACCCGCTCATCGATAATAAGGATTCCAAAAAACGATACAGGGCCGACGTGCTTATCGAGGATTATGCCGAGAAGCTGAACCAGAAAGCCCAAAAGGAAATAGAAAAAGCACGCGTTCGCTTTGGCGAAGCCTTCAATGAAGAGGAGTTCGTTACGACCAATGCCCGTGTGCTGGAATACAAGGCCAAACAGCGCCAGATACTGGAGCGCATGGCCGCATCATTGGGCAGCGAGAACCTGGCCGATGTAAAAGCCCTCATAGAAGAGCTGGAGATCGCCGACCCGGAAACAGGATCGCGCAACTGGACAGAGGTAAGGCAGTTTAACCTGATGTTCGGCACCAAGCTGGGTGCTGAGGCTGCCAATGCTATGGACCTGTACCTTCGCCCGGAAACGGCGCAGGGTATCTTCGTTAACTTCCTGAACGTGCAGAAAACCGGCCGTATGAAAGTGCCGTTTGGTATCGCGCAAACGGGTAAGGCGTTCCGTAACGAGATCGTGGCAAGGCAGTTCATCTTCCGCATGCGCGAATTCGAGCAGATGGAAATGCAATTCTTTGTCCGTCCGGGCGAAGAGATGAAATACTATGAGTACTGGAAGGAAACCAGGCTGAAATGGCACTTGTCATTGGGTCTTGGTAAGGAAAACTACCGTTTCCACGACCATGAAAAGCTGGCACACTATGCCAATGCCGCTGCCGATATCGAGTTCAACTTCCCATTCGGTTTCAAGGAACTTGAGGGAATCCACTCGCGTACCGACTTCGACCTGAAAGCGCATGAGCAATTCAGCGGGAAGAAGTTGCAATATTTTGATAACGAGCTTAACGAGAACTACGTTCCGTATGTAGTGGAAACGTCTGTAGGGCTTGACAGGATGTTCCTTGCGGTATTCTCTACTGCATTGAAAGAGGAAACGCTGGAGGATGGCTCCACACGTACCGTACTAAGCCTTCCGGCTGTACTGGCGCCGACCAAAGCCGCCGTACTTCCATTGGTTAAGAAAGACGGGCTTCCGGATGTGGCAAAACAGATCATTGAAGACCTTAAATGGGATTTCAATGTGGCCTATGACGAGAAAGATGCTGTTGGCCGCCGTTACCGCAGGCAGGATGCGCTGGGCACGCCTTTCTGCATCACGGTAGACCACCAGACACTGGAAGACCAGACCGTAACTATCCGCCACCGCGACACTATGCAACAGGACAGGGTGAAGATATCCGAACTGAGAGGCATCATCAACGAAGAGGTTTCGGTAAGGAACTGGCTGATGAAGATGTAATAGATAAGGCTCCTTTCGGAGCCTTATTTTTTTGAATGACAATTTATGCAGTGTGAAGTTTTGAATTTAAATAAATCGTAATTTTATCTATTCAACTTCTTCATTCAAAGCATTCCATCCCCTTGCCTTCAACAGTATTTTTGTATTAGCACGCGTTATCAGGTGGATCCCCTCGCTTTCCTGTGTCATGTGGCCAATTACCGTAAAATTCGGATTGCCCTTTATCTTGTCGAAGTCCTCCATTTTAATGGTAAATAAAAGCTCATAATCCTCTCCGCCGTTAAGTGCCACGGTCGTGATGTCGATGTTGAACTCCTCGCAGGTATTGATAAGCTGCGGGTCGACCGGTATTTTTTCTTCGTACAGGTTGCAGCCCACACCACTCTTCTTGCACAGGTGGATGATCTCACTTGACAACCCGTCCGAAATATCGATCATCGATGTCGGCTGTATTTCCAGCGCCTTCAAAATATCCTTAACATCCCTGCGGACCTCCGGTTTCAGCTGGCGCTCTATCAGGTAGCTGTAAGCATCCAGGTCGGGCTGGTTATTGGGATTTACCTGGAACACCTGCTTTTCGCGCTCGAGCACCTGCAGGCCCATGTAGGCCGAACCCACATCGCCGGTAACCACAAGCAGGTCGGTACTGCCTGCTCCCTTTCTGTAGGTAATCTCGCCCTCCTCAGCCTCACCAATTGCCGTAATGCTGAGGATCATGCCCTTGGTCGATGACGTTGTGTCGCCACCAATGATATCCACCCCATAGACCTTTGCGGCAAGCTTGATGCCGTCGTATAACTCATCCAGGGCTTCGATCGGAAAACGGTTGGACACCGCTATCGACACGGTTATCTGTGTCGGATTGGCGTTCATAGCGCAAATGTCTGACAGGTTAACTATTACTGCCTTGTAGCCCAAATGCTTGAGTGGCATGTACGCGAGGTCGAAATGTACACCCTCAATGAGCAGGTCGGTAGAGACTACCGCTTTCTTATCCTTAAAATCAAGCACCGCGGCATCGTCGCCAATGCCGGCAATCGTCGACGGCTGGGTTATTTCTATATTGCGGGTAAGGTGCTCTATCAGTCCGAATTCACCCATAGCCGAAAGGCTGGTGCGCTGCTGGTTTTTATCTTCGATCATTTTCTTTTGAGTTGCTCAGGTTCTTAGGGGGCTTAGTTGCCGGGGGGCAAAGGTACGAAGATCGTGGTGCAACGGCAAATAGGACTTTGGCAGTTCCAAAGCCGTATAGTTATCAATACATGATATTGATGGCTCCTATTCCGGTACTTTAGCTGCTTTCCAATACTCTATCACCTTTTTGATCACATCTCTGTATTCACTGTAATCTGTGATCTTGGTAAAAAATCCCTGCGCTGCTTTTTTGTAGGCCATTTTTATGGTCTCGGGATCGCTCGCGGTACTAAAAAATATATAGGGAACGGTCTTGTCATGAAGGTCGGCATCGGCCAGTACAAGGTCGCGCAGCTCATACCCACTCATCTTTGGCATGTTGATGTCGGAGAAAATAAGGAATGGTGAACTTTCGGGCCTTTTCAGGTATTCCATTACAAGTGTACTGTCGGGCAATATAACTACTTCATTATCATAACCCAGATCATCGATCACTTCTTTCAGGATCTCTCCATCCTCCTTGTCGTCCTCAATAATTATTATCTGTCCGTTTTTCTTCATAAAAAAGGATTTTAGTAAATGTACGGTATTTAGTGCTAAAAAGTTTTAGTCATGTCCTCGTCTACAACAATGATAAAATCGGCACTGTTCAGGTATTCCTTTTCCAGTTTTGATATGTCCTTTTGCGATACGGCAGCAATGGTCACGATCTTTACGCCCGGCTTTGCCCTTTTGAGGTACCAGTTGATGCCCTCAAAGTTATCACTATGGTACGTACCATTGTAATGTACAAAGATCGTACCTTTTTTGAGGTTCTGCGCTATAAAATACCCCATTGTGGCATCCTTTACCGCCTGTGCCTTCGGGAGGTTTTCCCCTCCGTGGCCCCCGGCCATTTCCTGCATTTTCATATAGCCCGGCAGTGTGGCATCATAAGCTATGGGTAAAGGGGCGACCCATGTTCTCTCTTCGGCAGTAAGGCCTTCGAGCGCTTCAAGTCCGCCTTTGTATACCTTGCTGGCATAGCGGCGCGGTATGTTGGTGGCAATGAACGGGTAGTTCTTTTCCTTGGCAAGATCTACCAGCGGCTTGTAGTCGGTCTTGTGGTTGTTCCAAAGCCGCGCCACGGTGTCAAAAGCTTTTTGGTCGATCTCACCCTTCAGGTACTGGTCAAGCTGCTTTTGGTTGTCGCGCTCTATCATTTCGGCGCCAAGCACAAGGGGTTTGATTTCTGAAAGGTCTTTTGTCAGTTCCAACTGCAGCCAGTGGATGAGGGAATTATCATGGTGTTCGCCAAACAGTACCACTTCGGTCTCGCCGGCAGCTTTCAGGAGTTTTTTATAAGTTGCCTTTTTGCCGTCCTTATTATAAATCTGGTAGGGCTGCTTGTCCTGGGCCAGGGATAAAGCCGATATAAGAAGTGTCGCTATAAGTATGCGGAATTTCATCGTACATTGTTTAGTGTTGCAAAAATACGGAATATTGTCAATACCTACTATCATAGAGCCACACTGTCTAAGGCCGGAAAAATGACTGGTCAAACTTTCCATAAAATAATAAATGATAGTGTTTTTCGGATCAATACTTCAAATGCACAGAAATTTACCGATAATCTCCTTATTTTTGATGTCCAAACAAAAAGCTACATCATGAAATACCACCAGATAGCCAGCAGCCTTTTCATTAAGAACCGTAAAAAGTTCATGGCCGAAATGAAGCCGAAAAGCGTTGCCGTATTCAATTCGAATGACATTTACCCTATAAGCGCCGACAGCACCATGCCGTTCCAGCAGCACCGCGACATTTTTTACCTGACAGGTGCCGACCAGGAGGAAAGTATACTTCTATTATGTCCCGATGCACCGTATGAGCACCTGCGTGAGATCCTCTTCCTGCGTGAGACCAACGAGCACATTGCGGTATGGGAAGGCGAAAAGTTGACCAAAGCACGCGCCACCGAGGTATCGGGCATAAAAAATATCCAGTGGCTAAAGGACTTCGAGAAAACACTCTTCGAGGTAATGACCTACTGCGATACCATGTATATCAATACCAACGAGCATTACCGCTCGGCCGTGGAAACGCAGACGCGTGAGGACCGCTTCATCAAATGGTGGAAAGAGAAATACCCTGCACACCAGGTAGCCAAGAGCAATCCGATACTGCAAAGGCTTCGTTCGGTTAAGGAACAGGAAGAACTCGATCTGATGCAGAATGCCTGCAACATCACCGAGAAAGGCTTTCGCCGACTGCTTGGCTTCGTGAAGCCCGGCGTTTGGGAATACGAGATCGAAGCGGAGCTGATCCACGAATTCGTGCGCAACCGCTCGAAAGGGTTTGCCTACACACCTATCATCGCTTCGGGCAACAATGCCAATGTGCTACACTACATCGAGAACAACCAGCAGTGCAGGGAGGGCGACCTCATCCTGCTTGACGTAGCTGCCGAATATGCGAATTATTCATCCGACCTCAGCCGTACCATCCCGGTATCAGGCCGCTATACGCAAAGGCAGAAGGATGTATATAATGCCGTACTCCGCGTAAAAAATGAGGCCACCAAAATGCTCGTTCCCGGCACGCTGTGGAAGCAATACCATGTTGAGGTGGGCAAGATCATGACATCTGAACTGCTTGGTCTCGGCCTTATCGATAAAGCCGATGTGCAGAACGAAGACCCTGCATGGCCGGCCTACAAAAAGTACTTCATGCACGGCACCTCGCACCACCTGGGGCTTGACACACACGATTATGGGCTTTTGGCTGAGCCAATGCAGGCCAATATGGTATTTACCGTAGAGCCGGGCATTTACATCCCTGCCGAAGGCTTCGGCATACGCCTCGAAGATAACGTAGTGGTACAGGCCAGCGGTGAGCCATTCAACCTCATGAAAAATATACCGATCGAGGTGGAGGAGATCGAGAGTTTGATGAATGCATAGTTAGAAAGTTTCAAGTTTAAGGTTTAAGGTTTAAAGTTGCTTACTCCTGCTGAATACAAAGACAGCCCGCGACCCCGGGCTGTTTTTTATTTAATATATAACACTTTAGTTTTTGGATAACCCCTATTTTTGTATTTGTACAAACTTGCCCCGACAGCGGCAACCTGAAACTTTACACTTGAAACTTCTAAACTATAAAAACATAAACCTTGCCTATTCCGATACCGGGAAGGGCACTGCCATTGTACTGCTTCATGGTTTTTTGGAGAACAGCACCATGTGGGATTTCTTTGCCGGTGAGTTTGCCAAGAAGTACCGTGTTATCACCATTGACCTGCTAGGACACGGGCAGACGGAATGCCTGGGGTATATCCATACCATGGAGGATATGGCCGATGCCGTGCATGCCGTGTTGCACGAACTGCGCATCCGCAAGGCAATATTCATGGGGCATTCGATGGGTGGATATGTGGGCTTGGCCTTCGCCGAATTGTATCCCGATATGGTTAAGGGTATTGTACTGCAAAACTCCACCTCGCTGGCAGACAGCGATGAACGCAAGATCAATCGTGACCGTGCCATAAAAGCGGTAAAGCAAAACTATACCGCTTTTGTCCGTATGTCAATTGCTAATCTTTTCAGCGAAGAGAACCGCGAAAAGTTTGCCGATGAGATCGAGGCACTTCGAAATGAAGCCCTAAAAACGCCTTTGCAGGGTATCGTTGCCGCGCTGGAAGGTATGAAAGTCCGCAAGGACCGTGAAGTCATATTGCACTTCGCCCCGTATCCCATTGTCTTAGTTTTAGGAAAACAGGATCAAAGCCTGGTATATGACGAGCATGCGGGCCAGGTGGAAGGCACCGATGTAAAGTTCGTTACCTATCCGCATGGCCACATGAGCCACATCGAAAGCAGGGATGAATTGCTGAAGGAGGTTTTGGAGTTTTTCAAAAACTGCTAGTTGTCTTCCGTTCAGCGTCATTGCGAGCGCAGTTTATGGAGCGCGGCAATCTATACTTCGTTGTAATTAGTCTTATGATACATTGAAAGATCGCTTCGTTGTTCCTCCTCGCGATGACAGGTTCGGAAACTGTGACCAAAAACTAAACCTTCTCCACAAAATCAATTCTCTGATCCAATATCTCATTGATCAACCCGACCAGCTGTGTTTTGAACTCCTCTAAAAGTTCGCTATCCACCACATCTCTCTCCGGCGCAGTCCTGTCGTAACCATCTTTGTATGAAAAGCTCATAAATCCACTTTTCATGTTCTTGAACGATATGATGCCTGCTTCGGTTTCCAGTCCTCCCGCAAGCTCTTCGTACATAAAAACGTACGTGAGCAACTGTATCACTTTTTCGTTCTTTATATCGCCCGTAAGGCCATCCCATGCCTTTAAAGTAAGGTCGCGCTTCTCCACCTTACCCGTTTTATAATCCACGATACGCAGCCTGCCGTTGCGCTGCTCAATGCGGTCAATATTTCCGGAAATGAGGACGGGATAAGGCAGCCTGACATCATTGAGCCATCGTTCGTAGCGATGCTCAAGTGCCAGTACCTTTACGGCATCGCCATTGGCTAATCCGTTCTTTTCCTGCTTCAGGAAATTATGCACATTGCGTTTGGCTACTTCAAAAGCCAGCAGGTTGCGGCCCTTGCGTATCTCGCCTTCTTTATACACTTCCCTGAACTGTACCATAACCTCATCATCGGCAAGCGCAGCCATGTTATCCACATCATGCACTGCAAGGAATTTGTTGAGGTATGGCTTGTAGAGCTCTTCCAAAGCTCCGTGGATAATGGTTCCCAGCGTGTTCAGGGCAATGCTCTCCTCTACTTCCTCCGTTTCGCGGATGCGCAGTACCCGTTGGTAGTAAAACTGTATTGGGTTGCGGATATACCCTGTGAGCGCCGACGGTGAAAAGCCTTTATCGGTGGCGATCTCCTTAAGCCTGTCCATTACCTTTTGGGTCTTTGGCACAGTCATCGGAGTGTAGGCTTTATCGGGCAGGTAGGCATTGTAAATAACGCTTTCCAGGTTGTGTCCGGGTTTCTTTTCTATTTCCAGCTGGGTAAGGAAGCGGCTTCGTTCGCCCGCGTCAAGGCCTTCGCTTTCAGTATTATACAGCAGGTAAACATTCTTTGCGCGCAACAGCAGGTGATAAAAGTGATAACTGTATATTGCATCCTTTTCCCTATAGGTGGGCAGTCCGAGCTCGCGTTTTACGTCATAGGGGATAAAGGAATTCTGCACCTTGCCTGTTGGGAATTTGCCCTCGTTGACCGACGTGATGATCACATTCTCAAAATCGAGCACACGGCTTTCGAGCACACCCATGATCTGCAGTCCGGAGAGCGGTTCACCCTCAAACGATACTTCAGCCAGTTCGATAACCTGCTTATAAATGGAATGCAGCACACTAATATTGTCCATCTGCGGGTGCGCCTCATAATAATTAATGAGTTTGTTGATGACCTTGAAAATGGAATACAGGAATGCTTTAGTGATCTTGTCCTCTTCGTCATCTGTGCCCAGGAACGACTTTATCATCAGCAAAAGCTGAGAAAGCCTTTCGAGTATCTGCCCTGCATTATTGTCCCAACGCCCGAACAATAAGTTGAAAAATGGTGATGCCTCCCCTTGTATCTCGAACAGCTTTGAAAGCGAAAAGAAGGTAAAGTTATTGCGATTGATAATGTCAACAAGCTCTTCCGCGCCCACATATGGCTCTACCAGTGGGTGCGTGAGTATGTCCAACACCTCGCGATAATAAAGGGTGTAGCTTTTTTCACTTCGCCCAAGCGAATTGGTATGCAGCTTGAACAGCTTTTGCACCAGTATCTGCGCGGGGTTGTTGCGGCTGCTGTAGCCCATGGTGATATTCAGGCTGCCCACACTTGCCGGCAGGCTGTACAGTATGGGTATGAGCAGGTTTTCCTCGCCCAGTACCAGCGCGGTCTTGTCAAGGGTATGGCCGCCCTGCTGTATCTGCTCTATTATTTCGCCCGCGATCTTGGCTTGTCCCACGGTCTTGGGCGTGCCGATGATCTTTATGTTCTTGGCTTGGCTGAACTCATCCACGACCCACTCGAACGGATGTGTGGTATACTGCTTCCATTCCTTTTGAAAACGGCGGATGAAAAGCCCTGCATCGTGATAAGGATCGTTCAGGAAAGCATAGTCAATGTCCCAATATACCCTTGCCTGACCCATGGATAGCAGGTGCTGAATGATCTTTTCCTCAGCGGCATTCAGGGCATTGAATCCTGCAAATACCATCTGTTCCTTTTTAAAAGCATTGGAAAAGTGGTTGATGTTGCCGACAGCCTCCCGATAAATGAGCCCCTGATAGCCCACTCCTTTTTCGAGCAAATGCTTATAAAGGGCGTCGTAATATAAGGGTAGCTGTTTCCAGAATTCAAGGTAGTTGGCGATCATGGTGGTACGCTTGTCCACATCCACTGCCCAGTGTTCTATTTCCTGTATATTCTCGAGATAGGTAAGTACATATTTTGGATCAAGCAGGTAACGGTCTATCTCGTTGAAATCCTGGAGCAGGGTCTTGGCCCAGTTGGCATAAGTTTCAAAAGGCTGCTGTTTATCCTTTGGCGTAAGCTCAAGGTAAATGGTATAGAATTCGAACAATAGTTCGATAGCGTCTATGGAACGTATACCCGCCACATCCTGTATCAGATCTTCAATGCTTATGATGTGTGGGGCAAAAATAGTCCCGTTAAGTTTTCGCTTCAGTGCTTCGATAAGAAAAACCTTTGCCCGCTTATTGGGCAGTACAATTACAATATTAGATAACGACCTGCCATAGTTGGCTGTTAGTTCGGTGCTGAGCTTGTCTAGAAAAGTCCTGTCGTCCATGCTATAAAAATAAAAAAACGCCCCGATACTATCGGGGCGTCTTTCATTTATTTTGGTTATATCTGCTTATTCTTTGATAAGCTTGATCTCAACCCTCCTGTTTTGGGCTTTGCCCGCAGCAGTCTTGTTAGTTGCGATCGGCTTGGTCTCACCGAAACCTGTAGACATTAGCCTGTCAGCAGCGATTCCGCCTTCGATAAGGAAGTTCCTTACAGCACCTGCCCTGTTTTCAGATAGTGTCTGGTTAAGAGCGTTGCTTCCGTCGCTGTCAGTGTGTCCTTCAATGCTGAACTTAGCTTGTGGATATTCTTTGAAGATAGCAAGCATTGAGTTCAATACCGGCATAGTTTCTTCTTTGAACGTAGCTTTACCACTGTTGAACAGGATAGTCCTTGCGAACTCGTTAAGACGCTTGATCACTTCTTCAGTAACTTCAGGACATCCGCGGTTAGCAGCAGTACCTCTTACGTTAGGGCAAAGGTCATCTTTATCAAGTACACCGTCACCATCTGTATCTGGCCATGGACATCCGCCATTTTCTTTAGGACCGGCAACATCCGGACACTTGTCATCTTTGTCGGCTATACCGTCGCCATCAGTATCAGGACATCCCTGGAACTGAGACAGACCTGCAACATCCGGACAAGCATCATCTTTGTCAGCTATACCGTCACCATCACGGTCCGGACAGCCCTGGAATTCAGGAAGACCTGCTTCTTGCGGACATGCATCATCTTTGTCAGGAATACCGTCGCCATCTGTATCAGGACATCCCTGGAATTTTTCCGGACCTGCGATCTCAGGACAAAGGTCGTCTTTGTCATAGATCCCGTCACCATCAGTATCTTTACCACCGAACTTGAAGGTAAGACCTGCAAAGTGCTGTATGTGCCTTGGCACGTTAGCCTCAGCCTGATCTTCGAACGTGTGCTTGTAAGTAGACTGTAGTGTAAGGGCTACGTTCTCTGAGAACCAGAAGTTAACGCCCACACCACCATTTACTGTACCGTTACCCATGTCGTCGATCCATGTGTAACCACCACCTACCTGAACGAACGGGTTGAACCAGCTCTTCTGCAGGAAGCCATACTTGATCATACCGTCAATACCGTAGTAGGTAAGGTTGTCAACTTCATTCATTACATAATCCTGAGTACCAGGAGTACGTGTAATGATCTTATCAATTTTGTTAACTGATCCTGTAAGTCCAAAAGAGAATCCATCGCCTACGTGCCTTGACACGTTGATGTAAGATACAGACGGCAATATATTCCAGTCTTTAACTTTGAAATACTGGCTGAAATTGTCACCAAATTCTGATGCAGCACCAAAACGCGTACTTACCGCGTTGACACCAAATGAGATTGCCCAAGGATTGTCTTCGTCCTGTGCCTGGGCATTACCTAGCCCTAAGGCAAGCAACGCGCCGACAAATAGTTTGTTAAGATGTCTCATACTTTTTTGTTTTAATTACGAAAGGTTATATGAGACAAAATTACAGTGTTAAAACAACACAGCAAAACCTTTTATTAATAATTATCCTACTTATTGGCCCAAATTGTAGTTAAATCACTGTTAAAGCTTTCCCAACTGCGGTAAATGCAGCAATGGCAATATCCAAATGTTCCTGCGTGTGAGCAGCCGAAAGCTGTACTCTAATTCTTGCTTTTCCTTTAGGCACCACCGGGAAGAAAAACCCTGTTACATAAATACCCTTTTGCAGCAATGCATCGGCCATTTGTTGTGAAAGCTTTGCATCATAAAGCAGTACGGGCACAATAGCCGAATCACCATCGATGATATCAAAGCCTGCCTTCTTCATGCCTGCCTTAAAATAATTGGTGTTCCACTCCAGCTTGTCGCGTAGCGTTGTATCTTTTTTAAGCAGCTCGAATACTTTTATCGAAGCACCGACTATAGCGGGCGCCAGTGAATTAGAGAAAAGGTAGGGGCGCGAACGCTGCCTTAATATCTCAATGATCTCTTTTTTACCTGTAGTATAGCCACCCATGGCACCACCCAATGCTTTGCCCAGTGTACCGGTAATAATGTCTACCCTGCCCATAACGCCTTTGGCCTCCAGCGTGCCTTTGCCTGTTTCGCCTATGAACCCGGCGGCGTGGCACTCATCTACCATTACCATCGCGTCATATTTATCGGCAAGGTCGCATATCTTGTCCAACGGGGCAACAAGGCCATCCATTGAGAAAACACCATCGGTCACGATGATCTTAAAGCGCCTGCCTTCTTCATTGGCTTTTATGAGCTGCTCCTCAAGTTCCTGCATGTTACTGTTCTCATAGCGGTAACGGGCCGCCTTACACAAACGCACACCGTCTATGATAGACGCATGGTTAAGACTGTCGGATATAATGGCATCCTCTTCGCCAAGCAATGGCTCGAACACACCACCATTGGCATCAAAAGCAGCTGCATATAATATAGTGTCCTCCGTTCCGTAAAAATCGGCGATGGCCTTTTCAAGGTTTTTGTGGATGTCCTGCGTACCGCAAATGAATCGCACTGATGACATCCCGAATCCGTGTGTATCCAACGCATCCTTTGCCGCCTGTATCACTTCCGGGTGCGATGAGAGCCCCAGGTAGTTGTTGGCGCAAAAGTTCAGTACCTTTTGCCCGCTGTCCAGCGTAATTTCCGCGCCCTGCGGCGAAGCGATTATGCGTTCTTTCTTGTAAAGTCCGTTCTCTTTGATAGATTCGATCTCGGCTGTCAAATGATCTTTTATCTTTCCGTACATTTTTATCTTGTTTAGTTTGTTGTTATTAACCACAATGGCGATTATTGCAAATATATTATAAATTGCTCTTTTCAATTACAGGATTTCCATAATTGTAACGCCATCGCCAATATATACTAATGATTTTTTAACCACGCTTAATCCCATCGCCTCCAGCGCTTTTTGGTAATCGGTCAATTGCCTTTCGTATTTTGGCAAATGCGTACCGGTCTTATAGTCCAGCAGCCAGGCTTTGCTGTCTTTCACCGCTACCCTGTCGGGTTTTATGGTCGGCATTCCATAGGCTATTATACTTTGCTCGCCGAATATTACCATGCCATCCGCAAAAAAATCTGCGAGATCGGGATGGCAGACTACTTCTTTCAGCATAACCTCCACATCATCCGACTGTGAGCGCACGATAAGCCCGTTCTCTATCGCCTTCATTATGGCAATAGGGATGTCGTGGGCCGTCGTGACAAATGATAATATCTCGTGCATCACGTTACCGAACTCGATAGCCATCAACTGCTTCGTGCCCCACATGAGCGACTCGCGCTGCGCGATCTTTACTGCACGGGGATCGAACCGTTCGCGTACGACCTTTATTATTTTTTGATCTGCGGTCTGCGGTTCTTCCTCCGATAGCTTTACGGCATCGCCAAATCCATACTCTGCCTTCAGGTTATCGAACACGCCCTTTTGCATCAGGTATTTTATGAAGTACGATGACATATTATTGGTCAGCTCGCCCCTCGATGTAAAATTACGGTTGGATATGATGTACAGCTGCTCCTCGGCCCTGGTAAGCGCCACATATAAAATATTGATATTGTCCAGCAATTCCTCCTGCGCTTTCACGAAATACAGCTCGGCCGCCTTATCGCCATATTCAGCTACTGCTTTGCTACTGTCAATGAGCGCTTTTTGGAATTCAAAGGTCTCATCGTCCAGTTCCAGCCACAGCTTGTCTCGGCGCGTGCGGGCATAGTCTTCCTCGGCAAACGGAAAGATCACTACCGGGAACTCCAGCCCTTTCGACTTGTGAATGGTCATAATCCGTACAGCATCGTTGCCTTCCGGCGAAGGGATACTGAATTTTGACCCATTGTTATCCCAATATTCCAGAAAGTCCCCTATCCCCGATTGCGTACGGATATCCCTTTCCAATACCAGATCGAGGAAATACTGCACGTAGCTTTGGTTGCTTTTATCTTTTATAAAGGCATCCACGATCGTTTCCACAGCTTCATATAGCGACCGTTTCCTGCAATTTTTAAAAGAAATGTGTATACCATGCGTATCCAGCCAGTTCTGGAGAGCCTCTTCATCGGGCTGTCCCATGCCTTCGGCTATAAAATCGTGCACACCCATGCCTTGGTTTTGCGTGGTCGCGGCAAAATACAGGAACTGTGCCTTGGCCTCGATATTGACATTACTTTTTAAGTAGCGCAGCAGGCTGATAATGAGCTTTACCTCGGTGGCATTCTCTATCAGCAGCGTTTCAGACGATAATATCGGGATGCTGTTCTCGGTAAGGTAAGTGGCCAGCAGTACGCCGGGCTGCCTTTTTCGCGTAAGCAAAACAATATCTTTATACTGAAAACCTTTTCCCCGAAGGTTTTTGATGGTAGCCAGTGTCGCCTGGAGGTACAGATCATCTTTGCTTACCTCATCCTCAATGTCGTCCTGCTGTATTTCCGGCAGGAAAGATATATTTACGTAGCCGCCTGTTTTCGTGTTATGCTCCTGCCTGCTTGCAGCATACATAGCCTTGTAATCTTCATTGCCAAATTCTTCCGAGAGGAAACCAAAAAGATCGTTATTGAAATCGATCACCTGGCTGTAGCTGCGGTAGTTGGTACCCAGTTCGATCTTTCCCCAATCGGGGTTCGAGAACGGGTTGTTCCCTTTTGCGAGATCGATGAACTGCTCTGCCTTGCCGCCGCGCCAACGATAAATGGACTGCTTGGGGTCGCCCACGACCATGAGCGAGCCTTTTGTGCCCTGCAGATCTTCTGACGCGAGTGAATTATCTATTAAAGGTACCAGGTTCTGCCACTGCATCTGCGAGGTGTCCTGGAACTCATCGATGAAAAAGTGGCGGTACCTTTCGCCGAGCCTCTCATAAATGAACGGTGCGGGCTGGCTTTGTATCTCTTTATGTATGATGGCGTTGAATTCGGATATCGAGAGCACGTTCTGTTCCTTCTGTATGCGCTCCAGCTCCTGCCCTATCGAGTTGAGGAGTGATAAGGGAGTGATGTTCTTTAAAAATGCCTGGTAAAAATTGCGCTTCTCATAGTTTTTGTAGGCTTTAGCCAAAAGCTCCAATAACTGTGGCAGCAAGGCTTCGATCACACCTTTGTCTTTGGCTGATTTATTGATCTGTACATCTTCGGGCGCGTGGAATTTTTTATGGCTACTGGTCAAAGTGCCCTCTTTTATGTATCCTATATGATTTGGAAAAGTGCCACGTGAAAATGAGGCCGGGTCTATGTCGCTGTTCTCCAGTGTTGCAGCTAATTCCTCACCGATTGCTTTACACTCCTGCTCCAGCGATGCGACCGTTTCCCTCAGCTTCTCACGGATAAAAATAAATTCCTCTATCGACTTATCTTTAAACTGATGTAGCTCATTGCGGTTGTTCTCATCGATGAGCAGGCGGCCGGTCTGAAATAACTCGTGGGTCACGTCCCAGCTTTTGTCATTGTCTGTCTTATCAAGAGAAAAATCGACAAGTAGCGAGGTAAGCACTTCATTTTCACCAGCCTTGGCAATAATGGCATCTACGGCCTCCTGTAGCAGTATATCCGTTTCCAGCGAAACATCAAATGTCAGTGGCAGGTTCAGGTCGTGCGCGAAGGCCCGTATCACCTTGTGTGTGAACCTGTCAATGGTCGAAATATCGAACGACGCATAGTTATGGATGATATTCTTTATAATGGCCCTCGACTTATCCTGTATGGTAGCTAATGACAGCCCCGTTTCCTGCGAAAGCGCCTTCATGAGCGCTTCGGCCCTGTCGCCCGGCTCGTCTTTGGCAAAGTCCGAAAGGTTCAGGACAATGCGCCCTTTCATCTCCTCTACTGCCTTGTTGGTAAAGGTTATGGCGAGTATCTTGCGGTAAGCGTCGTCTGTAGGGGACTGCAATAATATGCGCAGGTATTCCTTGACAAGCATATAGGTCTTACCTGAGCCTGCGGAGGCATTGTATATGGAAAAGGCCGTTTTAGCCACTTATAATGAAGTGTTTACGATCATATTAACTAAATTATCACAAATTCTTATTTTGTGAGACGCGATAAATCTGTAAATTTGGATTAAAATTAATACTAATCTTTTAATATACCATCTTATGGCATTTGAATTACCTAAACTTCCCTACGCATACGATGCCTTGGAGCCGCACATAGATGCCCGCACCATGGAAATTCACCATACCAAGCACCACAATGCTTATACTACCAACCTGAATGCAGCCATAGAAGGCACTGACCTTGCAGGCAAGACGATCGAGAACATCCTGATCAACCTGGATATGTCGAACAAGCCTTTGAGGAACAACGGTGGAGGCTACTACAACCACAACCTTTTCTGGACCATTCTTTCGCCAAAAGGCGGAGGCGAGCCTACAGGCGAGCTGGAAGAAGCCATCGACAAGGCTTTCGGTTCGTTTGAGGAGTTCAAGGCAAAATTTGCCAAAGCTGCGACAACGCAGTTCGGGTCCGGATGGGCGTGGCTTTGTGTGCACAAAGGCGGGAAGCTGGACATTTGCGCAACGGCCAACCAGGACAACCCGCTAATGCCTGAAATTGGCTGCGGAGGTACACCGATACTTGGGCTTGACGTATGGGAACATGCCTACTACCTGAACTACCAGAACAGGAGGCCTGACTATATCGAGGCTTTCTTCAATGTAGTTAACTGGGAAGAAGTAGCAAGGCGCTTTGCCACAGAAAAATAAGAAGTTTATTCTATAGGGGAACGGGTGCTGAGAGGCATCCGTTTTTTGTTTGTTCCGGCGGGTATAAAAAAACCGCCCCATAATAGGGCGGTCCATTCAATGTTGTTTATATCGGGACTATTCTATTTCAGACACCCTTAGGGTATTTACCATACCTTTATCGGCTACCGGCATTGCAGCAAGGTTAATAAGGATATCGCCTTTTTCTACAAAGCCTTTTTCTTTGGCAAGATTGTTCACATCCTCAACTGTTTCGTCGGTACTTAGGAAGGCATCATAATAGAATGCCCTTACACCCCAAAGCAGGTTAAGCTGCGTAAGTATCCTTCTGTTCGAAGTAAACACAAGAATGTGCGCGCCCGGCCTCCATGCAGAGATCTGGAAAGCGGTGTAGCCTGAATTCGTCAGTGTGCTGATCGCCTTGGCCTTGATGGTGTTCGCCATTTGCGCCGCGTGATAGCATATCGATTTTGTAATAAATCGCTTGGTCCTTACCTGTGGTACGTTTTGCGGTACGTGGATAAGCGGCGAATCTTCAACTGCCTCAATGATCTGGGTCATCTTCTCGATAACCTGTACCGGGTAGTTACCCACCGATGTTTCGCCCGAAAGCATCACCGCGTCGGCACCGTCCATAACAGAGTTGGCTACGTCGTTCACCTCGGCACGTGTTGGCGTAAGGCTGGTGATCATAGTCTCCATCATTTGCGTGGCCACGATAACCGGTATGCGTGCAGTTTTAGCGCGGTTGATAAGCTTCTTCTGGATAAGCGGCACTTCCTGCGCAGGCATTTCCACACCAAGGTCACCACGCGCGACCATCAGGCCGTCGCAAAATGCAACGATCTTATCAATGTTCTCTACACCTTCCGGCTTTTCTATTTTGGCAATGATCGGGATCTTGTGGTCAGAATGCTCTGCGATAAGGTCCTGAAGCTCTTCAAGGTCTTTAGGTGTCCTTACGAACGAAAGCGCGATCCAGTCAACATTTGCCTTGATGGCGAATTTTGCGTCGCGTATGTCTTTTTCAGTAAGGGCAGGCAATGATACTTTTGTATTGGGAAGGTTTACCCCTTTTTTAGATTTCAACGGGCCTCCCTGTACCACTATAGCCTTAACCCTGTCGGTCTTGTTGGTTTCAAGCACCTGGAACATTAGTTTCCCATCGTCAAGCAAGACCATTTCGCCCGGGTTCACATCGTTCGGGAACGCCTTGTAGTTCATATATACATTATCGGCAGTGCCGGGCACATCTTCAGAAGTCTGGAACGTTACTAAGTCGCCTTTGCTTACGATCACATCTTCCTTCATCACACCCACGCGAAGCTTGGGTCCCTGAAGATCGGCAAGGATAGAGGTGTTATAGCCAAACTCATCATTAAGTTCCCTTATAATATCTATGCGTTCCTGTACATCGGTATAATCAGCGTGCGAAAAATTGATCCTGAATACATTTACTCCGGCTTCGATCATGTCTTTGATCACTTCCTTTGTGCTGCAGGCAGGGCCTAGTGTGGCTACAATTTTTGTTTTCTTGTTTGTCGGCATTCTTAAAAGATTAAATTGTTTTTCGATTTTAGTTTGTGGTGGTCAATGGTGTAAGCTGTTGCAATGTGCTTTATGGAAAGCAGGCTCTCCACAACAGTATCCAACGCAAAAACATCGGGTGTATTTTCTATTTTGAGTATATAATCTACTTTTTTGAGTTCAGGCAGCAGGAACGTGCTGGTAGCTACATCAATTCCTGAAGGTGCGAACAGCGAACCCGTGCTTTGTGTGCTTACCACGCTGTTCTTGTTCTGCACAAGATTCCAAAAGGTCTCATTGGGATCTTCGTATACGAACCTCGAAAAACCGCTTTCGCCTTCACTGATCGAAAATGCAATGTCAACAGGGCTTTTTTCCAGCAGGATGTCCAATTCACGATTTATGAAATACGCCAGGCGGGAATCTTCAAGGGAGGAATGTATGGCAACCAATCCATAGTCGATTGTAATAAAATCGTCGATCGATAATTTGTGAATAGCCATAACGAAGTATCCAAATAAGCTGTAAATATACGGCTTATAACGCAGAATGTATTAAGAAAAATTAAACTTTTTGTAAATATATCTACGAAAACGTTTGAGTAAACTGCTAACTTCTGTTATTTTTTGTTAATTTTCTCCTGAAATGCAAAAAACGCTCTTTGTGATGCTTTCTCCTCCGCTTTCTTTTTAGAGGTGGCCCTTGCACGCGAAATTACGCGCCCGCCTATAGTAAGCTTCACGGCAAAATGCTTCTGCCCTTCCTTACCATTGTCCTCGTATACTTCGTAGTTGAAAGGCTTCTTTTCTTTTTGGCACCACTCGATCACAAGGCTCTTGTAGCTGATCACCTTGCCCTCAAGCTTGGCAATGTCCACATAGGGATGCACTACTTTTTTATGGATGAATTTCTCGCAGTACTCAAAGCCGCGGTCCAAATATATCGCGCCAATGAGCGCCTCGAAAAGATTACCGTGGATGTTCTCGCCAAAATGCTGCGCCGACACCTTGCTCTCCACCCACTTGATCAGGTTGAGGTCACGGCCAAGCTCATTGAGATGCTCACGGCTCACGATCTTGGAGCGCATTTTGGTCAGGTAGCCTTCGTCGCCGGTAGGCACTTCGTTAAAAAGGTGCGCGGCTATGACCGACCCCAGCATGGCATCGCCTAAAAATTCCAGGCGCTCGTAATTCACAGGGTGGCCGTTCTCGTCTAACTTGTTGGAGGAGCGGTGGGTAAAAGCCCTGCGGTAAATATCGAGATCTAGCGGGAGGAAACCCAGCATTTTGTTCATTTCCTCAAAAAAAATCCCGCCTTCCTGAGGAAGACGGGGAGTTTTTGAAAATATTTTTTTAAATAAACCCATGATCGGGGAATTACATTTCCAATTTTTTAACCAATACGCAAGCATTGTGGCCGCCAAACCCAAAGGTATTGCTCATTACCACTTTCATGTCCCTTTTCTGGGCCTTGTTAAAGGTAAAGTTAAGCTTTGGATCTATGTTCTCATCATCCGTAAAGTGATTGATGGTAGGGGGTACGATACCGTGCCTGATAGAAAGTATCGAAGCTATGGTCTCTATAGCCCCGGCAGCCCCAAGCAGGTGGCCCGTCATTGATTTTGTTGAGTTCAGGTTCAGTGTGTACGCATGCTCGCCAAACACTTCCAGTATCGCCTTAGATTCGGCAATGTCACCCAGGGGTGTAGAAGTGCCGTGCATGTTCACGCCATCTACGTCTTCAGGCTTTAAGCCCGCGTCGCGAAGGCAGTTCAGCATCACGTTGCGCGCGCCAAGCCCTTCCGGGTGTGGTGCGGTAATGTGGTGGGCATCGGCGCTCATGCCGCCGCCGCCAATTTCGCAATATATGTTGGCACCCCTTGCTTTGGCGTGCTCATATTCTTCAAGTATAAGTGCGCCGGCACCTTCCCCCAGCACAAAGCCTTCACGGTCCTTATCCATTGGCCTGGATGCGGTTTGAGGGTCGTCATTACGGGTAGACAGGGCATGCATGGCATTGAACCCGCCCATTCCGGCGATGGTCACAGCAGCCTCACTACCTCCTGTCACCATAACGTCGGCATGGCCCAGGCGGATGTAGTTAAAGGCATCGATAAGCGCGTTGGTAGATGATGCGCAGGCCGAAACCGTAGTGAAATTCGGCCCCCTGAAACCATATTTTATAGAGATATGGCCCCCGGCGATGTCAGCGATCATTTTTGGTATGAAGAACGGGTTGAACTTTGGCACACCGCTTCCGGCAGCAAAATTCATCACTTCTTCCTGAAAGGTCTCAAGCCCTCCAATGCCCGAGCCCCATATAACGCCCACCCTGTCCTTGTCAAGTTTGTCAAAGTCAAAATTGGCATCCTTTACGGCTTCCTCGGTAGAAACAAGGGCATACTGGGCATACCTGTCCATTTTCCTTGCCTCTTTTCTGTCTATAAAATCCTCAACCTTGAAATTCTTTACTTCGCAGGCGAATTTTGTTTTGAAGTGGGTAGTGTCAAAATATGTAATCGGAGCTGCGCCGCTTACGCCGTTTACAAGGCTGTTCCAGTATTCTTCTACCGTATTGCCTATGGGCGTTAATGCACCAAGCCCTGTTACTACTACTCTTCTTAATTCCATAAGGTACTTTTTATAGTTTCAAATTATAGAACAATACCCATGTGTCGCTAAAATACAATAGGAAAACATGGGCATTGATATTATTTTTATGAATGCTCTCAAAAAAAGCGGTTCATTTTAAGCGTTGAATGTAAGGCCAATAAATAATAACATCCATGCAATGATCACTGCATGGATGTCATTTATTTATTATTTTTTTGCTTCTTCAATGTAAGAGATAGCCTGACCAACAGTAGCAATGTTCTCTGCCTGATCGTCCGGGATCTGAATGTCAAATTCTTTCTCAAATTCCATGATAAGCTCAACAGTGTCCAGGGAATCAGCTCCCAAATCATTTGTGAAGCTTGCTTCTGTTACAACTTCGTTTTCGTCAACACCTAATTTGTCTACGATAATCGCTTTTACTCTTGATGCAATGTCTGACATAATCTTTAATTTTAGAATTTAAATTGAACGG
>Ga0308157_10002831_pt1 | contig 26957 bp, 25 predicted proteins | sample PhyBR1_FD_201035 | JGI IMG/M metagenome (GOLD analysis project Ga0308157, IMG submission 201035) | Phyllosphere microbial communities from UC Gill Tract Community Farm, Albany, California, United States - DLSLB.R1 | ecosystem: Host-associated > Plants > Phyllosphere > Unclassified | place: USA...
CACGCCACGCACACACTCTACACCGCGGCCGCGCCGCCCGGCCAGTTTAAAGCGAGTGCGCGCGGTCCAGCAGCGCCTGCCGGGTGGCCGGCTGGCCCAGCTGCTGCAGCCACCACTGCAGGGCGCGACCTTCGGTGGCGGCATGGGCGCGGCGCCAGGCGTAGCACATGGTGATCAGGCGCGGCGGGCGCTGGGTCTGCTTTTCGACCAGCCGGCCGGTGGCGATGTGCGGGCGCGCCAGGTGCTCGGGCAGAAAGCCCCCGCCCAGGCCGCGCAGCTGTGCGTCGATCTTTTCCTGCATGCCCGGCACGGTGAAGATGTCCTGCCCGCCCAGCAGGCCCACGGTCATGCCACTCCCGCGCTGCACCGAGTCGGCCACGGCCACGGCCCGGTGCAGCATCATCTGGGCATCGCTCATCGGCTCGGCGGCCTGGGCCAGCGGGTGGTGCGGCGCCACCGCGTAAATAAAGCGCATGCCGCCCAGCGGCTTGCTCTGCACCGACTTGTTCAGCGTCGGCTCCAGCGCCACGCCAATGGCCAGGTCGGCCTGGCCCGAGGTCAGCGCCTCCAACGTGCCCGAGAGGATCTCGGCGCGGATTTTCAGGCGCGTGGGCGGCTTGAGCGCAAAGAAGGCCTCGCACAGCTCCAGGATGGTGGTGCGCGAGATCACGTCGTCCACCGCCAGCGTGAGCTGCGGCTCCCAGCCGGTGGCCACGCGCTTGACGCGGTTGGCGATGGCGTCGAGCTCGAGCAGCAGCCGGCTGCCCTCGCGCAGCAGCTCGTGGCCGGCCACCGTGAGCCGCGCCTGGCGCGAGGTGCGGTCAAACAGCAGCACATCGAGCGCGTCTTCGAGCTGGCGGATGCGGTAGGTCAGGGCGCTGGGCACCACGCCCAGCTCGCGCGCGGCCGCGGCCATGCTGCCGGTGCGGTGGATGGCGTCGATCAGCCGGATGACCTCGGGGCTCAGGGCGTCGCGTACCGGGTTGTGCAGTGTGGCCATGGGGATCCGTCAAATGGTTTGAATGATGCCAGCAAACCGTGGCAACGGTGACGCCCGCCCCGGCCCCTACAGTAGAACCATTCCCAACGCACTCCTTGAAAGGACCCGACCATGATGACCTTGCGACCTTCCGGCGAACGCGGCTACGCCGACCACGGCTGGCTCAAATCCTTCCATTCCTTCTCGTTTGCCGGCTACTACGACCCGGCGCACATGGGCTTTGGCAACCTGCGCGTCATCAACGAGGACCGGGTCGCCGCCGGCCGGGGCTTTGGCACGCACGGCCACCGCGACATGGAAATCATCAGCTATGTGCTCAGCGGCGAGCTGGCGCACCAGGACAGCATGGGCAACGTGGTGGGCATTCCGCCGGGTGACGTGCAGCGCATGAGCGCGGGCACCGGCGTGCAGCACAGCGAGTTCAACCACGCCCAGGGCCAGACCACGCACTTCCTGCAGATCTGGATCGAGCCCGACGTGCGCGGCATTCCGCCCGGCTACGAGCAAAAGAGCTTTCCCGAGCTTGAGAAGCGCGGCGCCCTGCGCTTGGTGGCCTCGCCCGACGGCGCACAGGGGTCGGTGCGCATCAACGCCGACGCGCGGCTCTATGCCGGGCTTTTCGACGGCGCCGAGGTGGCCACGCTGGCGCTCGATCCGCAGCGCAAGGCCTACGTGCACCTGGTGCGCGGCCGGCTGCAGGTCAACGGGCAGGTGCTGAATACCGGCGACGCGCTGGCGCTGCAGTCCGAAAGCCAGCTGCAGCTGGCCGGCGGCGAAGGCGCCGAGGTGCTGGTGTTCGACCTGGCGCCCTGACGCGAGCGGGCGGCGCCGGCCTCTGGGCCTGGCGCACCCGCCCGGCGTTGCGCCGTCCTACAGGCGACCGGGCATCCGGGGCTTGCCCGGCCGGCTGTTCAAGCTCATCATTTCCCCCGTTCCACACCGTTCAGGAGCCCCCATGTTTGCTGCGCTTCAAAATCCCTTGTCCATGGTCGGACGCGTCCTGCTGGCCTTGCTGTTCATTCCGGCCGGCTTTGGCAAGCTCACCGGCTTTGCCGGCACGGTGGGCTACATCGCCTCCAAGGGCGTGCCGTTTCCCGAGCTCGCCGCCGCGGCGGCCATCGGCGTCGAGCTGGGGCTGGGCACGCTGCTGCTCATCGGCTGGCAGGCGCGCTGGGCGGCGCTGGGGATCGCGTTTTTCACGCTGGTGATCAGCTTCATCTTCCACAACTTCTGGGCCGTGCCGCCCGAGCAGGTCATGGCGCAGCAGCAGTCGTTCTTCAAGAACATCGCCGTGGTCGGCGGCCTCTTGATGGTCGCAGCCTGGGGCGCGGGCGGCTGGAGCCTGGACGGCAACGACACTGGGAATGCCAACGTGAACGGGCGGAGGGTCTGATGTCAGGCTCTCCTGTCTCTGCCCCTCGCGCGCCGGCCATCGTCGTCGTCTACCACTCCGGCTACGGCCACACCCAGCGCATGGCCCAGGCCGTGGCCGCCGGCGCCGGCGCCGAGCTGCTGGCCATCGACGCCGAGGGCCACCTGCCCGCCGGCGGCTGGGAGCTGCTGGACGCCGCCGACGCCATCGTCCTGGGCTCGCCGACCTACATGGGCAGCGTCAGCTGGCAGTTCAAGAAGTTTGCCGACATGTCCTCCAAGCCCTGGTACACGCAGGCTTGGCGCGACAAGCTCTTTGCCGGCTTCACCAACAGCGCCTCGCCCAGCGGCGACAAGTTCTCCACGCTGGCCTACATGTTCACCCTGGCGATGCAGCACGGCGGCCTGTGGGTCAGCCAGGGCATCATGCCCAGCAACACCCGGGCCGCGCAGCGCGACGACCCCAATTTCCTGGGCTCCTACAGCGGCGCCATGGCGCAGTCGCCCTCGGACGCCAGCGCCGGCGAGATGGCCCCGGGCGACCTGGCGCTGGCGCGCAGCTTCGGCGAGCGGGTGGCCGAGGTTGCCAGCCGCTACCGCCGCTAGCCGGCCCGGAGCCCTTCGTTTGACTTGAAAAGGACGCTGCCATGGCGCTTGAACTCAGGCTGGAGCCGAACGCGAAACTGGCGCACCGCGTGCGCATCCGGGCGCACCAGTTCGTCACCGACATCAGCCCGGCCGAGGGCGGCGAGGACGCCGGCCCCAGCCCGCACGACCTCTACGATGCCGCGCTGGGCGCCTGCAAGTCCCTGACGGTGCTCTGGTACGCGCGCAAGAAGGGCATGGCCGTCGATGACGTCCAGACGCGGGTCGAGCGCGACGACGCCGACGAGCGCAAGGGGACCTACCGCCTCACGGCCACGGTGACGGTTCGGGGCGCGCTGAGCGACGCGCAGCTGCACGAGCTGCTGGCGGTGGCGCAGAAATGCCCGGTGCACAAGCTCATGACCGCCGTCACCACCGACATCGACACCCGGCTGGAGCGGCCGTCATGAGCATCGAGCGCCTGCTGGGCGGGCACGACAAGGACCTGGGCGGCGGCTTCGTGGTGCGCCGCCTGCTGCCGGCCGCCGAACGCCAGTCGGTCGGGCCGTTCGTCTTTTTCGACCATTTCGGCCCGCTCACGGTGCCTGCCGGCGCCAACCACGACGTGCGCCCGCACCCGCACATCGGCCTGGCCACGGTGACCTACCTGTTCGAGGGCGCCGTGCTGCACCGCGACAGCCTGGGCTCGGTGCAGCGCATCGAGCCCGGCGCCATCAACTGGATGACCGCCGGGCGCGGCATCGTGCATTCCGAGCGCGCGCCCGACGACCTGCGCACCAAGGCCTACGCGCAGCACGGCCTGCAGCTCTGGGCGGCCTTGCCGGTGGCGCATGAGGAGGCGGCGCCCGCGTTCGTGCACACGCCGGCCGCCGACATTCCCCAGGTGGCGGTCGGCGCCAGCACGGTGCGCGTGCTGGTCGGCGAGGCGTTCGGCCGCACCTCGCCGGTTCGCACGTTCTCCAAGACCGTCTACCTGGACATCCGCCTGGCGCCCGGCGAAGAGGTCGCGCTGCCGCCACTGGCCGAGGAGCTGGCGGTGTACCCGGTCGAAGGCCGGGTGCAGCTCGATGGGCAGACGCTGGCGCCGCAAACCCTGGCCGTCCTGGCGCCTGGCGCGGCGGTGCGCCTCAGCGCCGAGGCGCCTGCGCGCTGCGTGGTCGTCGGCGGCGACAAGCTCGACGGGCACCGCTTCATCTGGTGGAATTTCGTCTCCAGCCGCAAGGCACGCATCGCCCAGGCGGGCGAGGACTGGGCGGCGCAGCGCATGGGCCAGGTCGCCGGCGAGAGTGAGTTCATTCCCCTGCCCGAACGCAGGCCGTAACGGGCGGGACAGCCCCCAACCTTTCCAACCACCGCCATGCCAACCATGCCTGAAATATCCCCGACGCCGGCGCAGCCTGAAACAGCCCCGACGCCTGCCGTGCCTGAAATCGCGCCTGCGCCCGCAGAGCCAGAAATGCCGGTCGCACCCGACAACCCGGAGGTCCCGGCGACGCCCGCAGAGCCCGAGATGCCGGACAGGCCCGGCACGCCGCCGGAAATGCCCCCGGCAGGCTCCTAGCCTGCAAGGTCCCGCGCCAGGCGCACACCGCTGAATTGCCACTGGGCGTCGGGCGGAAAGAAGTTGCGGTAGCTGGCACGGACGTGGCTTTGCGGCGTGGCGCACGAGCCGCCGCGCAGCACGAACTGGTTGCACATGAACTTGCCGTTGTACTCGCCCACCAGCCCTTCCCACGGCCGGTAGCCAGGGTAGGGGTTGTAGTTGGACTGCGTCCACTCCCACACGTCGCCCAGCATCTGCGCTAACGCCCCCGCGCCGGCTTGCTGCTGCGGCAAGGGGTGAAAGGCGCCGGTCTCGACGAAATTGCCGGCCTGGGCGCTTGCGGCAGGCAGCTGGCGTGCCGCCAGTTCCCATTCGAACTCGGTCGGCAGCCGCGCGCCCGACCAGCGCGCCAGTGCGTCGGCCTCGAAGTAGCTGAGGTGGCACACCGGCGTGTTCGGGTCCACGTCCTGCAGGCCCTGCAGCGTGAAATGGCGGTACTCGCCCGCCTCGCCCTGCCAGTACAGCGGCAGCGTGTGCCCGCCCGATTGCACCCAGTCCCAGCCCATCGAGAGCCACAGCCCGGGCCGCCGGTAGCCGCCGTCGGCGATGAAGGCCAGCATCTCGCCGTTGGTCGCCAGCCGGCTGGCCAGCTCGAACGGCGCCACGTACACCGGGTGGCGCGGCGTTTCGTTGTCGAAGGCAAACGCGCCGTCGCGCCCGGGCTCGAAGCCGTGCTCGGCCAAGCCGCCTGCGTGCCGGTGCCAGTGCAGTGGCTGCGGTGCCGTGCCCACCAGCGGCCAGCCGCGCGCGTAAGCCGCGCGCTGCGGGTTGAACGACAGCGCGTGCTGGATGTCGGTCAGCAGCAGTTCCTGGTGCTGCTGCTCGTGCTGCAGCCCCAGCTCGATGAGCGGGGTCAGCCCGTCCGCGTCCGTGGCCGCGATCACTTCCAGCACCCGCACATCGACCTGGCGGCGGTAGGCCAGCACTTCCTCCAGCGACGGCCGGCTGATCAGGCCGCGCTTGGGCCGCGGGTACTTGTCGCCCACGCCGTTGTAGTAACTGTTGAACAGCACGCGAAAGCCCGCGTCGAACGGCTTGAAGCCGGGCTCGAAGCGCTCGAGCACGAAGGTCTCGAAAAACCAGGTCAGGTGCGCCAGGTGCCACTTGGCCGGGCTGGCGTCGGGCATGGACTGCAACTGGCAGTCCTCGGCGCTCAGCGGGGCGATCAGCCGCTCGGTCTGCGCGCGCACGGCCTGAAAGCGCCGCGCCAGCGGGGCATGGGGCGCGGCAGAGGGGCTGTCGAGGAAAGGTTGGGGCGATGAAAGCATGGCGGGTCCGTCCACTGGGAAGCGTCCAAGCTTCCCACGCGGCCTCAGCCCTGGCTGTCGGACAAGGTGCCTAGATCGACCCGGGGCTGCAGCGCCGCGTTCACCGCCCGGCGGTCGTCAAAGACAAAGCACTCGCCCGCGTAGTGCGCGGCGCCGCAGTCTTCAAAGTATTTCAGGATGCCGCCGTCGAGCTGGTAGACGTGCTCGACGCCCGCTTGCTGCAGGTAGATGGCCGCCTTTTCGCAGCGGATGCCGCCGGTGCAAAAGCTCACCACCGTCTTGCCGGCCAGCGCGTCCCGGTGGTCCTGCACCGCCTGCGGGAACTCGGTGAATTTCTCCAGCCGCCAGTCGATGGCGCCGCGAAATGTGCCGGCCTCGACCTCGTAGGTGTTGCGCGTCTCCAGCATCACCACCGGGCGGCCGCCGTCGTCGTGGCCTGCGTCCAGCCAGCGCTTGAGCGTGGCCGCGTCCACCGCCGGTGCGCGGCCGGCCTCGGGCCGGATGGCCGGGTGGTTCATGCGGATGATCTCGGGCTTGATTTTCACCAGCAGCTTGTGAAAAGGCTGCGCGGCCGACCGGCTTTCCTTGGCCTGCAGGTCGGCAAAGCGCGCGTCTTGGCGCAGCCATGCCAAAAAATCATGAATGGACGCGGGTTCGGCGGCCAGGAACAGGTTGATGCCTTCCGCGGCCAGGAGCACGGTGCCCTTGATGGTGCGCGTTGCCAGCGCGTCCAGCAGTGAAGCCTTGAGCTCCGGGAGCTGCTCGAGTGCCACGAACTTGTACGCGGCAATGTTCAGAATTTGCATGATGTGTTCGATTGTAGGCAGGCGTCTGCCTTGCCAAGGGGTGCCGGTTGCCCGGCCGTAGCAGCCGGCCTGGCCCGGCCCGGACCCTAAAATCGGGCGCATGTTTGTCCATTTAAGAATCCACACCGAGTTCTCTGTCGTCGACGGAACCAACCGCATCGATGAAATCGTGGAGGCCGCCGCCGCCGACCGCCAGCCCGCGCTGGCCATCACCGACCTGAGCAACCTCTTTGGCGCGGTCAAGTTCTACAAGGAAACGCGTGGCGCCGGCATCAAGCCGCTGATCGGCGCCGACATCTGGCTCGAAGCGCCCGGCAAGGAGGCCGGCGCGCCGGCCGCGCGCCTGCTGCTGCTGGTGCACAGCCACCAGGGCTACCTCAACCTGTGCGAGCTGATCACGCGCGCCTGGACGCAGAACATGGTGCGCGACCAGGCCGTGGTCAAGCTGCAATGGCTCAGGGAGCTGAGCGAGGGGCTGATCGCCCTGTCGGGCGCGCAGTGCGGCGCCGTCGGCCAGGCGCTGGTGCAGGGCGACAGCGCGCGCGCGGCCGACTGCGCCGCGCACTTGGCGGCGATGTTTCCCCAGCGCTTTTACCTGGAGCTGCAGCGCGCCGGCCATCCCGACGACGAGCGCCACGTGGTGGCCGCCGTGCAGCTGGCCGCGCGGCTGCAGCTGCCGGTGGTGGCCACGCACCCGGTGCAGTTCCTGGGGCCGGACGACTACGAGGCGCACGAGGCGCGGGTGTGCATTTCCGAGGGCGACATCCTGGGCAATGCGCGGCGCGTGCGCCGCTTCACGCGCGAGCAGTACTTCAAGTCGTCGGCACAGATGCAGGCGCTGTTTGCCGACGTGCCCTCGGCGCTGGCCAACACGGTGGAGATCGCCCGGCGCTGCAACCTCACGCTGGCCCTGGGCAAGCCGATGCTGCCCGATTTTCCGACGCCCGAGGTCAACGGCGTGCGCATGCCGCCCGACGAATACTTTCGCCACACCTCGTTCGAGGGGCTGGAGGAGCGGCTGGCGCACCTCTACCCGGTGCCGGCCGTGCGCGACGCCAAGCGGCCCGAGTACGTGGCGCGGCTCGAATTCGAGATCAACACCATCCTGAAGATGGGGTTCCCAGGGTACTTCCTGATCGTGGGCGACTTCATCCAGTGGGCCAAGGCCAACGGCTGCCCGGTCGGTCCGGGCCGGGGCTCGGGTGCGGGCTCGCTGGTGGCCTACGCGCTCAAGATCACCGACCTGGACCCGCTGCAGTACAACCTGCTGTTCGAGCGCTTCCTGAACCCCGAGCGCGTCTCGATGCCCGACTTCGACATCGACTTCTGCCAGACCAACCGCGACCGGGTGATCGACTACGTCAAGGGCAAGTACGGCCAGGCGGCGGTCAGCCAGATCGTCACCTTCGGCACCATGGCCGCGCGCGCGGTGATCCGCGACGTGGGCCGGGTGCTGGACTTTCCCTACGGCTTTTGCGACAGCATCTCCAAGCTCATTCCCAACAAGCCCGGCCAGGCGGTCACGCTGCAGCTGCCCCCGCCCGGCGGCGGCAGCGGCAAGCTGGTGTATGCGATGGAGGCCGAGCCGGTGCTGGCCGAGCGCGAGCGCCAGGAAGAAGACGTGCACACGCTGCTGGAGCTGGCGCGCAAACTCGAGGGCCTGACGCGCAATGTCGGCATGCACGCCGGCGGCGTCCTGATCGCGCCGGGCAAGCTCACCGACTTTTGCCCGCTCTACCAGCAGCCGGGCAGCACCTCGGCCGTCAGCCAGTACGACAAGGACGACGTCGAGGCAATCGGCCTGGTCAAGTTCGACTTTCTGGGCCTGGCCACGCTCACCATTCTGGAGTTGGCGCGCGAATTCATCGTCAGCCGCCACCCGGGCCAGGAACACTTCACCTTTGAGGCCATTCCGCTGGACGACCGGGCGACCTACGCCTTGTTCCAGGACGGCAAGACCGAGGCGGTGTTCCAGTTCGAAAGCATCGGCATGCAGCGCATGCTCAAGGACGCCAAGCCCACGCGGCTGGAAGACCTGATCGCGCTTAACGCGCTCTACCGCCCCGGCCCGATGGACCTGATTCCCAGCTTCGTGGCGCGCAAGCACGGCCGCGAGGTGGTCGAGTACCCGCACCCGCTGGTGGAAAAGGTGCTGTCCGAGACCTACGGCATCATGGTCTACCAGGAGCAGGTGATGCAGACCGCGCAGGTGCTGGGCGGCTACTCGCTGGGCGGCGCCGACATGCTGCGCCGCGCCATGGGCAAGAAAAAGGCCGAGGAAATGGCCGAACACCGGGAAATTTTCCGCAAGGGCGCGGCCGAGAAAGGCATTGGCGAGCAGCAGGCCGACGAGGTGTTCGACCTGATGGAAAAGTTCGCCGGCTACGGCTTCAACAAGTCGCACGCCGCCGCCTACTCGCTCTTGGCTTACCACACCGCCTGGCTCAAGGTGCACTACACGGCCGAGTTCTTCTGCGCCAACATGACGCAGGAAATGGACGACACCGACAAGCTCAAGGTGCTCTACCAGGACGCCAACAAGTTCGGCATCGGCTTCGAGCCGCCGGACGTCAACACCGGCCACTACCGCTTCGAGCCGGTCACCGACAAGGTGATCCGCTACGGCCTGGGCGCCCTGAAGGGCACGGGCGAGCAGGCGATCAACGCCATCGTCGCCGCCCGCAAGGAAGGCGGCCCGTTCACCTCGCTCTTTGATTTTTGCGTGCGCGTGGACCGCAGCCGCATGAACCGGCGTACCGTCGAGGCCTTGATCAAGGGCGGCGCCTTCGACAGCCTGCACGCCAACCGCGCCGAGCTGCTGGCCTCCAGCGAGCGCGCGTTCGAGTTTGCCGCTGCCACCCAGGCCAACGCCAACCAGTGCGGTCTCTTCGACATGACCGACTCGCACGCGGCCAGCACGCAGGAGCCGCCACTGGTCGAGGCCGCCATGTTCGGCGTCAAGGCCCGCCTGGTGCTGGAAAAAACCGCCATCGGCTTTTACCTCTCGGGCCACCTGTTCGACGAGGTGGCGCAGGAGGTGCGCCAGTTCGCCAAGCGGCCGATTGCCGACCTGCTGGAGTCGCGCGAGCCGCAGCTCCTGGCCGGCATCGTCACCGACCTGCGCGTCATCAATGGCAACCGCGGCAAGGTCATCATCTTCAAGCTCGACGACAAGAGCGACGCGCTGGAGGTGTCGGTGGACGAGGCGATGTTCAACGCCCACCGCAACCTGCTCAAAGAAGACGAGCTGGTGATCGTGCAGGGCACGCTGCAGGGCGCCTCCGAGCGCTTTGGCCGGCGCTTCAAGGTCACGCAGGTCTGGGACCTGGAGAGCGCGCGCTGCCGCTTCGGAAAATACCTGAAGGTGGCCGTCAACGGCCAGGCGCCCGACATCTCGCGCCTGGTGCGCGACTTTCCGCCGCGCCCGAGCGAGAGCGTCGACCCGTCGGAGCCGGCGCGCGGCCTGCCGGTGCGCCTGAGCGTGCGCCGCAAGACGGCCGTGGCCGAGCTGCACCTGGGCGAGGCGGCTCGGTTCTTTCCGACCGACGCGGCCCTGGCCAGCTGGACGGCGCAGGCCGACCGGGGGCTGGTGCGCATCGTTTACGAGTGAAATAGCCCGCCTGCCCAGGCTGGGCCTGGGCAGGCAGCTATTGATTTGATAGCGAACGGGTCCGGACCGCGTCGGCCCTAGTTGGGCCGGAACTCGATGATCATGGGCGAGGGCACGCGGCCATCGACATCGCGCGGCAGCGAGCCGGTGCGCACGATGGCCTTGATGACCGCGTCGTCCCAGGCTTTGTTGCCGCTGGACTTGACCAGGCGCTGGCTCATGATGGTGCCGTCGGAGGTGGTGGTCACCTCGACCTCGGCCTTGGCATTGCCCGCGACGTCGTCGTTGAACACCACGTTGGGCAGCACCTTGGCGCGCACCTTGCCGGCGTAGCCCGCCGAGGGGCCGCTGGACTTGGCCGCGCCCGCGCCTCCGCTGGCGCCGGCCATGCCCATGATGCGCTTGACGGCCTCCTGGTGCTGCTTTTCGGACGCCGCGGCCGCGGCGGCCTGCTTCTGTTTCGCAGCAGCTGCGGCGGCAGCGGCTTCCTTTTGCCGCTCGGCATTGGCGGCGGCTGCCGCTGCGGCCGCGGCTTTTTGCTTCTCGGCGGCGGCCTGGCGCTGTTTTTCAGCCGCGGCGGCAGCGGCCTGCTTTTGTTTTTCGGCGGCTGCAGCGGCGGCAGCAGCTTCTTTCTGCTTTTGCGCGGCCGCAGCCGCGTTGGCCGCGGCCGTCAGTTTTTGCTTTTCTCTTTCCTTTTCCAGCCGGGCCTGCTCGCGGGCTTGCTCGCGCGCCTGCTGCTTTTTCTCCTCGGCCTTCTGCGCCAGCTCCTGGGCCCGGCGCTCGGCCTGGGCCTGCTTGGCCTGGCGCTCTTTTTCCGCGCGCGCCTGTTCGCGCGCTTCCTGCCTTTTTGCCTCGGCCTTTTGCGCCAGCTCCTGCGCCCGGCGCTCGGCCTGGGCCTGCTGCTCTTTTTCCTTTTTCAGCGCGCGCTCTTTTTCCTGCCGCGCCTGCAGCTCGGCCTCGCGCTTTTCCTCCAGCTGCCGCGCCTTGGCCTGGGCTTCCTTTTGCTGCTGCAGCTTGCGTTTTTTCTCGTTTTCCAGCGCCAGGTCGGCGTCGGGCACGGGCGGGGCGACCCGGGCCTGGGGCACGGCCCGGGCCACGGGCGGCACGGGCGCGGGCTGCGGCCTCGGTGCAGGCGGTGGCGCCGGTGCAGGCGGTGCAGGCGGTGCAGGCGGGGCAGGGGGCGCCTCGGCAGGCGCCGGCGGGGGGGCTTGCGCCGGTTTGGCGGCCTGGGGCTGCGGCAGGCCCGACCACAGCTCGGCCTCGAACGCGGCGGCGTCGTCGTCGGTGCGCTTCCAGTTCACGCCCCAGGTCAGCGCCGCGATCAGCAAGGCATGCACCAGGAGCGCCAGCGCAAGCGCGCGCAGCGAGCCCTTGTCGCGCGGCGGGGCAAATTCGAGGCGTTCGGCGGCGAGGGACATGGCGTGGCAGGTGCGAAGGGCGTTGGGTGGCGCGCGGGCGGGCCGGTTACTTGGCGGTCTGCACCGACAGGCCGACCCGGGAGACGCCCGCCTTTTGCAGCGCGTCCATCACCCGCACCACGGTTTCGTACTGGATGCCCTTGTCGGCGCTGATGACCACCGGCACGGCCTCGGTGCCCGGCGCCTTCACGCCGGGCTCGCGGCTGACGATCTCGGCGGCCACGCCGGCCACGGTGCTGGGCACGGCGCCTGCCTTGAAGCGGACCTGCAGGGTGTCGTCCTTCTGGATCTCGATGCGCACCGGGCTTTGCGGCTGCTTGGAGGCCTGGCCGACCTTGGGCAGGGCGATCATGCTCGGCGTGATGAGCGGCGCCGTCACCATGAAGATGATGAGCAGCACCAGCATCACGTCGATGAACGGCACCATGTTGATCTCGCTGACGATGCGGCGGCCCCGGCCGCGTGAGGTGACTGCTGGCATGGCCGGCTCCGGTTCAGTGGCCCGAGGGCGACTGGGCGCCCAGGTTGCGCTGCAAGATGTTGGAGAACTCCTCGATGAAGGTCTCCAGCCGGTTGGCGATGCGGTCGATGTCGTGCGCAAAGCGGTTGTAGGCCACCACCGCCGGAATGGCGGCAAAGAGGGCAATTGCCGTGGCCACCAGCGCCTCGGCAATGCCGGGCGCCACGGTGGCCAGCGTCACCGACTCCATGGCCGCCAGGCCGGTGAAGGCGTGCATGATGCCCCAGACGGTGCCGAACAGGCCCACGTAGGGCGAGACCGAGCCGACGGTACCCAGGAACGACAGGTTGGACTCGATGGTGTCCATCTCGCGCTGGTAGCTGGCCCGCATGGCGCGGCGCGCGCCGTCGAGCAGCGTGCCGGGGTCGGTGATGTGGCGCTCGCGCAGTTTCTGGTACTCGCGCATGCCGCTGGCAAAGATGCGCTCCATCGAGCCGGAGGTCTTGGCGTTCTGGGCCGCGCCGGCAAACAGGTCGTTCAGGCTGGTGCCCGACCAGAAGCCGCGGTCGAAGTCGTCGTTGAGCTGCTGGGCGCGCTTGAGGGCCACGATCTTGCGAAAGATCGCCGCCCAGCTGGCCACCGAAATGCACACCAGCAGCGCCACCACGGCCTGGACAACCCAGCTGGCATGAAGGAGGAGGCTGACGATCGAGAGGTCTTGGTTCATGTTGGGTCTTGTGGGGTCAAGCAGAGGTTGTCAATCGGTCCAGAATCGCGGCCGGCAGGCGCCGCGGCTGCAGGCTGGCGCCATCGACCCAGCCGATGCGCACCGTGCCTTCGCACAGCAAGGCATCGCCCGGAGCACTGGGCTGCTCTCTTTTCAAGAGCGCCTGGTGCTTGATGGTCATGGACGCGCGGCCGATTTCCTGCACGCTGGCCGTCACGACCAGCGCATCGTCCAGCCGGGCCGGGCGCCGGTAGCGCAGGGCCGCTTCGGTCACCACGAACATGCCGCCGGTGCTGTCCTTCAGTCGCTGCTGCTCCAGGCCGAGTGATCGGAGCCATTCGGTGCGCGAACGTTCAAAAAATTTCAGGTAGTTGGCGTAAAACACGATGCCGCCGGCGTCGGTGTCTTCCCAGTACACGCGCACCGGCCACGCGAACACGGGCGCGCCCTGCACAGCCAGGGGCGGGTGGCCGGCGCGCACCCTCATGCCAGCACGGACTCCAGCCGCGCCACCGCTTGGCGCAGTTGCGCCATGGAATTGGCGGTGGAAAAGCGCACGAACCGCTCGGGCGCGGCGTGGCCGAAGTCGCGCCCCGGCGTCACCGCCAGGTGGGCGCGCTGCATGAGCGCGAAGGCAAAGTCCCAACTGCCGCGCACGCCCAGGCGGGCCGCCGCCTCGGTGCAGTCGGCGTAGGCGTAGAAGGCGCCGTCGGGCATGACCGGCACTTTGAGGCCCAGCCGGTTCAGCGCGGGAATGAAGTAGTCGCGCCGTGCCTTGAACTCGGCCCGGCGCCGCTCGTACTCCAGCAGGCTCTCGGGCTCAAAGCAGGCCAGCGCGGCGTGCTGCGCGACGGTGCTGGCGCAGATGAACAGGTTTTGCGCGATGCGCTCGATGACCGGCGCCAGCGCCTCGGGCACGACCAGCCAGCCCAGGCGCCAGCCGGTCATGTTGAAGTACTTGGAAAAGCTGTTGATGCTGATGACGCTCTGGCCCAGCGCGCCGGGCATCGCCAGCGCCGAGTGGCCGAAGCGTTCTTCATAGCTCAGGCCCAGGTAGATCTCGTCGATCAGCGTGATGCCGCCCCGGCTGTGGACGAACTCGTGGATGCTTTGCAGCTCCTCGGGCGCGATCGAGGTGCCGGTCGGGTTGGACGGCGAGGCCAGCAGCACGCCGCGCGTCTTGTCGTTCCAGGCGGCCTCGACTTTCTCGCGCGTGAGCTGAAAGCGTTCCTCGGCCGTGGTCGGAATCAAGACCGACGTGCCTTCGGCGGCGCTGACGAAATGCCGGTTGCACGGGTAGCTCGGGTCGGGCATCAGGATTTCGTTGCCCGATTCGACCAGCGCCAGGCAGGCCAGCTGCAGCGCGGCCGAGGCGCCGGCCGTGATGACGATGCGACCGGGCGAGACGTCAGCGCCAAAGCGCGTGCCATACCAGGCGCTGATGCGCTCGCGCAGCGCCGGCAGGCCGAGCGCTGGCGTGTACTGCGTGTCGCCCTGGGCGATGGCGCGGCTGGCGGCCTGCTGCACCAGTGGCGGCGCGGTGAAGTCCGGCTCGCCGATGTTGAGGAAAATCATTGGCGACGCGGTGCGCGCCACCTGCTGGGCCAGCAGGCTGGCGGCCTTGGCCACTTCCATGACATAAAACGGCTCGATCCGCCCGGCCCGCTGGGAAATCTTCACGGCACAGCTTTCACGAAAAATACAGAGAAGTTCAAGCCTGGCGCGACTGGTCGGCGGCGACTTCGGCCTCGCGCAGCGCCGGCGCCAGCTTGTGCAGGATGCCGTTGACATACTTGTGGCCGTCGGTGCCGCCAAAGGCCTTGGCCAGCTCGATGCATTCGTTGATGACCACGCGGTAGGGCACGTCCGGGCAGTTCATGAACTCGTAGGCGCCAATCCACAAAATGGCGTGCTCCACCGGGGAAATCTCGAACATCTTGCGGTCCAGCAGCGGCACGATGTGCGCGTCCAGGGCTGCCTGCGCGGCAATGCAGCCGTGCAGCAAGGCGTCGTAGTGCGCCGAGTCGGCCTTGTGGAAACCCACCAGGTCGCGGGTGAAGGCGTCGATGGCCGCGGCTTCGTTCTGCCCGACCAGGTGCTGGTAGAGCGCCTGCAGGGCAAATTCGCGCGCACGGGTGCGGGCTGACTTGTCAGCCGCCTTTTTCACGCCGGTGTCGGTCAGGCCGGTGCGCGATTGCGGCGGGCGTTTGGATTTGGTGAGGGGTTCGGCCATGAGGCTCCGTTTGAATCTTGTGAGAAAGGAAAAAGAGGTTGTCAGGCCAGCGTGCCGAGCAGCGTGGCCATCTCGACGGCCACGCGCGCGGCATCGCGGCCTTTTTCTTCCTGGCGGGCCTGCGCCTGCGCCAGGTTTTCAACCGTCAGGATCGCGTTGGCAATCGGCAGCCGGTAGTCCAGCGCCAGGCGCGTGACGGCCGAGCCGCTTTCGTTGGCAACCAGTTCGAAGTGGTAGGTCTCGCCGCGGATGATGCAGCCCAGGGCGATGAGCGCGTCAAAGCGTTCGCTTTCGGCCAGCGCCTGCAGGGCGCACGGCACCTCCAGCGCGCCCGGCACCTGAACGTGGCGGATGTTTTGCGGCTGCACGCCGAGTGCGGCCAGCTCCTGCAGGCAGGCCTGGGCCAGCGCGTCGGTGATGCCTGCGTTGAAGCGCGCCTGCACGATGCCGATCGCCAGTGTGCTGCCGTCCAGCGGCCCGGCCGCGCCTTTGTCTGCATCCAGCATGGGAGTTTTTTCCTTGGGTCGAGAGAGATTTATTGGTTCTTGCCGATGTAGCCGACGATTTCCAGGCCGTAGCCGGTCATGCTGGGCATGCGGCGCGGGTTGCCCATCAGCTTCATCTTCTGCACGCCGCAGTCGCGCAGGATCTGCGCGCCCACGCCGTAGGTGCGCAGGTCCATGCGGCCGCGCTCGGGCGCCTGGGCTGCCCGGGCGGTGCCTTCGAACTGCGCCATCAGCTGCGCGGCGCTCTCGCCGCAGTTGAGCAGCACCACCACGCCCTGGCCTTGCGACTGCATGTGGTGCAGGCTCTGGTCCAGGCTCCACGAATGCATGGCGCGGCCGGTTTCCAGCAGGTCCAGCACCGACAGCGGCTCGTGCACGCGCACGGCCACGGTGTCTTGGGCGTCCCATTGCCCCTTGACCAGCGCCAAGTGCAGCTCGTGGCTGATCTTGTCCTTGAAGGCATGGGCGGTGAATTCGCCAAAGGCGGTCTGCAGCGTGCGGCTGCCCACTTTTTCCAGCAGCGATTCGGTGCGGCTGCGGTGCTCGATCAGGTCGGCGATGGTGCCGATCTTCAGGCCGTGCTCGGCAGCAAACAGCTGCAGGTCCGGCAGGCGTGCCATGGTGCCGTCGTCGTTCATGATCTCGCAGATCACCGCCGCCGGCGAGCAGCCGGCCATGGCCGCCAGGTCGCAGCCGGCCTCGGTGTGGCCGGCGCGCATCAGCACGCCGCCATCGACGGCCTGCAGCGGAAAGATGTGGCCGGGCTGCACCAAGTCGCTGACCTGGGCATTTGGGGCCACGGCCGCCTGCACCGTGCGGGCGCGGTCGGCGGCCGAGATACCGGTGGTCACGCCTTTGGCCGCTTCGATCGACACCGTGAAGGCCGTCGAATACTGGGCGCCGTTGCGCGCGGCCATGGGCGGGAGCTTGAGGCGCTCGCAGCGCTCGCGCGTCAGCGTCAGGCAGATCAGGCCGCGGCCGAACTTGGCCATGAAATTGATGGCCTCGGGCGTGACATGGTCGGCCGCCAGCACCAAGTCGCCTTCGTTCTCGCGGTCTTCTTCGTCAACCAGGATGACCATGCGGCCGGCGCGCATGTCGGCCACGATGTCTTCAACAGGGGAAATCAAGGGAATCATTGGGCAGGGTGTTGGGTGAGGGGACTGTCCTGAAGCATGCGCTCGACATAGCGCGCGATCAGGTCGATTTCAAGGTTGACCGGCGAGCCGCCGGCCAGCTGGCCCAGGGCGGTGTTTTCGACCGTGTGGGGGATCAGGTTGATGCTGATCTCGCAGCCAGCGGCGTCGCCTTGGCCGGCGGGCACATCCGTCACGCGGTTGACCGTCAGGCTCACGCCGTTGACCGTGATAGAGCCTTTGTAGGCGAGGTATTTGCCCAGCGCCTGCGGCGCGCGGATGCGCAGTTCCCAGCTCTCGCCCACTTGGGCGAAATGCGTGACGCGGCCGATGCCGTCGACATGGCCCGAGACGATATGGCCGCCGAGCCGGTCGTGGGCGCGCAGCGCCTTTTCCAGGTTGACCAGGCCGGGCTGGTCCAGGCCACAGGTCTTGCTCAGGGATTCGGCCGAGATGTCGATGGTGAAGCGGTTCGCCGCGGGCTCCTGCGAGGTGACGGTCATGCAGGCGCCGTTGAGTGCGATGCTGTCGCCCAGGGCCACGTCGTCCAGGTAGCCCGCAGGGGTTTCGATGGTGAGGCGCTTGCCGTGGAGTGAAGAGCTGCCCAGGCGATGGATGGCGGTGATGCGCCCCATGCCGGTGATGATTCCGGTAAACATATGGTTATTTTCGCAGGGAAAAGAAGGGCAGCGCCCGCAAAGGCGCGAAAGGGATGGAAAAGCCTGCCGGCCGCCCGTTGGCCGCGCCAACCGCAGCGCAGTCAGGCGAACCGCTAAAACCGGTCGCGCCCGGCCACGCGCGCCATTATCCGCAAGTCGGGGCCGACCCGGTGCGTGGCGTGAAATTCCAGTGCCACCGCCTCGGCCAGCGAAGCCAGCGGGTCCAGCGAGGCCATGCCGCGCCCCGGCCCGAGCAGCTTGGGCGCCAGGTAGAGCAGCAGTTCGTCCACCAGGCCGGCGCGGATCAGCGAGCCGTTGAGCTTGCTGCCGGCCTCGACATGCAATTCGTTGATCTCGCGTCGGCCCAGGTCCTGCAGCATCGCCGCCAGGTCCACCTTGCCGTTGGCGCCGGGCCGGTAGGTGACGGTGGCCCCGCGCGCCTCCAGCGCCGCTTTTTTTGCCTCATTTTCGACCGCAGCGTAGATCCAGACTGGGCGCCCTGCTATGAAAAGATGAGCATCCAGCGGCGTTTCGAGCCGGCTGTCCACCACCACCAGGTGCGGCTGGCGCGGGCTGGGCACCTCGCGCACATCGAGCCGCGGGTTGTCTTCGAGCACGGTGCCGATGCCTGTCAGCACCGCGCAGGCGCGCGCGCGCCACGCATGGCCGTCGGCACGTGCCTCGGGCGAGGTGATCCACTGGCTCTGCCCGTCGGCCAGCGCCGTGGTGCCATCGAGCGAGGCGGCCATCTTCATCCGCACCCAGGGGGTCTTGCGCACCATGCGGCTGAAAAAGCCGATGTTGAGCTCGCGCGACTCGGCCGCGCCGGGGCCGACCTCGACCGCGACACCGGCTGCACGCAGGCGCCCGAAGCCCTGCCCAGACACCAGCGGGTTGGGGTCGGCAATGGACGCCACGACTTTCTGGATGCCAGCGGCAATTAGCGCGTCGCAGCACGGGCCGGTGCGCCCCTGGTGCGAGCAGGGCTCCAGCGTGACGTAGGCAGTGGCGCCCACCACCGAATGGCCGCGGGCGGCCGCGTCACGCAAGGCCATGACCTCAGCATGCGGTCCGCCGGCCTGCTGGGTGTGGCCCTGGCCAATTACATGGCCATCCGGAGTTGTGAGAAGACAGCCAACTCGGGGGTTGGGGGAAGTGATGAGCAGGCCCTGTTGTGCCAGCAAGAGCGCTTGACGGATGAAATTGTTCACCGCTGCATTGTGCCAAGGCATTGGCTCAGCTGGTGCCGGTACAGCCATCGGTGCCTGGAACGCTTTTGCAGATACGCGCTCTGCCAGTGATGGAGATGATCACGCCTTTTTTGTAGCCTGTGCCCAGTGTGGTGGACGCAAAAATCACCCGGCCCGCATCACGGCCCAACACAAAGCCGTTAGGGTCGAAGCCGATCAGGTTGCCCACTGCCGCATTGCGCACTGCTTCGTATTGCGTCACGCTGCTGGCGGCGGCTGCAACGGTGGTGACGAGAAGATCGGTCCCTTCTGTGTAGGCCTTGTCATTGTCCATGTCCACATAGATGCGCCATCCCTTGCTCCAGTCCGTGCTGACCAATGGCTGAACAATGGCTTGGCGGTTGTTCTTGATGGCTTCCCCGCGTGCTTGCATGGCCGACACCATCAAGTCGCTGGCGGCAACGTTGAGTTTTTGATTCGCAATGGCGCGCTCGAAGCTGGGCACAGCAAGCGTCGCAAGGATCGCAACCAGCGCCAGCACCACCAGCAGCTCCACCAGTGTGAAGCCCCGGGCAGATCGCCTGCAGCGCATCAGGGCCAGCATTGGCTTTGCGTCGTGACGCGGGTTGTTCCGTTGTACGTGCATCCCTTGTCACCATTGCTGGTAAGGTAGAGCATGCTGACCGGATCGTTGCCTGAACGCATGGTGGCCTGTAACTCGACACATTGATTCAAGCTCACTGTGGTGGAGCCGCTGGTGCATTGGACGGATGCAATATTGCAGGCGCTGGTGGCACTGGAATCTCCAGAGAACGATTGAGTTTTTGCCGTTGTCGCGCCGCTGGCGAATGTCACGTACTGGTTGAACTGCGTGTAGTAGCGTTCCTGCTGTTGCATCGACTGCAACAACCCGCTGCGACATTCCGCCCTTCTGCCTTTGCGGATCTGCTCCGTATAGGAAGGGTAGGCAATCGATGCCAAGATGGCGACGATGGCGACCGTGATCATCAATTCGACCAAGGTAAATCCATCAACCATACGTTGTCGTTGTGGGGTCATGTCAGTTCTTGAAGTTTCCGATTTCGCGCCAGCTGATGCGTCCTGCCGTGATCTGAGAAACCGGCGGGCTGTTGGTTTGCGATCCCACATTGCCGGCGCTGGTCAGGCGTGTCCCCGTGCTGACCACGGTATCGCGCACTTTGTATTTGCGCGTTCCATCGGCTCGGCGGGTCGTGTAGGCATCGTCCAGTTCCAGGGAAATGTAGTTGGGCCGGCTGAGCAGTCCGATAGAACTGCTCAGCTGAATGGTGCCTGATGCCGCACCCGTCAGCGGGTTAATCGTATAGCTTCGGCCGTTGCCATCGCCAGAACAATCCCCAGAAGGAATGTTTGAGTTGAAGGTGACGGTGTTCAGTCCTTGGTCTCCTTCCACAGAAATGCGCTCTCGTGCGTTCGGCAGGTCAAAATACCAGCCTCTTTTTTCACCTGAAGCAGTGCCCAGCGTAAAAGCGGTTGGCGTGATCGTGACAGCGCTGGCGGTTTCTGCTGCGGTTTGCTGTTGAAGACTCGATCTGCTCAGCCCGTAATCGGCATTGGCGCTGCCGGCATTGTCCCAAACGCCATAGATGGCCTGGGTGCCTGTGGAAGAGGCATCTGACTGCTCGATGAACTTTCCGGTCCCAAAAAGCACCATAACGCCTCGCTGCGTTGCGGTAGTGATCAAGGGCGCAATGGTGATGGGTTGGCGGGTGGTGCCTGCGCTGTTCGTCGCGGTAAAGAGCGGTTTTTTCGCCCCTGAAACCACCTTGACGATCTTGTTGCTGCTGATGTTGGCACTGCTCAGTCCCAGCGTGAAGTCAAACTTCCACAGCTGGCCCTGAAGATCGCCGGCGTACAGCGTTGTGGCCTCACCCAGGGTGCCCAGCAAACTGCCTGGATTGGCCAAGCCATTTGCAATGCTGGTGCTTGCTGCGGGAACGGCAATCTTGAAGTAATTGCTACCTTCAACCCATGCTTCACCGGGAGCCTTGTCCAAGCTGAGCAAAAACAGCGCTTGGTCTCCCGTGGTGCTGTAGCGGCCCGCCCCATCGTTGACATAGTTGTTGTAGCCGCTGCCCACCGCCACGAACCATTTGTAGCTGGGTGCGCCGCCTGTCGTGGCCGGGGGGATCTTGATCTTGACGATTTTGGGTTGCGCCACGATGTTGCCCATCATCGGATCATCTTGGTCGGTGAATTCGAACAGGGCCCTGCTTGCACCTTCGGAATCGTTTCCGAACGTGTCAGGATTTGTCACGTCAAGTGCAAAAACCCCTTGTGCACCACCGCCCATTCCGCTTATCAGCACCGTACGCCATTCGCTGCCTATTTTGGCCTCTCCGACCTGAGGAACACCATCTACGAACGGCCTGTGTGCATAAGCTACATTGGTCAATTGGTTAAGGTCTTTCGCCACAGCCAGGGGAATGTAGGCAAAGAGTTCCTTGCCGTCACTTGCTCGCAGCGCATGGAGCATGCCGTCGTTTGCGCCTGTGTAAACGGCAGCGGTTCGACTCGCTGCTGACTGAGAAAACGCATAGTAGTCACCATCATCCACCAAACTCGTGTCGGCTTCTTTTTTATATACAGGGCCAGAGTTGATGATGTCGCCCATCAGGCTGCTGCGAACCCGAAAAGCATTGGTGGCGGCTCCTTCCTGGGTTCTCTCCCCTCGCAGGTAGCCAATTCTTAATGCTCCAAGATTATCTGCAGTCCCTGTTGAAGGGTCTGCATTGAGCGCGTCACGCATGGCGCTGTCGAATTGGCTTATATTGGCATCGGTAAATGCAATGCTTGGATTGCCGCTGACTTGTCGACGGTAAGTAAATATCTTTCTTTCCGAAGGTTTGACGTAGGGGTCAACCGAAGCTGTCGAGGCGCCAAGTGCGGAACCTGCTGTCAAAATCGCCCCAGCGTCCCAGGACACGGTTTGCAGTGCGTCAACAGTATTCGTAGTGGTGTTGAGCACAAGTGATGATTTGATAACGGTGCCCGACCAGTCGCGAGAGTCAAACCGAGGTGCATAAAGATCACCGTTGGGTGAACTCGTGCTAAAGCGCTGCGAACTTAAAGAAGAAACGGAGACGGTACCGCTCTGGGCACTGGCCGAGGCGAAGAACTTGCGAATCCCTGCGATCATGCGCTGAGCCTGACTGGCCAGCGCATAGCCATCGGGCACATTGGCCAAGGCAGGGTCTTCCCACTCCTTGTTGTTGGTTTGTCCCCCAGACGTCTTGAAAGGGTTGCCATCATCATTGGCATCGCTGAACCAGCCGTATTTGCCCGCTAGAAAAAAACTGCTGTTCCGAGGCTTGATGCCGCGGGTATTGGCGTCAATCGAGCCGTTTCCGCCCTCATCAACGTCAATGGTAAAAGTCTTTACACGAATATCCCTAAGCGACTGGGTTTTTTCTCCGAGAGTGATTGAATCCTCGCGAATGGGTTGGGTATTGGCCCAGTATGCGGCGCCTGCCCAGTAGTATGCACTCGACTGAGAGCCTGTCGCCTTGGTAGAAAGATTGGTGTTTCCTGACACCGGATTCGGATTGCCAAGGGTATTTTGCGTCCTTCCCAGTGCGTCGGTATAGGTCATGCTGGCGCCTGTTTCAAAGCCAGTCAGCAATTTTGTCCAGTCCACTGCACTGAAAGTTTTTGTGTTAGAGCCTGGAACAGCCACGACTGCTCTGCTTGGATCCGTGGTTGTTTCGTTAACCCCGTTTGTGCCATGTCCCGGCACTTGCTTGTCATAGTGTGTGTTAACGTCGCCAATCGTCAAAATGAAATTTCTTCTCTGACAGCCATTTTGGATTGGATCGGTCCAAGTCTTGTAGATAGGAAAATTGTCATACATCGAGCTGCTGGTTAGATTGGCAACTGCTGCATCTGTAGGCTGCAAGCCTTGAAAATAGCGCAGTGTTTCGTAGTACAACTCGCCAACAGGGTCATTGCTTTTATAAATGCCCGTGCTGCCAAACTTGTTCAGGTAATTGGCGACACCGCTGGTGGTAAAGGCTGGCGCTCCCGCAGGAAACGCACTTGATCCACTGGCCGCGTTCAGCGGGTCCGTAATGAATACTCCAGTGGAAGCATCCCACTCCGCCTGTGTGTTGGATTGGAGAACGCCGCTTTCATCGCGATACTGGGGCCCCAGAAACTTCATAGGGGCGCGCAACACGCCACCGTAGCGACCGTTGCCGTTTTCAAGCACATAACCGAATGCCGAAACCCGTACGCCCTCGGCTCTGGTTTGCAGCTCACCAATAGGTTTATATGATCCTGAGCTGGCTGTCTCGTTGGGGTAGCGCTTGCAAAAACGCACGCCATCAGAGCCTTTTCGTGTCGGACCTTCGCTCTCGTCACAAACTTGGACATAAGCTTTCATTTTGGCTGGGGATGTTCCCAAGGTATAAACTTTGTAGCCTACCCCAACACTATATTGATACCAAGTTGGAATTTCCTGGTAATAATTATAAATAGGCGTGACAGTATATTCTTTATATTGAGCTAAACGAGTGTAAAGGCGATAGGTCTGAATGGTCAAGCTGGATCCGCTTCCTCCATCGTCACATTTGTCGTTTGCAGAGTTGATTCGAAGTCGGATACTTATAATATTAGAGCCAGAGCCAGATCGGCAAACACGATGGCTTGCTTTATCTGATAAAGTTCCATTTGAACCATTGCTTCCCCAATTAGATGAGTTGAGTTCTTCTTTAATGCCTTCATAATAAGCCGTTCCATGAGCTCCAGAATTAGGCTGCCAGAGGTAGCTTTGAATGCTTGTGTCTGGTGCATCTGCGGGCGGTGCAATGGTTGTTAATTGTCCAGTTGGGGTGTAGCTGTAGCCTGATGGGCTGTCGCCCGTGCGTTGTGGCGTAGCGGAAGTTCCTGTAATTGATGCCATATTGCGTGGCGTCGGACTTACTGCTTCGGGCACCAAGGTTCCAGCGACCGGGTCGGAACCTGTAGGAATGACAGTTGTAGTGGTTTGGCTGCGAACCCACTGTTTACTACCCGCAGGGTCAAGCACATAAACGGTTGTAGCTGTATTTGTAGGCGTAAAGGGAAAATATTGTATGGTGGGAATACTGTTCAAGTCAGGAACAAGCGGCGCAAAGATGTTGGTGTTGCCTGGCGTCGAGCAACTGTCGCCGCTCGCTGCATTGCCAACGTAAAGCAGATCATTGCAAGAGTTGAAATAGACAGTCCCGCTATAGTTCGTGGTGGCACCGGGGGTAATGAATCGCGGCGTCACTTTCCCAACCAATTCCGGATTTACCTGCTTTTGGGGAAAATACGTCGTGTCGCGAAAGCTGAAATTTGATGGTAGAAACGTTCTGCCCAACACAGTTTTTCCAGCAGTATCCAAGGCCCGATTTCCACCTGTAAGTGCATAGCGCAGCAAGTCAATTGATGAGGTGGCTGCGTAATTCAATAAGTTCCCGCTGTAGCCAGTTCCTGCGCCTGAAGTGTTGCAGTATTTGTCGCTGTCCACAGAGCCAGTGCGCCGGAAGTATTGACCCTTCAGTACACTGGTGTCTTTGGTATCAAAGTACTCATAGCATGCTTTGGGATCCCAATACCCAAGGTATTCCTGCGCATGATCGTAGGTGCCCGAACGATAAGCGGCGCCTGCCGTGGGAAATTCGACCGACAGTGCAAGCGCAATGTTCACGGCTTGGGATGTCACTGTCAGCGGTCCCAGCGAAAGATCGACGGAAGGCATGGCAGGGGTTTGGGCGCCGCTGCCAGCGACCAGCGCTGCAGCGATGCCGCAAGCCAGCCATGAAAACAATTTGCGGAATTTCATAATTTTTTCAGCACTTCAGGATCGAGCTTGGCTTGAAGATCACGCTCTGCAACATGACTTGGGTTTGCTGGTTCAGGCCGTAGCCCAGGCTTGTGATTAGAAAAGCATTTTGGTTGGGGCACCCACCAGGAACGTTGTACGGAATGGTTTCAACGATGTAGCGTGGCAATTGCGCAGGAAGCGCACTGTTGCCAGTCGAGAAACTGCTGTTGCGCCCGGTGAATTCGCCCAAGGTCACATAACGCCTGGAGGCGCCTGTGGCCTCGAAATCGATCGATTTGTAGAGCGGCGTGGTTGAAGTGTTGGTATTGCAAAGGCCGCGATTGGCTGCGGTGCTTCCGCAACCTGATGCAAACAACTGCAAATTGCGGCTGTCCAGGTTCGCGTCGCGGCTGCTAGCTGAGGAATTAGGGCCCATGAGATCTATTTCCGCATCGCCAAGTGCTGCCTCGGCCGCCTGAAAGGCGATTTGCCGGTCACGGTCATTGCGTGCGGCTTTTTCGCTCAGAAGCGTAAGGCGTGCCCCGAACGCGGCGAGTAGAAAAATGGCGCTGAGCATGATCAGCACAACAATGAGTGAAATACCCCGCTGATTGGAGCGGTGCGGCAAAGAATAAAGTGAAGCAGCAGCCATGGCCATCAATCCTGAGGATTGCGCAGTTTGAAGGTTGCATTGAAGACGCGTCTGAGTCGCCCATCGTTGGGGGCTGCAAAGACCAGCCCTGTCTCGGTGCTTGTGCCGGTGAACTCCTTGCCCAGCGGGTAAAGGTTGTTGTCGGCAGCCGTGCTGGATTGGCCCTGCGAACTTCCCACATCACCACGGATCACCATGCCCACACGCACAGCAACCACCTTGCCCCAGTCAGTCGCGGCAACATTTTGCCCGCTGACCCATTGCTTGGGCACGCTGTCGCCTGTGGTGTCCAGCCCATACATGACTTGGAGGGTTTCCACACCCTTGAGGAGGGGTTGCGTGTTGCGAGTCAGTGTCGTTGCTGTTGGACTGCCGCGGGAAATGCACTGCAGCGCTGGCTCTCCTGTGCTGTCATTGGCCACCCAGAAAAGACTCAGCGCAACGTCATCTGCATTGGCAGGATAGTTCTGGGCAACACCCTGGCAATCAACCATTGACCCGTCAGGTTCTAATGGATTGCTGAGCAGGCTGGAGCCATGAAAACGGAAGGCAAGCGTGTCGCTCTGGTTGACCCCGCCGTTGTTGGTGGTGCCGTCATCGGTAATGCTGCTGGGGCTCGACACCTTGGAATTGTTGAAGCCACGCACGGTAGGGAAAGACGAGGGAGTGAAACGGCGGGTGTTCTCATCGCCGTCGCCATCGCGTTGGCTGTAATTTTGAAAACCAGCCTGGCGTGCTGCCTGGCCGATGACTTCAAGGGCAAAGCGTCCGTTTTCCTGGAGCGCTTGCCCGGCATCTACCGTTTTGTAGCTTGAGATCGTGATGGTATAAAGCGTGGTTGCAGCCAATGTGATGATGCTGGCCAGGACCAAGGCCACCAGCAGTTCAACCAGGGTCAATCCGTTTTGCAAGTAAAAGTGCCGTTTTTTCATGGCGTGTCCATGAAGTCTTTTTGGTTGCCAAACACCGTAATAACCATTCGGGGTCGGTCATCAGTGACAACCGACTGCATGAATTCATCATTTTTCGCGGTCTTGGCAGCCCAGCCGAGCTTGATCATGATCATGTCGCCATTGCCGTCGCAATCCCAGTGGTAAAGGCCAGCGCCGGTTCCTGAAGCGTCCTTGGGTGCGCTGTCGCGGCATACCACGGCCCGCCCTGCCGGAAGCTGCGTGGTCACACGGTTTCTCCATTCATTGAGCATGTACCCTGCCAATTGCGCCGGCGTGCAGGCTGCACCCGTGCCCTTGCACTCGGTGATGGTGCCGATGCTGGACACACTCGTGTCCAGTGCGCTGAAAGTGGTGGTGCCTTCAGAGGCAGAGATGGAAGCCGACGGAATCAGCTGAACAATTTCCTCGTAATCGCGGGCAAGTTGGGTGGCTGCCGCGGCTTGGGCTGAGAACTGGTTGCTGCGCAACGTTGCCAACTGCAGGCCCGCGCTTCCAAGCATGCCGATGGCAAAGATGACAAGGGATACCAGTATTTCTATCAAGGCAAAGCCTTGATGTTTCACTGCAAGAAGTGGCCGGCCGGATGCGTGCATGGCCGCAGTGTATTAAAAAGTTTATTTTTGTGAAACGTTGTTCCGACGGGTGGTCAATAGTTTCTGACAGACGCACATTCCAACGTTTTTCCAATCTGATTGGTTACCGTCCCACCTCATCCACCAGCGTCTTGAACTCGTCAATGTCCTCGAAACTGCGGTACACGCTGGCAAAGCGGATGTAGGCAACCTTGTCGAGCTTTTTCAGCTCCAGCATGACCAGCTCGCCCAGGCGGCTGGAGGCGACTTCGCGCAGGCCCAGGCTCAGGAGCTTTTCCTCGATCTGCTCGACGGCCGCATCGATCTGCGCGGTGCCGATCGGGCGCTTGCGCAGCGCCA
>Ga0308157_10002832_pt1 | contig 26956 bp, 30 predicted proteins | sample PhyBR1_FD_201035 | JGI IMG/M metagenome (GOLD analysis project Ga0308157, IMG submission 201035) | Phyllosphere microbial communities from UC Gill Tract Community Farm, Albany, California, United States - DLSLB.R1 | ecosystem: Host-associated > Plants > Phyllosphere > Unclassified | place: USA...
TGATCATCGGCTCGACTTCGGGGTGGTTGATGTTGTGCGGGATGATGGCGCGGCCGCGGGCGATTTCCTGACGCACGAACTCGGGCGTGACGAAGTCGGGGATGGCGGCGCCGAAGTCCTCGCCGTCGCGGATGCAGGGGGCGTTCTGCTCGCGGCGCAGGTTCTCGCGGATGGCGACGTATTCCATCTCGGGCGTGATGATCCCGGCCTTGGCGTATTCGTATTGGGTGACCGGACGGCCCTCGACGCCCTTGAACACCTGATGGTTGGAGGTGTCGAAGCGGGGGGCGAGGTTCTTGCCGCTGGCGTGGCCGTTGTCCTCGGGTTTGACCTCGCGCGGCTCGGCGACGGGGGCGATGTCGCCGCGGTCCAGCTGCCAGCTGGATTTGACGCGGGGCAGGCCCTTCTTGATGTCGATGGTGACGGTCGGGTCGGTGTAGGGGCCGGAGCTATCGTACATCGTCACCGGCGGCTCGTTGGCGGATGCGTGGACGGCGACCTCGCGGAAGGGGACGCGGATGTCGGGGTAGAGTTCGCCCGCCACATAGACCTTCACGCCGCCGGCGCGGGGGCCGGTGGGGATGCGGCCGGTCTCGGCCTCGACAGCCTTGCGGGCCTCGGCGAGGGGGAGTTCCACGTTGGGTTCGTGGGGTTGTTCGGTCGTCGGCGTGACGTTGATGTTCATGGCGGCCTCAAAACGTTTGAGGTCCGCCGACGTCGGGCGTGCCGGTCCTGTGGCGTGAAGCCGAGGCCGGAAGCGTACTCATCCCTTCGCCGGCATGACCCGGATCAGGTTCGACGGGTCAGAGGAGAAACCTCTATCTCAGCCGCTCGATTGCGACCCCCCGGAGAACGGCGCGACCCTAGCCCGTTTCGGGGGTAGGTCAAGCGAGGGCGGCGTGGCAGGAAGGGGAATGATCCTTTCCCGCACCTATCGCTCCGAGGACATGGCCGGCTGCCTGGTCCTGTTCGACAGCAATACGCCGCGCTTCTTTGACGTGAGCGAGCGGGAGGGCTTTGTCGGGTTTCTGAATGATCAGGCCCTGCGCTGGCCCTATCAGGTGCTTGAGCTGGACGGGCGGATCGTCGGCTGCGGCGGCCATGCGGTCGAGGCGGACGGGGTCAGCGTCGCCCTGTGCTGGGGCATGGTGGACAACAGTCTGCATGGTCAGGGGCTGGGGCGGGTGCTGACCGAGGCGCGGATCGCAGCGGCGCGAGCGACGCCGGGGGTGACGCGCGTCATCCTGAATACCAGCCAGCACACCCAGGGCTTCTATGCCCGGTTCGGCTTCGAGACGCAGAAGGTCACGCCCGACGGCTATGCGCCCGGCATTGATCGCTGGGACATGGTGCTGAAACTGGAATGAAGGAGGGGGGGCGGTCCGGCTTCTCAGTCGGGGGGGCGTTAAGGCCGGACCGCCACAGACGACATCGGGGTTGGGGGGCGTCCGATGTGTCCGATGCAATAACAACGGACCTGAAACTTGGTTCCGCAAGAATTCGCGTGTTAGCCACGATTATTGAACGGGAGTCTTCGACCATGCATCTGGCCCGCTTTCCTCGCGTCCGACTGGCGCATCTGCCGACCCCGCTGGAGCCCGCGCCGCGGCTGTCAGAGGCGCTGGGGATCGATCTCTGGATCAAGCGCGACGACTGCACCGGCCTGGCTGGCGGGGGCAACAAGACGCGCAAGCTGGAGTTTCTGCTGGGCGACGCCTTCGAGGTCGGCGCCGACACCCTGGTGACGCAGGGGGCGGTGCAGTCGAACCATGTGCGCCAGACGGCGGCGGCCGCCGCCGCCCACGGACTGAAGTGCGAGATCATCCTGGAGGAGCGGACGGGTTCGACGGCGGCTGACTATGTCGAGAACGGCAATGTCCTGCTGGACCGGCTGTATGGAGCCGTGATCCGGCGCGTGCGGGGCGGGGCTGACATGGCGGCGGAACTGGAGACAACGGCCGAGGCGGTGCGGGCGCGCGGCGGCCGGCCCTATGTCATTCCAGGCGGCGGCTCGAACGCGGTCGGGGCCCTGGGCTATGTCGATTGCGCGCGGGAAATCCTGGTCCAGGCCGATGAACTGGACCTGGCGATCAGCCGCATCGTCACGGCGACGGGCAGCGCGGGGACCCATGCGGGCCTGGTCGCGGGTCTGGCGGTCATGGGGGCGGACATCCCGGTGCTGGGCATAGGGGTGCGGGCGCCGAAGGAGAAACAGGAGGCCAATGTCCTGAAGCTGGCGCGGGAGACGGCGTCTCTGCTGGGCCATCCCGAGCGGGTGACGGATCAGATGGTGGTCGCCGACTGCGACTATGTCGGGGCTGGATATGGTCTGATCGACCAGGCGGTGATCGAGGCGCTGAAACTGGCGGCGCGCACCGACGGTCTGCTGCTGGACCCGGTCTATACGGGCAAGGCCATGAAGGGACTGATCGCCCTGGCCAGGGCCGGGCGGTTCAGGGACGAGACGGTGGTGTTTCTGCACACCGGCGGGGCGCAGGGGCTGTTCGGCTATCAGGGCGAACTGGAAGGCGCGCTGGCGTGAATACTCCTGCGGGCAAGAGTCTGGGCGTTCTGGGCGGCATGGGGCCGGCGGCGACGGTGGCCTTTCTGGCGCGGGTGCAGGCCCTGACCCCGGCCAGGGGCGACGAGGACCACATCCGCGTCATCGCCGACATCAATCCCCAGGTTCCGAACCGGCACGCCCAGCCCGAGGCGGCGGGCCGGGTCCTGGGCGAGATGGCGGTGCGGTTGCGCGACGCCGGGGCCGAGGTTCTGGCCATGCCGTGCAACACCGCCCACGCCCATGCAGCGGCCATTCGGGCGGCGGGCCTGCCCTTCATCGATATGGTGGCGGAGACGGCCCATGCAGCGAAGGAGGCGGCGGCGACGAGAGCCGGCGCGCGGCGGATCGGGGTTCTGGCGACGCCGGGCGGCGAGGCGCTCTATGCCGAGGCCCTGGCCGCAGAGGGGGTGGAGATGGTGCGGCTGTCAGACGCCGACCGGGCGCGCTTCATGGCGGCGGTGTTCGGGGTCAAGGCGGGCGACGTGGGACCGGCGCAGCGCGCGGTCATGCGCGACCTGGCGGCGGTCCTGGTCGCGGCGGGGGCCGAGGGGGTGATCGGCGGCTGCACCGAGGTTCCCCTTTTGCTGGATGCGGCGGACCTGGCGGTTCCGCTGACCGACTCGGCCGAGGTGCTGGCGCAGGCCTGCGTGGACGTGTGTCGGGGGAATGGACGTGGCTGAAACAATCAGCAGCTATATTCGGGCGGATGAGAAACTGTTGTGGCGCGGGAGGCCGCAGCAGGGGCTGCGCCTGGGCGGGCAGGAGTTCGTCTTGGCGCCGATCAGCCTGTTATGGGGCGTCATAGTGCTGTGGATGCTGTTGTCGGGAGGGTTCTCGACGGCGCGCGGGCTTCCATTTGTCCTGTTCCCGCTGATGTTCGCGCTAGCCGCCCTCTATTTCACGCTTGGCCGCTTCGTCCATGACGCCTGGCTCCGGTCGCGGATCGAGTATGCCCTGACGGACCGTCGCGTCATCGTCCTTCGGCGCGGCCTCGGCGACGAGGTGACGGCGCTGGACCTCGGGAAGGTGGATCAGGTGCGGTTCAGGCCGCGCGGCCAGCGAGGCGACATCTTCTTCGGGCCGAGCCCGAGGGGGCTCAACGTCTTCGGCACGCAGAGCTTTCGGTCGGGTCTGGCGCTGTGGGTTCCCAGCCTGTCGGAAACGCCCCAGTTGATGGGCGTCGAGAACGCCCGGCGTCTGTATGATCAGATTGAAGGCCTGCGGGCCGCCGCACGCTAGGGCGCGGTTCGCGGCGGCCGCCGATGCCTTCTAGAGTTCAGAAGCGATCTGCCTCAGGGCCTGTTCAAAGGCCGCCGCCGGCTGGCCGCCGCTGATCAGATACTTGCCCTCGACCACCACGGCCGGGACCGAGGTGATGCCGCGTGCGCGCCACAGGTCCTCGGCGCTGCGAACGTCCTGGGCGTAGCGGCCCGATGCCAGGACTTCGGCCGCCTCGGTCCGGTCCAGGCCGGCGACCTCGGCGGCCCCGGTCAGGACGCCGGCGTCGGTGATGTTGCGGTTGTCGGTGAAGTGGGCGGTGAACAGGGCGCGCTTCAGGGCCTCCTGCTTGTCGGGCGCGGTCTCATGAGCCCAGTGCAGCAGGCGGTGGGCGTCGAAGGTGTTCCAGATGCGGCTGTCCGGCCCCATGCGCATGTCGAAGCCGACCTCGGCGGCGCGGGCGCGGATCATCTCGCGGTTCTGGGCCGACTGTTCGGGGGTGGAGCCGTATTTGCGGCCGATGTGCTCGACGATGTTCTCGCCTTCGGGCGCGATCTGCGGGTTCAGCTCGAAGGGCTGGAAGGCGATGTCGGCGGCGACGCCTTCGCCCTTCAAGGTCTCCAGCGCGGTGGTCAGTCCGCCCAGACCCACGGCGCACCAGGGGCAGACCACGTCCGAAACGAAGTCGATCTTCAGGGTCTTCAGCGGGGCGGGGGCGGCGTCGGTCATGGGGAAGCGTTTCCTGGGATCTGTTATCCGCACCATATGGTGTTGCTGATCGCGGCCGCCAGCCCCCAGTTTTCATTTCTCGTCGCCCAGGGAATGGCGGGCGGCGGTTGCCTCGCGCGTCGTCGCGCGGCACACCGGGACGGTGAAACAGTCTCTCATCATTGATTGCGACCCCGGCGTGGATGACGCCACGGGCTTGCTGACCGCCTTCGCCTCTCCTGCGTTCGACCTGCTGGCCGTGACCACGGTCGGGGGCAATGTCAGCGCCGAAAAGACGGCGCGCAACGCCCGTATCCTGCGCCAGATCGCTGGGCGCGAAGACGTGCCGGTCTATGTCGGGGCCGAGCGGCCCTTGAAGCGCGAACCGGCAGGGGCGGGCGAGTTCCACGGTGCCGAGGGGCTGGGCGATCTGGAACCGTTCGAGCCGGAGACGCCCGCAGCGGACGGGACGGCGGCGGAGGCCATCGCAAGGCTGGTGATGGCGCGGCCCGCCGGATCGGTGGCCCTGGCCGTCATGGGGCCGATGACCAATCTGGCCCTGGCCATGCGGATCGAACCGAGGCTGGCGGGCCGTCTGGGGCCGGTCGTCGTCATGGGCGGGGCGCGCTCAGAGGGCGGCAACATCACGGCCAGCGCCGAGTTCAACATCTGGGCCGACCCGGACGCGGCGGCCGAGGTCTTCGCCTCGAGCTGCCGGATGATCGTCATGGGGTTGGACGTCACCCATCAGGTGCGGGCGACCGAAGAGCGGATTGCGGCGATCGAGGCCCTGCCGACCGCTTCGGCCAAGGCGTCGGCGGCCATGCTGCGCTTCTCGCAACGGATCGAGCGGGTCATCGTCGGCTGGGACGCGGGGCCGCTGCATGACCCCTGCACCGTGGCCTGGCTGCTGAAGCCGGAACTGTTCGAACTGGCGCCGTGCCGGATCGAGGTGGAGACCGAGAGCGACCTGACCCGCGGGCATACGGCGGTGGAGTTCCGCGTGGACCAGGCGACGGCGCATCATTTCTGGGCGACCGCGGCGGACGCCGACGGGGTCTTCGCCCTGATCACGGAACGACTGGGAGCAGGGCTATGAGGATCACCGTCGTCGGGTCGATCAATCTGGACATGGTGGCGTCCGCGCCCAGCCTGCCGGCGCCGGGCGAGACGGTGACGGGGGCGAGCCTGGCCCGACACGCGGGCGGCAAGGGCGCCAATCAGGCCCTGGCGGCGCGGCGGCTGGGGGCGGACGTCAGCCTGATCGGCCGCGTCGGCGAGGACGAGATGTCCGGTGCGGCGGTGGCTCTGATGCTGGCGCACGGGGTGGATCTGTCGGGGGTCGAGACGGACATCGCGGCGCCGACGGGGGTGGCTTTGATCGCGGTCGATCCGACGGGTGAGAACCAGATCGTGGTCGCCGCCGGGGCCAATCACTTCGTCACGCCGGAACAGTTGCCGTCGCGGATCGAGACGCCGCTGATCGCCCAGCTGGAGCTGCCGATCGAGACGGTCGAGGCGGCGGTGGGCCGGGCGACGGACTTCGTCTGTGTGAACCTGGCGCCGGCCGCCCCGGTGTCGGAGGCCCTGCTGCGCCGCGCCGATCTGATCGTGGTCAACGAGACGGAGGCCGCCTTCTATGGCGAGGCCCTGCACGTCGGCGGCGGTCTGGTGGTGGTGACCAAGGGGGCGCGCGGGGCGGTGATGTACCGGCGCGGCGTCGAGATGGCCTGGGCCACGCCGCCGCGCGTCGAGGCGGTGGACGCGACCGGGGCGGGCGACGCCTTCGTCGGGGCCATCACCGTGGCTCTGCTGGATGGGATGACGCCGGATGAGGCCCTGCATTTCGCCTGCGCGGCAGGCGCCCTGGCCGCGACCCGGCCCGGCGCTCAGCCATCGCTGGGGACGCGGGACGAGGTCGAGGCCCTGCTGGCGGGCTAGGCGTCAGAAGGCGCGGACGACGCCGAAATTCACCTGGCTGTAGTCATAGGTATAGCCGCTGGCGACGGGGGTGTTGCTGTAGGTGAAGCCGGCGTTGATCGCCCATTCGCGCAGAGGCGGGCTGACGACCTGGGCGTTGAAGTAACGAGCGCTGCGCCAGTCGCCGCCGGTTTCCTTTTGCCCGCCGACGCCGGCCGCCACGACATAGCGCCAGCCGCCGTGGTAGCGGCGCACCTGCAGCACCGGCATGATCTCGAAGTAGTTCTCGGGTGAGAAGTAGTCATACTCGCCGGGATCGCTGCTGTGGAAGTAGCGGGTGCGGACCTGGGCCGAGAGGCCCCATTCCGGCTTGACCACATGGATGTAGTTCAGGCGCAGGTGGGTGCGGACGTTCGAGCCGGTGAAGTCCTGCACGCCGGCGACCACGGTGAAGTTGTTGCGGTCGTCGACCGGCAGGTCGAAGGCCCCGCCGACGAAGGTGTAGTAGACGCCTTCGTCCAGGCCGCGCGGGGTCTCCAGGATCTCGCGCTCGATGAAGTATTCCTGACGGAAGCGGGCCTCGTTGTGGACGCTGGCGGAACCCAGGACGGTGTCGCCGTCGGTGCCGACCTGGCCCTTCCACGACCAGTCGCCGGTCTTGTCGGCGAAGCGCAGATAGAGGCGCTGATCCTCGGTCGCATCGCCGCCCAGGGGCTTGAAGCGCGCGGTCTCGATCCGCAGGCCCAGGTAGTCGTCGGGGCCGCGATAGCGCCAGTCGAGATTGGCACCGAACTTGATGACGTCGGTGTCGTCGGCGTCGGTCGAGGCGAAGACGTCCAGGCCCACGGCATGGGCGGGCAGGAAGCCGGCGGCGGTGGTGTCGGGGTGGGCGACGCGGGCGGTCTGCTGGGCGGTCTCGGTCTGGGCGTGGGCCAGGCCGGGCAGAGCGGCCGCGAGCGCGGCGGCGGCCCCCGCAAGGACGGCGGGCAGGCGGATCATTTGGTGTCCCATTTCTTTCTCATGCCCAGCAGTTCGGCGAAGTAGCCCCAGACGCAGACCGGCTGCATCACCAGACTGTAGCCCAGGGCGTAGAAGAGGAAGCCCCCGAAGTTGCGGCGCACCTTCAGCCCCTCGCGCCGGAACATCTGACGCTGGATGCGGAAGATGAACATGTTCCACAGGGCCGCCAGCGGCAACACGGCCAGTGTCAGAGGCCCCGCGATCCAGAAGATCCCGAACAGGGCCAGCACCAGGCCGGGGATGAAGATGAAGGTGTAGACTAGGTCCAGCGGCAGGAAGCATAGGTTCCACCAGATGAAGATGGTGGTCAGACGCGGCTTGAGCAGCAGGGAGCCGTGGGCCTTGAAGGCCTCGATCAGGCCGCGCGACCAGCGTTTGCGCTGCAGGGCGAACTGCTTGAATTTCGTGGGGACATTGGTGAAGGCCAGGGCGTCCTCGGCATAGCCGATGCGGTGACCCTTCTCGAGCAGGGCCCAGGAGACGACGATGTCCTCGCCCACGCATTCGGGCCAGCCGCCGACCTCTTCCAGGGCGGCGCGGGTGTAGAGGGAGAAGGCCCCCTGGGCGACCAGGGTGCCGTGATACATGGACTGCATCCGCTTCACCGCGGCGATGCCGTGGAAGTAGTCCCATTCCTGGGCGCGGGTCAGGAAATTCTCACGCGAGTTGCGGACCATGACGGCGCCGGCGATGGCGCGCGTGTTGGGCGGGTCGGTCAGCAGGCGCTCGACGATCTGGGCCAGGCCGTCGTGGCGCACCCAGGAATCGCCGTCGATGGTGATGATCAGGTCGTGGCTGGCTTCCTTCAGGCCCCGGTTCAGCACGGCGGCCTTGCCCGCGTTGACGGGGTAGTCGAGCACGCGGACGACGGCGTTGCCGGGGAAGCTCAGCTCGCGAATCGCCTGCTGCGCCAGGGCGACGGTGGCGTCGGTCGAGCCGTCGTTGAGGACCAGGATCTCGTAGTCGCCGGGATAGGTCTGGGCCGCCAGGCTGGTCAGGGTGTCGCGGATGGCCGCGGCCTCGTTATAGGCGGCGACCAGGATGCTGACGGGCGGATAGGCGGCGGGCCGGACGCGCGGCAGCCTGCGGTCGAACAGCAGGGTGCCCAGCAGAAAGGCGTTCATGAAGCCCGGCACATAGGCGATGAAGCCGATGGCGATCAGGGCGAAGGCCCAGCTGGTGATCGCCGCCAGATCATTGAGCCAGCGCTGCGACAGCCAGATGCTGAGCGCCGTCCAGGCGAAGGCCATGACCAGGGCGAGGGTGAACTTGGCCGGCACCGAGACATAGAGGCGGCGATAGGTGCGGGCGGGCGCAGCGGGTGATGCAAGCGGCGTCTCGGCGCCGGACGTCGCGGATGGCGCGCGCAGCGCCGAGGGGCGGGGCGTTTCGTCTGGGGTCGGGATCGTCGACATCTGAAGAACGAATGCTCTATTTTCGATGCGCGAATTCTATCAGCCTATTGATTTCCAGATTGTAAAACAGTGAAATCCTGGCTGTCTCTGGCGGCGCCGAAGTTAATGGTCAAGCTTGTGGGGAGCTGATTTCGGAAATCATTGTTTCCGAATGGCGGGGCGGTTGCTTGACGGCGCAAACGAAAACGTCGCCGACGCTAAACAGCGACGGCGACGTCTGACTGTCGGCGACTATGCCCCGTAAGGCGGGATCAGCGCTCGTCGTACTGGCGCAGCAGGAACAGGGTTCCAACGGCGGTCAGGGCGCCCAGGGCGAAGGCGGCGACGATGGAGCCGGTGGCGGCGGCGGTCGAGACCGTGACGGGGCGCTTGGCGTACCATTCGACGATCTCGCCCGCATGGGCGTGGTCGAGACCTTCGTCATAGGCGTCGTCCAGATAGGTGTCGTCGGCGGCCATCAGCGTCTCCTCGTTACAGGCCTGCGCTAAATCCCCGGCGCAGTCGGGCGGTTCCCAGTCGTGACAGAGGATCGCACATCCAGTAAAGGCCTCGCCTCACGTTTCAGAAATCTGGCAGCGAGATTCATGGCCGGCCACTCGAAATTCAAGAACATCATGCACCGCAAGGGGCGCGCCGACGCCCAGCGTTCGAAGCTGTTCTCCAAATTGTCGCGCGACATCACCGTGGCGGCCAAGGGCGGAATGCCCGATCCGGCGCTGAACCCGCGCCTGCGTCTGGCGGTCAACAACGCCAAGGCCGAAAGCCTGCCCAAGGACGTGATCCAGCGCGCCATCAACAAGGCTGCCGGCGGCGACGCCGACACGATGGAAGAGGTCCGCTACGAGGGCCGGGGCCCCGGCGGCGTCGGCATCATCGTCGAGGCCCTGACGGACAACCGCAACCGCGCGGCCTCGAACATCGGCACGGCCTTCAAGAAGAACGGCGGCGCCCTGGGCGAGATGAACTCGGTCGCCTTCATGTGGGACAAGGTGGGCAAGATCACCTATCCCGCCGAGGCTGGCACCGAGGACGCCGTCATGGAGGCCGCCATCGAGGCTGGCGCCTCGGACGTCGAGAGCGATCTGGTCAAGCCGGACATCTATGAGGACGCGCCGGGCCATACGATCTGGACCGCCTATGAGGACCTGAACGAGGTGGCCGAGGCCATGTCCAAGGTGCTGGGCGACCCGAAGTCGACCGCCATCGTGTGGAAGCCGCAGTCGGAAGTGCCGGTGACCGGCGAGGCCGTGGGCACCCTGTTCAAGCTGCTGGACGCCCTGGACGCCGAGGACGATGTGTCGTCGGTCTATTCCAACGAAGACATCTCGGACGAGGACGCGGCCAAGTACGCGGGCTGATTGTCCCTGAGCCTGTCGCCTAGCGGGGGCAGGTCTCCATCCAGTCCTGATCCGGCTCGGCGGTCCTGAGGTCGCCGAGCGTCGGGATGTTGCGCTCGGCGTCGGCGGTGACCGTGAGGTAGGACAGGGCCGAGGCCGTCGGGGCTTCGCGCCGATAGACGCGGAGCGCAAAGGGCGCATGGCCGGGCGCTTCGACGCGCCAGACGCTCTCGCCTTCGCCGGCCCCATAGGCGTAGCAGCCGATCGGATCGACGCTGGCGCCGCGCACCTTCAGAGCCTCGACCGGATCATAGGGCACGGGTTCGCCCGTCGCCGACCAGTTGAAGATGATCCGCGTCGTCGGCATGCGCGTGACCTCGACATTCAGGCCGGCCAACTGGCCCTCGGTCGGCGAGCGCCAGCGGACCAAGGCGGCCCGCGCCCGCACGTCGGCGGGGTCGAGCGCTGACGGCGTGTCGGCGACGAAGATCGACAGGATGGCGTCGAGCATGGGGTTGGAGCGGGTGACGCTGGGCCATTTCTCGGCGCAGGCGGCGTCCGCCCAGTTCCCGGCGTCGGGGGCGGCGGCCAGGGTTTCCGCGCGGCAGCGATCCAGGAACTGGCCTTGGGTTTCCTGTGCGGCGGCGGGCGCGGCGGCGGACAGGCAGGCCAGAGAAGCAACGAACAGGGCGGCGCGCATGGCGGCTTCCTTTCGGCGATCGCGGATCGACGAAGGGTGCGCCCGATGTCAGATCGGGGCAAGCGCTGCGGCGGAACAGGCCGCGGGGCTGACCGTTGCCGTGACATGACCCTGACCGAGATCGAGAGCTTCGCCCTGCCGATCCTCGGCGCCGTCGCGGCCGGCGGGCTGATCGGGTTCGAGCGCGAGTGGCGCGGGCGGGCGGCGGGGTTTCGCACGCATATCCTGGTCAGCCTGGCCTCGGCCCTGCTGATGCTGGCGGCCATGGGGCAGGCGGACTGGGCGTTCCGCGCCCTGCCCGACGAGAACATCGTCACAGACCCGACGCGGATGGCGCACGGCGTGCTGACGGGCATCGGCTTTCTGTGTGCGGGGGTGATTTTCCGCACCGGGTTTTCCATCCACGGCCTGACGACGGCGGCGAGTCTGTGGATCACCTCGGCCATAGGCCTGTTGTTCGGGGCGGGGCTGTTCACCCTGGGCGTGGTCGGGACGGTGACGACGGGGCTGATCCTGGTGGCCCTGCGACTGGTCAGCGTGCGGCTGCCGGCGCGGGTGCTGACCGATGTGGAGGTGCGCTGGCGCCGCGACGGTCCGTCGCCCGAGGCTGAGATCGAGGCGGCGTTGAAGGCCATCGACCCGACGCCGCGCCATGACCGCTTCGAGCTGATCGACGGCGGGGCGACGGTGCGGCGCAGCTGGCGCATCAAGGCCGGGAGCGAGGCCGAGCTGAAGGCGCTGGCGGCGCGGCTGTGCGCCCTGCCGGGGGTGACGGACTATGTGCTGGACCCGCGGGATGATTGAGCGACGCGGCCCTCTCCCTCCCCTTCATGGGGAGGGTGGCTGAGCCCGCAGGGCGAAGTCGGGTGGAGGCGCTTTGGCAAATCAAGCGCCGTGCTACGTATCGCCACGCCCTCCCCACCCGGTCGCTGCGCGACCACCCTCCCCATGAAGGGGAGGGAGAAGGATGGCTTGCTGCAAGAAGCGGCGCGGTCCACGGTGGGCGGTCCTGTGCAGCTTGAGGTTCGGACATGACGGTGGATTGGGCGTTGGACGGAGGGCTGGATTGGGCCTTGATCGCCCCCGTGGCGGCGGCGATGGTCGCGGGCGGGCTGATCGGGATCGAGCGGACCTATCACGGGCATCCGGCCGGGTTCCGCACCCATATCCTGGTCTGCATGACGTCGTGCGTGCTGATGCTGGCGGCCATGCATCAGGCGACCTGGGCCTTTGTCGCCCTGCCGGATCAGAGGCTGGTGATCGACCCAACGCGAATGTCGCACGGCATCCTGACGGGCATCGGTTTCCTGTGCGCCGGGGTCATCTTCCGGGAGGGTTTCTCGGTGCACGGCCTGACCACGGCGGCGTCGTTGTGGACCACCTCGGCGGTGGGGGTCATGTTCGGCATCGGCATGTGGGACCTGGGCCTGATCGCGGGGGGCGCGACCCTGCTGGTGCTGGCCATCCTGAGATTCCTGGACGCCCGCCTGCCGCACGTCGGGGTGGTGGATGTGACCCTGCGTTGGGCGCGCGGCGAGGCGCCGGGGGAAGGGGTCCTGCGCGGTCTGCTGGCCGACAGCGGACTGAAGCCGGTGCGCGTCGGCCATGTGGTCAGCCACGACGGCCAGATCCACGAACACCACATCAAGGCGCGCGGCCCCATGCCCCTGCGGGTCGACGACCTGTCGGCGCGGCTGGCGCAGCAGGGCGGCCTGGCCGGCTTCTCGGTCATGCCCAGAGACGACTAAGGGGACGACTGAGGCGGCCGTTCCTCTACATGCAGAAGGCGATGGCGGCGTCGAGCCAGACGGCGAGGCCGTGACGGCTCCACAGCCAGCCGCCCAGGGCGACGAGTGCGATCAGCGCCACAAGGCTGCAGCCGATGGCGAGACGGCGGCTCATTCGGCCGGGACCGTTGAGGCGCGCAGGATCGGCGCCTCGCGCACCGGGACATTGGCCAGGGCGGCCATGACGGCCAGGCCGATGGAGATGATCCAGATCGCGCCGTAGGAGCCGGTGGCGTCAAAGGCCACGCCCGCCAGCCAGGCGCCGAGAAACGCGCCGACCTGATGGCTGAGGAAGACGATGCCGGCCAGGGCCGACAGGTGACGCACGCCGAAGATCTGGGCCACCAGACCATTGGTCAGGGGCACGGTGCCCAGCCACAGGAAGCCGAAGGTCGCGGCGAAGATCAGGGCGCTGGCCGGCGACAGCGGGACCAGCAGGAAGACGGCGATGGCCACGGCGCGTGAGGCGTAGAGCAGGGTGAGCAGGCCCTTCTTCGACCCCTTGGAGCCCCAGGCGCCCCAGAGCCAGGAACCGAGTATGTTGAACAGGCCGATCAGGGCCAGGGAGGCGGCGCCGACCCCGCCGGACAGGCCCATGTCGCGCAGGTAGGCGGGCAGGTGGGTGCCGACGAAGGCGACGTGGAAGCCGCAGACGAAAAAGCCGAGGTTGAGCAGGGCGTAGCTGGGGTTGGTCAGGGCCTCCTTCAGCGCCGCCTTGAGCGGCAGGCCGTCGCGGGCGTCGGCGACGGGGGGCTTGCCCGCCACGCCCAGGGCCAGGGGAATGATCAGAGCGACCAGGCCGCCCAGGACGAACAGGGTGACGCGCCAGTCCAGGGCGTCGAGCATCCCCTGCGCCGCCGGCACCACCAGGAACTGGCCGAAGGAGCCGCCAGCGGTGACGATGCCGAAGGCCAGGGTGCGCTTTTCGGGCGGGACGGCGCGGCCGACGGCGCCCAGAACCACCACGAAGGTCACGCCCGCCATCGACAGGCCGACCATGACGCCGAAGCCGAGCATGAGGCCGAGCGCATCGGCCGCCGTCGCCGCCACGGCCAGACCGGCCAGATAGACCAGGGCGCCGCCGACCGCGACCTTGCCGGCGCCGTGCTTGTCGGCCCAGGCGCCGACAAAGGGCTGGATCAGGCCGAACAGCAGGTTCTGGGCGGCGATGATCAGGCCAAAGGTCTGGCGATCGATCTCCAGATCCAGACCGATGGGGTTCAGGAACAGACCGAAGGCCTGGCGCACGCCCATCGACAGGGTGACGATCACCGCCCCGGTCAGGATCATGATCCAGGCGCGGCGCGACAGGCCGGAAGCGGGAGCCGGGGAAGCGGCGTCAGACATCGGTTTCAAGCTCGCTCAACAGGTCGATCAGGGCCGCTTCGCGCGGGCCGAGCAGGGCGGCGACGCGGGTCTGGGCGGTGGTCCAGTGCGGCAGGGCGTCGGCCAGCTTCTGCACGCCCTCGGGGGTCAGGCTGAGGGTCTGGCCGCGCGCGCCGGGCGCGGCCTCGGCGATGACCCAGCCCTGACGGATCAGCGGCTGAAGGGTGCGCCACAGGGCGCTTTTCTCATGCAGGGTGGCCTCGGCCAGGTCGACCAGGCGCGAGGGGCCGAGGCGCGCCAGGGTCCGTAGCACCGCGAACTGGTTGATGTTCAGCCCGACGTCCGTCAGCGCCTCGTCATAGAAGCGCGACAGGGTGCGCGAGGCGCGGCGCAGGCGACCGCAGATGCAGGGAGAGGTGACGTCCATTGCATATGCAAAGCACGCCTTCATTGCATACGCAATGCGAAAGGCGAGGCGTGCGGTCATTGTTCGCTAACCCTCTTTGGGGCAATAGGAACGGATGGCGAACGAAACGACTCGCATCCTGGGGCTGGACCCCGGCCTGCGCCGCACCGGCTGGGGCGTGATCGAAAGCGAGGGCAGCCGCCTGCGCTGGATCGCGCACGGGGTGGCGGCCCCGCCGGAGAAGGCGCCCTTTCCCGAACGGCTGCTGCATCTGCTGGAGGAGGTGGGGTCGATCTGCGCCGCCTATTCCTGTGACGAGGCGGCGATCGAGGAGGTTTTCGTCAACATGAACGGGGCCTCGACGCTGAAGCTGGGCCATGCGCGGGCGGCGGTCATGCTGGCCCCGGCGCGGGCGGGATTGAGCGTGGCGGAATATGCGCCCAGCCTGGTCAAGAAGGCCGTGGTCGGGGCGGGTCAGGCGGACAAGAGCCAGGTGGCCTTCATGATCAAGCGGCTGCTGCCCGCAGCGGGGGATGTGAAGGCGGATGCGGCGGATGCGCTGGCCGTGGCCATCACCCATGCGCATCATCGGCGGAGTTTGAGTTTGAATGCGAGCCTGAGGGGCGCGGCATGATCGGGCGTCTTAGAGGCGTGCTGGCCGAGGTCGGGGAGGCGGAATGCCTGATCGACTGCGGCGGGGTGGGCTATGTGGCGACCTGCGGGGCGCGGACCCTGGGGCGTCTGCCGGCGCCGGGCGACGAGACGACCCTCTATATCCATAGCCAGTGGAGCGAGGACGCGGGGCCGCGGCTCTATGGCTTCCTGTCGCGCGACGAGCGCCGGGCCTTCACCGTGTTGCTGGCCATTCAGGGCGTGGGGCCGAAGGCGGCGCTGAGCGTGCTGGACGTCCTGCCGCCGGGCGAACTGGCCAGCGCCGTGGCGCGTGAGGACAAGGCGGCGGTCGGCCGCGCCAACGGCGTGGGGCCGAAGCTGGCCCTGCGCATCGTCACTGAGTTGAAGGGCAAGGCTTTGGGCGACGGGCATTTCGCTCCGAACGCGCCGGGCGTTCACGCCGAGGTCGCCGCCGCTCCGCCGCCGCCGAGCGTGACGGGCGAGGCGGTCGCGGCCCTGCTGGGGCTGGGCATAGCCGAGGTCAATGCGCGTCGGGCCGTGGATCAGGCGCTGATAAGGCTGGGCGACGAGGCGGAGCTGTCGGCGGTGATCCGCGCGGCGCTGCAGGAGTTGGGGCGGTGAGGGTTTTCCAATCGCCGTCATCCTCGGGCCGCGCAGCGGACCCGGGGACCCAGACGTCTGAAGTTCGCGGGCCGTCGAACGGCCTGGGTCCCCGGGTCGCCCTGCGGGCGCCCGAGGATGACGGCAGGGGGCAGGGCGTCGCATGGAACGGGTGATCTCAGGCGACGCCGCGCCCGGCGAGCAGCACGACCGCGCGCTGCGGCCGCAGACCCTGTCAGAGTTCGTCGGCCAGTCGGCGGCGAAGGGTAATCTGAAGGTCTTTATCGACGCGGCGCGGGGCCGGTCGGAGGCGCTGGACCACGTCCTGCTGTTCGGACCGCCGGGGCTGGGCAAGACGACGCTGGCGCAGATCGTGTCGCGCGAACTGGGCGTGGGCTTCCGGGCGACGTCGGGGCCGATCCTGGCCAAGGCGGGCGATCTGGCGGCCATCCTGACCAATCTGGAGCCGCGCGACGTCCTGTTCATCGACGAGATCCACCGGATGTCGCCGCTGGTCGAGGAGATCCTCTATCCGGCGATGGAGGACCACGTGCTGGACCTGATCATCGGCGAGGGGCCGTCGGCGCGCAGCGTGCGCATCGATCTGGCGCCCTTTACCCTGGTCGGGGCGACGACGCGGGCGGGGCTGCTGGCCACGCCGCTGCGCGACCGGTTCGGCATTCCGCTGCGGCTTGAGTTCTATACGCCCGAGGAGCTGACGGCGGTGATCCGGGGGGCGGCGCGCAAGATGGGCGCGGCCATCACCGAGGACGGAGCCATGGAGATCGCGCGTCGGGCGCGGGGCACGCCGCGCATCGCCGGGCGTCTGTTGCGCCGGGTGCGCGACTTCGCCGACGCCGAGGGCGGTCAGATCGACCGGCTGGCGGCGGCGCGGGCGCTGGCGCGGCTGGAGGTCGATGAGCAGGGGCTGGACAGTCTGGACCGGCGCTTCCTCAAGGCTCTGATCGAGAACTATGGCGGCGGGCCGGTGGGCATGGACACCCTGGCGGCGGCCATCGCCGAGGCGCGCGACGCGGTCGAGGACGTGATCGAGCCCTATCTGCTGCAACAGGGCTTCATCATGCGCACCCCGCGCGGACGGGTGGCCTGCGCCAAGGCCTATGAGCATCTGGGGCTGACGGCGCCGCAGGTTCAGCCCGCCCCGCCGCCGGACCTGTTCGGGAAGTAGGGACGTCAAACGCGACGCCTCTCCCTCCCCTTCATGGGGAGGGTGGTCGCGCAGCGACCGGGTGGGGAGGGCTTGGCGATGCTAGGCGCGGCGCCTGATTTGCCGAAGCGCCCCCACCCGTCTGACGCTTTGCGTCAGCCACCCTCCACATGAAGGGGGGGAGAAGGCGCTAGTCATTCGCAAAAGGGCTTCACCCGTTCTTCAAACCCGGCCATGCTGGTCGTGAAGGGAGACAGCGATGGCGCGAGGCGGGATCGGGACGGACCAGAAGATCGCCGTGCTGGGCGTGGCGGTGCTGCTGCTTGGCGCCTTGAGTCTGTTCGCCCTGAACCAGGGCGCGCGCTTCGGACCGACGCAGGCGAGCCCGGCGGAACGGGCCTTGACCCAGGTCAAGGCGCAGATGGGGCCGACCGCCGAGGTGCGCTATCTGGAAAACGGCAAGCGTCGCGCCGTTTGCGGCTACGCCGGGATCGCGGGCGAGAAGCGGGCGGTGGCCTTTGTCTCGCGGCCCAACCGCATCCTGATGGGCGACGATCCCCTGGGGGCCGAGTTCGCGGACATGAAGGCCGAGTTCTGTCCGGGCTTCAATGCGGCGGCGCCGGCCGCTAAGGCCTCGGCGACGACTTCCGTTCAGGGCTGACCCATGACCGATCTTCCCACCGCCGGCCGCTTTGACGGGCAGGATCACCTGCTGCCGGTGCGGGTCTATTACGAGGACACCGACTTCACCGGTCTGGTCTATCACGCCAACTATGTGCGGTATTTCGAGCGGGGGCGGTCGGACTTCCTGCGGGTGGCGGGGGTGGGCCATGTCGAGTTGCTGGAGCAGGACGAGCCGCTGGCCTTTGTCGTTTCGGACCTGGCGATCAAGTATGTGAAGCCGGCGCGGATCGACGACGCCCTGGTGGTGCGCACCCGCTATGAGGCCATCAAGGGGCCGCGCCTGATCATCCGTCAGACGGTCGAGCGCGACGGCGAGGTCTTGTGCCGGGCTGATGTGACGGCGGTCTGCATCCATCTGGACGGACGGCCGAGGCGGCCGACCAAGCGGCTGGTTGAGCTGGTGACGCCGTGGCTGTCGGGGGACTGACTTTCCTCCCTGTCGCGCAGCGATGGGGAGGTGGATCGGCGGCGTAGCCGACGAGACGGAGGGGGCGTCTCGACGTCTGCCCTCAGCGCCGCCCCCTCCACCACTTCGTGGTCCCCCTCCCCATGAAATGGGGAGGAAAGAATGCTGAAGCTTCGCAATAACGAGGTTGTCAGACGCAGCCCCCGTGACGCGAAGGCCGACGCCCGTTAGACCCGCCGCCATGAAACCGCCACGTCCGCCCGCTCGATAAGGGCTGACGACACCGGACCCATCCAAGGACGCCGCATGACCCCGCCCGCCGACGCCTCGCTGCTGAATCCCATCGAGCTGTTCATGACCGCCGACTGGGTGGTGAAGACGGTCATGATCGGCCTGGCCGCGGCCTCCGTCTGGTCCTGGACCATCATCATCGACAAGGCGGTGCGTTTCGCCCGCATGAACGCCCGCGCGGCCGAGTTCGAGAAGCAGGTCGAGAGCGGCCGCTCGCTGGAAGACGTGGCGGCGCAGGCCGGGGCTCAGCCCGTCGATCCCCTGCCGCGCATGCTGGTGTCGACCCTGCAGGACTGGCGCGAGGCGCGTTCGCGCGGGGCCATGACGGACACGCAAGGAAACATGCTGATCGCCCGCATCGACCGCGCTCTGGACTCGGTCATCGCCCGCGAGAGCCAGAAGATCGAGAACGGTCTGGGCGTGCTGTCGGTGGTGGCCACGGCCTCGCCCTTCATCGGCCTGTTCGGCACCGTCTGGGGCATCATGAACGCGTTCGATCGCATCGCCGCGGCGGGCAACACCAATCTGACGACCGTAGCCCCGGCCATCGCCGAGGCCCTGTTCGCCACGGCCATCGGTCTGGCGGCGGCCATCCCGGCCTATATCGCCTTCAACGCCTTCTCGGTGTCGGCGGGCAAGTTCACCGGACGTCTGGAAGCTTTCGCCGACGATCTGCAGTCGGCCATCGCCCGTCGTCTGGGCGCGCCCTCGGCTCCGCCGCCGCCGCCCCCGCCGCCTTCGGCTGACCTGAACCTGCGTCGGGGCGCCTGATCCATGGCCATGGGTGGAGGAGGCGGAAGCTCGGGCGGGCGCGGTCGTCGCCGCGCGCGCAAGCGTCCCTTGAGCGAGATCAACGTCACGCCGCTGGTCGACGTCATGCTGGTGCTGCTGATCATTTTCATGATCTCGGCGCCCCTGCTGACGGTCGGCGTGCCGGTGGAGCTGCCCAAGACCGAGGCCAGCGCGGTCGAGACAAGCGACAAGCCGATCACGGTCTCGATCGACAAGGACGGCGCCATCTTCATCGGCGAGGGCGAGGTCCGCTGGGAGAACTTGGCGATCCGCGTGGCCGAAGAGGGCGGCGACAAGGCGCGCGACAAGGCGGTCTTCATCCGCGCCGACGGCCGTGCGCCCTATCAGGCCGTGGCCCGCGTGATGGCGCGGCTGTCGGCCTCGGGCTTCACCAAGCTGAACCTGATCACCGACACGGCCGCTGACGAGACGGCGGGGGGCTGATCGCTTGCGTCGGCCCAGTCCCGCCATTGTCGGATCTCTTGCGCTGCACGCCGGCGTGGTCGCGCTCGCGCTTGTGTCGTGGACGTCGAAGGACGAGCCCAAGCCGCTGGTGAACTCGGTGCCGGTGTCGATCGTCTCGGACATCGAGATCGCCGCCGCGCCTGCGGACAATCCGCAGCCCGAGCCCTCGCTCGAGGATGGGGCCACCGCTCCGGTCGAGACCCCGCCCGAGCCGGTCCCGCCGGAGCCGACGCCGACTCCGCCGCAGCCTGCGCCGCGCCCGACTCCGCCGGCGCCGCGTCCCACGCCGAGGCCGCCGGAAAAGGCCCCCGCGCCGCGCCCGACGCCCACGCCTGCGCCGACGCCGCGCCCTACGCCGCCGCGACCGGCCCCGACCCCGCCTGAGAAGGCGGCCCCGCGGCCCACGCCGCCGCGCCCCAACCCGACCCCGCCGCGCCCGGCGCCCAGGCCCGCGCCGGGTCTGGACCTGGACGCCCTGGCCGGCCCGCCGCGCCAGACGCCGAACCGGGGCCGTCCGGCGCCGGGTCAGCAGGGGGCGGGGACCGCCTCGCGCGCTACCGGCCCGCAACTGGCCGCCTTGGGCGGCCAGGTGACGCCGAACTGGAACCTGAACTGCGACATGCCGGGGATGGATGAACTGGTGATCCGGGTGACGGTGCGCTTGAGCGCCGACGGCGACATCATCGGGTCGCCGCGCCTGCAGGATACGCGCAGCGATCCGACCTGGCGGGCGGCGTCGGAGGCCATGTTACGGGCCTTGCGCGCGACCTCGCCGTTTACGGTGCCTGCCGGTTTTCAGGCGCAAGAGGTGCCCTTCCGGTTTGAAACCGCGCGTCAGTGCGGGGGACGGTAGGGCTGGCCGACCCTGCGATCCTGCCTTGCGAAGCGGGGGAGGAGGAGGATTGCGGGGAGGTGGGGCTAAAGTCTGAAAGTCGCCCCATTCCGGGGCAAGCTTGTCTTTCACAAGCTGGTTTTTGTCATACGGTCTGGCGATAAGGACCGACGATCCGTCCAACTCCGGGAGTTCTTCTCATGCGTCTGCACCTTCTCCTCGCCTCGGCTGCTGCGGTCGTGATGGCGGCCCCGGCGATGGTCCAGCCGGCGTCGGCCCAAACTCAGTCTCTGACCCAGCCCCAAGCGACGGCGACCGCCGCGCCGATGCAGGACGTAGTGGTGGACGAGGGCGTGCTGCGGCCGTTGCAGATCGCGGTGGTGCCCTTCACCGGGCAGAACGGGCCGCAGATTTCCAACGTCATCAGCGGCAACCTGAAGCGCTCGGGCTTCTTTGACCCGCTGAACCCGGCCAGCTTCATCGAGACCGGGCTGACCCTGGCCAATGCGCCCAACTTCCCCCAGTGGACGACCATCGGGGCGCAGGCGGTGCTTTACGGCGGGGTGACGCCGCGCGCCGACGGGCGGGTGGACGTGGGCTTCCGCCTGTATGACCCCTATCGCCAGTGCCAACTGGTCAGCTATCAGTTCACCGCCACCAGCGAACAGTGGCGCCGCATCGCCCACAAGATTTCCGACGTCATCTATCAGCGCATGACGGGCGAGGCGGGCTTCTTTGATTCGCGCGTCCTGTTCGTGTCCGAGAGCGGCACGCAGTTGAACAAGCTGTCGCGTCTGACCATCGTCGATCAGGACGGCTACAACCCGGTCTTCCTGACCCAGGGCGACGAGATCATCATGTCGCCGCGCTTTTCGGCGTCCAACCCGGACGAGGTCACCTATGTGGCCCTGGGCAAGGATTATAGCCGCATCTACCTCTACAACCTGTCGACCGGACGCCGCGAAAGCCTGGGCGAGTTCGACGGTCAGGTCCTGGCCCCGCGCTTCTCCAACGACGGCAACAAGATCGCCTTTTCGATCATCCGCGGCGGCAACACCGACGTCTATGTGATGAACCTGCGGACGCGTCAGCTGTCGCGTCTGACCAGCGACCCCGGCATCGACACCTCGCCCTCGTTCAGCCCCGACGGCAACCAGATCGTCTTCACCTCGGACCGTTCGGGGTCGGCGCGGCTTTACACCATGCGTTCGGACGGATCGGGTCAGCGGCCGATCAGCCGCGGCGGCGGCATCTACACCGCCCCGGCCTGGAGCCCGCGCGGCGACATGATCGCCTTCACCAAGCAGTCGGGCGGCCGTTTCCATATCGGGGTGATGAAGTCGGACGGGACGGGCGAGCGCACCCTGTCGTCCAGCTATTTCGAGGAAGGTCCGTCCTGGGCGCCGAACGGCCGCTACATCGCCTTTGCGCGCCAGAGCCCCGGCGGCGACACCCGTCTGTGGACCGTGGACCTGTCGGGCCGGGTGGTGTCGCAGGCGGGTTATGACGGACGCGGTTCAGACCCGGCCTGGTCGGGTCTGCTGGACGCCCCGCCGGTCAATCTGGGCATCGGCCAGGGCGCGGATTCCTGCCCGGCCTAGCCGTTTACGGCTTCGTGAGATCACGAGCGGAGCCATTCCCATAAACTGTGCGTTATCGCGTCTGGCGCGACGCGGCGCCGCAGTCTAGCTGACCTTCGATATAGCCAAGCTTGAGGCCGCCGTCCTCAGACCGAAACAAGGAGACGACCCGATGAACACTTCGACCCTGATCAAGCTGGCGACTGTCAGCGCCGCCGTCGCCGCCCTGGCGGCCTGCGCCCCCAAGCCCAAGGTCGAGCCGGCCGTGCCGGTCGAACCGACCCAGCCGACCGCGCCGCAATATCCGACCGCCCCGACCGGCCCTGTGACCGGCGGCAATGTCGGCGCGCCGATGCCCGGTTCGGAGCAGGACTTCGTCGTCAACGTCGGCGACCGCGTCTATTTCGATCTGGACAGCTATTCGGTGCGCCCCGAAGCCCAACCGCGTCTGGACGCCCAGGCCGCCTGGCTGGCCCGCTATCCGCAGGTCACGGTCCGCATCGAAGGCAATGCCGACGAACGCGGCACGCGTGAATACAACCTGGCCCTGGGCGCGCGCCGCGCCGAGGCCGTCCGCACCTATCTGATCCAGCGCGGCGTGCCGGCGGCCCGCATCGACACCATCAGCTTCGGCAAGGAGCGTCCGATCGTGGAAGGCTCGAACGAGAGCGCCTGGGCTCAGAACCGTAACGCCCACACCGCCATCGTGTCGGGCGCGCCGCGCTAAGCACGGCGGAAGCGACTGAATGACGGGAGGCGTCGGCTTTGCAGCCGGCGCCTCTTTTCTTTGAGGGCGTAGCGGATCAAAGTCCGCGCCGAATCCGGGGGGAGTTTGCGTGATTGATCTGGAAGCAGCGGGCGGCGCCATGACGGGCGGCATCATCGCGGGCGCTATCGAAAAGCCGACGGGGCAGGCCGGGGACCATCATTCGACCTGCGCCGACTGCGGGGCGGAGGTCAGCGGCAACTTCTGTTCCAACTGCGGTCAGGCGGCGCACGTGCACCGCACCCTGCTGCACCTGGGCGAGGAACTGCTGCACGGGGTCATGCACTTTGACGGGCGTTTCTGGCGCACCCTGCCGCTGCTGATCGTCAATCCTGGCCGGCTGACGCGCGAGTGGGTGCAGGGCAGGCGGACACGCTACGTCTCGCCCCTGGCCATGTTCCTGTTCACCCTGTTCGTCATGTTCTTCGCGCTGAGCTTCATGCCGCATTCGGAGGTGAAGCTGCAGGGTCTGCCGGAACAGATCGCCGCCCAGCGCGAGGCGATCACCGAGGCCGAGCAGGTCGTCGTCGCCGCCCAGAAGGAGGTCGACGCGGCCGTCGCGGCGATGGAGCCCGCCGACGGCGCGCCCCCGGCGCCCAACAGCGGCGCGCGGGCCGGGGTCGCCGCCGGGGTTCTGGCCGCCGCCCAGGCCGGGGTGATCAGCGAGAAGTCCAAGCTGGAGCGGCTGGAACATGACGCCGTCGAGGGCCGCAAGGACGGCCTGTCGCCCGGCAGCTGGCAGGCCCAGGTGGCCGACATCGCCTCGGACGTGGGGCAGGACGGGAACGCCAACGGCCTGACCAAGACCGTGGCCAAGAAGCTGAAGAACCCGGACCTGGCGCTCTACAAGCTGCAGCAGACCATCTACAAGTTCGCCTTCCTGCTGGTGCCGCTGTCGATCCCGTTCGTGGCTCTGATGTTCCTGTGGAAGCGGGGGTTCACCCTGTATGATCACGGGGTTTTCGTTCTCTATTCGCTGACCTTCATGTCCCTGCTGCTGATGGTGGTGGTGGTCCTGGCGACGACGGTGAAGGGGGCTGGACCGGCTGCGGGGCTGATCGCCAGCCTGATCGTGCCGGTGCACATGTTCGCTCAGTTGAAGGGCGCCTACAGTCTGAAGATCTTCTCGACCCTGTGGCGGACCGTGGCCCTGGTGATCTTCTGCGAGATCGCCGCGACCCTGTTCATCGTGTCGATCATCTATCTGGGGCTGGGACACTGATCGCGACCGCGATCTTGACCCTGAACTTGGCCTTGCGAGCGCCGCAAATCGGTGGGACGACTTGAGACATGCTGAAGCTGCCTTTTTCCAAATCCGCCGCCATGACGGCCATCGGTCTGACCCTGATCGGGGGCGCGGTCGTGGCTCAGACCGTGCCGATGGAGCCGGTCCAGTGGGACAAGCGCCGTCTGGACCAGCTGGACCGCAACGTCCGCCGTCTGGAGCGCGCCCTGACGCAGAGGAACGCCGCCGGCCAGCCGGTTCTGGTCGAGCCTGACCCTGAGGTCGTGGCCATGCAGGGCCAGCTGCAGATCATGGATCGGCGCCTGTCGGACCTGGAGCAGACCTTCCAGCGGGTGAACGCCGACAGCGAGCGCCTGACCTTCCAACTGGACGAGGCGACGCGCGACAACGCCGCCCTCAGCCGTCGTCTGCGCGACCTGGAAGGCCGGGTCGAGCGGGCCGAGAAGGCCGCCGAGGAAGAGGCCGAACTGAACGGACCGATCACGGCCAACTCGCCAACCGGCGATGCGGCCCAGGACCTGACGGCGGCGCTGCGCCTGCTGGGGACCGACGGTCCGCGCGGGCAGCGGGCGCTGGAGACGGTCATCGTCACCTGGCCCAATACGCCGCAGTCGCGAGAAGCCAGCAGCCGTCTGGGCGACCTGCATGTCGCGGCGCGCGACAACGCCGCCGCCGTGCCCGCCTACGCCGCCGCCCTGAACGGCTGGCCGCGCACGCCCTGGGCGCCCGAGACGACGCTGAAGCTGGCCGAGGCCCTGCGCGCCACCGACCGGGCCACCCAGGCCTGCGGCGCTCTGAACGAGTTCACCCGCCGCTACGCCGACACGGCCACGGCGGCGCAGAAGACCCGCGCCACGCAACTGCGCACGCGGGCGAGCTGCAACTGACGCCAGACGACGCCGGCGGCCTGACCGGTCGGGTCTTCGCCCGGCTGGATGGGCGGCTGGACCCGGAACGGGCTGAGCCCATTGTGCTGGCCCTGTCGGGCGGCGGCGATTCGGTCGCCCTGCTGCACCTGGCGGCGGACTGGGCCAGGGCGCGGGGGCGGCGGCTGCTGGCCCTGACGGTGGATCACAATCTCAACGCCATGAGCGCGGACTGGACCCGGTTCGCGGGCGAAGCGGCGCGCGCGGTCGGGGCCGACTGGCGAGGGCTGAGCTGGGATGCGCCCCAGGCCGGGCCGGGGCTGACGGCGCGGGCGCGGGCGGCGCGGCATGGGCTGATCGCCGAGGCGGCGCGGGCGGCCGGGGCGGGCGTCGTGCTGATGGCGCATACGCTTGATGATGCAGCCGAGGCCGACTGGATGCGGGAACGCGGCGCGACCCTGGGGCGGGTGCGTGAGTGGTCGCCGTCGCCGGTCTGGCCCGAAGGGCGGGACCTGATGCTGCTGCGCCCCCTTCTGGACGAGCGACGCGAGGGGTTGCGGGGCTATCTGCGGGCGCGGGGACAGGGCTGGGTCGAGGACCCCGCCAACGCCGATGAACGGTTCGGCAGGAGCCGGGCGCGGGCGGCTTTGGCGGATGCAAATGATGAAGCCCTCCCCCTCGAGGGGGGAGGGTTGAGTGGGGGTGTGGTCGCCGAGGTTGCCTGTCGGGATCTGGAGGTAAAGACGGCGCCGCCTCCCGCGCCATCTCATCAAAGTCTGTCCGCGCCCCCCCATCCCCCGCCCTTCCCCCCTCCGCCAACGGGAAGGGAGCTCGGTCGTTGTTTCGCCTGGGCCGGCGTTGTCGAAATCCCGCGCGAGGCCTCGGCCTCCAGGCTGGCGGCGGCCCTGCTGTGCGCGGGGGGCGGATCGGTTCCGCCGCGCGGGGATCGGCTGGAACGGTTGAGGGCGAGGCTTGCGGCCGGCGAGGACTTTACGGCGGGGCTGGCGGGGGCGCGGGTCGAGGCGGCCGGGGCGTCGGTTTTGCTGATGCGCGAGCCGGGCGAGATGAAGCGGCGCCCGCCGGAGCCCGTGGCCATGAGGCCGGGCATGGCGGCGGTCTGGGATGGGCGGTTCGAGATCACGACGCGCGAGGACGGCTGGCGGGTGGAGGCGGCGGCGGGGATGTTGGCGCGGCTGGCGCAGGCCGATCGACGCGCGGTCGCGGGTTTGCCGGCGGCGGCGCGGGGCGCCTTGCCCGTGCTGGTTCGGGACGAGGCTGACGGCCCGATTCTGGCATGGCGGGGGGCGACGGTGCGGGCCTTGGGCGGGCGACGTTTGGCGCTGGCGCTGGGCGAAACGACGCAGGAGGCCGACCTCTTTCACCCCATGCATGGCGAAACGCCGCCGACTGACCTATTTTCCTAGAAAGACTGCTGATCGGCGGGGCCTGACGGCGTCCGTCGAGAAACCGAGGATCGAATGAATCTGCGTAATCTAGCCATCTGGGGAGGGCTGCTGCTGGTCCTGGTCGCGGTCTATGCCGCGATCGGCACGAACGGCGGCGCGACCATGCCGGGCGCCAAGGGTGCGGCCGCCAGCCGCCCCGCGCCGATCACCTATTCGCAGCTGATCACGGCCATCAACGGCCAGGAGATCAAGACGGCGACGGTGCGCGGCGACACGATTAACGGCGTCTACAAGGACGACAGCAAGTTCACGACCGTCACGCCCCTGCCCAACGGCGACATCATCGACAAGATGCAGGCCGGCGGCGCCGCCGTGGACGTCAAGAGCACGCGCCAGCCCTGGTGGTCGGGCCTGCTGGGCCTGTTGCTGCCGGTGGCGCTGATCATCGCCTTCTGGTTCTTCATCATGAACCGGATGCAGGGCGGGGCCAAAGGCGCCATGGGCTTTGGCAAGTCCAAGGCCAAGCTGCTGACCGAGCACAAGGGCCGCAAGACCTTTGACGACGTCGCGGGCGTGGATGAGGCCAAGGAAGAACTGCAGGAGGTCGTCGACTTCCTGAAGGACCCGTCGAAGTTCCAGCGTCTGGGCGGCAAGATCCCCAAGGGCGCCCTGCTGGTCGGCCCTCCCGGCACCGGCAAGACCCTGCTGGCGCGCGCGGTGGCGGGCGAGGCGGGCGTGCCCTTCTTCTCGATCTCGGGTTCGGACTTCGTCGAGATGTTCGTCGGCGTCGGCGCCAGCCGCGTGCGCGACATGTTCGAGCA
>Ga0308157_10002835_pt1 | contig 26939 bp, 28 predicted proteins | sample PhyBR1_FD_201035 | JGI IMG/M metagenome (GOLD analysis project Ga0308157, IMG submission 201035) | Phyllosphere microbial communities from UC Gill Tract Community Farm, Albany, California, United States - DLSLB.R1 | ecosystem: Host-associated > Plants > Phyllosphere > Unclassified | place: USA...
GATTAACCGTTTTGTAAAACCGCCCCGTCTTTCAGCAGGGGGATGGTTACTTCACAAATCAAAACCAAACTTATTCCTTATTAATGATACTTTTCAAGCTTACCCTCCGCCTACAGAGATAGGAGAGTTTGTTAGTCCTCACCCCCGACCCCTCTCCAAAGGAGAGGGGAGCGAGAAGTATTTATTATTGCTTTCAGACCTCACCCCAGAGGAGAGGGGAGCAGTTACACTCAGAGGTGTTTACAGTTCTGTTTACGTATAGCTATGTCGGCAAGAGTCCTCCTCTCCTTGGGAGAGGGGTGGGGAGAGGCCTACTTATAAAAAGCCTCCATTGCCGGGAGCGCTTTGCCATCAAAGTCCCATAGCGCCTGGTTTTCCCAGGTCGAGCCATTAGGGGCTTCATTTCCACGGAATGCCGTCCACTCCGCGCCCCAGTAGCAGAAACCTATACCGGTGCCGCTGTTCTTCACGACACTGCGGATAGCGTTCATAAAGGCTTTTTGTCCCTCCGGAGATGCCGGGTAGGCCGGTAAAATCTGGTCAGACTGCCCAACCACATTGTTCGTCCAGTCATTCCACAGCAATGTAAACGGATACGAAGTTTCTGCCAACACCACTTTTTTATTGTGCGCCTGCCCGAGCTGGGTCATTTTAATCTGGAGGTCTGCCAGGCTTTTGCCGTGCCATATTGGGTAATACGATAGCCCTATGTAATCGTAATCCACATCGGCAATCTTATTAAAGAACCAGTCGGCGCTACCTGCAATACCTGCATAATGGATCATGATTTTTGTGTCAGGCGCATCTTGGCGGATGGTTGCGCTTATGGTATTTACCAGTTGCAGGTACCCCGCTTCATTCGTGGAAAGGTTGCCCAGCGGGTACATAAATCCGGTGTTGGTCTCATTGCCGATCTGGATAATATCCGGATTTATTTCGGACAATATACTTTCGGTATACTGTGTTGCCTGGTCGGTAAGCTGCTGTAGGTTGAGCCCCGCCCATTCTGCAGGTGTTTCCTGTTCTCCCGGATCGGCCCATGTATCGGAATAATGCACGGTAAGCCATACTTTCAGTCCCGCTGCTTTTACCCTTTGCGCAAAAGTTTTTACTTCTGCCATCCCCGAATGACCATTGGCAGGGTTTTTCCAAAGACGGATGCGGATGGTATTGACTCCCGCACTTTTCAATGTTGTAAGAGGATCTTCCGGCTGGCCTGCGCTATTTTTGTAACTGTAGCCTGCCTGCTCAATTTCCGGCACAAACGACATATCGACTGCGCGGATAAAGGAGTCTTCTTCCACTATAGGGCCATCATCGCTGTTGCCTTTGCTGTCATCGCTTCCGCAGGAAATTGTCAGTGAAAGCAGGCTCCCGAAAAGTAGTATCCAAAGTTTTTTCATAATGCTGTAGTTATAATTGTTCGAATTTAAAGCTTGTTTTTTGGTGGTATTCTTCTCCTTTTTTCAATACTGTGGAAGGAAAATGTGAATGGTTCGGTGCATCGGGATAATGCTGCGCTTCAAAGCAAATACCACTCAAGGTGTGGTAATCAGCATTTTCCTTTCCTTTTATCTGCCCCAAACAGTTCCCTCCCACATAGATGTGAAGCGATGGCTGGTTGGTGCAAACCGTCATTTTTAATCCTGTCTTTTTACTGGCTAACGAAGCTACGGGCGCGGTGTTATCTTCTATAATGAAAGTTGTATCGATTTTTAGCGGGCAGTTTTTAGCAGATGTAAAATCGTACGGGCAATTATTTACATTAAGAATACGTCCGGTAGGGATGCCATCGCGCTTTGTTTCCAGCGTTTTATTGGAGTTTATAAAAAGCTCCTGCTCCTCAATCGTTTGCGAATGCCCATCCAAATTAAAATAGCTGTGCTGGGTTAAATTAAGGATGGTGTCTTCTGTGGTTTGTGCCCAGTACTGCACTACCAGCTTGTTGTCTTCGGTAACAGTATAGCTCACATGCACGGTAAGGGCGCCGGGAAAACCTTCGTCGCCACCAGGACTAGTATGGCTGAGAGTGATGGTATTCTGAGACAGATTTTCAACTACCCATACTGCCTGCCCCAAACCGTTGTTGCCACCGTGGAGGGTATGCTCACCATGGTTAATTGCGGCTTGGTATTTTTTACCGTTAATGCTAAATTTACCTTTCTTTATCCTGCCCGAATACCTGCCGATTACTGCCCCAAAATAAGGTGCGCCCTCAAGACTGTAGGAGTCAGCGTAGTCCTGTAGCGAATCGAAACCCAAAACCACATCCATTACTCCTTTTATTGAAGGAACTTTTAGTGAAGTAATGGTTGCGCCATAGGTAATCACCGAAGCTTTCATGCCTCTTTTATTCGAAATGGTGTGGCAAAAAACTTCTTTTGCGTCTGGTGTTATACCAAATGAATTTGTAAGTACGGTCTCATCTAAATGAGAAATGTGATTTTTTTCCATGATTTTATTATCATATCATCACCAAAAGTATAAGTTATAATCAATTGAGCATACCAGTACCTACCAGTTTTTGTATATTAGCCACCAGTTAGAAATTGATTTTGGACGCGGATGACACGGATCGCGCGCATTTACACGAATTAGCTTAAGGGGCTTTATTTAATAATCACTAAAGAGACCAGGATATGTTTCCAAATAAATAGAAAGTTGCGCAGATTCGCCTAATCCGCGTCATCCGCGTTCCATTTATTACACCTTTTAAAATGAAAATAATAACCCTCGATAACCGCAACAGCCTCCCTAAATACAAGCAGATTATACTGTCTGTCGAGACTGCCATCGCCGAGAACCGCCTTAATCGCGGCGACAAGCTGCCCTCTGTAAATAAAGTAGCCCTGGAGTTTTCGCTTTCACGGGATACAGTTCTTTTAGCGTATGATGAATTAAAGAAACGCGGCATCATTTATTCCAGGCTTGGCAAGGGTTACTATATAAAGAGTGTGGAGTTCAGCTTCGAGCAAAGGATATTTTTACTGTTCGATGAATTCAATTCTTTTAAGGAAGACCTCTACAATTCTTTTATGGAAACGATGGACAACAGCGCGCAGATCGATATTTTCTTTCATTATTTCAGTATTGAGGTATTCAAAAAGCTTATTAATGAAAACAATGGCGATTACTCAAAGTATATTATTATGCCTACTACATTAAAAGGAGCGGCAGCGATCATAAAGGCCCTTCCTAAAAATGATGTGTATATCCTGGACCAGACAAATGCCGAACTTCACAATTATCCGTCTATCCACCAGAATTTCGTAAAAGATATGTACAATGGTTTGCTTTCGGCGAAAGCCAGGCTGTCGAAATATAAAAAGCTCATCCTTATCTTCCCCGCTTTCAAGCAGCCGCCGGGAATGGCTGAAGGTTTTACCAATTTTTGTGAAGACAACACTTTTGAATTTGAAGTTATTCCGGACTTCGAAGGGCGTACCATTGCAAAGGGGGATGTGTTTGTACTACCGAACGACCGCCATCTGGTTAGGGTAATTGAACAGGCCAACAGCCAGGGACTGGAGATGGGAACCGATATCGGTATTATCTCCTATAATGATACACCGCTGAAGAAAGTGGTTGGCAACGGCATTACGACAATATCGACCGACTTCAGGGCAATGGGAAGTATGCTGGCCGAAATGGTATTGCACCAGCAAAAGACGCAGGTGGAGAACGAAAGCCGGCTGATTTTAAGGGGGTCTTTATAACCTATTCGGTATGTGATCAGATATTCGAAAATAGCTGACAAAATATCATTTGAATTTGTAACTTTATCTGTATAAATCTATCATTATGTCTAAAAGAACAAATAACTTCTTTGAAAACTTCGCGGCGAAAGTTACTAAAGCATCGGGAAGTACTGCTATGTTTGCCACGGCCTTTTTGATCGTTGTAGTATGGGCCGTGTGTGGGCCGATATTTGATTACTCCGAAACCTGGCAACTTGTTATTAATACCGGAACAACAATCATCACTTTCCTGATGGTGTTTCTGATCCAGAAATCCCAGAACAAAGACTCCCTTGCTATACAGTTGAAACTTAATGAACTTGTGGCTTGCAGCGAATTTGCCAGCAACCGCCTGATTGATATTGAGGACATGACCGAGAAAGAAATGGAAGTGGTAAAGAAATATTACTCTAAACTGGCTGAACTGAGCAAAGAGGCGCAAAACCTTCATGAGTCGCATTCGCTGGACGAAGCGCGGGAAAGCCACAATGATAAAATGGAAGCCCAAAACAAATAAAAAAAACCTTCAGGTAACTCCTGAAGGTTTTTTGCTAATACGAGTGCTATTGTATTAATGGGAGCGCATCTTATCAAAAGTATGCTCCAGCAAATGCTTCATTTTGTCGGCAGCGCCTTTTACGGCAATTTCAACGGTGTCTGCATAGTTGGTTACCGCTTGCGGATTTAGCCCGTTTACGCGCGCCTCGATCATGCAGCGCTTGTCGCCGCCTTTTGTTTTGTCACCATTCTCGTCGCCAATGTGCACTTCAAGCGATGTTATCTTATCTTCAAAACGTTTCAGTGTATTCTGAAGCACTTCGGTAAAATAGGCTTCCATCCTGTCATTGCCTTCAATGTTTTTGTCTGTGTTTATGTGTACTTGCATGGCCTTTTTATATTTTAGGTTCTATACTCAAATATACGAATTTTCCGAGTTATTTCCGAGTTTTAATAGAAGTTTAGTATTCCTTTACTTAAAAAAAACTTCAATCTTTATTTGGAATATAATACCAATCGGTATATTTTTGTATTGAAATTGAGATAATGACCAAAGCAGAAAAGACAAGGCAATTTATCATTGAAAAAACAGCTCCGGTTTTTAACAGGAAGGGGTATGCCGGGACTTCACTTACTGATATTACGGAGGCCACCGGACTTACTAAGGGAAGTATATATGGTAACTTTGAAAATAAAGATGAGGTAGCCCTCGCAGTTTTCGATCATAATTTCGGACTTGTATCTTCTTTGGTTCATACTAAAATGGCACAGCAATCTAATACTGTGGATAAGCTGAAAGTATATCTTACCATATATTCTGAATTTACAAAATTGCCCGCATTGCAGGGCGGTTGCCCGGTACTTAACACCTCGGTTGAGTCGGATGATACACATGAAGAGCTCAGGCAAAAAGCGTGTGATGCAATAGACGCATGGTATAAAACCGTATTGCTTATTATAAAAAAAGGGCGTGAGAAAAAAGAGATCCGCAACAAATTTGACGAAAAAGAGTTTGCCGGTGCTTTTATTGCACTGATTGAAGGGGGAGTGATGCTTGCTAAAGTAACGGGCAAAATGAGCGGCCTCAAAGCGGCGATGAAACAGGCCGAAAAAATGATCGATGCTATAAGTAAATAATTTTTTTTGATTATAAATATACCGATTGGTATTAAATAAATTGAATATGAATTCAAAAGCAAAAGAGTTCTTGCAACGTTATAAAGGGAAAGAAGTTGAAAATTCTCCCTCGCCTTTTATGAACTGGCTTAAACCTGTAATGGCAGCGGTAGAGGATGGCAGTCTCACGTTTGAATATACAGTCCGTAAAGAGATGACCAATCCGTTTGGTACGCTCCATGGCGGGGTAACGGCAGCAATGATTGATGATGCCATTGGCGCCACGCTGATATCGTATGGCGAGCCGTATTTTTATGTATCGGTCAACCTGGTAATCGATTATTTCTCACCCGCACGTGAAGGCGATATCGTTGTATCGAAAACCGCCATCCTTAAAAAAGGGAGCCAGATTACCAACGCGCAGTGCGAGATATGGAATAAAGACCGGACAAAACTTATCGCGAGGGGATATACAAACCTGCTGCGTACGGAAATTAAAAAATAACGGCATGAAGAGAGTAGCAGTTACAGGATTAGGAGCAATAACTCCATTAGGGAATTCGGTTCCGGAATTTTGGGCGAATATCCTTGCCGGGAAAAGTGGCGCGGGGCCTATTACCAAATTTGACGCGTCGAAATTCAAAACGCAGTTTGCCTGCGAGGTTAAGGATTTTGATATTGAAAAATATACAGACAAAAAAGAATCCCGTAAGTACGACCTGTTTACCCAATATGCTATTGCGGCAACTGATGAAGCCGTAAAGGATGCCGGGCTGGATTTTAATGCTATGACACAGGAACAGCGTTTCGAAATCGGGGTTATCTGGGCGTCGGGCAATGGTGGCATCGGAACATTTGAGGAACAATTGGAGGAATTTTCCTCCGGCGATGGGATACCCCGGTTCAACCCGTTCTTCATCCCGAAAATGATTGTTGATATTGCGGCCGGCGTACTGTCGATCCGATATGGATTGCATGGGCCGAATTATGCAACAGTATCGGCATGTGCCTCATCCAACACTGCGATAATTTCCGCTTTCGACACCATCAGGATGGGTAAGGCACAGGTGATGATAGCCGGCGGGAGCGAGGCGGCTATAACCCGTTCGTCTATTGGTGGGTTTAACGCTTCGCACGCCCTCTCTAAAAATAATGATAACCCGCAATCGGCCTCAAGGCCTTTTGATACCGGCCGTGACGGATTTGTAGCCGGTGAGGGTGCCGGCGCGCTCATTCTTGAAGAATGGGAGTTTGCCGTGGCAAGGGGGGCGAATATCTACGCGGAGATAGTTGGCGGCGGGATGGCTGCCGATGCCTATCATCTTACCGGTACACCTGCCGATGGCCTTGGCGCTGCGCTGGGCATGCGTAAAGCTTTGGCAGATGCAGGCCTGCAGCCTTCGGATATCAGTTATATCAATGCGCATGCTACGTCAACCCCTCAGGGAGACCTTAGTGAAATGAACGCTATTGCTACGGTATTTAACGGACTTGATGTTCCGGTGAGCGCAACCAAATCGATGACCGGGCATTTACTTGGCGCGGCGGGTGCTGTAGAGAGTATTATCAGTATACTGGCAGTGAAGAATAATAGTATTCCGCCAACCATTAATACAGAAACGTTAGATGCTGCAATTCCGGAAAGGGTTTCAATAGTATTAGGCAAGGCACGGGAGCATCAGATCCGTTACGCGCTCAATAACACCTTTGGCTTTGGTGGCCATACCGCAAGTACAATTTTTAAAAAAGTATAATTATTGATACGCCATCTCTGACTCTTAGCAAACTTTTCGCATCTTTGTAGTACTAAGACTGTAAACACGCTATGCGCTATATCTATGCCTTTCTGATGGGTTTGTGTTTCCTGCCACTATCTGCGCAGGTTGATGAATTAAAGCGTGCGCGCGATACCATCGAACTGGACAGCGTTCCTGCCTTTGCCGACCCTAAATACAGGGAGGACCAGTTCTATGCCTCGATATCCTATAACCTGATGCAGGGCAAACCGGGGGGCTATTCGCAATATTCCTTTTCTACAGGGCTTTCCGCGGGTTTTCTTCGGGATATGCCCATCAACAAGCGAAGGAATCATTCCATCGCGCTTGGGCTTGGATATTCCTATAATAATATTAAGCACAACCTTGTCGTGACGGATGTTGGTGGCGCAAAGAATAGCTATGCTACAACCAGCGAGGGTAATTTCGATAAGAATAAGCTGGTGTTGCACTATCTTGAAGTGCCGTTGGAACTCCGTTGGCGCAACTCCGATTCCATAAGCCATAAATTCTGGCGTATCTATGCCGGCTTTAAAGTAGGGATGCTGTTGTATGACAAAGCCCAGTACGAGCCAGACGGAGGTACGAAATTTAAAGTACGCAATGACAGCAACCTGAACCGTTTTGTGTACAGCGCGTACATTTCTGCCGGATGGAATACCTGGAACCTCTATGCCTGTTACGGAATCACACCGCTTTATAAAGACGCCAAACTCGAAAACGGTGAGGAGCTAAAACTGCAATCGCTCAACCTGGGGCTGATTTTTTATATTTTGTAAAGAAATGTCATCTATAGCATATTGCAGGTTTTGCGAAGTTTGTGTAAATACCTACAAATGGGTATAGGAATTCAAGCTTATAATTCCGTTTTTTGCATTTATTCATTTTATAACTACATGTATGAGAAAGCTAATTTACCTATTCCTTGGATGTGTTGCTCTTCTAACCTCATTTTCCTGTGAAAAAAGTGAGGACGAAAATACTTCAATCAACATTGACGGAGGTAATGTCTACAGGTATCAAATGGTTACGATCTTAACCGATGACATTGTGCTAGATAACCAGCAATATCATGGTGAGCTGGGTAACATTCCGGTCACGTTGGCAAGGGTTTCAGAAAACACCCTGGCCTTTATGATACCACAGGAAATGGCTCTGGGTAATGTAGTACTTAAAATCCCTGACCTGAATGACTCGACCGTAAAATACAAGATCCTTGAGCAGCAGCTGAGCCAGTCGCCGGCCGAAACGATGGCCGCATTCTCAGGGACGGCAGAAGAGTTCCTTGTAACATTTGATGTTCCCGAATCTTCAAATGCCCACATAAACTTACAGGCATTCCAATCCTATTACCAGAATGCTTCAGACCCTGATAAACGGGAGATAGCTCTTTTTTACCAAGTGAACAAGCATGCAATAGACAATGTGCTTTCCGATAATTTCCAGGGAAGGTTTACCCAACAGGAAAGGGACCTTATAAACAAGTTCAAGCTATCCATCGCGGCAATGGCGGTTGGCGGTGTAGTGGCTGTAGAGGCACCGCACGTTGGGATCAAAACATTGGGTATAGCTGTAGCTTCAATGGGCTTTTTTAAAGCCATCGATTACCATAATGAGTTAAGTGAGCATACTATTAATGTCATTCAGATGAAAGTGAACCAACTGTTGGGCGATAATGACAGGGGAGGTAATTTTGCACTGTCTCTCGCTGACAATGTGGCAAGGACGGTTCCCTTTGCGATCACTGAGAGTTCATTGGTACAAGGGGACTCTGGCAGCACCCAGCCTCAAATAGCAGATTTCTTTTCCTCACAGTCAGATTACAATACCTATGTTGGCAAAGTAAACAACGCCATCAGTTGGGTAAATGCCAATGTGCCGCTTGTAAATTTTTCGGCGATAGGGCTGGCAGCGTTGCCCCAAGATCCAATAACTGTCAATACTCTTGTGACTTCCGAAATAATGAGCGACATCACCTTTAGCGTGAGTCATCCAAATCTTCAATTGGTCAACGCATCATTACAGGCTACAGGACAGCTCAAGATTACTGTAAAAATAATTGGCAGTCCGTCACAACTTCCTGTAGCATCTACCCTCAGGTATGCTTATGATGATGGCTTCAGTACTTTTTCCGGTACCCTGCCTATTGAAGTGGGAGGCGGGGATCCTGAAAGCATAAACATAACAGCCTCTGTGCCGATGCAAATCAGTGCGATTGGGCAAACACTCCAGCTTACGGCCAGTGTTGAGCCGGCAGGCGCTACCCAAAATGTAACGTGGTCTGTGCAGGAAGGCAGTGCATTTGCAACTGTAAGCAGTAGCGGGCTTGTAATCGCAACTGGTTTTGGGGTTGTTAGAATAAGGGCTACACATACAGAAGATGCCAGTGTTTTTGGAGAAGTTACCGTGCCCATTTTCCAACTTGGATGCGGAAGTGATACTACCCTTACCGATATTGATGGTAACGTTTACCCGATATTGACCTTTGCACAGGAGGGTAATTCGAGATGTGTAACACAAAGAAACCTGACCGTTACCCATTACCGTAATGGCGATATGATTCCACAGGTTACTGATCCTGCCGTATGGGCCAGTTTGACTACGGGTGCGTGGTGTTATTATGATAACGATCCTGCCAATGAGGCAAAATACGGAAAGCTATATAACTTGCATGCTGTAAATGACCCCAGAGGGCTTGCACCCGAAGGATGGTATGTATTTGATGGGTTATTCTCGAATGTTCAAAACGGTGGTGTGATGAAAACTACTACCGGGTGGCAGGCACCAAATACAGGCGCAACTAACGCGACCGGATTTTCTGCTGTACCGGGTGGTTTTCGCAGGGATGACGGATCATTCGGAGGGCTGCTGCAATTCGCTTTCCTTTGGAGCCCTGGGACCGTCAATAATGGACTATTGGGATATCATACAAAGCTTTATTATAATTCAGCAGGGAGTGCTTCACTTTCTGTGCCTGTAAATTATGGCTGCTCAGTACGGGTAGCAAGGGAATACTAATACTAATGCCAAAAAACGATACTGTCAAGCCGCCTGATCTTTTGGCGGCTTCTTTTTTATATCGAGGGCATCAGCCAGATAAACCAAAGGCCAACCTGCGGCACAATACCCAGCAGAGCGCCGAGTATTATTTCGCCCAAAGTTCTTGTCCCGGCCATTAGCCGTGCCGAGGCTACAAACCCTGAACAGACAATCAGGAATGCCACGGCGTAGAGTAATTCGATATGATAATAGGCCGAAATGCTTATCACGAAGAGTGTAAGCGATGCAATACCCGTCATGTGCAGGCTTGCTTTATGTCCTGTGAGAATGAGTGCCAATGCCGCAACGATGCTGATGAGCATCCCGACAAAATAATAATACAGTTCGGGGACCACAAGGGATGCAAAGGTATTCTTGATCAGGAAGAAAAGCAGCAAGGCATAAAAGGCTAACGGAAGTTTTCTTTCTTTTTTGTCTTCGAGTTTACGGCTTTTTACGAGGCTTAGTGATTTGAGCAGGTAGTAGGCCGACATCGGGAGGAGTGTGGTCAGGATAAGTACCTGTATAAATACCAGATAGATTTCATGCTTGTAAAAAAAAGACTGTGTTACCAGAAAGTAAAACAGCGTAGCATAGGCCGGTATGAACAGCGGATGAAACAGGTTTGAAAACATGGGAAGCAGCCTTTTCATGCCGGTTTATATTTTCTTACGCATACGTGCCACCGGGATGTCCAGCTGCTCACGGTATTTCGCAATGGTGCGGCGCGCTATCGGGTAACCTTTATCTTTCAGGATATCGGCAAGCTTGTCGTCCGGCAGGGGTTTGCGCTTGTCCTCATCTTCAATAACGGTCTTGAGTATTTTTTTGATCTCTATGGTCGATACATCCTCGCCCTGGTCATTTTTCATCGCTTCCGAGAAGAAATCTTTTATCAGTTTGGTGCCGTAAGGCGTTTCCACATACTTACTGTTGGCTACGCGTGATACGGTCGAAATATCGAGCCCTACCATATCGGCAATGTCTTTCAGGATCATGGGTTTCAGCTTGGCCTCGTCACCGTCAAGAAAATATTCCTGCTGGTAGTGCATAATGGCATTCATGGTCACAAACAGCGTTTCCTGCCTTTGGCGTATCGCATCGATAAACCACTTAGCGGAATCGAGTTTCTGCTTAATGAACTGTACGGCATCCTTTTGCTGGGATGACTTGTCGCGGCTTTCTTTATAGCTTTGCAGCATTTCCTGGTAATCTTTAGAAACGTGCAGTTCAGGGGCATTACGGCCATTGAGCGTAAGCTCCAGTTCGCCGTCAACGATTTTAATCGCGAAATCCGGCACCACGTGTTCTACCGTGCGGGAACTGCTGTCATAAGCGCCCCCCGGTTTTGGGTTCAGGTGCTCGATCTCATCGATGGCTTTGCGCAGCTGCTCCTGCGTGATATCATATTTCTGCAGCAGCTTGTCGTAATGCTTTTTGGTAAAGGCATCAAACTGGTTTTCAAGTATATCAATGGCAAGCTCTACAGAACTTGTCGGGGTTTTGCTTTTAAGCTGAAGCAGGAGGCATTCCTGAAGGTCGCGCGCACCTACACCCGCGGGTTCCAGCTGATGGATGATGTGCAATATGTGCTCTACAGTTTTCTCGTCGGTATAAATACCCTGGGTGAAAGCCATATCGTCTACAATGTCGGGTATGCTGCGGCGAATGTAGCCCATATCGTCAATGCTTCCCACAAGGAATTCCGCAATGTCGCGTTCGCTGTCGCTTAGTATAAACGTATTCAGCTGGTCGATAAGGCTCTGGTGAAAACTAACGGACGCGGCAAACGGCATGGAGCGGTCTTCGTCGTCATCGCTGTAGTTGTTGGCCTGAAGCTTGTAGTCCGGGGTTTCGTCGTTGCTCAGGTATTCGTCGATGTTTATTTCGTCGGCATCGATTCTTTCGCCTTCATAATCATCATAGTCGTCGTAATCATCGTTGTTGTCGAACTCATCCTTTTCGTACTCAAACTCATCATCTTTACTGCTTTCTTCCAGCGCCGGATTCTCCACCATTTCCTCCTTCAGGCGCTGTTCAAAAGCCTGCGTAGGGAGCTGTATCAGCTTCATGAGCTGTATCTGCTGCGGTGATAGTTTCTGCGATAATTTTAGCTGTAAGTTCTGCTTTAGCATAATAAAGACGGTAATTTATACAGGATAAAATTACAAAAAACAGGCATAATAATTGATGCGTTTTTGGATAAAATTATAAAAGGGTGTATAAGATATATATGTTGTGCCATGACGGACAGTGATTTAAATTCGGTTCTTTATGTAGAAATTATATCTTAACCAATGATTAATGCAGTTAATATTTTTTCATGAAACTTTTGGCGTAAAAATATTTATATTAATATTCAATTTTGTAGATTTGTTAACTTACTGAAAACAAGACTTATGAAAGGCTCTTTGCTTTTACTTTTTGCCGTTACATTTTTTGGATTTGCTTCATGTAGTAGTGATGATAATAAATCAGAAGATCCGGTTGTGGTAGATCCTGATCCTCTTAATCCTGATCCGTATCACGATTGCAGATATATAGGGGGAGTGACTTTGAAGACACAGGCAGATGTTAATACTTTTGTGTCGTTTGCTCCTTGTGCCATAGGGGATATAATTATTGGTTCTTCAAATTCTCCAAGTGATATAACTGACCTTTCAGGGCTTACAACATTGCAAGCGATTGATGGCGACCTTATTATCGTTAATAATCCAAATGTACAATCTCTGGAAGGATTGCACAATGTTACAGCTATTAAAGGAGATATTGAGATTCGTAATAATAATTTACTATCGAATTTACATGGTCTAAGGTCGCTAGAAGAACATACGGGAATAATTACCATTTCTTCAAATGATATCCTTCAAAACCTTACAGGTCTTGAGCATCTTACTTATATTCATTCTTTACAGATAAATGACAATCCGTTATTTTCAGGCTTTAATGGACTGGAAAATTGTGTAAAAATTGATTATTTGAGTTTATCTGGTTCTAATGTGATTACAAATCTAAGTACGTTAAATCAACTTAACGAATTAGAATTACTGGGGGTGGTAAATAATAGCAGACTTGTCTCGTTGGATGGGCTAAGGGTAACAACATTAGGGAGTGTTATAATTGCCGACAACCCTGAACTGTCTTCATTGAATGGATTTGATAATATTACATTAATAGATAATATAAGAATACATAATAATAATGCCCTTTCATCATTACAAGGCCTTGGGCAGGCAACTGCAATAAAGAGACTGGAAATTACAAATAATAATTCGCTAGTTTCCCTGGGAGGCATGAATAGTATTAGTTTTATCGATTATCTTGATTGCGCCCACAATCCAGAGCTTAATGGCCTGGCTCTTAATCATCTCACAAAAATTGGGGCAGTCAGATTGTGGGATAATAATAATCTTTCTTCATTAGATGGGATGCAAAATATAACAGAGATTTTAAGATTAGACTTATGGGCCAATAATAGTCTCAGTTCTATAGAACAGTTATCATCAGTAAATACTTTTAAAGACGGTTTTAGTATTAGGGGAAATCCTATGCTGGCGTCTCTTAATGGTCTGCAGAACGTTACCGTATACATAGGTAACGGAGTTGATGTTAGGTATAATGCTTTATTAAAAGATCTTTGTGCCTTACAAAACATATTACTTTTATTGCAGTCCCGACCTTATGATCCTGAGAACCCGGTATGGATAATGGGCAATTATAATCCGGTTAATGCAACTGATATTTTAGCTGGAAACTGTAGCATTGATTAATAATATTATATCATATTAAAAAGCCTCCCGATTTGGGAGGCTTCATATTTTAAAACTCCGCGTTCTGCGGTGTCCTTGGGAACGGTATCACGTCACGGATGTTAGTCATTCCGGTTACAAACAGCACCAGGCGCTCAAAGCCAAGGCCGAAGCCGCTGTGTACTGCCGTGCCGAAACGGCGTGTATCGAGGTACCACCATAGTTCTTTTTCGTCAATGCCAAGTTCTGTGATCTTTTGCTGCAATACGTCAAGGCGCTCTTCACGCTGCGAACCGCCCACGATCTCACCGATGCCAGGGAACAGTATGTCCATAGCGCGTACGGTTTTGTTATCGTCGTTCAGCCTCATATAGAAAGCCTTGATTTTTGCAGGGTAATCGTAAAGAATCACCGGGCATTTGAAGTGCTTCTCTACAAGAAAACGCTCGTGCTCACTTTGCAGGTCGGCACCCCATTCCTCTATGATATAGCTAAATTTCTTGTTCTTGTTTGGCTTACTGTTTTTCAGGATGTCGATAGCTTCAGTGTAGCTTACACGTTTGAAGTTATTGTCCAATACAAACTGCAGTTTGTCCAATAGTCCCATTTCGCTGCGCTCGGCCTGCGGCTTTTGCTTCTCTTCATCGGCAAGGCGCTGGTTCAGGAAGGCAAGGTCGTCCTGGCAACGATCCAGTGCATACTTTACAACATATTGAATAAAATCCTCGGCAAGATCCATGTTGGCATCCAGGTCGTTGAATGCCACTTCCGGCTCTATCATCCAGAATTCCGCAAGGTGGCGGCTGGTGTTGGAGTTCTCCGCACGGAAGGTTGGCCCGAACGTGTAGATCTGCCCAAGTGCCATGGCATAGGTTTCGCCTTCCAGCTGTCCCGATACCGTTAGGTTGGTTTCTTTTCCGAAGAAATCCTGCTTGTAGTCAATTTTTCCTTCCTCGTTTAGCGGCGCGCCTGTTGGTGGCAAAGCCGTTACGCGGAACATCTCGCCGGCACCTTCAGCATCGCTTCCGGTAATGATCGGCGTATTCACATATACAAACCCTTTCTCCTGAAAGTACTGGTGAATGGCAAACGACAGTACCGAACGCACCCTCATAATTGCGCCGAAAACATTGGTGCGCACACGCAGGTGGGCATTCTCGCGAAGAAACTCCAGCGAGTGTTTTTTCGGCTGCATCGGGAACTTTTCCGGATCGCTGTCGCCAAGTATCTCAAAGCTTTTAGCTTGTACCTCATACTTTTGGCCCGCGCCCTGGCTTGGGGCAAGGTTGCCTTTTATGGCAATGGCAGCACCGGTAGTAATTCTTTTTAGCTGTTCGGCAGGCGTATTCTCAAAGTCAATAACGCACTGTATATTATTTATAGTCGAGCCGTCGTTTAGGGCTACGAACTGGTTGTTCCTGAAAGTTCTTACCCATCCTTTTACTAATACATCATCCAGCGGCTTCGTGCTGTTCAGCAGGTCTTTAACTTTAGTGTGCTTCATTTTAAAAAAATTAGTCTTGTTTTTTGGATAGCTGCGCTCAGTGCGCAAATACCTGCAAATGTAGTGAAAAGAGGAAAAACGTAAAGAGGTTTTGATATGAATTCCGTGAATTTTTACAAATTAAGCCTCGCCATTTTTTTAATGGGGTATCTTTGTAAAAAACCGGATATCATGAACTGGACATTACTTATTATCGCAGGACTGTTTGAGGTAGGCTTTGCCTCATGCCTCGGTAAGGCAAAAGAAGCAACTGGCAACGCATACCTTTGGTGGATGGGAGGGTTCTTATTCTGCCTCACCGTCAGTATGGTTTTGCTGTATAAGGCAACACAAACGCTTCCCATAGGGACTGCCTATGCGGTATGGACAGGTGTGGGTGCCGTGGGCACGGTGCTTGTAGGGATATTTGTCTTTAAGGAACCATCTGATTTTTGGAGGTTGTTTTTTATCACGACGCTTATTGCTTCAATCATAGGGCTGAAGTTTGTAACGCATTAAAACAGATTCAGTACGAACGACAACTTTACCGAGATATTCCTGTCGAAGTAGGGCAAATGATACGGCCCATAGCGGTAAAAGGCAGATAGGCCCAATCCTTTAAAAATCTCGTTGAGTTCCAGGCCGCTTTCATAGTAGCCTTTTTCGAGGGTATTGTATTGCAGTCCGGTATGTTCTTCCTTTTTCTCCATATTACCCCAGGCAAAACGGGTTACCAACATCGGGGAAAGCTTCAGGCTGCGGAAAATCGTAAACCGTGTAAGCCCGTGCTTCAGCTGTACCATCAGATACTGGCTCGAGAAGAATTCATTAAAGTACATGGTCTCGAAACTGTTCTTGCCGGCAATGGTGATCCGCTCCAGTACGCCGTCTTTGTCCAGGTTGTTCGGCGAGGTGCTGTACAGGTGTGTCAGCGGAGTGTTGCCTACAGCAACACCGGTTTGTACCAATGCCGAGGTCTTTTGCCCGTTGAGGTATTTTTTTTCAAACTCTGCCCTTACGTCAAGCTTGCCAAAAGTAAAATCGCTTCCCAGCAGGTCGGCAACCGACTGTGTATACTGAAAGGCAAATTTCGGGAAGCGCTTTTCCGTTTCGAGCCTTCCGGTGGGTGTTTGCATAAAGTCGCTGAATGGATTCCATTGCAGGGACACTGATGCTGCCGCAATGTTGAATACCGAAAAGCTGTCTCCATTCGGGTTATAGCTGTAGTCAAATTTCGGGTCGATTCGGCTGCGTGTTATCTGCCACATGCTTTCTGTTTTCGGGATGATCTTAGTCTCTACATACACCTGCCAGGTCTGGTAGTTATAGAAGGTGGAAATGTTTATCGGACGCGGATCGTAGATCTTGAACACCCTTTTGTCGGTCGCGAAAGAGGTACTACCGATCTCCTTCACATCATCGGAATAGGAGCCCCCAATCCACGAATTAGAAAAATTACCCAACCGTATCGCACCTCCCAGGCTGTATTTAAACTGCCCGTCTTTGGTACCATAAGCGCCATAAGTATTGATACGGAATATTTCGGAAAACTTATCATTAGTTACGCCCCCGAGGCCCACGCGGAAACCTTCGTAGTTATTATATTTAATGATCTGCCTCAGGTCGATGTCTACAAAACCAACGGGTACATAGCCATTTACGATTCGCCTGCCTAATATGATACGCTGCTCCCAGTTGTCTTTTGCCACGATGCTGTCAAGGGCAATGTAAGTCTTTATGCTGCGGGCATCCAGCGTATCGGGACGAAACCGGTTCCAATATTCTTCGGGACGGTTAGTGGCTTCATCGCGTATTTCAATTTCCACTGCCGTGCGCCGTATGTGCAGCGGGATATTAAACTCCTTGTCAAAATTGGAGGATTCCGATATCAGGTACACAAAGTCTGAACGTTCCTTGTTTCGCTTGCGGTCGTCGGTCACGGCATCGAACTTTATGGTTTCACCAAGTATTTTAATATCTTCCTTGTTGTTCCCTTTTACGATCTGGAGCGTCTTTTTGTCCGGGAACCATAATTGCTGCGCTTCCTCAAAGGCAAAGTCATGGGTCGATGTAATATCCAGCATATTCTTTACACGGAAAACCGCTTTGGCCACGCCATAATTAGTACTGTCAATATACAGGATACCCTTTAATTTTTTCTTGCTGTTGCGTTTTGGGACAAAATAGATCATGTAGGTGCTCCGGCTGCCAATGTTTACCGTATCGAGGATCTTGTAATTGTAAAAGGTAAGCGCGTCATCGGCTAATGGCCCCGCGTATTTAGTCTCAAAAAGATCGATCTTGTCGGTATAAACAGAGTACGACTGCAGCTTAAGGCCGATAAACTCATACAATGGTTTTTTGAATCCCGCCATACGTGTGGCCAGCACATCTTCTTTTAGTCCCTGCTCTCTGGTGAATTTAAACTCCGATACTTTTTCGGTCTGGTACAGGTGCTGCCTGTCGATCATTTTTTTGAATTTATAATCAGCCGAGTCAACCTTTACCAAACGCCGCCCGGCCTTTTCGTAAGCAAATACGGAATCGAGTTTGCCGCTGATTGAATCGGGGTTTGCGGTTACGAGCAGCCTGTCGTATGTTTTATATTTAAAGCTTTCCAGTTTCTGCTGGGGGTCATTTATGGGTTTTCGCCGGATGGCACGCCCCATGATCTCTTTGGCGGGATTTGTCCCATTGATGACCACTTCCCTGAGCTGTTGCGTATGTGGCTGAAGGTTTACCGTGTAAAAGGTCTTTTTGGTATCAATAATTATTTTTTCGGGACTGTATCCTGTATACGTTACGATGACAGCGCCGCCGGGTTGTTCTATTGCGATCCTGCCGTCTACATCGGTAATATAGCTTTTGCCCTTGGCTTCTATGGTAGCAAAGGGGAGGGGATTGTTTTTTTCGTCCTTTACTCTTACTGTAATAGCGGTTTGCGCCTGGATAGTAAGCGTAAAAAAGAAAAGTAGCAGGTAGAGGATTTTCATGATTATGTAAAGATATCCTAAGGATTCCGGCGGCTGTCGATGACTGTAATAATATTAATGATATTATCCTGATGAATATAAAATACTTTATAATTGCGAACTATTATTCTCCGACAATTTTCCCTGAATTCATCAAACTGAAATTGTTCAGGGAAGGTAATATTAATTGGCGAGAGGATAATTTCCCTGAGGATTCTTCGCGAAGTTGACACAGAATTTCTCTGTAATAAATAGTGATAAATTCCTTTCAGGCCTTCTTTTGCATCATCAGACCAATTTATTGTAATGTTTTTTGAATACATTACCAATTTTCAATTTCATTCAACAAATCATCCTGTGAAATATACCGTCCTTCTTCAATATCTTTAATTCCTTTGTCAATCTTAGCATTGTATTGCTCAATGTTTAATGGTTCACCCAAGACGGTATAGCCAACAATGTTATTGTCGTGGGTGTATTCCTTTGTCGACTCCTTCATCTCAAGAAGTTTTTTAAACATTGCAGTGTCTTCCAGATGCATGATCCAGTCCAGCAACTCCAGTTTTTTTACGGCTATATCCATGGCAATTTGATTGATATGTAAAGATAACGGTTTTTCGTGAAATTTATGATGCATAAAAAAGCCCCGGCATTTCGGGGCTCTCCTTATACTTTCATGATCTCTGCTTCTTTATGTACAAGCAGTTCGTCAATCTTTTTAATATAGCTGTCGGTAAGCTTCTGCACATCTTCCTCGGCGCTTTTGCAAACATCCTCGCTCATGCCGTCTTTCTCCAGCTTTTTGATCTCGGTATTTGCATCCTTACGGGCATTACGCACACCGATCTTGGCATCTTCAGCCTCACCTTTTGCCTGTTTTACCAGGTCGCGCCTTCTTTCTTCTGTAAGCGCGGGAACATTGATGATGATATTGTCACCGTTGTTCATCGGGTTAAAGCCAAGGTTGGCGATCATGATGGCCTTTTCGATAGGGTGCAGCATATTCTTTTCCCAAGGGGTAATAGATATTGTCCTCGCATCCGGCGTATTTACATTGGCTACTTGCGAAAGCGGTGTCGCGGTACCATAATAGTCTACCTTTACGCCACCCAGCATCGCCGGGCTTGCCTTGCCGGCACGGATGTTCAGGAATTCTTTTTCAAGGTGCGCCAAAGAGCCGTCCATGGATTCTTTGGTACTATCTAAAACAAAATCAATTTCTTCCATGATAATTCTTAGTATTAAAAATTAAACATTAACTGTAGTTCCCACCAGCTCACCTTCACAAACCTTCATCAGGTTGCCTTCCTTATTCATGTCGAACACAATGATAGGCAGCTCGTTCTCCTGGCTCAGTGTAAAGGCTGTTGTATCCATAACGTTCAGTCCTTTTGCCAGCACGTCGTTAAAGGTAAGGGTGTCATATTTTACGGCTGTAGCATCCTTTTCAGGGTCGGCGGTATAGATACCGTCTACGCGTGTGCCTTTCAGTATTACGTCGGCATTTACTTCCACACCCCTTAGCACGGCGGCTGTATCAGTGGTAAAGTAAGGGTTGCCTGTTCCTGCGCCAAAGATCACGATGCGGTTTTTCTCCAGGTGGCGCACAGCCCTCCTTTTGATGTACGGCTCCGCGATCGCTTCGATCTTAAGGGCCGTTTGCAAACGTGTCGGCATCCCGGCATCCTCAAGGGCGCCCTGCAGCGCCATACCGTTGATAACGGTGGCAAGCATTCCCATATAATCTCCCTGAACCCTGTCCATACCGTTGCTGGCCCCGGCCACACCACGGAAGATGTTGCCTCCGCCAATTACAATGGCGATTTGTACGCCACGCTCGTGGATCTGTTTTATTTCCTGGGCATATTCGGCAAGCCTTTTTGGGTCAATGCCGTACTGCCTGTCTCCCATAAGGGCTTCCCCGCTTAGTTTCAACAGGATTCTTTTGTATTTCATAGGGTTGTTTTTGACTGGTGCAAATATAGGAATAAAACTTTTTCGGGAAAGAGTGTCTTTCAATCTAAATTAATTCCGTGTCCAGCATTCGGTTACATGGTCGTTTACCATACCTGTGGCCTGCATATTGGCATAGATAACCGTAGAGCCAACAAACTTAAAGCCACGTTTTTTCATATCCTTGCTTATCTTGTCAGATAGGGGAGTGGTGGCCGACACCTGTCCCAAAGCGCCTGGTTTGTTATCGATGGGCTTACCCTCGCTGAAATCCCAGTAGTATTTTGAAAAGCTGCCATATTCGTCCTGTATCCTCAGGAAGGCCTGCGCGTTCGATACGGCGGCCAGTACCTTAAGGCGGTTGCGTATAATCCCGGTGTCCTGCAGCAGCTCCTCTATTTTGGCATCGTCATATTTCGCGATCTTCTTGTAATCAAAGTTGTCGAATGCCTTTTGGAAGTTCTCCCTCTTGCGTAAGATCGTGATCCAGCTCAGGCCTGCCTGAAAGGTTTCCAGCAGCAGGAACTCGAATAGCGTGTGATCGTCATAAACGGGGCGTCCCCATTCTTTATCGTGGTATTTTTCGTAAAGGGCGTCTCCTACGCACCAACGGCATCTTATTTTATCACTCATATTTCGTGTAATGTGTCTTTAGCAAGGAATTTATCGATCATGGCATGTGCCAGGTAAATCACCGGAGTGAGGCCCACAGCTATCAACAGCTTTACAAAATAGCCGGTAAGCCCGGAGGCTATAAACTGCCCGGTCGTCATTTTGCCCGGCAGGTAGAATGCGATGCCCAACACTATAAAGCTGTCGAAGAACTGCGAGATAACCGTAGAGCCTGTACTGCGAAGCCAAAGCATTTTATTTCCGGTCTTTTTCTTAACGAAGTGAAACAACGTAACGTCGATCAGTTGCGAAACTAAGAATGCGGTAATACTGCCAACAATGATAAGCATCCCCTGCCCGAATATGGCGGTAAACTGGCTGTCGGTTACAAAATATTTGCCTGTCGCTGCCGGAATTTTAATGGCTATAAAAAGCAACACAAAAACATAAGCAATAAGCCCGGCCGTAATAAGCGACAATCGCTTTACGCCTTTCTGGCCGAAATATTCGTTGATAAGATCGGTTGTGATGAACACGACAGGCCATGGCAATATTCCCACGCTCATTAGCGCCGAGCCTACATAAATAAGCTTGGGCCCGATAAGTTCTGCCACAACAGCATTAGTAATAAAGATACCGGCAAGGATGGTATAGATGAGGTGTCTTCGGGTTTGGAACATAAATGGAATTTACAGAACCAAATATACTAAATAGTTTCACAGCATGCGATCTTCCATAGCTGAATGCTAATGTGTTAAATTTCAAACCGTTAATCGGGTGTAGTCGATAGTTCGGATGACTATAATTCAGTTGGTAAGCGGATACTGAAATTCCGGGAAAGACGCAAACAGCAATTCTGTAAAGCCATGAATTTCCTGAACTGTGCCGATTTGTACATTTCAGAGATTTGTGGCTTAATTCATAGTTTCACTTCTTTAGGGCTCTTTTTTAAGTTTTCGTCATTCACATCGGTTTCCATAAAATAAACTTTACCGTTTTCTTTATAAACCAGCGCTTCCAATTCTTCCTTTGTCATTTCGTCACACCCTGTCGGCACAAGAAAAGGTTCAAAAAGTTGTTTCCATTTACCGTTGCGGAACGTATATGTTGTCATGGTATGCACACACCCATTCATAGGCGATTGGAAAACCGATAACTCCGCCGCGCCATCTCCATTGAGGTCACCTTCACCCACCGGCATGGGGTTGCAGCAGCCTACAGCCAGGTCCGGCAATTTCTTGTCGTCGAATGTTATGGTGAATTTGCCGGGTATGCCATCTTCAACGGGATTTCCGGAACCTTCAACAACGGGTACGGTAATACGGTCGTCTGGCTCACCATCGCCATTAAAGTCCCACTGGCTGATGTCTGCATTTTCCTCAATTGTTACTACGGCAGGTTTAGCAAGGGTGTCGGGTGCTTCGACGACTGGTGTGGTTGTTTCAGGCGGTTCTTTTTTGCATGCTGATATAGCAAAAATAAACAGCAATGCTGTAATGTTTAGGAAGACTTTGTTTACTAAGGTAGAATGATTCGACATATTACTTAATTATATTTCCTAAAGTAATAAAAAAGGGGCCATGATTGTAAATATTGTTAATCTGAGTTTTGATTTCGTTTTTTATAGGGGGTGCAATATTTAATTTGATTATTTTTTATACTAAACCCCATTTATTTAATGGGTAAAAATTTTATATTTACAAAAATTATAAATTCATCGCCATGAAAATAGGGGTTCCTAAAGAAATAAAGAATAATGAGAGTCGTGTAGGCCTCACCCCGGGAGGGGTATTCGAATTGGTGAATTATGGTCATGAGGTATTCCTGCAGGAGGATGCGGGTACAGGAAGTGGTTTTTCGGATGAGGATTACCGTGAGGCCGGTGCGATACTGCTTCCGACCATTGAAGCAATATATGCTATGGCTGATATGATCGTTAAGGTAAAGGAACCTACCCCGTATGAATATCCATTAGTGAAAAAGAACCAGGTGGTGTTTACCTATTTTCATTTCGCTTCCAGCGAAGAGCTTACGCGCGCCATGATCGGTAGCAGGGCGGTATGCATTGCTTACGAGACTGTTCGCGATGACGATGGGGCATTGCCGCTACTAACACCAATGAGCGAGGTGGCCGGGCGTATGGCGATACAGCAGGGCGCCAAATACCTCGAGAAGCCGATAAAGGGCAGGGGAGTACTGCTGGGTGGCGTGCCGGGTGTTCCTCCGGGGAAAGTGCTTGTACTCGGTGCCGGAGTAGTAGGAGTCCAGGCAGCCAAGATGGCGGCAGGACTTGGCGCGCATGTTACGATCCTTGATATTAATATGAAACGCCTCCGGTATGTAAACGACGTGATGCCAAATCATGTAGTAACAGAGTTCTCCAGCGTGTTCAACATCAAAAGGCATATAAAGAACCATGACCTTATTATCGGGGCGGTACTGATACCGGGAGCCAAGGCTCCTAACCTTATTACCCGTGATATGCTGAAGGAGATGCGCCCCGGAACCGTACTGGTAGATGTGGCAGTCGACCAGGGAGGCTGTTTTGAGACTACACGGCCTACGACGCACGAGGAGCCGACCTACATCATCGATGATATTGTGCATTACTGTGTAAGTAATATGCCGGGCGCGGTGCCGTATACCTCTACACTGGCGCTGACGAACGTTACGTTGCCGTATGTGATTAAGCTGGCCAATCTTGGTTGGGAAGAGGCCTGTCGCCGAAATGCCGACCTTGCCGCCGGATTGAACATTGTAAAAGGTGAGGTAGTAATCGAAGAGATCAAAAATGCTTTTGCGACTGAATTGGCGTAAAGGTTGATTTGTTGATTTGAATATTCAGGATAAAGACTTAAAAGCGAATTGTTATACGTTTGTTTGTTTGGCCCGGTAACGGGTAAAAGAAAACCCCGCCTGTAAGAAGCGGGGTTTTTGGTTAATTCTATATTGTTATTAATTCAGGAAGGTTTATTGAATTTTTCAAAAATATCTTGTTCGTATATACCCGCGCTTAAAATTTCATCTTGTTTAATTATTACATCCGTGTTTAACGAAACACTTTCTTTATCATCTCCTATCTGCTCAATGAAGTCTTGGACAACTTTAAAATAGTCTGTGGTTATATGCAATTGTTTAGTTTCTTTATCCCTGTAGCCGCTAATTATTGGAGTCAATGTTAGGTAATTGGTTTTGTGTGGAATGGGGATAATTTCAGAAAAACCTATGTATACTTTATCATTTTTTAAAGTTACCTGTATAGTTACTGCTTCTTCTACAGATTTTTTAAAGAGTTTTTCGATTTCATCACCATTTTCATCGACTGCCCATCCTATTGGCTCATCTTTCTTAAATTTTTTGCTTATGCAATAATTACTTATGAATACTAAAATAACCGTAGTAAAGCATGAAAATACAACTGTCCACAGATATTCAACTTTATTAATTGGTACTATTTTTAAAAAATTGATAATAGCAGGAACCAGTTTAGGAAAAATCGATTGAACTATTGTTCTGATAATAATTCCAAAAACTATTATCAAGATCGCAACTGATACAGACTCAAAAATTATTCTATTTTGAGTTAACCGTTGAGTATTGTATTTAAAAAAGAGAGAGTGAATTAGTACAAAGTACCCTACAATTACCGGAAGTAAAAGTAGATTATATGGCATCATATCCTATTCGCTTCAATTTGATTTTTGATGGTGACCGATTCTTTGAGCTTGCGGATAGCTTCAATGACTTCAGGCCTTTTGTAAAAAACTTTCTTATCGACATAGAGTCTTCCTTCTAAAGTACCTCTAAGTCCGGTGTCTTTAGTCTTGGGTGTTTTGCTAAAAAAAGATGAAAAAGTTGACATGATATACTAATTTATACAAAAATACAAAAAAGCGTAATATGTTTTACTGTCGTCTAAATTTTCTACAATTCATCACTTCAACCACTGACTCTTCCGCAGACTTGTCAGATGCGAAAGCACCAAAGGACTTGAAAAATTCCTTTTCTTTCGACTTATTATCAATCTTCAATGACTTTACTAACTTCTCAATCAATTCAATCTTATTCAAAGGACTTAAGCCTTCAAATAAGCCGGAATAGGTTTCGATGATATTTTTATCTATGGTAGTCATTTTAATTTTTATTTCAAATATACTAAAAAGTATGATGAGTTGCCATATTGCGCAATAGTGCGAAAAACTAAAAAACCCCGAAACTTTTCAATTTCGGGGTTTATAATATGGTAAAAGAGGTCTACTTATGCAAGCGCAACCCTTTTAAATCCTGTTACAGTTAGGCCGCCATCAACCGACTTTACATACTCGTTTACGCTAAGTTTGTTGTCTTTAATGTAGTCCTGGTTAACAAGGGTATTGTCTTTAAAGAAACGGCCAAGTTTGCCTTTCGCGATATTGTCAAGCATAGCCTCAGGCTTGCCTTCCTGGCGAAGTACATCTTTTGCAATTTCAATCTCTTTCTCAACGGTAGCAGCGTCAACGCCTTCTTCGTTAAGAGCGATAGGAGCCATCGCGGCAGCCTGCATGGCCACGTTGCGTGCAGCTTCTTCACCGCCATCAACGTTAGCAGAAAGGCTAACCAAAGTAGCGATCCTGTTGCCTGCATGGATGTACGAACCAACGAATGCGCCTTCAAGCCTTTCGAAAGAACCGATCTCGATCTTCTCTCCGATAACGCCAGTCTGTTCGATAAGCTTCTCTTCAACAGTCATACCGTTGTAGTCTTTAGCAAGAAGCTCCTCTTTAGTAGCGCTTTCAAGGGCAAGTGCAGCAAAGTCGTTAGCAAGCTTAACGAAAGTTTCGTTTTTAGCAACGAAGTCAGTCTCACAGTTAAGGGAGATAACAACGCCCTGAGTCTTATCAGCGTTTACCACAGCGATAACAGCGCCTTCAGCAGAATCGCGGTCAGCCCTGTTGGCAGCAACTTTTTGTCCTTTCTTACGAAGGTTTTCGATAGCTTTATCGAAATCACCATCCGCTTCAACAAGCGCTTTTTTACAGTCCATCATACCGGCACCGGTGATGGTCCTCAGTTTATTTACGTCAGCAGCAGTAATATTTGCCATTTTAAGTCGTATTTAATTTTGTTGTTTTTTAATGAAAAAATAAAGCCGTTATACAGATAATGCTACAAAAGTAAACATCACCCCGCACAACGGCTTTATTGTAATGTTATCTTTATTCTTCAGTAGCGGTTGGAGCTTCTGTTTGTGCAGGAGCTTCAGCAGCCGGGGCAGCAGGAGCTTCAGCCACAGGAGCGGCAGCAGCAGCTACAGGAGCAGCAGCTTCTTCACCTTCTGTAAAGTCATCTTTATCAGATTTCCTGTCAGAAAGGCCTTCAACTACAGCGCCGGTTACCAGAGATAAGATTTTGTCAATAGATTTTGAAGCGTCATCATTTGCAGGGATAACATAGTCAACCTGACGTGGGTCAGAGTTGGTATCTACCATTGCGAAAACCGGAATGTTTAATTTTTGAGCTTCTTTTACTGCGATGTGTTCAGCCTTGATGTCTACTACGAACAACGCGGCAGGAAGCCTTGTCATGTCGGCAATAGAACCAAGGTTTTTCTCAAGCTTAGCACGAAGACGATCTACCTGAAGGCGCTCTTTCTTAGAAAGCGTCATGAATGTACCGTCTTTCTTCATCTTATCGATAGAAGCCATTTTCTTAACGGCTTTACGGATAGTAACGAAGTTAGTAAGCATACCACCTGGCCACCTTTCAGTGATGTAAGGCATGTTGGCAGCGGCTGCTTTTTCAGCAACGATGTCTTTTGCTTGTTTTTTTGTGGCTACGAAAAGGATTTTTCGGCCTGAAGCAGCGATCTTCTTAAGGGCTTCGTTAGCCTCTTCGATTTTAGCTGCGGTTTTATACAGGTTGATAATGTGTATGCCATTACGCTCCATGTATATGTAAGGAGCCATGTTTGGATCCCATTTCCTGGTCATGTGTCCGAAGTGTACACCTGCTTCCAGTAAGTCTTT
>Ga0308157_10002836_pt1 | contig 26926 bp, 15 predicted proteins | sample PhyBR1_FD_201035 | JGI IMG/M metagenome (GOLD analysis project Ga0308157, IMG submission 201035) | Phyllosphere microbial communities from UC Gill Tract Community Farm, Albany, California, United States - DLSLB.R1 | ecosystem: Host-associated > Plants > Phyllosphere > Unclassified | place: USA...
ACGCCGTAGCCCGCGGCCTCGGCGCGTCCGCGCTCGACCAGGTCCGCGGGGGAGGTGCCCTCGTTTCCGAGCACCCCGTGCATGTGCGATGCGAACCGATTGCGCGGGCTGCCGGTGTCGATGACGAGCGTGCGGCGGCGAGATCGGCCGAGCATGAGAGCGGCGCTGAGGCCCGCCGCGCCGCCGCCGATGATGATGACGTCCCAAGGTTGTGTGTTCATGAGAATCAGTGTGATCCCACCCTCGGCCACATGGCAAATAATCTTGCTAAGATGGCAAAAGTCAGGATTCGCGGCAACGGAGCGGTCATGGGAAACGAACTCGAACAGGTCGGGCCAAGGCTCCGCGCCATCCGCCGTGCGCGGGGATTCACACTCGACGACGTCGCGGCGCGGGCCGGCATGTCGACCAGCACGCTCTCGCGCCTCGAATCCGGCAAGCGCCAGGCGTCGCTCGAGCTGCTGTTGCCGGTGACGCGGCACCTGGGCATCCGGATCGACGACCTCCTCCCGTCCGAGACGCGGGATCCGAGGGTGCGGCGACCGGCGGTCCGCCGCGATGGCATCACCATCGCCCCGCTCACCCCTGAAGAGTCGGCGATCCGCACCTACAAGATCACCTACCCGCCGGTCGATACGCTGCCCGAACTGCGCGTGCACGACGGCTACGAGTGGCTGTACGTGCTGTCCGGAAAGCTGCGCCTGCGGCTGGGGGAGCAGGACCTCGTGCTCACCCGCGGCGAGGCCGCCGAGTTCGACACGCGCGTGCCGCACGCGATGAGCCCGGTGGGCAAGAGCCCCGCCGAGGTGTTGAGTATCTTCAACGGCGAGGGAGAGAGGATGCACACCCATGGATCCGACTGAGCACGGGCACGATTCCGGCGTCGAGCACGGCGCGCACCTCGACCACGGCGCGCACGCCGATCACGACCTGCACGGCAACGACGCCGATCACGACCTGCACGGCAGTCACGTGGATCACAGTGCTCATGGCGGTCATGCGGGCCACGGCGATCACGTCGGCCAGTTCCGCCGCATGTTCTGGATCAGCCTGATCATCGCGATCCCGGTCGTCGCGTTCTCGCACGGCTTCGCGATGCTGCTCGGCTACGAGGTTCCCGATTTCCCGGGCGCCGCCTGGATCGCGCCCGTGCTGGGCACGGTCATCTATGTCTGGGGCGGATGGCCGTTCTTGAGCGGCGCGCTCTCGGAGATCCGCTCGCGTGCCCCCGGCATGATGCTGCTGATCGGGCTCGCGATCACCGTCGCCTTCCTCTCGTCGTGGGGGTCGTCTCTCGGACTGTTCGACCGCGGGCTCGACTTCTGGTGGGAGCTCGCCCTGCTCGTCGTCATCATGCTCTTGGGCCACTGGGTCGAGATGCGTTCGCTCGCGCAGACGTCGTCGGCGCTCGACTCGCTCGCGGCGCTGTTGCCGGACGTGGCCGAGCGAGTCGAAGGGGATCAGGTCGTCACGGTCGCGCCCGCTGACCTGCGCGTTGGTGACGTCGTCATCGTGCGCCCCGGGGCGAGCGTTCCCGCTGACGGCGAGATCATCGACGGCCGTGCCGACATGGACGAGTCGATGGTCACCGGTGAGTCCCGTGCCGTCGAGCGCGGCATGGGCGACCGCGTCACCGCGGGCACGGTCGCGACCGATTCGGGGATCCGCATCGAGGTCACGGCGATCGGCGACGAGACGACGCTCGCTGGGATCCAGCGCCTCGTCAGCGACGCACAGGGATCCAGCTCGCGGGCGCAGCGACTCGCGGATCGCGCCGCGAGCTGGCTGTTCTGGTACGCGCTCATCGCCGCGGCGATCACCGCGCTCGTCTGGACCCTCGTCGGCGATCGCGACGGCGCGGTCGTGATGGCCATCACCGTGCTCGTCATCGCGTGCCCGCACGCCCTCGGCCTCGCGATCCCGCTGGTGGTATCGATCGCCACGGAGCGCGCGGCGCGCGGCGGCGTCCTGATCAAGGACCGCCTGGCGCTCGAGAGCATGCGCACGATCGATACCGTGCTGTTCGACAAGACGGGCACTCTCACCAAAGGCGAGCCAACCGTGCTCGACATCGCTCCCGTTACTGGGATCGACGCGGACGAGGTGCTGGCGCTCGCCGCAGCTGCCGAGTCGGCGAGCGAACATCCGCTGGCGAACGCGATCGTTCGGTCGGCAAAGGATCGCGGGCTCGCGCTCGGGAACGCCAGCGACTTCAGCTCTGCTCCCGCAGTGGGCGTCACCGCCACCGTCGCGGGACACGTCATTCGGGTCGGCGGGCCGCACCTGCTCACCGAGGTGAACGCGGCGGAGGTGGCGGCCGCGGATGAGTGGCGCAGGGACGGCGCGATCATTCTGCACGTGATCCGCGACGGATCCGTGATCGGCGGGCTGAAGCTCTCCGACGAGGTCCGTGGCGAATCGCGCGATGCCGTGGGCGCCTTGCGGCATCTGGGTGTGGACGTCGTGATGATCACCGGTGATGCCGAGGCGGTTGCGCACGGCGTGGCGTCGGAGCTCGGCATCGACCGGGTCTTCGCCGGGGTGCGCCCGGAGGACAAAGCCGCGAAGGTGTCCGAGCTGCAGCGCGAGGGGCGCAGTGTCGCGATGGTGGGCGACGGCGTGAACGATGCGCCCGCCCTCGCGCAGGCCGATGTCGGAATTGCGATCGGCGCGGGTACGGATGTGGCGATCGCCTCCGCGGGCGTGATCCTCGCGAGCGATGACCCGCGCTCGGTGATCTCGGTGATCGAGCTGTCGAAGGCGACGTATCGCAAGATGCGGCAGAACCTATGGTGGGCGGCGGGTTACAACCTCATATCAGTACCGCTCGCGGCAGGCGTGCTCGCGCCGATCGGATTCGTGATGCCCATGTCGGTCGGCGCGATCCTCATGTCGGTCTCGACCGTAGTGGTGGCGCTGAACGCCCAGTTGTTGCGGCGCCTCGACCTCGACCCGGTGCGCAGTATCGAGCGTGTCAAATGACCGATTGTAGACATTTGACACCTCTCAGCATTCTTTATAGGTTGCCTAGAGTCTCTACGAATCTCATGCATCACCAGCGTTGAGAGATGCGATCCTCGCTCGGGGCCACCGGTGCGGCCGGCACCTGAGATGTCGCACCGGCCAACGTCGATCTGCGGACGACCAGTTCGGGCAGCAATACCGTGTGCGACGTGGCCCGATGACGTTTCTCCGTCTGGGCACGTAGACGTTGCAAGCACAGTGCGATGGCGGTCGCACCGAGATCCGAACGCGGCGGAACGACCGCCGTCAGAGGGACCTCGCGCTCGTGATCCGTGTCGTCGTAGGCCACGATGCCGAGGTCTTCAGGTATTCGGGTTCCGCGAGCGGCGAGCGCGTCGGCGAACGCGTCGGCATGTATATCGAGGTTGATGACGACGCCATTCACCCTGCGACGGTCCAATTCCAGAAGGCACCGTGCGATTACTTGCTCGAGGTCGGTGTCGTTGCGGTCGGCGCCGACCTCAAGCACGACAGGTTCTGTTCCGAGAGCGGTAATCGCACGAGAGTATCCGCGATGCAGCTCGTGTGCCGCAGCGTTTGCAAGCCCGAGCAGTGCTATGCGCCGTTTTCCTGCGTCGTAAAGGTGTCGTACGGCGGTCTCCGCGCCGAACGCGTGGTCGGTGCGTACCGCATCGAACCTCGGTGCAGGGATTCTCGAATCCGGCGCGCGTTCGAGCACCACCATGGGGACGGGCGATGCATCAAGGGTCGCGCGCAGGGCCGGAATCGAGAGATCGTCGGATGACGGTGTGAGAACGATCGCGTCGGCGCCCAGGGTGACGAACCTGCGGATGAGCTCAATTTCCCTCCTCGCGTCATAATCAGATGCGGCAAGTAGCAATCGCACGCCTGCCGCGTGTGCGGCCTGCTTCGCCCCTTCGATCACGCCCGAGAAGTAGCGTCCGGTCGTCGGCACGACCACCCCGACAACAGCGAGCGGCGCGTCTGGCCGCACACTCGCCGTGTGCAAGCCGAGAGCCGCGATGTCGAGCGCGCTCTCACTTTGGGCAGTGTGACGCGGAACTGTCGCGCCGCCATGCACGCGTCTCAAGCTTCCTGCCAGCTCGAGCTCGCGCAAGTCACGCCGCACGGAGACGGCGGAGACGTGAAGTCGACGTGCGAGTGCTTCGGAATCAACGGTGCCGCGCAGACGCAATTGCCGCAGGATCTCGGAGTGACGAGATGCTTTCATGCTCAATGCACCCCTTCTGCCGAAGCCTCAGGGCTGTTCGCGATCAAAAACGACCATTCCTCGACGAGAGATTGCGCGTGCTTCGCGTCGGTTGAAAACTGGTCAAGGCTGAGAACGACTTTGTTGATGCGTTGTCTGAGCGTCTGTTCGACGCGAATGCGGCCTTGCAAATGGAATCGCGGAAGAAGGAGACCGACGTGCGGCACGATGTGGCTGTGGTTATTGCGCTGCCCGAGAGGGAGCGTCAGCGACTCTTCGATGACTCGGCGTGGCAAAGGCTGACGGGGTTGGCAGACGTGCGCGTGTTGCCGTCGGATGGGGACCTCTCGACCGCGGAAGCTCGCCGCTTCCTGGAAGATGCTGAAGTCGTGATCGTCGGCTGGGGGTCGCGGGTTGCGGACAGTCATTGGATAGACGCCGCGCCTCGACTGAGGGCGCTCCTCTACACGGCGGGTAGCGCGCGCCCGTTCGTTTCGCGTCGCCTGTTCGAACGCGGTATCCAAGTAAGCACTCAGGCCGAGCTGAACGGAATCCCGGTTGCCGAGTACACGCTCGCGATGATCCTGCTTGCGCAAAAATCCGTGTTCTCGGCGCAGCATCGGTTCCGTTCGTCGCGCGCAGCGTTCCCCATCACCGAGCTGAATGGTGGCAATTATGGTGCGCGAGTCGGCGTATGGGGCGCCTCCAGAATCGGGCGCCGTGTGCTGCGAATGCTCATGCCGTTCGATCTGACGACCGTGGTGAGTGACCCGTTCATCAGCCCAGACGACTGCGCGTCGCTGAGCGCAGAGGAGGCGACGCTCGACGAGCTGTTCGCGACGTGCCGCGTGGTATCGCTCCACGCACCTTTGCTCGACGCTACGCGAGGAGCCATCGGGGAACGCCTGTTGAGCTTGTTGCCCGACGGAGCAACGCTGATCAACACTGCGCGCGGCGGGCTCGTCGACCATGCCGCGCTTACTGCCGAGGTCGTTTCGGGGCGCATCAATGCCGTACTCGATGTGACGGATCCCGATGTGATGCCCACCAGCTCGCCGCTGTGGGATCTCCCGAACGTCCAGCTGACCCCGCACGTCGCCGGATCGGCAGGTGTTGAGGTGCGTCGTTTGGGAAACGGCACGATAGACGAATTGGAGCGGCTGCTCGCCGGCGAGGGGCTGAAGTTCGCGATCGATCCCGCCACGTTCTCGGTGACCGCGTGACGCAGGCGCCTGCGTCTTCCTCTTCATCGCCGATCACCAGGTGCGTCGAAGCGCGCTGACGCCGACCTCGCCGAGGTGGAATCCGTCCAGGCTGTCCGGATCCACGGGGTGGAGTGCGAGCGAGTTTCCGTCTCGATGAACGTGTCGGAGCCCGACCTCGAGCTCCGACACACTCGTGGCTTCGGGCCATTCGCCGAGGTCGACAGCGACACGATTCCAGCTTGCGGGCCAGACACGCGCAGTGCCCGTGCGGGTGCTCCCGTTCGTACACCGGACGATGAGGAGGAGTTCAGCGCTGACGTCCGCGCGCGGCCTGCACAAATCGATCGTCGCGTATGCGAAACGTATGTCGCTGAGGTCGAGCGGGCGAGCGGGACGAATGATCACGGTCGGCGCTACGTGCGATTCGCGGGCGGTGACGGAGGTCACCGGCGCACGTACCTGTGCGTGCGGTACAGGCGTGCATGCGAGAGATCCCACATCGACGATTTTCGGGTCTCCAGCGCCGGCGACAAGTGCATTCGCGTCGATACGCAATGGCGCGCGGTCGACGTCTCCGGGTGTCGATGCCACTGGCGGTGGCTGCCAGTGCCCGGTCTCCGCAGGCGGAGACGACGACGGTGTGAGATCCGCAGCAGGCAGAGGAGCCGTATGACGGTGCGTTCCTGCGCGAAGCGGCACGGCACCTTGTCCGGGTAGACGGAGAACTCCCGATGTCCCGCCTGGTACGGTCATCGTCACCTCCATCACGCCTGCGGCCGTGCTCATCGTGATCGCGAGGCGTCCGTGCGGCAAGGATGTCGTCACCTCGAGGTGCCGAACCCCCTCGACGATCTGAGGTGCGAGTTCGAAACTTCGGTAACCGGGTGCCGTCGGGCGTAAGCCGAGCAGCCCCTCCCAAACCCATGAAGCGAAAGGCCCGCCGAGGCCGACATGATTGAGCGACCCTGTGCCAGCGTTTGTCGGATCCACCCACCATGATTCCCACAACGTGCCCGGGCCGGTCGACAGCATTGCGCCCACTCCGGGCTCGTCCGGCTGGCTCAGCACGTCAAATACCGTCTGGTGCTCTCCGCCCTGACTCAGCGCGCGGACGATCGACCGAATCGTGCCGAAGCCGCCGCTCACACGTGCACCACGACGATGGATATCGGAGACGATGCGCTGAATCGCCGACGACGCCATGTCTGCGTCAAGGATCCCTGATTCGATCGCCACGGCATACGAGCCCTGTGACCCGTTCGCAACGATGCCTCGATCGGTGTCGACGAAGACTCGTCGCGCTGCGATCCGCAACTCCTCGGCCTGGACCATACGACGCCGCGCCTCGGCCGGAGAGGCGAGGCTATCCTCGAGCTTCGCCAGCGTGTCGAGACAGTCAATCGTCGCGGCCGTGTGCAACAGCGGTGCAGGCGTCTGCTCGAGTGCGAGCCAGTCCTGGCCGTGGCTGACAGGAGCATGGGAGACGATGCCCATCTCATCCCGGCACGCACGCTGGAAGTCTGCCCATCTGCGCAGCGCAGGAAGCGCGTGGAGTACGACATCCGCGTCTCCGTAATGCAGCCAATGTCCGTACAGCGTCCTGTGCAGCGCCGCGCCCCACACGGGGTCGCCGCGGAACCGCTCGGCGCGCACATCAGGGGCCACGGCAGGTAACTCGCCCGACGGCCGCATGCTGGTAACGAGGTCTTCTGTCCACTTGCGTAGAAAAGACTCGACGGAGAACGCGGCGAAGGCGTACTCCGAAACTGACGCAGCGTCGCCCGTCCACGCGGCCTGTTCTCGAGTGGGGCAATCTTCCGGAACGCCGTGCAAGTTATTGAGGAACGTGCGCTCAGTGCGGCTCAGCAGCGTCGAGATGATGTCGGAGTCAGTGCGAATCTGACCGCTCGGCTGCACATCGCTGTGCACGACGTCTGCGTCGGCACGTACCTGGATCGCATTCGGTAGCCCGACCACTTCGACATAGCGAAACCCGTAATATGCGAACCACGGCTCGATCTGTGTCGTGATGCCGTCGCTTACCCACTCCAGCACCTGTCGAGGACGATCGCGATCATGCGGCATGCTGAGATTCGAGGTATCGAGCCGTCCGTCGGCACCGAGGTGCTCGCCGTGCGCGACCCGGATCAGTAATCCCTCGGGGAGTGGGGTGGCGAGGATTAGTCGCGCCCGCCCCGAGACGTTCGTGCCAGCATCGAACACTCTCGTCTTTTCGTTGTCGCGTGCGATCTGACGCAACGGAAGCGTCTGAACACGCCGTATCGGCGGGGTTGAGTCCGGCGTGACATCGCGGGGGAGCGGGAACGAAGGCGGTGCGTCCTGCACACGCTCCGGGTGGCGAGAGAGCTTCGCCCCCGCGCCTCCCGGCTCATGGCGCTCGCGATAGAACGGCTCGTCGATGGTGATCTCGCTGCGCAGCATCGTCGACCGCTCGTCCGGGCACACTCGGATGAGCCCTCCATCGGCGCCTTCGATCACTAGCTCCGCAAGGACGCGCGGTTGCTCGCCGGTGCGCGCCCACTCGCCGGTGCCGATCGTGAGATCGAGAATGTGTCCATCGGCGACGAGGTCGCTCACGTCGTAACACCGATATAGAGCACGAATCGTATCGGTGCGCGTGGGATCGAGGTGAGATTCGTTGATGACATGTCCGTCGATCTCTGCGCGAACAAGACCCTGCGCCGCGAGCATCAGCCAAGATCGTCGCACACGATCGTGCCGTGGGATTTCGCACCGGATCGTCACGCCGGATGGGACGCTCAGCCAAGATGCGGTCCAGTCCGCCGCTGTGAATGCCGCGGTCTCCAGTTCGGCGATCCTCCCTGGCTCGTCATCTCCCATGAAATGAACCGACCACTCATAGTGCGAGAAGGGCTCGAGCGGACGTTGAATTCGAACCGCAGGCGTCGCGCCAGGGGCGAGGTGTAGCTCGTCGTGCAGCACACCGGTCGCTGTGCGCACTCGCACTAGCGTGCGTGGCGTTCGGTGTGTGCCGGCAGGCGCGGTCCATGAGAGTCGCGGTGTTGCGGACGACGCCACAGAAAGCGGTCGGATGCGAGCGTCAGTCGTCATGACCTCATTGCCGTCTACCCGCATTCCCTGACTCCGAAGCGAGCGCGCGGCGGAGGGCGCCTGTGCTGTATCTACCATGATGAGTAAATGGTTTCACTCTTGCGCTTGTGACGCAACTGCTTGAATTTCGCGAGAGAGTCCTGGGTTTCAGATTGGGACTTGACAGCTTTGGTGTCATCTTGCAAGCTAGAGTAAATCGATTCATCGCTATCGATCACACATCGTCAAGGAGGAGGATGCATGTCCATGATGGACGCACGGCCGAAGGTCGTTCAGGCTCAGGTGGCCGCTGATCCACCGCCGCGTTCGCGCCGTCGCCCTCGTCGACTGCTCGGCGTGTACATCGCCCTCGTTCCGGTGTTCCTCATCCTTGGAGCGTTCCAGTACTACCCAGCGCTGAGCGGTATCTTCCATTCGTTCTTCGATTGGAAGCCGGCCGCTGAATCGATCGCGATCGGCTGGGACAACTACGCCAAGATGCTCGCTGACACGATCTGGTGGAACTCTTTCCGCAATCTCGGACTGATCTTCGTCTTCCAGGTCGTGACGTGGGCGATTCCGCTATTCGCGGCCGAGCTGCTCATCTCTCTGCGCGGGCGACGCTCTGCGTTCGTATATCGAACGTTGCTGATCTTACCGATGGCGTTTCCTGGAGTTGTGACGGCACTGGTGTGGCAGTTCTTCTACCACCCGAATAACGGGGTGATCAACCGCATACTGGAAGGACTGGGTCTAGGTTCTCTCGCGCAGAACTGGGTCGGAGATCCGAAGATCGCCATGCTCGCCCTGCTCTTCGTCGGATTTCCATTCATCGCCGGGCTGCCGTTCCTCATCTTCTACTCCACATTGCAGAACATCCCGTCCGAAGTGCTCGAGGCAGCCGCCCTCGACGGCGTCAGTCGCTTCGCTCGAGTCTGGAGGATCGATCTTCCGATGATGGTCGGGCAGATCAAGATCCTGTTCTTCTTGGCCATTGTCGGCACCTTGCAATACGGGTTCACCGCGTACGTCGTTACGGGCGGTGGGCCCGACAATGCCACAGTCGTGCCCATTCTTCGTATCATCAACGTCGCCTACCAAGGGCAGGACTGGGGCTATGCGGCGGCGCTGTCGACCACACTCTTCGCAATCACTCTTGTCGTCAGCTGCATCGTCGTCTTCGCCCGCCGGCGCACGCCCGCAGAGGGCTGAGAAAGGACCTCAGATGACCACTCTCACTGCTCCTGATCCCGCCGTCGTTCGCGCTGCGAGACAGCGACGTCCCCGGCGCCAGTATGGCGTTCATACCGGGCTGATCGTGCTCGTTTTCGCGAGTCTGGCGCCGTACCTATTCATGATCGTGACGTCGCTCAAAGACAACGAACAGTACTACGAAAACTTCTGGGCGCCCGCGTTCCCATTGCATTGGGAGAACTACGCGACGGCGTGGCATCAGGTGCAACCGTACCTGATCGCCTCGCTCGTTGTCGCTGCGGTCTCGCTCGTGGGAATCATCGCCATTTCGCTCGTGGCGGCATTCGTTTTCGCGAGATTTCGGTTCCCCGGACGGAATGCGCTCTTCGTGCTAATCGCCGCGCTCATGATGGTGCCGTCGATTGCGAGTCTCATTCCGCTTTTCGTGATGATGCGCGATATAGATCTGCTCAACACCTATTGGGTGCTGATCATCCCGCACATCGCAACTGGTGCCGTTCTCGGCACGATTCTCATGCGCACTTTCATCGCGAGTATACCTCAGACGGTATTCGACGCCGCCCAGATCGATGGAGCTTCGACCCCGCGCATCTTCTTCTCCATCATGCTGCCGTTGTCACTTCCCGTCGTCGGCACGGTCGCACTGGTTACCGTTCAGAGCGTGTGGAACGACTTCTTCTGGCCACTCCTGACGATCACAGACAACAGCCTGCGTACTGTGTCCGTCGGCCTTCTCTTCTTCCAGGGGCAGAGCGGAACGGCATACGGGCCGCTATTCGCGGGATATCTCGTGGCAAGCATTCCGCTGGTTTTGCTATTCGTCGTGTTCTCGAAGTACTTCCTCGCCGGCATCCAAGGTGGTGTGGCCGGCGCGCACTGAGCCCCGGTAGCACCGCACATTCATCCCGATAATTATTACAACAAAGGAGACGATCAATGAGGATTCGTCATTATCGAGCGGCAGTGGCGATCGCTGCAGCCGCGAGCATTGCGCTTGCCACGGTTGGCTGCGCTGGTGGAGAAGGCGACGCGGATGGTAAGACAACCATCACCATCGCCGGGCCCAATCAATGGAACAGCCAAGCGGACTCGTTCGGGCCCGCGTGGGAGAGTCTCGTCGAACGGTTCGAGGCCGCCGAACCTGATATCAACGTCGAGACGACGGTGCTGCCGATCTCGAGCTTCGCGGATACTCTGTCGACACAGCTGGCGGCTGGGACGGCACCGGAGCTGATCTTCGGACAGACGCCTCATAACCCGGATCAGGTGACGCCGCTGACGGAGTATCTCGAACAGCCGAATCCCTACGCCGACGGCGACGAACGTTGGCTCGACATCTTCGACGCGAACTACTTCGGCGATGCGCAGCGCAACGGTAACGGCGATCTCGAGTCTGTTCCGCTTAACCTCGTTATCGCCGGAATCTTCTATAACGAGGACGCTTTCGCGGAAGCGGGAATCGACGGCGACATCGAGACGTACGACGACCTCATCGACGCCTGCGTCGACCTCTCTGACGCTGGATATTCACCGATGGCGATGGATAGCGGTTCGCTCGGTGCGGGGTGGATCAGCGAGACGATTTACGCAATGCTGCTCGAGAAGTACGTGGACGAATGGGATAAGTATGCGGCCGACGGTACCGAAGGCACTGCCGGCTCTGCCACCTGGAAGAGTCTGTCTCGAGCGGTTCTCACCGGCGAACTCGATGCGACAACGACGCCGGAAGTGGCGGAGGCGCTGAAGCTCACGAAGGGTATCTACGACGAGTGCGCGACGCCGAATTGGTCGGGCATCGCTCCGACGTCGGCGTTCGTCGGCGGGGATGAGTTCCTGGCCGGGGATGCCGCGATGGCGTGGGGAACGAACTTCAACGCGAGCGTTCTCGAAGATGTCGACTGGGGGTGGTCGAGTTTCGGCTTCCCCACCATCACGAAAGAGACGACGCCGCTCTCGAGCGGGGCGACCGCGAAGTTCGGTGCAGCCGCGGGCGGCACGAGCTACATGATTCCGGCCACAGTGTCGGGAGGTGAGCTCGACGCGGCCGTGAAGTTCCTGCAGTTCGCCACGAGCCCGGAGGGCGGACAGGAATGGCTCGACGAAACCGGCGGCATCCCCGCTACTGTCGACGCGCAGCCGGCCCCGGGCGTCGAAGATCTGATGGAAGGCGATTGGGCACTGGCCAAGCCGATGAACCTGAGCGGCCGGTCGATGGCGAATGTAGGCAAGAACATCCTCGATGGGTACCTGCTCGAGACCAAGTCGCTTGACGAACAACTCTCTCTCCTACAGGGCGAGTGGATGACCTGGGCAGAAGAAACTGCCGAGAAGTCGGGTTGGACGGAGGACTGGGCGACGAAGTAACAGGTGGTTCGGGGCGGTGCGTCCGCCCCGAACCACCGGGCGGCGTCGCGCGACTGTGGCTCGATGCGTGCGAATCCGATACGACTGAAGAACTCGATGATGAGGACTGCGTAATGCGACGAATAACCTCGCGTGCTATTGCTGTATCCGCGACGATCGCCGTGGCGAGCGCCACACTATTCGCGGCTCCCGCCCAGGCGGAGACGGCATCGACCCATTACGTCGACAACCGCGCTGAGTCGTGCTCGGACTCCGCGCCCGGCACGGATCCCGGCGCCCCATGGTGCACGCCTGCGCCGGCGGAATCGCTCGACCTCGCTGCGGGTGATCGGCTGCTGTTGGCGCGTGGGGCGACGTTCGGCGATCAACTGGTGGTCAATGCGCCGCAGGGCTCGCCCGAACAGCCCGTTGAGATCGGCGCTTACGGTGAAGGCGCGCCTCCTCACCTTGTCGCGAACGACAGCAATACTGCGATGATCGTGCGTGACGCCGACCACACGGTAGTGCGCGATCTGCACGTTGGCGAGACATCAGCGACAGGGCGCGGCGTCTTCCAGTATGGAATACGTCTCGACTACTCATCGCTCGGGCACGAGGGGTTACGAGTCGAGAACGTTGCCGTCCAGGACAGTCGTGTCGCCGGCATATTCCTCCGCAACACAAGCGAGCTCGCCATCGCTGACACCGCCGTCACGGGTGTCACCCTGCGCGACATCTCTACCACTCACAACGCACACGGAATCGTACTCGCGAACCAGGGGGCCGTGACAGACGCGAGTGGAGGTGGCACGCTCGAGACCACGGCAAATCGCGTCTTCCGCGACGTGCTCGTCGAGGGGCTTCGGCAGAAAGACGACGACAACAACAACTCGCACCCAGACGAGGTGCCATCGCAGATCGATTCTGGGTGCCCAGATAGCCTTGCGGTCTCGTCGGCGTCGAACGTGATGATCCGTGGGTCGATACTCGACGGATCGGCTGGCTGCCGCACGGATTACGGGACGGCGGCGTTGTATTTGAGTAGCGTCCAGGATGTGGTCGTTGCCAACAACGTGTTCATCAACACGCCGAACACCCAGAACCCCGACATGGTCGCCATCGATCATGAGGCGCGCACACACCACGTCGTCATCGCCGGAAACTACTTTGCGGACAATTACGGCGGCGGCATCGAGTACCTCGCGATCCATGGCGACGACGACTACTCGACGGCCAACGAAATTCGTGCCAACACGTTTCTCAGGAACGGTTACCACAGCCTCATTCCGTACCCCGGGGGCGGCTCGATCTCTCAGGTCGGCAGCGGTCCGGCTCCGGAGGCAGTGATCGCCGATAACCTCGCCTACGAACCGAACGGGTTTCTGACGGCTCACCTCGGAGGCACAGCATCGGAGCTCACGTCCGAGAACAATCTGCAGGTAGACGAAGGGTGGATCAGCCACTCCTCGGTCGACCTCGCGGTCGACGACAGCGCCTGGGCCCATGAGCAGCGAGACGCGGAAGGATGGCGCGCTCTCGCGATGTCCGACAGCCCAGAAGCCGGGGGAGCGACGCGCTTCGATCTCGTCCCGGCCGCCACGTCTGATGTCGCGCTCACGTGGACCGCTCCGAGGGACGGCTTCGTTGCGGCGCGTGGGTACCCGATCGCGGCATCGGGGACCGCGACCGTGCGCATCACGGTCGATGGCGAGTTGATTGCCGATGCAACTGTCGACGAACTGGGCGACGTGCTGTCGGCTGATCACGTGTCGGTTTCTGCAGGGCAGGTCGTGCGGTTCGAAGTCGCGGCCGGCGGACCGGAAGTGAGTTGGACGCCCGCAGTCTCCTATCTCGGCGCGGAATCCGACGACGGTGCTGACGAGTGGAGGTTTTCTGAGTTCGGTGACACACAGGGCTGGACGGCCTCGACGGACGTTGCAGTGCGTGCGGGCTCGCTGACCGCGCCGATCACGTCGGACGGTCTGACCTTGACGTCCCCAGCAGGGGTAGGGGCTGACAATGCGAACGTGGTGCGAATGCAGGTGTGGAACGCAAGTGAGGTGACGTCGGGGACCTTACTTCTTCGCGATGCGGAGGGAGATTTCGAGGATGCCCGTGCGGTGCAGTTTCCTCTCAACGGTCGCGAGGAGCGCGGACTAGCGCAGGGGTTCACCGACGTCGTCGTTCCACTCGGCGATTCAGGACTCAAATCTGTTGACCAGATCCGCCTCGATTTCCCATCGGGTGACGGCGAACTCACTGTCGCGTCAATAGAGCTCACCAAGTCTGAAGGGCCGCGTTGGGACTTCACCGAATCCGGCGAGGGATGGACGATCAACACGGACGTATCGTGCCCGGCGCCCGGTGCGCCAGCGCAAGGCACGCTCGCCGACATCGACAATTCAAGCGGTGCTTTCGCGCGGGTCGCGGACGTCAACTGGAACTATCAGCGCCGGCAGACATTCCACGTCAGTACGGGTACGTTGGCGCAGATCGATCTGTGGGCATACAAGACCGGAGACCCCCGCGGCTGTCTCTGGGTGAGGGTCTCCGATCCGGAAGGCGAACCGCTTTTCACAGGGGCTGTCCCCGCGAAAGACGTGTCCGAAGACGGCGGCATGGTCAGCGTCTACCCGGGGCTCACTGGTCTCGACGCCGACGCGCTGTATTCCATAGACGTGTCGAATCCGTACTCGACGCCTGGCGCTGGTAATTACGGTGTCGGTTACAACGACGAGGGTCTGTACCCGGACGGCGGGGAGTACTACAGCGTGGACGCGGGTGGGTCCTGGCACGGCGCGGAGGCGTCCGCGGCGAGGAGCCTGAAGTTCCGGACGTTCTCGGCCGCGGAAGTCTCAACCCTGCCGGAGGACGAAGGGTATGAACCGGTATCGGTCGCGAACGGTGCTGTCAGCGGTGCGACGGGCTATGAACCAGCGCTGCTCTCGCCGGAGGGCCTCGGTGTCGACGCCGACACCATCAACACCGTGCACGTACGGATGTCGAATCCTGACAATCGGCAAACGGCATACGTTCTCTTCACGACGACCGACGCTCCGACGTTCGACAGGCCGCGAACGGGCACACCGCCCGGTAACGAGATCGGAAAGCGCGGCGTCGTCGTGCCCCTGGTGCCGGGCGCCGATTTCCACGATTACGAGATCGACATGTCTGCGCTCTCTGGTTGGTCGGGCACGATTGATCGCATCATGATCCAGCCCTCCTACCGCTGGAACTATCGGATCGGTCCTCTCACGAACACATGGCGGGGCGCGATCGGCTGGATCTATTTGGACGAGGGCGCCGACGCGGGCGTGACGTCGGCTGCCACAGGAGGAGAAGAATGACGACGACCATGCAACAGGTGGCGGCGCGAGCGAGCGTCTCGTCCGCGACCGTTTCGAAGTTTCTGAATACACCTCATCGTGTCGCGCCGCTGACCGGACAGCGGATCGCTGAAGCCATCGAGGAACTCGGTTACGTACGCAACGACGCCGCGCGACAGTTACGTGCCGGTAGCAGTACGACGATCGGACTTCTCGCTTTCGACGTGGGTAACCCGTTCTTCGTCGACCTCGCTCGCCGCGTGGAAGGATACGCGGCAAGCCGGGGGCTGTCGGTGCTGCTTGCGAACAGCGATGGCAGTGAGGAGCGTGAGCGCGGCTATCTCGAATTGTTCGAGCAGCAGCGCGTGGGGGGCGTGCTCGTGTCGCCTGTGGGCGATATCGAACAACAGCTCGAACGACTGCACCGGCGCGAGATTCCCGTCGTGATCGTCGACAAGCAGGTGCGTCCCGACCTGAACGCCTCGGTGTCGATAGATGATGTCGAGGGCGGCTATATGGCTGCGGCGCATCTGATCTCGCGGGGTTGTCGCCGACTGGCCTTCGTCGGCGGGCCATCGGGACTGCGCCAAGTCGACGACAGGCTTGCTGGCGCGCATCGGGCGGTGGCTGCACACGAGGGAATCTCGATTGAGGTGATCGCTGTGCAGGAGCGATCCGTCGACGTCGGTCGCGCGATCGGTGAGCGTCTTCTCCTACGCCCCGGAACGGATCGCCCGGATGGGGTATTCGCGATGAACGATCGGCTCGCCTTTGGGCTTCTGCAGACTCTGGTTGTGTCGGGCCGAGTCCGAGTACCCGATGAGATCGCGGTGATCGGCTACGACGACATCGAGTTCGCCTCGGCGGCCGTGGTGCCGTTGAGTTCCATCCGACAGCCGCGGGCCGAGTTCGCGAAAGCGGCAGTCGAGCTGCTATCCGGCACGGCGAATCCGCCGCGGCAAGTTGTGCTCGAGCCGCACCTCGTCGTGCGAGCGAGCACGAGGCAGCGATGAGCCGCGACACGTCGGATCGGGTGCCCGCGCACGATGCAGGGTTCAGCGAAGCGTGGGACGCGGCACATTGGCAACGAGCTCGACAGGATCCGGTAACAGCCGAGACCGTGCGCGAGATTTTCATGCGCGCCGACGATGCTGAAGCACAACCGCCAGGTTCGTTTCTCTATTCGACGTTTTCGGCGTTCGCCGCGACGGGTGACCGCACTGCCTATGTCGACCTGTATCGAAGCAGACGCGGCCGGCTCGCCGACCTCGCGATCGCAGCACTGGTTGATCCCGAGCGCGACACTGGTGCGCTCGCCGATCTCATCTGGTCGATCTGTGACGAGTACCAATGGGCGCTTCCTGCGCATTTGAATGGGGCACTCGACGCCTGGCCAGACGTCCCGCACGCAGAGCAGATCGACCTCGGCGCCGCGGAGACAGCCGCGGCGCTGAGGGAGATCACCGCTCTGCTCGCGGACCGTCTGCCTCCACTCGTCGTCCAACGTGCACGCGCGGAGGTGCGTCGTCGCGTGCTCGACCCGTTTCTCGCACGCACCCACTGGTGGGAGTCGGCGGACACGAACTGGGCAAGTGTGTGTGGGGCGAGCGTGCTTCTCTCAGGAATTGGGCTTCTGAACGATGACGAGCAGCTGCGAGTGACTGAAAGGGTCGTCGCGGCACTCGAGAGCTACCTCAGCGGGTTCGACGCGGATGGTGTTTGTTCGGAGGGAGTGGACTACTGGAACTATGGCTTCGGTTACTTTGCCGCCGCCGCTGAGGCGCTCCGCGAGAATTCGGGCGGGGCGATCGACCTTTGGCACGACCCCACCGGTCAGTTGTCGCGCATTGCCGCATTCCCGCAGTCGATGCGCCTGAGCGGTGATGTGGTCGCGTCGTTCGCCGATACGCGCACATCGGCCAGCCTGGATCGTGGTTTGCTCTCGCGTCTCGCCGTGAGGACCGAAGGCATTAGCATTCCTTCGGCGCCCGATAAACCGAGGCCCGGCGATCAGCGATACCGCCGGTGGGTGCTCGCTGCGCGCGGACTGCTGTGGAACGCGGACGAATCCTCTGCCGCCGCAGTTCGCACGAATGACGGTGCGAGCAGTACGTACTTTCCGCACTCGCAGTGGCTGCTCGTGCGAGACGAGGGCGAGGTCGGGTTCGCCGCTCGAGGCGGGCACAACGATGAACTGCACAACCACAACGACGTCGGTAGCTTCATTCTCGCGGCACGAGGCGAAGTATTGCTGGCCGATCCCGGTCTCGGTATCTATGACCGCGACTACTTCTCGCCTCATCGTTACGAGAACCCCGCGACCGGTTCGCAGGGACATAGCGTTCCGATCGTCGACAAGACGTTTCAGCGCGGGTGGGCGCGCGACGCGTCAGCACAGGTGCTCGAGATCGCCCATGATCCGGGTACGGCTCGGTTTCGCATCGAGTTCGCGAGCGCGTATGACGTGGCTGGCCTCGAGAGTCTCGTGCGCTCATGGCGATACCACGACGGCGAACTCACGATCGACGACTCGTATCTCGCGTCGCGGCCAATCGTCGTGACTTACCGATATGTGAGCACGTCTCCCATTCGCGTGATCAGCCCGGGACAGGCCGAGATCCGAAGCGCAGGCGTGAGTGCGGAGCTTGCCTACGCCCCCTCGCTGATCGCCGGGACCGGCACCTTCGGAGTCGAGTACGGCTTGCTCCGACCGATCTACTTTCTCGACCTGTGGCGTGATGCCGCAGTGTCGGGCGGTGCGAGCGTGACAGCACGAGTGAGCAGATCCACCGGTTCGCCGCGCGTCCGCTAAGCCCCTCGACTTCATCGGAACACCAGGAGATATTCTGCATGACTGATAACGCGCCGCGCACACTTCTTGACTTTGACGTGCGAGGAGAACTGCTCCCGATTAATGCGCTCGAGGCAGGTGAAGTGCCGCTCGCGGGCGGCTCGACCGGCCCGGACGGCCGGGCTCTCGCCGCCAACCGATGGCACCTCACGCTGGACGGCGAACCATACCCAATCGTGTCCGGCGAGCTGCTTCCACAGCGATATCCCGTATCGGAATGGGAGGACGCCGTACGGTCGCTTCGGGACGCGGGCTGTACGACCGTGAGCTCGTACGTGTTCTGGGGACTCGTCGAGCCGGAACCAGGGCGCTTCGACTTCTCCGGTGCGAACGACATCGGCCGATTCGCTCGCATCTGTGCCGGGTTCGGCATGACATTCATCCCTCGGATCGGACCGTTCAACAACTCGGAGTTCCTCGCTGGGGGCCTGCCGCCTTGGCTCTTCGGGAAGCCGGTCGTTGAACGTTCGAACGACGACGGATATCTCCGCCTTGTTCGGAGATACTTCACGGCCGTGGCAGAGCAGCTCAGCGGTCTGTACTTCTCCGACGGAGGACCGATCATCCTTGTGCAGCTCGAGAACGAGCTCTCACATGCCCCGAACGACTGGAGCACGCTCTTCGGCTACACCGCGTCCGAACACCGGGGCCCAACGGGATCGGATTTCGCCGCGCACATGGTCACACTGCGCGACATCGCCATCGACGTCGGGATCGCGCCGGCATACTTCACGATGACCGGCTGGGGCACCGCGGGCGCGCTTCCGAACGGCGAGCTACTGCCGACGTACGGCGGGTACATGGACCTGCACCATCGCCCCGGCTCGAACGCCCGCATGACGACGTTTGCCTCTCGCGACTATCCGAGCCGTGGCCACTTTCCCACGGCATTCTGCGAGCTCGGGACGGGATCTCCACATCGTGCGGCTTATCGTTCGCGCACGCCAGCAGACATGACATTGACGACAGCCGTGACATCACTGGGATCGACTGAATCGATATTCTTGGGGTATTACCTCTTTCATGGGGGGACGAATCCGGTGCGCGGTGACGGATTCGGTTGGACGCCGAAAGAACCGACGTTCACCCAGCGCTCGTACGATTTCTGGGCGCCCGTGAGTGAGTTCGGCGAGCGTCGGGACGCGTACCGTGCGCTCGTGCCGATCAACCATCTCGTTCGCGAATTCGGCGTGGACCTCGCGCTTCTGCCCGTCGTCGACCCAGCGGATCCGGTGCACGACCCGGACCGTGATGAGCTTCGATCGGTTGTGCGCGGAAGCGAGAACAGGGGATTCGTGTTCCTGGGAAACTACGGCAATAACTCGTCGCTCTCCGCCAGAGACGACGTGCAGGTACGGATCCGCCGCGCGGATGATGAGATCCTGATCCCGCGGCATCTCACGTTGGGAGTCCGCTCCGGGGGCAATCTGATTATGCCGTTCGGGCTTGATCTTGGCGCCGGAAGAACTTTGGTCTCGACGACGGCTCAGCCAATCGCACGGCTCGGTACGGCCGACGATCCGGTCGTTATCTTCGCTTCGTCGCAGCGCAACGCGGAGTACGTGATCGCGGATGTCGTCGCGGCTCAGGTGACGACGCAGGGCGGTGCGATCGTGCGGGCGGAGCCCGAGGGGGTGTCGGTCGAAGTGGTGGAGGGCAACTCCTTCACGGTGGAGGGCACCAACGGCGTAGTGCGCGTGGTCACCCTCAGCTGGGCGGATGCGGCGCGCTCGCAGATCGTCGGCGAACGAGACGACAAGGTGCTCATCACATCGGATCACGACTTCACCGTCGACGGCGACGTCGTTACCGTCGAGCGTCTTCGCGAGCTGGGTGAGGTGGAACCCATGCATGCGACGCTTTGCGTGGTGTCGGCCGCCGGGCTCGAAAGCCGCGACGTCGAGCTGCCCGAGCCGGTGCTCGACCCGCTACGAGTCGAGCACCTCTCTGCGAGCCGTGCGGTCATGAAGACCGGGTCGGGGCCGATCGAAGAACTCTGGGCGGACATCCGTTACTCCGGCGACCTGTGTCGCGTATTCGACGTGGGCACAGGAATTCTCGTGGCCGACGACTTCCGAAGCGGGCCGGCATGGCGTGTCAAACTAGGGCGATTCGCGACGGCGCTGCGCGGTGAGGGACTGCAAGTACGAGTCGAGCCCGTCGCCCGGAAGATCGCCGTCGACGACCCGGAGGGGATCCTGCTCGATAGTCAGATTCAAGCTGACGAGCCGGCGGTGCTCGAAGAGATTCATCCATTGCAACGCGTCGCGGCCTCGGTGACGTTGCGGGCGACGGGGGCCTCGACCGCCTAGCGCGTTCGTGGTGCGCGCGCCCTGCCCGCGGCCGTCACGAGCGCGCGATCGATATGCGCCTTCGTGGCGGCTCGGCAGCCGTGCAGCACCTCATCCTGACCCGGATACTCAGCGTGCCCTGCCGGCAGCACCTCGAGGTCGAGATCTGCGAATCCGTTCGCGACGCCGAACTGCCCGGGTGGAGGGACGACGCCGTCATACAGCGCGCATTCCGCACGCACCGGCACGCGAGCGAACCCTGCGGCGCTCGACGCGTCGAAGAACCGCAGGACCTCGCGGGCTTCGGGGTGCTCCGCGACGTGCAGGCGCACGCGCTCACCGCTGCCGAGGCACGGCATGCGGAGGCGCAGGTCGTACTGGCCGAACGACGGCACCACCAGCGTTGCGCCCACGAACCGATCATCCCAGGGGAGAGCGAGCGCACCGATGCCCCCGCCGAAGCTCTCGCCGACGTAATACAGCGGCAGCACGCCGGCCAGCTCGATGAGCGCGCTCGCCGCGTGCCACAGGTCAGCCGCGCACCAGCCGAGCACGTAGTCGTCGATGGAGTCGATGCCATGCAGCACATGTCCGTTAGCGGGCAGTGGAGCCCCGGTGGCCACGTTCAGCGTCTCGAGCCCCCGTGCGACGGGGAAGAACGCCGCGGCGTCGTCGGGCACTCGGCTGAAGTCCAGGCTGGATCGGCCACCATAGCCGTGCCCCACGACCACGCCCGTCCGCGCAGCCACGCCGTTCGCCGGCGTGGCGTACCAGCCGCGCAGCCGGAGCCCGCCGCCGGCTGTGTGCTCGACCTCGAACACCTCTCGCCCCGTGTTCTCACCGAGCGGCGTGAGTATCGGATCCGCAGGGTATGCCGCCGCACCGGCGAAGCGCGCGCGCCACCAAACCTCGAACCCCTCGGGCGGCTGGATCGGCTGTACGTCTCGCAGGGCACTGAGGTCGTAACCGTATGTCGCATCGCGCTCGTCGAGCGGGAACCACTCCTGGTAGGGGAAAGTCACGCGGCGCCGCTTCCGGCGAGAAGGCGATGGTGGATGGCAAACTGGCGGAAGAACGAACGGGAGGCGAAGTGCTCGCAGCAGAACGTCGCTCGCGTCTCGTCGCCGCGGTGAGGAATCACGGCTCGCGTGGCGTGGCCGAGCTCGCGGCAGCGCTGGGCGTGAGCGAAATGACGGTGCGCCGCGACATTGACGCGCTCGCGCGAACCGGTCGGATCGACAAGATTCGCGGCGGCGCGGCCATTCCGCAGGTGCCGGATCAAGCTGAGCTCGGCTTCGCAGCGCAAACGCGCAGGATGATCGAGGAGAAGCGTGCGATCGGTCGCGCGGCAGCCGCGATGGTCGAGCCCGGTATGTCGATCGGGATCTCGGGAGGTTCCACTGCGTGGGAGTTCGCGCGCGCGGTGCGCGAGATTCCCGACGTGACCATCGTGACCAATTCGCTTCCCGTTTCCGACGTGTTCGCGCGCCCCGACCGGGTCGACGAGCCATACACGCAAACGGTCGTCGTCACGGGCGGCGTGCGTACGTCGTCTCACTCGCTGGTTGGGCCGGTCGCGGTGGCGTCTCTCGAAGCTCTGCACTGCGACATCGTCTTCCTCGGGGTGAGCGGCATCGACCTGCAGGCTGGGCTCACGGCATCGAACCTTCTCGAGGCCGAGACCGAGCGTGCGCTGATCGATGCCGGCCGCCAATCGGTCGTGCTCGCCGATCACACTAAATGGTCGGCCGTCGGCCTCACGACGATTGCTGATATCGATGGCGTCGACCGAATTGTCATCGACGATGGGCTCGATGAAGAGGCGCGCCGGGTGCTCGAGGGAATGGTGGAATTCTCGATTGCGACGCGCGAGGTGAAGCCCGCCGAGGTCTAGGAACCGGCGTCGCCATCCATTCACGAGCGGGGTCGGCGTGTGGAAGCACGCGCCGCGATTCGAGTGTCGACGCTAATGTGTCGCACCGGTAGGTTCGCGCCGGGAGGCGTTGCGATCTGTCGCTCGATCTCGGTGAGCGCCGAGTCGACAAGTGCCTCGTCGTCCGGCGCGACCGAGGTGAGCGACGGCACAGTGAACTGCGACGCGCGCACGTTGTCGATACCGATCACCGCGACGTCGTCAGGCACGGTGATTCCGGCCGCCGCGCATGCCGCGAGAGCGCCCATCGCGACTGAGTCGTTCGAGCATACGATCCCGTCGAAGCGGGCCGCGCTCGAGATCAGCCGCTCCGTGCGGTGAAACCCTTCGTCGGGGGTGAAAGCATCGACCGGCACGACCAGTTCGCGCCGGTGTTCGAGCCCGAGCTCGGTCAGGGCCTCGACGTACCCGGTGTAGCGGCGATCTGCGGCGTCAGACGGACGCGCGTTGCGCGGGCCGATGTAGGCGATGCGCGTGCAACCCGCGTCGAAGAGATGTCGCGTCGCTGCGCTTGTAGCCTTCGCGTTGTCGATCGTCACGTGCGTGAAAGGACTGACTTGGATGTGTTCGCCGAGCAGCACGAGGGGGCCGGGCGATGTACGCCGGGTGAGGTCGCCGACCGTCAAAGAGCGGGGAATGTGGATCAGCCCATCGGTCGGCGGCAGTCCGACACCGTTGGCAACGTCGATCTCGCGTTCGTGATCGCCATCAGTCTGCTGGATGAGGATCGCGATGCCCTGCCGACCGGCGCGGCCCACGAGCAATGTTGTCAGTTCCGCGAAGTACGGCTCGTCGAGGTTCGGAACGGCGAACGCGAGAAGCCCCGTGCGCTCGCGTCGTATGAGGGGCGCTGTGCGGCCGGTCTGTTCGAACGGGTCGCTCATCGATCTGCTCCTCACTGGTCGTTGCCTGCCGAAACAGTTGTTCGTTCCGACGATACGGGAGCGCTCAACGCTGCACCCGGAACGCGGTGACACGAGCCTGAGCGACACCGTTCGTCGCGGTGATCACGAGACGCGCCGCGCGGATCGCCCCCACGCCATCGGGCACGCCATGGGTGCGCTGCCGATGCCGGTTGCGCGACACATCGGCGACGACGCTCCACGCGTCATTCGCCGTGTCGTTGCCAGCGAGCACTTCGATCCGATAGTCGCGCACGAGTTGCGGCAGCACGCGGTCCGGGCTTCGGTGGTGGTGAAGCGTATTGAGTTCGAGGTCGACATCGTCGTCGAAGACGAGGCGGATCTCGCGCGCGTCCCGCGCCGACTCCCAATCGAGGCGGATCCATTCCTCGCGGCCATCTCGCATCGGCTCCGATGCCCACATATGAGGCCCGCCGAACGGACGGTTGTAGCCACTCGTCGCGCGCTCGGGCGCGAGAACGTCGTTATCTGGGAATGCGCGGAACACGACAGAACGCCCGCGGAGAGGCTTCGTCGGCCACTGCACCAGTAGTTCGTCCTGGCTGACCTCGACGTTCTGGTCGTCGTTGTCGATGCGGTTCACGAGGGTGAGCACTCCGGGGGGAAGTCCGGGGGTCGTGTAGAGCTTGATGTGCGGATTGGCTCGCAGGATCACGATCGCGTTTCGAGGAAGGTCGGCCGTGAACGGCGCGATGACGTCCACCCACTGCTCCTCGCCCGCTGCGATCGCCACTGTTGTTGCGCTCACGCGGGTCGACGGAATCACGTTCTGTGGCAGGTCACTTGTGAACACCTCGTACTCGAGGGTCGTGGCCACCTCAGCAGTCAGGAGCAGCGAGATCCCGTCGAGCCGATCCGTGACGGGCACGACGATGCCGACGTCGTGCTCGAGACGGTGCACGTCGCGTCCGAACAGCCCGGCGGCGTCTGTGCCGATCTCACGCAGCGTGCTTGACGCCGTTACGCGCGCGGTGCGCGCTAGGTCGTGCGGGTCTTCGTTCGAGACGCCGATTATGGGCGCGTCCGCCCGCAGCAGAGTCTGGCGCAGCTCGGAACGATGTTCATCGTGCAGACCGCGCGGATCCACACCGTGCGTTAAGCAGAGCGACGCCGCGGTCCCGGCGGCCTCACCCATGGCCGCACAGGTGGCCATCACGCGCGCGGCGCCGAACGCGATGTGAGTAGCCGAGATATCGCGGCCTGCCATGAGCATGTTATTGACGTTGGCCGAGTACAGCGAGCGGAAAGGGATCTCGAACACGCCGTTCGAGAACCGCTGCAGCGCCCCGGACCCGGTCGCATACATGCCGCCCGCGGGATGGAGATCGATCGACCAGCCGCCGAATGCGACGCCGTCGTCGAACGTGGTCTGCGCGGTGATGTCTCCCTGGTGCAGCGTGTAGTCGCCTATGAATCGGCGATACTCGCGCTTACCGGGAACGTTGCCGACCCACTCCAGGTCGAGCGTTTCCGCGTCGAACTCGCCCGAGTTCTTGATGCGATCCCAGATGCCCAGAATCACGCCGCGCAGCTCGTCGCGGATGCGTTCGTTGTCGCCGACGATGTCGAGCTCGCCGCCCCATTCGACCCACCAGTACGCCGCACCGCTGTCTCCTGACCGGATGATTCGCGACGTCGGAATCGGAGTGTTCGCGATATCGATCGTCGATTCCGGCGCGACGAAATCGACCGGGTGGCCGGCGTCCTTTGAATAGAACAGCAGGGTCGAGCCGAGGAACTCCCGCACGGGGGCGTCGGGAGCCCATTCCTCACCGAACTCGGATCGCGCCTCTTTGCCGAGGCGGTACCGTGCGCCGGCGAGATGCCCGATGAGCCCGTCGCCCGTGCAATCCAGGAACAGTGCGCCACGGAACGTGGTGAGAATTTCTGCGCCCATCGTCCATCCGGTAACCGACACGATCGTCCGCGCGTCGTCTGGACCCGAAGCCTCGACGTCGCGCACATCTGTATTGAGGAACAGCGTGATGTTCGGCTCACGTCGCACGGCGTCGAGCACGACATCGTCCCAATGGATCGGGTTGCCTTCGGGATTGCGATACTGGTTCTCGAGGTATAGCTCGCCGATGATGCCGCTCTCACGCGCCCACCGCTGGTTCCCATGAGCCGTGGCCCCGCAGACCCATACCCTCACCTCGGACGATGAGTTTCCGCCGAGAACCGGACGGTTCCCGATGAGCGTGACCTGTCGTCCGAGACGGGCCGCCGCAATCGCCGCGGCGACGCCTGCGAGGCCCCCTCCGACGACGACGATGTCAGAGTCGATGGCCTGCGTGTGCATGTGTGTTCCTTGCTTCGTGATCGTGGGGGTGAATGACGTTGCCCTGTAGTAAATCGATGATGGTCCGGAACCTCAAGCAGGATCCTCCCGACTCGATGAAGCCCCGTTCGAGCAGCGCGGGCACCAGGCTCGACACGAGTGGGCACACGATGACGAGCGGTGCGAGCCGGGGCCACGAGGAGAAACGCGGCCAACTTTCTAGGTCCGCGTCTCGGCGTGTTTGAAATTGTTAAGAACTATGTGTTTGTCGTTCTCGTTTGCGTGGGTAGGTTGCTCGTCAATGTCCATGGGGAGAGTGAGAGGAGAGTGGACGAACGTGGCGTTCACAGGAGAACAGCCTTCCGGAAATGATCTAAGCGATCAATCGATAAATATTACGAAATCATCACGAAAAGAGTGAAAGTGATTGATAGTGATGGAATCTATGTGATCTACGACGAATCTGCTCGCAGAGCTGCGGCTTGTCGCATCCCTCCAATGCGGATTGTAGACATTTGACACCTCTCAGGATTCTTTATAGGTTTCGAGGGTCTCTAGGATCTACATGCATCACCAGCGTTGAAGGAAAGGCCCTTCGTGAACAGCACCAGGCGAATCACATCCACCGCGGCGATTGCCGCGACAGTTCTGCTTGCGGGCGGCCTCGCCGGCTGCAGCAGCGGCGGCGATGACGGAGGAGACGGGGGCGGCGACGGCGGCGGGCTCAAAGACTCGTACACCGTGGTGACCGACACGGCGTTCGTGCCGTTCGAGTTCCAGGAGGAAGAGGGCGGCGAGTACGTCGGCTTCGACATCGACATCATCAAGGGGATCGCCGAGCGCGCTGGGTTCGAGATCCAGCACGAGAACACGAACTTCGACGGCATCATCCCCGGTCTTCAGACGGGCACGTTCGACATCGCGATCGCCGGTATGACGATCACCGACGAGCGCCGCGAAGCGGTTGACTTCACGAGCCCGTACTACAAGTCGGGTCTGCGCATCGGCGTCGCCGAAGACGACGACAGCATCACGAGCATCGACGACCTCGAGGGCAAGACGATCGCCACGCGCCTCGGATCCACGAGCGCCGACTACATCGAGAACAACATCGAGGGCGCGAAGGCGAACACGTACGAGCAGCTCGACCAGGCCTACCTCGCGGTCGAGGGCGGCGGCGCCGATGCCGTGCTCTACGACGCACCGAACGTCGAGTACTACATCCTCACCGCGGGTGAGGGCAAGCTCAAGACCGTGGGCGAGCTGATCGAGGCGCAGGACTACGGCATCGCCG
>Ga0308157_10002840_pt1 | contig 26911 bp, 30 predicted proteins | sample PhyBR1_FD_201035 | JGI IMG/M metagenome (GOLD analysis project Ga0308157, IMG submission 201035) | Phyllosphere microbial communities from UC Gill Tract Community Farm, Albany, California, United States - DLSLB.R1 | ecosystem: Host-associated > Plants > Phyllosphere > Unclassified | place: USA...
CTCGATCGCCATCTTGAGCTTTGTGGTCTGGGCGCACCACATGTTCACCACCGGCATGCCGGTGACGGGGCAGCTGTTTTTCATGTACTCGACGATGCTGATTGCGGTGCCCACGGGCGTGAAGGTGTTCAACTGGATTGCCACCATGTGGAAGGGCTCGATGACGTTTGAAACGCCGATGCTGTTTGCGGTCGGTTTCATCTTCGTGTTCACCATTGGCGGCCTGACGGGTGTCATCCTGGCGGTCTCGCCCATCGACATCCAGTTGCAGGACACCTACTACGTCGTCGCCCACTTCCACTACGTGCTGGTGGCCGGCTCGCTCTACGCCATGTTCGCCGGCTACTACTACTGGAGCCCGAAGTGGACCGGCGTGATGTACAGCGAGCGGCGCGGCCAGATCCACTTCTGGTGGTCGCTGATCTCCTTCAACGTCACGTTCTTCCCGATGCACTTCCTTGGGCTGGCCGGCATGCCGCGGCGCTACGCCGACTACCCGATGCAGTTTGCCGACTTCAACGCGATTGCCAGCGTGGGCGCGTTCTTCTTCGGCTTTGCGCAGGTGTATTTCTTCTTCTTCGTCGTGTTGCCGGCCATGCGCGGCATTGGCGAGCCGGCCCGCCAGAACCCGTGGCTGGACGAAGGCGGCAAGGGCGCCGAAGGCCTGGAGTGGGAAGTGCCGTCGCCCGCGCCGTTCCACACCTTCGAGACGCCGCCCAAGCTCGATGAAACCGCCACCCGCGTGATTGCCTGAGCCCGATGACCCAACGCATGAAGCCCGAGCAGCAGAAAAAGAACAACCTTCGCCTGGCGCTGATCCTGGCCTCGGTGGCGGTGGTGTTTTTCATGGGTTTCGTCGCCAAAATGGTGTTGATGGGCCGTTGAGCCCGCACCAAGCCCAGGGATTGCCATGCTCCAGCGCGCAAACTTTCACATGTTCGGCAAGCTGGCCGTCATCGTGCTGGCGATGTTCGGCTTCGGCTATGCCCTGGTGCCCATCTACAAGGCGATCTGCGAGATGACCGGCATCAACGTGCTGGCGCTGGGCGACCGGCAGATTCCGGGCGCCACGGCCACGCTGCCGGCCAACACGCAGGTGGACACCAGCCGCACCATCACCGTCGAGCTCGACGCCAACGCGCGCGGCCCGTGGCGCTTCAAGCCGGCCCAGCGCTCGGTGCAGGTGCACCCGGGCGAGCTGGCCACGGTGATGTATGAATTCCAGAACGTGCAGGATCGCACCATGTCCGCGCAGGCCATTCCCAGCTATGCCCCGGCGCAGGCCGGCGCGCATTTCAACAAGCTCGAATGCTTTTGCTTCAGCCAGTACACGCTGGCGCCGGGCGAGAAGAAGCAGTGGCCCGTGGCTTTCGTGATCGACCCCAAGCTGTCCAGGGACGTCAAGACGATCACCCTGTCCTACACCTTCTTCGAAGTGGGCGGCAAGACGCCGCCCGCGCCCGACGCGCCCCATGCCGGCAAGGCGGCGGGGGCTTAGAGGCGATGGCCATCACACCGCCGCGCAAGGCTTCGCTCTGGCGCACCGCCAAGGCGGTGGCCTGGTCCTTTGTCGGGCTGCGGGCGCGGGGCGACTACGAGGAAGACGTGAAGCAGCTGAGCCCGCTGCACATCATTGCCGTCGGGCTGGTGGCGGTCTGCTTGTTCGTCGGTGCTCTGGTGCTGCTGGTGAACTGGGTGGTCGCGCGTTAGCCGGGCCGGGCGGGTTCCATGGAAAAGCCGGTCTGAAAGTCGGGATAAACCGAGATAAATCGAGATAAAAACAGGAGTCGAGCGATGTCAGCAGCAACCCACGGGGCAACCCCCTACTATTTCGTGCCCGGGCCTTCGCGGCACCCGCTCACGGCGGCCATCGGGCTGTTCTTCGTCATCCTGGGCGCCAGCCAGTGGATCAACGGCGCGCACTGGGGCGCCTGGTCGCTGGCGCTGGGCATGCTCATCTGGCTGGGCACGCTCTTTCAGTGGTTCCGCGACGCCATCAACGAGAGCGAAGGCGGCCTGTACGGGCGGCGCATCGACCTGTCGTACCGCTGGAGCATGAGCTGGTTCATCTTTTCCGAGGTGATGTTCTTCGGTGCCTTCTTCACCGCCCTGTGGTGGGCGCGCTCGCATTCGGTGCCGGCGCTCGGCAGCCTGGACAACGCGCTGCTCTGGCCGGACTTCAAGGCGGTCTGGCCCACGCTGGCTGCCGGCACGACCGCCTCGCCGGCCGACATCGTCGAGCCGTTCACCACCATGACGCCGTTCTGGCTGCCCACCATCAACACCGCGCTGCTGCTCACCTCGGGCGTGACGCTGACCATCGCCCACCATGCGGTGCGCGAAAACCACCGCGGCCGCGCCGTCGCCTTCATGTGGCTGACGGTGCTGCTGGGGATCGTGTTCCTGACGGTGCAGGGCTACGAGTATTTCCATGCCTATTCCGAGCTCAACCTCAAGATGAGCTCGGGCGTGTACGGCTCGACCTTCTACATGCTCACCGGCTTTCACGGCTTTCACGTGCTGGTGGGCATGCTGATGCTGCTGTTCATCACGCTGCGGCTGCAAAAGGGCCATTTCACCGCCGACAAGCATTTCGGCTTCGAAGGCGCGGCCTGGTATTGGCACTTTGTGGACGTGGTCTGGCTGGGGCTTTATATTCTGGTCTACTGGATGTGAGCGGCGGCGCTCCCAGGTGTCAAAAGGCCGCCCAACGCGGCCTTTTTCACTTGCCCGCCGGAATGCCCGTCGGCTGTATGTAGCCCATCTTCCACGCCAGCAAAATGCAGATGAACAGCAGAATCGAAAACCCCACGCGAAACGCCAGCGCCCGCGCCATGTTGCTGGTCTTGCGCTTGCCGTCAGCGCCGTCCTTCATCATGAAAAACAGCGCCGCCCCGAGGCTGGCCAGGATGGCGAGAAAAGCCAGTGCGACAAGGTAGGTCATGAAGCGGATTATCTGTCCATGGCCCTGAACGTGCATCCGCCGCGCGGCGCGCGCTTTTGGCTGCTCACGCTGGCGGCCGTGCTGGTGGCGGCCGCCACGTTCTCGCTGGGCCAGTGGCAGCTGCGCCGCGCCGCGCAAAAGGAAGCTCTCCAGGCGGCCATCGAGGCACAAAAAAGCCTTCCAGCCCTTGATGCATCTGGACTTTCTGCTACTGAAAACATAGCAAACCATATGCACCGGCGCGTGCGGGCGCGCGGCGTCTGGCAGGCCGGCCACACGGTGTACCTGGACAACCGCCCGATGCGCGGGCGCATCGGCTTTTGGGTGATGACGCCGCTGGCGCTGCAGGGCTCGCAGCAGGTCATCCTGGTGCAGCGCGGCTGGGTGCCGCGCGATTTCATCGAGCGCGCCCGGCTGCCCGAGGTCGCGACGCCGCCCGGCGTGGTCACGGTCGAAGGCCGGCTGGCGCCGCCGCCCGGCCGGCTCTACGAGTTCAAGGGCGGCGACACCGGCGCCATACGGCAGAATCTGGACCTGGCCGCCTTTGGCCGCGAAACCGGTCTGGCCCTGCTGCAGGGCGCCTCGCTGCTGCAGACCGGCGCGCCCAGCGAAGGCCTGGCGCGCGACTGGCCCGCCCCCAACCTGGGCGTGGACACGCACTACGGCTACGCCTTCCAGTGGTTCGGCCTGTGCGCCCTGGTGGTCGGCCTGTACGGCTGGTTCCAGTTTTTTCTTCCCCTCCGGGCCCGCGCGCGTGCGCAGGGCCGCGGCCAACTCCCGTAAAACACCTTGAACAACGATCCTTCCCGCCTTTCCTCCCGACCGCAGGGCAGCGCCGGCGCTGCGGACCAGCCGCTGGGCCTGACGGTGCACAGCCTGCCGGCGCTGCACCCGCCGGGCGCGCGCAGCGCCGACACCCGCGCGGGCCGCTGGAAGATGATGCTGGTGCTCTTGGTGTGCGCCAGCCCGGTGATCGCCTCCTATTTCACCTACTACGTCGTCCGGCCCGAGGGGCGGCGCAACTTTGGCGAGCTGCTCACGCCGCAGCGGCCGCTGCCGGACGCGGCCACCCGCACGCTCGACGGCCAGGGCGGCCGGCTCACGGCGCTCAAGAACCAGTGGCTGCTGCTCAGCGTGGCCGGCGGCGCCTGCGACGCGCGCTGCGAGCAGAACCTGTACTTTCAGCGCCAGTTGCGCGAGGCCATGGGCCGGGAAAAGGAGCGCATGGACCGCCTCTGGCTGGTCAGCGACGAGGCGCCCGTGCGCCCGGCACTGCTGCCGGCGCTGGCCGGCGCCACCGTGCTGCGCATGGCCCCGGCCGACCTGGCGCAGTGGCTGGCGCCCGCGCCCGGCCGGCGGCTGGAGGACCACCTCTACCTGGTCGATCCGCTGGGCAACCTGATGATGCGCTTTCCGGCCGACATGGACGCCGCCGCCGCCGCCAAGGCCAAGCGCGACCTGGACCGCCTGCTGCGCGCCTCCAGCAGCTGGGACAAGGAAGGCCGCTAGTGGTTCGCACGCCCCCGCTTTCTGGCCGGCACGTTTCACGGATGGCCCCATGAACGCGCAAGACCTCTACGACCTCAGCCCGGCCCTGCGCCTGATGCTCATGGGCCTGGCGGTGGCGCTCGGGCCGCTGGCCTGGGTCTGGCTGCGCAACCAGCACGCCCCGGCGGCGCGGCGCCTGCAGGTGCTGACGCTGGTGACACTTTTTCTTACCTTCGACCTGGTGCTGTTCGGCGCCTTCACCCGGCTCACCGATTCGGGCCTGGGCTGCCCGGACTGGCCGGGGTGCTACGGCAGCGCCAGCCCGCTGGGCGCGCACGCGCCGATTGCCGCGGCGCAGGCGGCCATGCCCACCGGCCCGGTCACGCACGGCAAGGCCTGGGTCGAGATGATCCACCGCTACCTGGCCACCGGCGTGGGCGTGCTCATCCTGACGCTGACGCTGGCGACCTGGAAGGCGTGGCGCGACCCGCGGCGCAGCGGCGCGGCCGGCGGCCCGGTGCTCTCGCCCTGGTGGCCCACGGCCACGCTGGCCTGGGTCTGCCTGCAGGGGGCGTTCGGCGCGCTCACGGTGACGATGAAGCTCTTTCCGGCCATCGTGACGCTGCACCTGCTCGGCGGCCTGGTGCTCTTGGCGCTGCTGCGCGCGCAGTCGGTGCGCTACGCCCAGGCGCGGCCGGTGGCGCTGGGCGGCGCGGCCCGGCGCTTCGTGCTGGCGGTCTTTGCCCTGCTGTGGCTGCAGGTCGCCCTGGGCGGCTGGGTCAGCACCAACTACGCCGTGCTGGCCTGCACAGACTTTCCGGCCTGCCAGAACTCGTTCTGGCCCGACATGGATTTCCGGCAGGGGTTTGCCCTGTGGCGCGAACTCGGCGCGGGGCACGAGGGCGGCTTCATCACTTTTCAGGCGCTGACCGCGATCCACTACACGCACCGCCTGGCCGCTTGCGCGGTGCTGGCGCTGCTGCTGGCGCTGGCCTGGCGCCTGCAGGGCGTTGCCGCGCTGCGCCGCCAGGGCCGCTGGCTCGGCGCGCTGGCGCTGCTGCAGGCCCTCACCGGCCTGGGCAACGTGGTGCTGGGCTGGCCGCTCCTGGGCGCGGTGGCGCACACGGGCGGCGCGGCGGCACTGGTCGTCGTGCTGACCGGCATCGTGTGCGCAAGCCGCAGCGTTTCCGCGCCGGCCCGTGTCTCCCCGTCGAGCGTTTCAAGGTTGTCCGCATGAATCCCACCCATCCGTCCGTCGCCCCCGGCGCCGCTGCGCGCGCGCCCTCGCGTTTCAGCCAGTTTTACGCGCTGACCAAGCCGCGCGTGGTGCAGCTCATCGTGTTTTGCGCGCTCATCGGCATGGTGCTGGCCGTCCCCGGCTTGCCGACCTGGCCCGATGTGCGCCTGGCGCTCATCGCCTGCGCGGGCATCTGGCTGGTGGCCGGCGCGGCGGCGGCCTTCAACTGCGTGGTCGAGCAGCAGATTGACGCCAAGATGCGGCGCACCGCCTGGCGCCCGACGGCCCGCGGCGAGCTGGGCAACCCGTTCACGCTGGCGTTTTCGGCCGGGCTGTGCGCGCTGGGCTCGTGGATTCTGTACGCCTGGGTCAACCCGCTGACCATGTGGCTGACCTTTGCCACCTTTGTCGGCTACGCGGTCATCTACACCGTGATCCTCAAGCCGCTGACGCCGCAGAACATCGTCATCGGCGGCGCCTCGGGCGCGATGCCGCCGGTGCTGGGCTGGGCGGCGATGACCGGCTCGGTCGGGCCCGAAGCGCTCATCCTGTTCCTCATCATCTTCCTCTGGACGCCGCCGCACTTCTGGGCGCTGGCGCTCTACCGCGTCGAGGACTACCGCAGGGCCGGCCTGCCGATGCTGCCCGTCACCCACGGCAACGAATTCACCCGGCTGCAGGTGTTCCTCTACACCCTGGTGCTGTTTGCCGCCTGTTTGATGCCGTTTGTCTTCAAGATGAACGGCTGGCTGTACCTGGTCGCGGCGGTGGGGCTGAGCATCGGCTTCAGCGTGCACGCCTGGAAACTCTGGCGCCACTACTCGGACGCGCTGGCGCGCAAGACCTTTCGCTTCTCGCTGATCCACCTCTCGGTCCTGTTCGCGGCCATGCTGCTGGACCACTACCTCGTCTGACCCCCGATGAAAAACAACCTGCCGATGCAGCCTGGGCGCAGGCGCGCCCTCCACACCTTCGCCGCCCTGGCCGCGCTGCCGCTCCTGGCCGCCGGCCTGGCCGGCTGCGCACCAAGCAAGCCCGCCTTCAAGAGCATCGACCTGACCGGCGCCGACTACGCGCAGGGCTTCGCGCTGGCCGATGCCGACGGCCGGCAGCGCACGCTCAAGGACTTTGCCGGCAAGGCCGTGGTGGTGTTCTTCGGCTTTACCCAGTGCCCCGACGTCTGCCCAACCTCGCTGACCGAGCTGGCCGAGGTCAAGCGCCTGCTCGGGCCCCAGGGCGACAAGCTGCAGGCCGTCTTCATCTCGGTGGACCCGGAGCGCGACACGCCCGCGCTGCTCAAGGCCTACATGGGCAATTTCGACCCCACCTTCGTGGCTCTCCGGCCCACGCCCGAGCAGCTGGCGCAACTCGCCAAGGATTTCAAGCTCTACTACAAGAAGGTCGAGGGCAAGACGCCAGGCAGCTACACCATGGACCACTCGGCCGGCAGCTACATCTACGACCCGCAGGGGCGCATCCGGCTCTACAGCCGCTACGGCGCCGGCGCCGAAACGCTGGCTTCGGACATCCGCCTGCTGCTCGAGGCGGCTTGACAAGAAAAAAAGCCTGCGGCTTTTCAGGGCGCAGGCTTTTTTGCCAAAGGGGCAGGAAGGGGCTCGGGCCTCAGGCGTAGCTGGCCAGCACCTTCTTCATCTTCTTCATCGCCGCGACCTCGATCTGGCGGATGCGCTCGGCGCTCACCTTGTATTCGGCGGCCAGGTCGTGCAGCGTCATGCCGCCCGAGCCGTCGTCGTTCACGTTGAGCCAGCGCTCCTCGACGATGCGGCGCGCGCGCGGGTCGAGCTCCTGCAGCGCGGTGGTCAAGCCGTCGGTGCTCAGGCTGTCATGCTGCCGCGACTCGATCAGCGAGGTCGGCTCCTGGCTTGCGTCGGCCAGGTAGGCGATCGGACCGAAGCCTTCGTCGCCGTCGTCGTTCGGGCTCGGGTCGAGCAGCACGTCACCGCCGGCCATGCGCTGCTCCATCTCGATGACTTCCTCGCGCTTGACGTTGAGCGTCTGCGCCATGGCGTCAATCTGGCCTTCGGTCAGCGTCTCGCGGTGCGTGGCCACGTCGGCGTCGTCCTTGTAGCCCTGCTTCATCGAGCGCAGGTTGAAGAACAGCTTGCGCTGCGCCTTGGTGGTGGCCACCTTGACCATGCGCCAGTTCTTCAGGATGTACTCGTGGATCTCGGCCTTGATCCAGTGCATGGCATAGCTCACCAGGCGCACGTTCTGGTCGGGGTCAAAGCGCTTGACCGCCTTCATCAGGCCGATGTTGCCTTCCTGGATCAGGTCGCCGTGCGGCAGGCCGTAGCCCAGGTACTTGCGCGAGATCGACACCACCAGGCGCAGGTGCGACAGCACCAGCTTGCCGGCAGCGTCCAGATCGTTGTGTTCCTTGAGTTTCTTGGCGAACTCCTGCTCCTGCTCCAGCGTGAGCATGGGCAGCCGGTTGACCGCCGAAATGTAGGCGTCCAGGTTGCCCAGCGGCGGCACCATCGACCAAGGGCTGACGGCTGCCACGGCGGCCGGTGCCACGGCGGCAGACATCATCGTCTTGGGGGAAAGGGCATAAGACATGGCAAGACTCCTTTTCTCTATGGCTAAATATTAGCACTCACTCGATTTGAGTGCCAAACGATAGGTTCAATCGTCTCAATAGCAAAAGGCTAATCAAAATGCAGACCCTGTGTCAGAGTCGCAGAAAACGGGGTTGGTTCAGGCCGCTTGGTGTCGCGTTTGTAAAGACGCGTGGCGCGCAAGGCGCTGCCCGGCGTGGCGCCGGCAGCAAGGGCCGGGCAGGCGGGCGGGTGTGCAATTGGAATGAAAACAGGCCGGAGCCCAGGCGCAGCCTGCACAAGCTGCTATCAATAAAGAAGCAAAAGCCAGCGGGTGCCTTGGCTTGGCGCCTGCAAGGGCGTCAGGCGCGCGGACGGTTCACCGCGATTTCGCGCACTTCCACATCGACCACCTGGCCGCTTGAAGCCGCCCTGGCGGCAGGGCGTCGGGGGCTGCCCGCCGGCCGCGCCGCAGGCCGCGAGAACTGCTGAAAGCGGGAAAAAGCCATGCTTGGTCCGAACTTGCGCCCGGTGACCAGGGCGATGAGCAGGCCCACGCCCACGGCGATCAGCGCGACCACAAGCACCCCGGCAGCCAGCACGGCCGCCGACAGGGCGAACACCAGTTTCAAAATAAAACGAAAAACCTGGCTCATGAGGTGGGACACTGCGTCAATCCTTTTAAAACGAACAGGTGGGGCCCGCCGCCGGGTTTTCAACCGGCGCGCCGTGGTAACAGGGCGTTTTCAATGGGGCCGGCGGGCTTGGAGGGCCATCCTCAGCCCAGCAGGGCCTGCGCGAACTCGCGCGCGTTGAAGGTTTCCAGGTCTTCGAGCTTTTCGCCCACGCCGATGAAGTACACCGCCACCGGCCGCACGCCGGGCGAGGCCTTGGCCCGCTCGCGCGCCCACAGGGCGATGGCCGCCAGCACGCCGCCCTTGGCGGTGCCGTCGAGCTTGGTCACGACCAGGCCCGTGAGCTGCAGCGTCTCGTCGAAGGCCTTGACCTGCGCCAGCGCGTTCTGGCCGGTGTTGCCGTCGATGACGAGCAGCACCTCGTGCGGCGCGCTGGCGTCGGCCTTTTGCACCACGCGCTTGACCTTGCGCAGCTCCTCCATCAGGTGCAGCTGCGTCGGCAGGCGCCCGGCCGTGTCCACCAGCACCACGTCCTTGCCGCGCGCCTTGCCGGCCGTCACCGCGTCAAAGCTGACGGCGGCCGGGTCGCCGTTTTCCTGGCTGACGATCTCCACCGTGTTGCGGTCGGCCCAGACGCTGAGCTGCTCGCGCGCGGCGGCGCGGAAGGTGTCGGCCGCGGCCAGCAGCACCGAGGCGCCCTCGTTGGCCAGGTGCCGCGTGAGCTTGCCAATCGACGTGGTCTTGCCCGCGCCGTTGACGCCGGTGACCATGATGACGGTGGGCGTGAACTCGCCGATCACCAGCGGGCGCTCCAGCGGCCGCAGCAGCGCCGTAATCGACTCGACGAGCGCGTTTTTCACCGCCACCGGGTGCGTCATGCCGCCGTCCTTGACGCGGCGGCGCACGTCGTCGAGCAGGTGCTGCGTGGCCTGCACGCCGGTGTCGGCCATCAAGAGCGCGGTTTCCAGGTCCTCGTAGAGCTGCTCGTCGATCTTGCTGCCGGTGAAGACCGTCGAGAGGCTGGAGCCGGTCTTGCGCAGGCCTTCCTGCAGCTTGCTGAACCAGCGCTGGCGCTCGGGCGCCACGGCCAGTGCCTCGGCGATGTCGATGGGCGTGACCAGCGCGCTGCCGATGAGCGAGCCGCTGCCGGCGGGCGCGGCCTTGGGCGGCGGGGCGGCAGGCGCCGCCGCAGGCGAAGGCGCAAGGGCCGGGGCGGGCGCAGCCGGGGCTGGGGAGGCGGGGGCCTCAGGCTGCGCGGGCGCCTCGGCGGGCGAGGGCGACAGGACGTTGCGGAATTTTTTTTTGAAGAAACTGAACATTGCGTGATCTTGTAGAGTCCACCATTCTATGAAACACCCCAAGCCCCTATTCGTCAAGTCCCCGGTGTTGCCGCGCGGCCGCTGGGCGGCAGGCCTGCTGGCGGCCAGCCTGGGCACGGCCGCGCTGGCGCAGGCGCCCGCGCCCGGCCCGGCGCCGGTCGAGCAGTTCACCCTGGCCAACGGCCTGACCGTGATCGTCAAGCCCGACCACCGCGCGCCCACCGTGGCACACATGCTCTGGGTGCGGGTCGGCGCGATGGACGAGGTCGATGGCACCTCGGGCGTGGCCCATGCGCTGGAGCACATGATGTTCAAGGGCACGCCCACGGTGAAGGCGGGCGAATTCTCGCGCCGCGTGGCCGCGCTGGGCGGGCAGGAAAACGCCTTCACCAGCAGCGACAACACCGGCTACTACCAGCAGATTCCGGCCGCAAAGCTCGAAGACGTGATGCGCCTGGAATCGGACCGCTTCGCCCACAGCCAGTGGCCCGACGACGAATTCAAGCGCGAGATCGAGGTTGTCAAGGAAGAGCGGCGCATGCGCACCGACGAGTCGCCGCGCGCCATGCTGCATGAGCAGGCCAGCGCCGTCACCTTCCTGGCCTCGCCCTACCGCCGCCCGGTGGTGGGCTGGATGAGCGACCTGGAGGCGATGACGCCGGCCGACGTGCGCGGCTTCTACCAGCGCTGGTACGTGCCGGCCAACGCCGCGCTGGTCGTGGCCGGCGACGTCGAGGTGGCGCGGGTGAAAAAGCTGGCCGAGAAATACTACGGCCCGATCGCCGCGCGCCCGGTGCCCGAGCGCAAGCCGCGCACCGAGCCGGCGCAGGCCGGCTTGCGGCGCCTGGACTTCAAGGCGCCGGCCAGCCAGGCCTATGTGCGCATGGCCTTCAAGGTGCCGCACCTGGCGCCGGCCGACCTGGCGCCCGCGCCCGGCGCGCCGTCCCCAACCGCGGCCGCCAGCCGCGACGCGCTGGCGCTGACCATGCTGTCGGCCGTGCTCGACGGCTACAGCGGCGCCCGGCTGGACCGCGCGCTGGTGCAGGGCCAGGGCCAGCCGGACGGACGCGTGGCCGACAGCGCCGGTGCCGGCAACGGCCTCTTTGGCCGCGGGCCGCAGCTGTTCGTGCTCGACGGCGTGCCCGCGCCGGGCAAGACCGCGCAGCAGGTGGCCGACGCGCTGCGCGCGCAGGTGGCGCAGGTGGCGCGCGAGGGCGTGCGCCAGGCCGAGCTGGAGCGCGTCAAGACCCAGTGGGTGGCCAGCGAGACCTACAAGCTCGACTCGGTGTTCAGCCAGGCGCGCGAGCTGGGCAGCAACTGGGTGCAGGGCCTGCCGCTGGACGCCAGCGCGCGCCTGATCGCCCAGCTGCGCACGGTGACGGCCGAGGAGGTGCAGGCCGTGGCCGCGAGGTACTTCGGCGACGACCAGATGACGCTGGCCACCTTGCTGCCCCAGCCCATCGACCCCAACCGCAAGCCTCGCGCGGCCACGCCCCCGCCGGGCGGCGAGCTGCACTGAACGGATGGAACCCGACGCAATCGGGTCTAACTGGATAAAAGTTGATGATGAATGCTCCTAAAAAAATAGCAGTCCGCGCAGTGCTGGTCTGCGCTGCGGTGCTTTTTGGCCCAAAATTTGCCCTGGCGACGATCCCGGTGCAGCACTGGACGCAGCCTGGCGGCGCCGAGGTCTACCTGGTTGAAAGCCCGGCGGTGCCGATGCTGGACGTGCAGATCGACTTTGACGCCGGCAGCCGGCGCGACCCGCCGCAAAAGGCCGGCCTGGCCGGCCTCACCGCCGGCCTGCTGGAAAAGGGCGTGCGCGCCGCCGGGGATGCGACGGCGCTGGACGAAAACGCCCTGGGCGAGGCCTGGGCCGACCTGGGCGCGGAGTTTGGCGCCGGCGCCACCTCGGACCGCATGAGCTTTTCGCTGCGCACGCTGACCGAGCCGGCGCTGCTGGACAAGGCCGTGGCGCTGGCGGCGCGCCAGATCGCCGAGCCGGCCTACCCCGAGGCGGTCTGGCAGCGCGAGCGCCAGCGCCTGGTGGCCGCGCTCAAGGAGTCCTACACCCGCCCGGGCAGCGTCATCGGCCGGGCCTACACGCAGGCGGTCTACGGCGGCCATCCCTACGGCTACGAAGCGACCGAGGCCACGCTGGACAGCATCAACGTGGCCGACCTGCAGGCCGCGCACGCCGCCGGCGTGGTCGCCTGCCGCGCCCGCGTGAGCCTGGTGGGCGCCGTCACGCGGGTGCAAGCCGACGCCATTGCCGCACGCCTGCTGGGCCGGCTGCCGGCGGTGGCGTGCGCCAGCCTGGCGCCGCTGCCGGCGGTGCCCGAGGTGCCACCGCTGGCGCAGGCCCGGGAACTGCGCATTCCTTTTGACGCCGCGCAGGCGCATGTGCTGATCGGCCAGCCCGGCTTTCGGCGCGCCGACCCCGACTACTTCCCGCTGACCGTGGGCAACTACATCCTGGGCGGCGGCGGCTTCGTCTCGCGCCTGACCAGCGAGGTGCGCGAAAAGCGCGGCCTGACCTACGGCGTCTCCAGCGGCTTCACGCCGGGGCTGCACGCCGGCAGCTTCACCGTCGGCCTGCAGACGCGGCCCGACCAGGCCGCGCAGGCGGTGCAGATCACGCGCCAGGTGCTTCAGGACTTCGTGGCCGGCGGCCCGACTGCGGCCGAGCTGAAGGCGGCCAAGGACAATTTGGTGGGGGGCTTTGCGCTGCGCATCGACAGCAACCGCAAGCTGCTGGCCAACCTGGCAAGCATCGCCTGGCACGGCCTGCCACTGGACTACCTGGACACCTGGACGCAGCAGGTCGAGAAAGTGAGCGTCGCCGACATCCGGGCCGCCTTTGCGCGCAAGGTGCAGCCCGACAGAATGCTCACTGTTATTCTCGGGGCCGAAAAATGAAATACACACCCAAAACCACTTCCCCCGAGCCCGCAGCCAAGCCGCCTGCCAAGGCCAAGACCGTCAAGCCCAAGGGCACCGCCCACCTGCAGCCGCCCGGCGAGATCCGCATCATCGGCGGGCAGTTCCGGCGCAGCAAGATCGCCGTGCCCAACCTGCCGGGCCTGCGCCCCACGCCCGACCGGGTGCGCGAGACGCTGTTCAACTGGCTCGGCCAGGACCTGACCGGCTGGCGCTGCGCCGATGTGTTTGCCGGCACCGGCGTGCTCGGCTTCGAGGCCGCCTCGCGCGGCGCGGCCGACGTGCTGCTGTGCGAGCAGGAGCCGGCGCTGGTCGCGCAGCTCAAGTCGGTGCAGGCGCGGCTCAAGGCGAGCGCGGTGCGCATCGAGCGCGGCGACGGCCTGGGCGCGCTCAAGCGCCTGGAGGCCGGCAGCCTGCAGCTGGTGCTGCTGGACCCGCCGTTCGATTCCAATGCGTTCGAGCCGGCCCTGGCCGCCGCGGCCCGCGCCATCGGCGCGACCGGCATGGTCTACCTGGAAGCGCCGCGCGCCTGGAGCGCCGAGGAACTCGCGCCGCTGGGCCTGGCGCTGCACCGCAGCGCCAAGGCCGGTGCGGTGCACTTTCACCTGCTGGTCAAGGCCGCCGCCCCTGAGGCGGCCGGCAGCGCCGCGCCCGGGCTGTTGCCGGCCTGAGCTTTCGAGCCCGCGAGCGCCCGCACCGGCTTGAGGGTCGGTGCCGCGCAGACCGCTGCCGCCCCCGGGCCGAAGGCATAATTCGGCCCATGCCCACCCCCCGCACCGCCGTCTATTCCGGCACGTTCGACCCGTTCACCCTCGGCCACGACGACGTCGTGCGGCGCGCTGCCGCGCTCTTTGACCGGCTCATCGTCGCCGTTGCCGTGGCGCACCATAAAAAGACGCTGTTTTCCCTCGAAGCCCGCGTGGCGCATGTGCGCGCTGCTACCGAAAGCATAGCGGGCGTGCAGGTGCTGCCCTTCGACGGGCTGATCATGGACTTCTGCGCCGCGCACGGCGCGCAGGCCGTGGTGCGCGGCATCCGCAACCTGACCGACTTTGACTACGAGGCGCAGATGGCCGCGATGAACCGCAAGCTGCGCCCCGAGGTCGAAACCGTCTTTTTGCTGCCCGACGCCAGCCTGCAGTGCATCAGCAGCACCCTGGTGCGCGAGATCGGCAAGCTCGGCGGCAGCGTCGCCCAAATGGTCAGCGCGCCGATTGCCGCCGCGCTGGCGCAGGCCCACACGCAACCAGGAGTTTGACGCCATGGCTTTATTCATCACTGACGACTGCATCAACTGCGACGTCTGCGAGCCCGAATGCCCGAACGAGGCGATTTTCCTGGGCCCCGAGATCTACCAGATCGACCCGGCCAAGTGCACCGAGTGCGTCGGCCACTTCGACGAGCCGCAGTGCGTGCAGGTCTGCCCCGTGGCCTGCATCCCCAAGGACCCGCGGCACGCCGAAAGCCAGGAAACCCTGTGGCAGAAGTACCAGCGCCTGCAGTCGGTGATTCCGGTGGTGGCGGCGCGCTGATGCGCAGGGCGCTGCCGTCCTGGGCAGGGCGCCCGCAAAAAAGCCGCCCGCGGGCGGCTTTTTTGCGTCAGGCCGGCCGGAACGCGGCCGGCTCGGAGTCGCTCGCTTATTCCGCGTCCTTGGCGTCCTGGCTCGCCAGGTGCAGCAAGTCGCCCCCCGTGCCCAGCGACAGCACGCCGCTCTTGGCGTAGATGCCCAGCTTGGCGCGCGTGTCCACGATGTCCAGGTTGCGCATGGTCAGCTGGCCGATGCGGTCCAGCGGCGTGAAGGCGCCCTCGACCTTTTCCATGCTCAGCCGCTCGGGCTGGTACGTCAGGTTGCGCGACTCGGTGTTCAGAATCGAGTAATCGTTGCCCCGGCGCAGCTCAATCGTCACCTCGCCGGTGATGGCGCTGGCGACCCAGCGCTGGGCGGTTTCGCGCAGCATGATGGCCTGGGAGTCGAACCAGCGGCCCTGGTACAAGAGGCGCCCCAGGCGCCGGCCGCTGTCGCGGTACTGCTCGATGGTGTCCTCGTTGTGGATGCCGGTGACCAGCCGCTCGTAGGCGATGAACAGCAGCGCCAGGCCCGGCGCCTCGTAGATGCCCCGGCTCTTGGCCTCAATGATGCGGTTTTCGATCTGGTCGCTCATGCCCAGGCCGTGGCGCCCGCCGATGCGGTTGGCCTCCAAGATCAGCTCGACCAGGTCGGGGTATTCGACGCCGTTCAGCGCGACCGGGCGGCCTTCTTCAAAGCGCACGCTGACTTCCTCGCGCTTGACCTCGACCTCGTCCTTCCAGAAGGCCACGCCCATGATCGGGTTGACGATCTTCATGCCGCTGGAGAGGTGCTCCAGGTCCTTGGCCTCGTGCGTGGCGCCCAGCATGTTCGAGTCGGTCGAGTAGGCCTTTTCGGCGCTCATCTTGTAGCCAAAGCCGGCCTGCGTCATGAAGGCCGACATCTCGGCGCGGCCGCCCAGCTCGTCGATGAACAGCTGGTCGAGCCAGGGCTTGTAGATCTTGAGCGACGGGTTGGTGAGCAGGCCGTAGCGGTAGAAGCGCTCGATGTCGTTGCCCTTGTAGGTGGAGCCATCGCCCCAGATGTTGACGTCGTCTTCCTTCATCGCCGCCACCAGCATGGTGCCGGTCACGGCGCGGCCCAGCGGCGTGGTGTTGAAGTAGGTGACGCCGGCCGTCGTGATGTGAAAGGCACCGGCCTGCAGCGCGGCCAGCCCCTCGGCGGCCAGCTGGCTGCGGCAGTCGATGAGCCGGGCCTTTTCGGCGCCGTACTGCATCGCCTTGCGCGGGATTTCCTCGTAGTCGGGTTCGTCGGGCTGGCCGAGGTTGGCGGTGTAGGCGTAAGGGACGGCGCCCTTGAGCTTCATCCAGTGCAGCGCGGCGCTGGTGTCCAGGCCGCCGGAAAAGGCGATGCCGACCTTCTGGCCGGCGGGGAGGTGTTGGAGAATCGTGGCCATGAAGGGGTTTCCTGGTTGCAGCGTGAATGGAAGGGGGTCAAGCGTAGTGGCAGATGTAGTGGTAGGCCTGCTCGACGCGGATGTCGAACTTGGAGTTGCCCGGCACGCTGAAGGACTCGCCTGCAGACGATTTCACCCATTCGTCGCTGCCGGCCAGCTTGTATTCGCACGCGCCGCCCACGCATTCCATGGTTTCGGGCGCGCCCGTGCCGAAGGTGAGGGTGGCGGGCAGCACCACGCCGACCGATTTCTTGGTGCCGTCGGCCAGCGTGAAGCTGTGGCTCACGCATTTGCCGTCGAAGTAGACATTGGCCTGGGTGGTGATGCTGACGTTGTCGATTTTTTCGGTGGTCATGGAATTTTTGTAACGTAGGTAAAAGGCCGCGCGACGCGGGCCGGCAAAAGAAGCGGCGATTTTAGGGCAGCCCGGGCGGGCGCTGAATCCGATGGGCGGCCTGGCGCGTACCGGCAACATATGCCAGACAATGCGCGGCATGAAACCAGAAAGCCCGGATAGCCAGTTGATTGCCCTTCTCGAACGTGTCGCCCAGGCCGATGAATCGGCGCTCAGGGAACTGTACGGCCTGACCGCTTCCAAGCTCTACGGCGTGGCCGTGCGCGTCGTCGGCAACCGCCAGTGGGCCGAGGATGTGCTGCAGGAGGCGTTTCTCAACATCTGGAAGGTCGCCGGCACCTACCAGGCCACGCTGTCGCCGCCGCTGGCCTGGATGGGCCTGCTGGTGCGCAGCCGGGGGCTGGACTTTCTGCGCCGGCGCGCCTCCGACCGGGCCGACCATGTGCAGGCGCTGGACGACGTGATCGCCGACACCGTGGCCGGCGACGCGCCCAATCCGATGGACACCACGCAGGCCAGCGAGCAGGCCTGGGCGCTGCACCAGTGCCTGAGCCAGCTGGAGCACAAGCAGCGCGAGGCGGTCAGCCTGGCCTACCTGCGCGACCTCAGCCACAGCGAGCTGGCCGTGCAGCTGCGGCTGCCGCTGGGCACGGTGAAGACCTGGATCCGGCGCGGCCTGGAGCAGCTGCGCGGCTGCATGGCGAGGTTCGCATGAACCTGCACCGCCATCCCGCGCTGGTGGACAAGCTGGCGGCCAGCTACGCGCTGGGCACGCTGCGCGGCGGCGCGCGGCGCCGCTTTGAAAGCCTGGCGCGCGAGCACGCCAGCGTGCGCGCCGCCGCGCTCATCTGGCAGGGCCGCATCGCCTCGGTGGCCGAACTGCAGCCCGAGGTGGCGCCCAGCCCGGCCGTCTGGACGCGGATCGAAAACCGCCTCCAGGCCGAAAGGCAGGCGCAGGCGATGCAGGCGGCCCGCAGCGCGCCAGCGCCGGCCGCGCCCGCCGGCCGCTGGTGGGCCAGCCTGGGCCTGTGGCGCGGGGCGGCGGCTGCCGGCGTCTTCGCCACCGTGGTGGCGCTGGTCGGCGGCGTGAGCCTGAACAGCCGGCTGAGCGGCCAGGTGCGCGAACTCAGCGCCCGGCTGTCGGCCACGCCGGCCATCGAATACGTCGCCGTGCTGTCCGACGAGAAGGCATCGGCCTCGATCCTGGTGACGTTCGACCCGAACACCAGGAAGCTGATGCTCAAGCGCGTGGGCGACTTCCGCGAGCAGCCCGACAAGTCGCTCGAACTCTGGGCGCTGCCGCCGGGCGCGCCGGCCAAGTCGCTGGGCGTGATGAGCGGCGACGCGGTGGTCCAGCTGACCGCCGCCGACAGCGACATCCGGCAGTCGCCGGCGCTGGCCATCACCCTGGAGCCCAAGGGCGGCGTGCCGCCCGGCACGCCCGCCACGGGCCCGGTCGTGTTCAAGGGCGCGCTCATCAAGACGCCCGAATAGCGCCAAGGCCGCCACGAAAAAAGAGACGCCCGGCGTCCCTTCTTTCTTTCGGGGCCCCCCGAGGTGCCCGCTGCCTCAGTGGCGGTGCCCGCCAAAACCCCGGCTGTAGCCCAGGTTGAGCGACAGGCCGATGGGCGGGTAGTACGGCGCGTAGTAGGGCCTCGGGTAGTAGGCCGGGTAGACCACCGGCGCCGGCTGCACGTAGACCGGCTGCACCGCGGGCACGGGCTCGTAGTAGGCCTGCGGCTGGGGCGGCGGGGCGTACTGCGGCTGATACTGCGGTTGCGGCTGGTATTGAGGCTGGGGCTGGGCCACCTGCGGCGCGGGCTCGACGGCGCCGACCGGCGTCACCTTCAGCCGCACGTACAGGCCCGGGTCGCTGGGCATCTGCGCGTTGTACTGCGCGCCCTGGTACTCGTAGACCACGTTGTAATGGCTGGTGCGGTTCTCGTAGAAGGTCTGGGTGCCGCACTGCTGGACGTTTTGCAGCTGCTGGTTCGGCCCCTCGATGCGGTCGCCCAGGATGGCGCCGCCCACCAGGCCGAGCATGGTGGCCGCGGCGCGGCCGCCGCCGTTGCCGATGGCATTGCCCGCCGCGCCGCCGGCGATGGCGCCCATCACCGCGCCGGCGCCCGACCTGGGCGCCGGCGCCAGGACGGTTTCGTTGCTGCAGACCTGGCGCGGCACGGCCACCTGCTGCACCACCGGCGTGCTGGAGACGACGCGCGCCAGGATGTCCATGGCCGGCGCCGGCAGGGCGGCCAGGGCGCCGGCGGCGCCCAGCGCGGCGCCGACCAGGGTGTTGACGGTGCTGTGTTTCATGTCTGAAAGCCTCTTGGTGGAACGCATGGATGCCAATTTTAAGGATTCAGAGCTTTTTTCCGGCGCAAAGTTCGCCGCTCCACTGTAAAGCTGGCGCGCCCTGGGGCTGGGGAGGGGCTACAGACGCGCGGCCCGGGCGGCCCAGTCGGCCGCGTCGAAGCCCACGCCCAGGCCCGCGCCGCCCCAGTCCACCACCGGGCGCTTGATGAGGCTGGGGTGGGCCTGCATCAGCGCGCCAGCGCTGGCCGCGTCCACCGTGGCGCCTTGCGTGGCCGCGTCGAGCTGGCGCCAGGTCGTGCCCCTGCGGTTGAGCAGCGTTTCCCAGCCGAGCGCCTGCAGCCAACGCGCCAGCGCCTCGGGCGGGACGCCCTGCTTCTTGAAGTCATGGAAGGCGTGCGCCTGGCCGTTGGCCGCCAGCCAGGCGCGCGCCTTCTTGACCGTGTCGCAGTTGGGGATGCCGTAGAGGGTGATCATCGGGTGGTCTTCTCGAAAAGTGGAGTTTTCAGGTCAAATCGGGCGCCAGCCCAGGCGGTGCCTAGGATTTAAGCTATGAATTATGTAGCAACCGGCCGCAGGCGCAGGCACTGGAATAATGCACCCACCGGCCGTGATCGGGCCGCCGCCTGGCCGCCCGCCGGCCGATTTTTTCAAGGAACACCCCATGACCGCCTCCGACCCCGCCGCCGCCACGCCCGCGCTTTACCCGCCCATTGCGCCGTTTCGCACCGGCGTGCTCGACACCGGCGACGGCCACGCCATTTACTGGGAGCTGTGCGGCAACCCGCAGGGCAAGCCGGCGGTGTTCCTGCACGGCGGGCCGGGCGCGGGCTGCTCGCCCGAGCACCGCCGGCTGTTCGACCCGGCGCGCTACTGCGTGCTGCTGTTCGACCAGCGCGGCTGCGGCCGCTCGCGCCCGCATGCCTCGCTGGAACACAACACGACCTGGCACCTGGTGGAGGACATCGAGCGGCTGCGCGCGCTGCTGGGCGTGGAGCGCTGGCTGGTGTTCGGCGGCTCCTGGGGCTCCTCGCTGGCGCTGGCCTATGCGCAGACGCACCCCGGGCGCGTGTCCGAGCTGATCGTTCGCGGCATCTTCACGCTGCGCCGCGCCGAGCTGCGCTGGTACTACCAGGAAGGCGCGTCCTGGCTGTTTCCCGACCTGTGGGAAGACTTCGTGGCGCCCATCCCCCAGGCCGAGCGCGGCGACCTGATGGCCGCCTACCGGCGCCGGCTGGTCGGCAGCGACCGGGCCGCGCAGCGCGCCTGCGCCCGCGCCTGGAGCGTGTGGGAAGGCCGCACCATCACGCTGCTGCCCGACCCGGCGGGCGCGCAAAAGCACGGCGGCGACGACTTCGCGCTGGCCTTTGCGCGCATCGAGAACCACTATTTCGTGCACGGCGGCTGGCTGGAGGAGGGCCAGCTGCTGCAGGGCGCGGGCAAGCTCGCCGGCATTCCCGGCGTCATCGTGCAGGGCCGCTACGACATGGCCTGCCCGGCCAAGACGGCCTGGGAGCTGCACCGCGCCTGGCCCGGGGCCGAGTTCCACCTCGTGCCCGACGCCGGCCATGCCTTCAGCGAGCCGGGCATCCTGGCGCAGCTGCTGGCCGCCACCGACCGCTTCGCGCGCTGAAAGGCCGCGGCCTCCCGCCGCGAAAGGGGCGGGCGCCAGGCTGCGCAGCCTGGGGCCGCGGCGGCCGCTCAGCGCGACTCAGGGTTTTCCGCCTTGCGCGACAATCGCCACCTCTATGGAACACCTCACCACTCTTGCCGACTGGCTGGCGCACTGCGAACGCCTGCACCCCAAAAGCATCGACATGGGCCTGGAGCGCGTGCGCACGGTCGCCGGGCGCATGGGCCTGGCTTTCGGCTGCCCGGTCATCACCGTGGCCGGCACCAACGGCAAGGGCTCGACCTGCGCCATGCTCGAAGCCATCCTGACGCAGGCCGGCTACCGCACCGGCGTCTACACCTCGCCGCACCTGGTGCATTTCGAGGAGCGCTGCCGGGTGCGCGGCGAGATCGTCGATGCTCCTGATTTGATAGCGCACTTTGCAAGCGTGGAGCGGGCAAGGTGCCAAAACGGCGAAGAAATCTCGCTGACGTACTTCGAGTTCACGACGCTGGCCATCCTGGCGCTGCTGGCGTCGGCCGGGCTGGACGTGGTGATCCTGGAGGTCGGCCTGGGCGGGCGTCTGGACGCGGTGAACATCGTGGACGCCGACTGCGCCGTCATCACCAGCATCGACCTGGACCACATGGAGCTGCTGGGCAACGACCGCGAGGCCATCGGTTTCGAGAAGGCCGGCATCATGCGCCCGGGCAAGCCGGTGGTCGTGAGCGACCCGGTGCCGCCGCGCAGCGTGCTGGCACGCGCCGCCGAGCTGGGTGCCGACCTGTGGCGCTTCGGCACGGACTTCAACTTCTCGGGCGACAAGCTGCAGTGGGCCTGGGCCGGCCGGGGCCGGCGCTACGCCGGGCTGGCCTACCCGGCGCTGCGCGGGGCCAACCAGCTGGTCAACGCCTCGGGCGTGCTGGCCGCGCTCACCGCGCTGCGCGAGCGCCTGCCCATCACCGCGCAGGCGGTGCGCGTCGGGCTGTCGCTGGTCGAGCTGCCCGGGCGCTTTCAGCTCGTGCCGGGCCAGCCGGTGCTGGTGCTGGACGTGGCGCACAACCCGCATTCGGTGGCCGCGCTGGCCGAAAACCTGGACGCCATGGGCTTTTACCCGTGCACGCACGCCGTCTTCGGCGCCATGGCCGACAAGGACGTGGCCCCGATGCTGGCGCGCATCGGCCCGCTGGTGGACCGCTGGTATTTCACCGACCTGCCCACGCCGCGCGCGGCCACCGGGCAGGCGCTTTGCGCGGCTTGGCAGGCCGGCAACGGCCGCGCTGACGCCTCGGCGCAGGCCTTTTCCAGCCCCGAATCGGCCCTGCAGGCGGCCGTTGCGGCGGCAGACCCCGCTGATAGAATCGTGGTTTTTGGCTCGTTCTACACCGTGGGCGGCATCTTGAAGGACGGCGTGCCGCGCCTGTCGGCGCCGCATCTTTCGGCCTGAGCGCCGCACGAACGGCCCAGCCCCCGCGCCGGCACGGCAAGCGCCTTTGCTCCCCAACCCTTGGCCCCCAACGGACTTTCCAATCACACCATGCCGTTTTTCAAGTTACGCCGGGGCGATGCCGCAGCCGCCTCGCCCGCCGGACCCGCCAACCCGGTGCCCAGCGTGGAGGTGCTGCGCAAGCGCGCCAAGCACCGCCTGATCGGCGCGTCCGTGCTGGTGCTGCTGGGCGTGCTGGGCTTTCCGCTGCTGTTTGACACCCAGCCCCGCCCGGTGGCGGTCGACGTGCCCATCGAGATTCCCGGCAAGAACGCGGTGCGTCCGCTGGTGGTGCCCGCCGCGCCCGCCGCCCCTGCGGCCCCAGCGGCCGCCGCGCCGGCCAAGGCGCCGGCGCACGAGACCGTCGCCGCCGCCTCCAGCCTGTCGCCCAAGGAAGAGATTTTCACGTCAAAACCGGCCGCAGCCCTTGCCCCGCCTGCGCCGACAGCTATCAAAAAAGAAGCAAAACCCGAGCCGCGGCCCGAAGCCAAGGCCGAGCCCAAGCCCGAAGCCAAGCCCCGGCCAGAGCCTCGCCCGGAACCCCGGGTGGAGGCCAAGGCCGAGGCCAAGCCGCCGGCCAAACCGGAGCCCAAGCCCGAAGCCAAGGCCGAGCCCAAGCCTGAGGCGCGGCCCGCGCCCAAGCCCGCTGCCGCCGACGACGGCGCGCGCGCCGTCGCGCTGCTCAACGGCGCGGCGCCCCCGAAACCGGTGGTCGTCAAGCCCGCCGTGGCCGAAGAGACCAAGATCACCGCCACCGAGCCCAAGGGCCGCATGGCGGTGCAGGTCGGCGCCTTTGCCGACGCCGCCAAGGCCGACGAGACGCGGCGCAAGCTGGAAAAAGCCGGCCTGTCGACCTACACGCAGGTGGCCGAGACCAAGGACGGCAAGCGCATCCGGGTGCGCGTCGGCCCGTTTGCCACCAAGGCCGAGGCGGAAAAGGCGATCAACAAGATCCGCTCGCTCGACCTGCCGGTGGCGGTGCTGAGCTTCTAGGCGGCCGGCGCGCAGCAGGGTGGATGCGGTGACGACGCTGGACTGGGTCTTGGCCGGGGTGCTGGTGTTTTCGCTCCTGCTGGGCGCCTGGCGCGGGCTGGTCTACGAGGTGCTCTCGGTGCTGGGCTGGGCGGCGGCTTTTTACGCCGCGCAGTGGCTGGCACCGCAGGTGGCCGCGATGCTGCCGCTGGCCTCGGCGGGCGAGCCGGTGCGCCACGCGGCCGCGTTCGTGCTGGTGTTCGTCGGCGCGCTGTTCGCGGCGGGCCTGCTGGCCGCGCTGGTGAAAAAGCTGGTGGACGTCATCGGCCTGCGGCCGGTGGACCGTACGCTGGGCGCGGCCTTCGGGCTGCTGCGCGGGCTGATCATGCTGCTGGCGGCCACGGTGGTCATGAACATGACGGCGCTCGGCGCCAGCGCCTGGTGGCAGCAGTCGGTGGGCGCGCAGGCGCTGACAGTGGCGCTGGCGGGCCTCAAGCCGATGCTGCCCGGCCAGTTTGCAAGGTATCTGGATTAATTTTTTTGAACTTACGTTGAGCAATCAACACACCATGAGTAACACACCATGTGCGGAATAGTCGGAATCGTCAGCAAGGCCCCGGTCAACCAGCTGATCTATGACGGGCTGCTGCTGCTGCAGCACCGTGGCCAGGATGCCGCCGGCATCGTCACCCAGCAGGGACGCAAGTTCTACATGCACAAGGCCAAGGGCATGGTGCGCGATGTGTTTCGCACGCGCAACATGCGCGCGCTGCCGGGCAATGTCGGCCTGGGCCAGGTGCGCTACCCTACCGCCGGCAACGCCTTCAGCGAGGACGAGGCCCAGCCCTTTTACGTCAACGCGCCGTTTGGCCTGGTGCTGTCGCACAACGGCAACCTGACCAACGCGGCCGAGCTCAAAACTGAGCTGTTCAACACCGACCACCGCCACATCAACACCGACAGCGACTCCGAGGTGCTGCTCAACGTGCTGGCCCACGAGCTGGAAAAGACCACGCGCGGCCTGGCGCTCACCCCGGGCGACGTGTTTGCCGCCGTGCGCGGCGTGCACAAGCGCGTCAAGGGCTCGTATGCGGTGGTGGCGCTGATCGCCGGCCACGGCCTGCTGGCCTTTCGCGATCCGTTCGGCATCCGGCCGCTGTGCATCGGCCACGGCCACAACGAAGGCGGCACGAGCGTCATGGTCGCCAGCGAATCGGTGGCCCTCGAAGGCACAGGCTACCAGTTCGAGCGCGACATCGCCCCGGGCGAGGCGGTCTTCGTCGACCTGGCCGGCCAGGTGCATGCCCAGCAGTGCGCCGAGCAGGCGCAGCTCAAGCCGTGCATCTTCGAGTTCGTCTACCTGGCCCGGCCCGACTCGGTGCTCGACGGCATTTCGGTCTACCAGGCGCGCCTGAACCTGGGCGAGACGCTGGCCAAGCGCGTGATCTCCACCGTGCCCCCCAGCGAGATCGATGTCATCATCCCGATTCCCGAGTCCAGCCGCCCCAGCGCCACGCAGCTGGCGCACCTGCTGGGCATTCCCTACCGCGAGGGGTTCGTGAAGAACCGCTACGTGGGCCGCACCTTCATCATGCCGGGGCAGGGCGTGCGCAAGAAGTCGGTGCGCCAAAAGCTCAACGTGATCGCCAGCGAGTTCAAGGGCCGCAACGTGCTGCTGGTGGACGATTCCATCGTGCGCGGCACCACCAGCCGGGAGATCGTGCAGATGGCGCGCGACGCCGGCGCGCGCAAGGTCTACCTGGCCAGCGCCGCGCCGCCGGTGCGCTATCCCAACGTCTACGGCATCGACATGCCCACGCCGGGCGAGCTGGTGGCGCACGACCGCACGGTCGAGCAGATCCGCCAGGTGATCGGCTGCGACGCGCTGATCTACCAGGATGTCGAGGCGATGAAGCGCGCCGTCAGCCTGCTCAACCCGGCGCTCGACGGCTTTGACGCCTCGTGCTTTGACGGCGTCTACATCACCGGCGACGTGACGGCCGAGACGATTGCCGCGATGAATTCGGCCCGTGCCGACACCGCCGAGAAGATCGGCGAGGACGGCGACGTGGACGTTTCGCGCCTGGCGCTGCCCAACCCGCAGGAGGCCTGAGCCATGGCCCGGCACGTCTTGCCCGACAACCTGCACCCCGACACGCTGGCCGTGCGCGCCGGCATCGAACGCAGCCAGTACGGCGAAAATTCCGAAGCGCTCTACCTGACCAGCGGCTTCGTGCAGCCCGACGCCGAGACCTCGGCGCGCCGCTTCGCCGGCACCGAGGAAGGCTTCACCTACGCCCGCACCGCCAACCCGACGGTGGCCGCGTTCGAGCAGCGCCTGGCCGCGCTCGAAGGCACGGAAGCGGCGATTGCCGCGGCCAGCGGCATGGGCGCGATCTTGATGATGGGCATGGGCCTGCTGCGCGCCGGCGACCACGTGGTGTGCTCGCAGTCGGTGTTCGGCTCGACGCTGAACCTGTTCGGCAAGGAGTTCGCCAAGTTCGGCGTCGAGACCACCTTTGTCTCGCAGACCGACATCGCCCAGTGGCAGGCGGCCATGCGGCCCAACACCAAGCTCTTGTTTGCCGAAACGCCGACCAACCCGCTGACCGAGGTCTGCGACATCCAGGCGCTGGCCGAGATCGCCCATGCCGGCGGCGCGCTGCTGGCGGTGGACAACTGCTTTTGCACGCCCGCGCTGCAGCGCCCGACGGCGCTGGGCGCCGACCTGGTGATCCACTCGGGCACCAAGTACCTCGACGGCCAGGGGCGTGTCATGGCCGGCGCGATCTGCGGGCCGGCCAGGCTGATCGTCGATGTGTTCGGCCCGATCGTCCGCACCGCCGGCATGGTGCTGGCGCCCTTCAATGCTTGGGTCGTGCTCAAGGGGCTGGAGACGCTGCGCATCCGCATGCAGGCGCAAAGCGCCACGGCGCTCGGCCTTGCGCAGTGGCTGCAGGCGCACCCGGCCGTCGCACGCGTGCATTACCCGGGGCTGGCGTCGCACCCGCAGCACGCGCTGGCGATGCGCCAGCAAGGCGGCTTAGGCGGCGCAGTGGTGTCCTTCGACGTGCGCGGGGACACGCCGGAGGCGGCGCGCGCTAACGCCTTCCGGGTGATCGACAGCACGCAGGTGGTGAGCATCGCCACCAACCTGGGCGACACCAAGTCCATCATCACCCACCCCGCCACCACGTCCCACGGCCGCCTGAGCGAGGTGCAGCGCCAGGCCGCCGGCATCAAGCAGGGCCTGATCCGCTTTGCCGCCGGCCTGGAACACATCGACGACCTCAAAGCCGACCTCTCGCGCGGTCTGGACAGCCTCACATGACACAAAAAACAAGAACCCGCTTCGCCCCTTCGCCCACCGGCTTCATCCACCTGGGCAACATCCGCTCGGCGCTCTACCCGTGGGCCTTTGCCCGCGCCACCGGCGGCGATTTCATCCTGCGCATCGAGGACACCGACGTGGAGCGCTCCAGCCAGATCGCGGTCGACGTGATCCTCGAAGGAATGCGCTGGCTCGGCCTCAACCACGACGAGGGCCCGTTCTACCAGATGCAGCGCATGGCGCGCTACAAGGAAGTGCTGGCCGAGATGCATGCCGCCGGCCACGTCTACCCGTGCTACATGAGCGTGGCCGAGTTGGATGCGCTGCGCGAGGCGCAGATGGCCGCCAAAGAAAAGCCGCGCTACGACGGCACCTGGCGCCCCGCGCCGGGCAAGACGCTGCCGGCCATTCCCGAAGGCGTGCAGCCGGTGCTGCGCTTTAAAAATCCGCAGGGCGGCTCGGTGGTGTGGGACGACAAGGTCAAGGGGCGCATCGAGATCAGCAACGACGAGCTCGACGACCTGGTGATCGCCCGGCCCGACGGCACGCCGACGTACAACTTCTGCGTCGTGGTCGATGACATCGACATGAATATCACGCATGTGATCCGGGGCGACGACCATGTGAACAACACGCCGCGCCAGATCAACATCTTCCGCGCGCTGGGCCGCGAGGTGCCGGTCTATGCCCATCTGCCCACAGTGCTCAACGAGCAGGGCGAGAAGATGAGCAAGCG